>Ga0209555_10000666_pt1 | contig 28591 bp, 20 predicted proteins | sample SaaInl85LU_5_DNA_FD_184643 | JGI IMG/M metagenome (GOLD analysis project Ga0209555, IMG submission 184643) | Marine microbial communities from expanding oxygen minimum zones in the Saanich Inlet - ESP_85LU_5_DNA (SPAdes) (version 2) | ecosystem: Environmental > Aquatic > Marine > Intertidal... | reverse complement strand
ATTTTCGTGGTAAAACGAAAAATTCCGGCTTAGTACCCAGGGTGGGAATCGAACCCACACTCCCGAAAGAACTGGATTTTGAATCCAGCGCGTCTACCAGTTCCGCCACCTGGGCAAGTGAGGTGCAAAAATAATATTTTACACGTACGCACAATCAAAAAACTATTATTTCTTTAGAAATTATGCTCACATGCTGTGCTTTTATGCTAATTGCAATATTTACAATACTTACTTTCAGGATTATGTTCAAACGGAATATCTTTGTTGTAAATATCTTGGATAATGGAATGAATCGTTTCTTCAAAAATTTCCATTAGTTTTTCTGTATCGTGGTTTGTGAGTTTATTGTTTAGGTAAAACGGACTCTCATCAATGTTTACCATAGAAATGATTCCTGTTTGCTCGGGATAAGGCTTTTTAGGAAATGCTGCTTTGTACAACATATTGTAAATTAAGAGTTGGAAAACATAGTGTTTGGTTTCGAGGGTTTTCTTTAAGGTTTCTACTTCCGTTTTTCCCTTAGATATTGCCGATATTTTAACTTTATCTTCATCGCATTTGCCTGATTTATAATCGAGTATGCGTGTACTTTCGAGGTAATCATCAATCCTATCAATAAATCCAGTAAATCGAATAGACTTTAATTCGTTTCCTACCGCAACTTTTATTTCTTTAGAGAATTTACCTTCCACGCACTCAATAAACAACTTTGCAGTCGGATTTTCTTCTAGCTCCTTTTTTTGTTTGCGTAAAATTTTCTTCATTAAAAACTCTGCTACTTGAATGCTTAGAAAGTTTTTTCCCGTGGTGAGGTGTTCCTTTTTATTATCAAAATGCTGTATAAACTCAGATTGCAAAATGGCCGGAAACGTTTTTATCATCTTGTCTATATCAAATGATGTAACGTTTCTGTATCCTGATTTCTCTTTTAATTCTTTATCGTAACGTGCAAAAGGTTCAAATAATTTTTCCAGTGTGTTGTGAATAAAGCTACCAAAGTTATTTGCCTCAATATCTTCTTCAACTTCTTTTTCTTCGCCAAATCCAAGTATATAGCGATAATAAAAGTCGAGTGGACAAGCAAGAAATTTATTCAGTGCAGATGCAGACGTTTTATTTTGGAAATATTCATCTAATCTAGCCAAAATTGCATCCGATTTATTTACCGATATCTTTTCACTGCTTTGCTCTGTATCTTTTATTGTGTAATCTTTTTCTACATAACTTATATTGGCGTTACTTCTAGCCATTTCTAATTTAATTTGATGTAGGTATCTACTTGGCTCATCCACACCCATGGCGTGCTCTGCAGAAGAATAAGTAATCCAAATTTTCTCTGCATGATGAAACATACGATAGATATGATGTGCAAATAAACCTTGTTTTTCTCTGGGTGTAGGTAACCCATGAAAACGCCTTAAATCCATTGGTATCAATGTCTGAATAGGATTGTTGGGAGGCATGCTTCCTTCATTAAGTCCAATGACGATTAAATTCTTAAAATCTAGTAAACGCGTTTCCAATAATCCCATTATCTGTAAACCATCAAGAGGATTTCCGTAATACGCTAAGCTTTCTGAAGCCCAATGCTCAGTAAAAATAGATTTGAAGGTTTTAAAAGATAATAGCGGTTTAAATTCGTCTAATATATTTGTAAGTTTTACAAGACTCTTGTCAAAATTATATAGAATTGCCTTTTCTAAGGTAAAGGCTTCTCCTTGTATAAGTTGAAAGAGTTTACTGTTTAAATTGCGAATATTTTGAGTAGCAAGTTGTGGGTAGTTTTTGTCTTTCTGATTCCAAACCTGTGTGGTAAGTGTGAGTATCTCTTTTGCTTCTTTCGAGAGATTAATTTTTTCAAGGTTCAAGAATAGCCAATTTTTATCTGCAATGAATTGCTCGAGATTCACAAGTTCATTTTTATCAGTTTCGGTAAAGATGGCAAGTAAAAAAGGATGTTTAACGAGTTTTAAAAAGTCCTTATAGTATAAGCTTTTTGTGTTAAAACGCTCATAATTTTCTTGCATATTAAAAAGCAGTTCACACCAAGACTTTAGCGCCGTGTTTTTGAGTGGAAGTCCGAGTGTGATATTGGCTTCTTTAATTTTATTTGGAATATTTTTCAGTATAGGAACAATCATTTCTTCGTTCGCTAGCAGCAATACCGTTTCTGACAGTTCATCTACCGGAATTTCGTCGAGTAGCAGCGTAGCAACTGATTTTGCTTGTCCTGTAGATTGGGTGCAGTTTATCACCTCAATTGTTTTGTTATGCTTCGCAATTTGATTTTTAAGAAAGGGCGGTTCTTTGAGTCCAAATTCTTCACAAACTGAACGAAGGAAAAACCCAGCTTCATGATTTTTGTCTTTAAAATAAAACGTATCTGCATCTATGAAAAACTTGGCTCGACCCATTTTTATAAGCTGTTTGATAATACTCATTTCTGCTTTAGACAGCGCATTAAATCCTGCAAATATGAAGTGTTGCTCTTTGTTTTTTTCAAACAATACATTTATGTTTTCAGAAAGGTTTTTATAGGCAGCGCCCATATTTAGCGCATGTTCAGACTTGAGCATTTCTTTATAAGCAGCGTAGTAAGCTGGTAAGCTTTCCCAAAAGATTAAAAATCGTTTTTGACTTTCAGTAATACTTTCTTCATCAATATTCCATGCTTCAAGCTCTCTTACATCGCGTAAATTTCTAAATAGTTGTTTGCTTGTTAGCTCATATCTGTCAATTTCGTCAAAATCATTTAACAGCGTTCTACCCCATCTTAAAAATTCGTCTAGCCCTTTGTTTTCAGATCCGGCTAATTGTTCATGAATTTTGTACAGTTTAAAAACAGCCCTTGTTTTATCAATAATTATTTCATCTGTATGTTGCTTTACCCATTGGTCAATTGTAATAATTTCAGGAGAAAAAATCGGTGTATTGTAAGTTTCAAATAGTGCTTTTTGTATGTATTTTTTTGCTCGTCTGGATGGAATAACGATGGTTAGATTGCTTAGAATATAATCATTCTCTTTGATGTAAGCTGCAATTTCCTCGATGAACTTCTTCATTGTTTTGTTGTTATGTTGTTGGGCAGAATAAAAGTAATTAAAATGAAGATACTTCCTACAATTGGCCAGTTTTGTAGTGTAGATTTCTTTTTTCTGTTCATGAAATGAATAAATAAAAGATGAGTAAATATCTTGTTTATTAAATTATTTAATATACTTTTGATTATATATTCGTCAAAACAATGTTTAAAATAACAACAAAATGAAACATTTAAAAGTAGGAGATGTAGCTCCAGCATTCAGTGTAAACAACGAGAAAGGAGAGAAAGTTACAAAAGATGACTTTATGGGTCAAAAAGTAGCCATTTACTTTTATCCAAAAGACAACACGCCAGGTTGTACAGCGCAAGCATGTAATTTAACAGATAATTACGCTGAGTTAAAGAACCAGAACATTGCAATTGTTGGTGTAAGTGCAGATGACGAAAAAAAGCATACGAAGTTTATAGAGAAGTACAATTTGCCATTTCCTCTTTTGGCAGATACCGATAAGAAAATGATAAATGATTATGGTGTTTGGGGATTGAAAAAATTTATGGGCAAGGAGTATGATGGTATTCATAGAACAACTTTTTTAGTAGATGAAAAAGGAGTTATTGTGGATATTATTGAGAAGCCCAAGACAAAGGCACATGCAGAAGAAATTTTAGAAAGATTTAATAATAAATAAAGGTCGTAAATAGTTTACGATCTAATCATCTACTTTAGCTTAAAAATTAAACGATATGGCAGCAAAAGAAGTTAACACAGACAAATTAAAAGCACTCCAGCTTACAATGGAGAAATTAGACAAAACCTTTGGAAAAGGTACCGTTATGAAACTAGGTGATGGTGTAATTGAAGATATCCCTGTAATCTCTACAGGTTCCGTTACACTTGATTTAGCCTTAGGTGTAGGTGGTTTTCCAAAAGGTAGAATTGTTGAGATTTACGGACCAGAATCTTCAGGTAAAACAACATTGGCAATCCATGCAATAGCGGAATGTCAGAAAAACGGTGGAATTGCAGCTATCGTTGATGCTGAACATGCCTTTGACCAGTTTTATGCTAAAAGTTTAGGTGTAGATGTAGACAATTTATTAATTTCTCAGCCAGATAATGGTGAGCAAGCATTAGAGATTGCAGATAACCTTATTCGTTCTGGAGCAATTGATTTATTGGTTGTAGATTCTGTTGCAGCATTAACTCCAAAAGCAGAGATTGAAGGAGAAATGGGAGACTCTCAAATGGGTTTACAAGCGAGATTAATGTCTAAAGCATTAAGAAAACTTACAGGATCAATTAATAAGGCTAATTGTTGTTGTATTTTCATTAACCAATTGAGAGAGAAAATTGGTGTGATGTTCGGTAATCCAGAAACAACAACAGGTGGTAATGCTCTAAAATTTTATGCTTCGGTACGTGTTGATATCAGAAGGTCTTCTCAGATTAAAGATGGAGATGAGGTAATTGGAAACAGAACTAAAGTTAAAATTGTAAAAAATAAAGTAGCACCTCCTTTCAGAAAAGCTGAATTTGACATTATGTATGGTGTTGGAATTTCTAAAGTGGGAGAAATTTTAGACCTAGGTGTTGATTTAAATATTTTAAAGAAAAGTGGTTCTTGGTTTTCTTATGGAGAAACAAGACTCGGACAAGGTAGAGATGCTGTAAAATCAATTATTGGCGACAACCCAGAATTAATGGAAGAACTAGAACAAAAGATTAAAGAAGCTCTTTCAACCGCCAAGTTGGAAGCGTAACTGCATATCGTTTAAAGAACCATCCGATGCTTTCGGATGGTTTTTTATTTTTATTTTAATTACTTTTTATTACGTACATAAACCAACTTAAATCTTGCCGAACTTTGATCGCGCATTTCAATTTCAAATTGTGGCAGTGATTTAAATAAAGGTGTTAGCTTTTCAAAACCAAAATTTCGAGGATCAAAATTAGGTTGCTTCTTCAGAATTAAAGACCCTACATCTCCTAAAAATCCCCAGCCCTCATCATCTGCCGAATCGTTCACAGAATTTTGTAATAGTCGAATTACCTTAGGTGTAATTTTATCTAAATTTTTATCCTGACGTTTAGATTTACCGTCTTTTTCATCAATTTCTGTATGTAATATTTCTAAATAAATAAACTTATCGCAGGCTACAATAAAGGGTTCAGGTGTCTTTTTTTCTCCAATTCCAATTACTTGTTTTCCAGATTCACGCAGGCGCGTTGCTAGTTTAGTAAAATCACTATCCGAAGAAACCAAGCAAAAACCATCTACATTTCCTGTGTATAATACGTCCATAGCATCAATAATCATAGCAGAATCAGTAGCATTTTTACCCGTTGTATATCCATATTGTTGAATAGGATTTATTGCTGTTTCTAGAAGTATTTTTTTCCATTTAGACAAGTGTGGTTTTGTCCAATCACCATAAATTCTCTTTATAGTAGGCGTACCATATTTGGCTATTTCTTCCATCATTTCTTTTATATATTTAGAAGGAATGTTATCACCATCTATTAATACGGCTAGTTTGATATCTTTCATCATACCGTTAAAGGTACAATTTTTAAAGAAACTGCAATTGACTTAACGCAGTGTAGAATGAAAAGAAATAGTCTATTTTCTTTTACGACAATTTAGATACTGTTAACTTTGAATTTCAATCTTGAAATATGTCAAAAATTCTAATCAAAAACATTAAGCAGCTTATCCAAGTAGGAGAGGAACTTCCAAAGTTTAAAAAGGGAGCTGAGATGGAAGATTTATCTGTAATTAACAACGCTTTTTTGGCTATAGAAGGGGATGAGATTATCGCCTACGGAAAGATGGAAGATTGGGGTGGAATTACAGACTGGCGAGATCTGCATGTGATTGATGCCGACGGGAAAATAGTATTGCCTGCATTTTGCGATTCGCATACGCATGCCGTATTCGCTAAAACAAGAGAAGAAGAATTTGAAGATCGTATTAAAGGTTTGAGTTACGAGGAAATTGCTCTAAAAGGTGGAGGTATACTAAACTCAGCTAAGAAACTTCAAGCGATGAGCGAAGATGATTTGTATTCGGCTGCGTACGATCGACTCTTAGAAATGGCAAAATATGGAACAGGATCAGTAGAGATAAAATCTGGCTACGGTTTAACAGTAGATGCAGAAATAAAAATGCTACGCGTTATAAAACGTTTGAAAGAAACTTCACCATTAGCAATAAAAGCAACATTTTTAGGCGCGCATGCTTTTCCGCAAGAATACAAGGAAAACCATAGAGGATATTTGGACTTAATTGTTAATGAAATGCTACCTATAATTGCTGAAGAAAAGTTGGCAGATTATATTGATTGTTTTTGTGAAAGAAACTATTATTCTTTAGAGGAAATGGAAGAAGTTCTAGTTGCAGGAGCGAAATACGGATTAACACCAAAGGTTCATGTAAATCAGTTTTCTGTAATGGGTGGAGTAGCCTTGGCAGTTAAACACGGCGCAAGATCTGTAGACCATTTAGAAGAATTAGATGCTACTGACATAGAAGCGCTAAAAGGTTCGGAATGCATGCCAACTCTTTTACCTGGTTGTTCTTTCTTTTTGTCTATTCCATTTGGTAAGGCAAGAGATTTAATTGATAATGATTTGCCAGTTGCACTGGCTACAGATTATAATCCTGGTTCGTCACCAAGCGGAAATATGCAGCTTTTAACGTCTTTCGCTTGTACCAAAATGAAAATGACACCGAACGAAACAATCAATGCTACTACAATAAATACTGCTTATGCAATGGGTTTAGAAAATTCTTATGGTACTATAAGTTTAGGTAAAAAGGCAAACCTTGTTATTACTAAACCTATGGAGAGTGTTGCGCTTATTCCGTATAGTTTTGGTCAAAATTCAATAGAAACAGTTATCTTAAACGGAAAATTAATGCAGTTTTGATATATCGCTTTTTATTTTTGGCCTGCTATTTATCGAGTTTTTCTTTATTCTCTCAAGAATTAGACAGGAGTAAAAGTGCGTTGTTATGGGAAATTTCTGGCAATGGGTTAAAAGAAAACTCGTATCTATTCGGTACATTTCATTCAAATGATAAACGCTTATTCGTTTTTCCAGACTCGGTTTTATGGGCTTTACATACGGCTAAAGGTGTAGTATTAGAAACTGATATTACTGGATTAATGGATGATATAGACATTCGAAATTCTGGTTATAATCCTAGTCAAGTTTCAGAAAAGATAAGATATACGATAAGTAAAAAGCGCGTAAGCTCATCTGGATTTAGAGAAGAAACAGGAAGACCACAGTTCATAGATTTGTATTTTCAACGCGTAAGCGAAAATTGTAATAAACCAGTTTATACGCTAGAAGATGTGAGTGCGCAACTTGAGCTAATTTCACCAGATATCAGTTATACCGTTGATGAAGCTATATTGGACAAGCTAAAAACTGAACTTACACCCGAAAAATTGAAGCAAGCTTATTTAAGAGGTGACATACTTGAACTTCTTGAGCTCACAAAAAATTCCGCATCCGTTTTTGAGGGATTTTATGAGCAGTTAATTCTCAATAGAAATGATTTAATGACAGTAGGTATTGATTCTTTGATACGAAAAGAATCTCTATTTTGTGCTGTAGGAGCAGCACATTTAGCAGGTCAACGAGGGATTTTAGCGCAATTGAAACGAAAAGGATTTGAAGTCAGGCGGATGATTCCTGTTTACAATCCGGATACGCTCGATCATTATTTTTCTTTATTAAAGTCTTGTGAGGGTTACCGTTATTCTGATACACTCTTTTCATTTAATTTAAATTTACCAGGTAAACCAAAAGTCTATAAAGAAAATAATCAATTGGAACTGTTTTTTGAAGAATGGGGACAAGGAAACTTATATATGGCTACTGTATATAAGAACGATAAGGCTATGTCTAAAGAAGAACTTATCAAAGCATTTTTTACGAACGACAAAGGAAGAGAACTACGTTTCAAAGAAAGGCAATTAAAAACGGGAATTTGTATCTATGAGGCATTTGTTGATAGGAAAGACACTGACTCACATTGGATACGGGTAATAAATGTACAGAATGCAACTTATGCTCTTTACTGTACAGGAGGTTATAAGTTTCTTCATTCTCAGCGTCCGAAAGCTTATTTTGATGGGTTTTCGTTGAATAAATAATGAACCAGATGTGCTTTAGGTCAGATTTACTAATGCGAACGAAATAGATACGTTTTGTAATAGTGTAAAATTTGAAATATTTGTAAATCATGATTTTATTTGGCTTGAACTCTTCCTTACTGATTTAAAAAGTTGTCCTAATTAAATAGTTGCTTTGTTTTTTTTGTTTTGACTTTCTTCGGGTTTGCTCTGTTAATTTAAGCTTATTCTAATTGTTGTCATTCTACACTTTAAGAAAATATAACAACAATTAACGTCAAATTTGCAGATCAACTATCCAATGCGGGCAATATTGTTATTTTTGTTTTCTAAAACTTATGCTACACCAATGAAAGTTATCGATCACATCAACGAAGCGAAAGAAACGCTTTTTTCATTTGAAATTCTTCCTCCACTAAAAGGAAAGAATGTGCAATCAATTTATGATGGTATTGATCCTTTAATGGAGTTTAAGCCAAAATTTATTAATGTCACGTATCACCGAGAGGAATACATTTATAAAGATAGAGGTCAAGGTTTATTAGAAAAAATTGCCATTAGAAAAAGACCAGGCACTGTTGGTATTTGTGCTGCAATTATGAATAAGTACCAAGTAGATGCGGTGCCTCATTTAATTTGTGGTGGATTTGGAAAAGAAGAAACAGAAAATGCGTTAATCGACCTACAATTTCTTGGGATAGATAATGTGCTAGCGCTTAGAGGAGATTCTATAAAAACAGAATCTGTATTCAAACCACACGAGAACGGACACAAGTACGCGGTAGAATTAATTGATCAGATCAGGGAAATGAATAACGGAAATTATCTAATGGATGATTATCAGTTAGAACCTACTGATTTTTGTATTGGTACGGCTGGATATCCAGAAAAGCATTTTGAAGCGATGAATTTGGCAACAGATTTGCACTACTTAAAGAAAAAAATAGATGCCGGTGCAGAATACATTACAACACAGATGTTTTTTGACAATGAAAAGTTTTTTGCTTTTGAAAAAGCATGCAGAAATGCGGGGATAGATGTTCCGATCATACCAGGATTAAAACCAATTAAAACATTGAATCACATTTCCTTTTTACCGCAATTTTTCCATATTGATTTTCCAGAAGAGTTATCAAAAGAATTATTGAAGTGTACATCAAATGAGGAAGTAGAACAGGTTGGAATTGAGTGGGGAATCTATCAATCGAAAGAATTAAAAAAGGCTGGAGTACCTTGTATACACTACTATACCATGTCTAAGTCGGATATGGTTAAAAAAATTGCAAATGAAATATTTTAGAATGAAAAACTTAGTTTATTTATTTACCCTTTTCGTTGGTTTGACTGTCTTTTCTCAGGAGAAACAGGATTTACCTGGAGTTAAAAATTTATCCAACGTTGTCGTGGTTGGTCAATTAGATAAGTTAGAAGACCGCTATTCTGTTGAGATAAATTTAACACAACTTTTTCAAAGTTATGGTATTCAAACTAGTTCCTCGTTGAACATTATTAAACAAGGTGGAGACACTGGAGCACTAGCAACTGATTCGATGCAGAATAGCCTGAAGGAAAAAGGTTTTGATACGTATATGCTTATATCCGTAAGAGGTTACGATAAGCGTTTCAAAAAATCTACAAACGTTGGTGATTTTAAAACGGAGGTAACAGCCGGACATTTATTCCCTCTTTTTAGAGATGAAATTGTTTCTGTAACATTTGAGTTGATAATCTATCAGGCTGGTCAACCAGTAGAAAACAAATTGATTAAAGTTGGATCTATAGGCTCTAGAGAAACGGTTGTGAAAAAGTTGGTGAAAAAGTTAGATAAACAGATTAGAAAAAACTGGAAAAAAGTGTAGCTGTGATGAACAAGTTCTTGTTTTTGCCCTTCGTCTTATTCTTTTTGGTGTCCTATTTAAATGGACAAATTATAAGCGATAGACCAGGAATATCCGAGTCGAGTTACACACTTGAAAAAAGTTATTTTCAACTGCAAAGTGGACTATTTTCGTCGTATTTAAAAAACAACCAGAGTAATACGATTACCAACAGGTTGCGTTTTGGTTTGGGCAAAGGCTTTGATCTTATTGCTGATTTTAATTATGGTTTTAATCGTGTTGAGAATAAGGTGAATAACGATTTTGATCCTTTGGCTATCGGTTTTCGTAAAAGTCTATTTACTTCTTCGAATGGCAATCAAATGGCGGTTCAGTTCACCACAGGTATTCCACTTTCTAAAACGGTTAATTTAGTTAAAAGAAATCCTTATGCTTCTCGATTCGGGTTCTTTTTGGATCAAAGTATCAATAAAATTAACCTTGCTTTTAATATAGGTTTTGAAGGAACCTATACGAAGGATACCTATTTGCTCAATTCATTTTATACCGTAAGTTTTTCAACGGGAAAAACGCTTTCTCCCTTTATAGAGATATTTGGTGCAACGCCAAGTTTTGATAATTTTTCTCTTTCTGAGCTAACGGTGAATCTTGATGCTGGCGCTGCTTATGTACTTTCAGATGTATTTCTTATAGATATATCTGCAGGTATAACAAATCTAGATAAAACCCATCAAGGCTGGATTTTAGATTTTGGTTTCACTTGGAAGGTAAATACAAAGAAGGATTAATCCTTATAGTTATTTTCTTTCAAGCGCAATTCTATATCTTTTAAATTCTGTTCTTTCTTTGCTTGTCTACTTTTTATAGCAGTTTGCGTAAAGTATTTATGCATATTTAGAAATTTAACTTGTAACTCGTCCCAGGCTTTATCGCTTTTAATTTTGTTGTGTTTTCTTAGTTCTAAACGCAGTTTATCTGCTATCTTATGAAAATCATCCCGACCTAAATAGTCTAAGTCGGCATCGCAAATAATTTCTTCTAATTTATTTTTAGGATTATGAGGTACTGTTGTTGCAAAAATTAATGCTTCAATTTGTTTTATTTCCGATGCACTGTAACCGTGTTTTGGTAGCGTTTCTATTGCCATTTTTGCACCAATTGGTTCGTTCTTTTCATACTGTTCTATAAACCCTGCATCGTGGTAAGACGCAGCACTCTTTAACAGAAATAAATCTACATTTGTTATTCCTTCTTGAATGGCTATTCTTTCGGCTTGCCTTGTAACATCTTTAGTATGGTTTAGCGAGTGATAGTAGAGCGTAGGAGATAGTTTTTCTCGCAGAGTACTCATAATTTCTCTTTCTGAATTCATGTAATCGATAGAAGAATTAACATGCAATTCAACTAGTTTTGAGAACGTGCTATTTGGCAGAATACCTTTTCCATCAATAGATAATTCTGGTTTAATAGAATCAACGTAATACATATCTATCTTCCCTTTACTTTTAGATTCTACCACACCTGCAAATGAGCATTCAAAATAAGGCTCAATATCTAAGAAAGTATCGCCGGTAATAGCAACTCTGTTGGGTTGACAAAGTTTTTCCATGCGTTGTGCGTGATTAACTGTTTTGCCCCAAACATCGTAGGCCAGCCTTTTGGTACCTATAATCCCAGCGGAAACTGGACCGGTGTTAATTCCAATACGAACGCTCCATTCAATCGATTCATTTTTTCTAGCTTCTTTCTTTTTTTCTAGAACGTATTCTCTGATTTTAAGAGAAGCAAGTACCATGTCAATAGGGTTCGTATTATTTTTAGTAGGAACACCTCCCGCGCACATGTAAGCATCACCAATTGTTTTAATTTTTTCTAAGTCATGTTCTCCAATAATGGTGTCAAATGCTCTAAAGTATCCGTCTAGGATAGAAACCAATTGTTGTGCATCCATATTATCTGATATCGTTGTAAAACCAACAAAATCAGTAAACATCACAGAAACTTTATCAAATCCGCGTGCATCTGCTTTACCTTGTTTCTTTAAATCTACTAAGGCAGAATGGGGTAGTACGTTTTCAAGAATAGAGTCGGATTGTTTTTTTTGTTTTTCTACCCTTTTTTTCTGCTTTTCTATCTTTTCTTTTTGTTCTTCAATTTTCGCTTTTTGTTCTTCAATTTTAATTGTTTTTGCTTCGAGTTCTTGCGTTCTCGCCCGTATTTTCATTTCGAGAATAACTTGTTGTCTTCTTTCTCTTTCAATTCTTCGTTTGATGTAAACATAAATAAATAAGCTAATTAGCAATAATCCGAGAATTCTGAACCACCAAGTCATCCAAAATGGTTTTGCAACATAAATTTGAAGCGTAGCCGGAACTTTACTCCATTTTTTCTTACCGAGTTGTGCGTACACAAAAAGGGTGTATTCTCCTGGAGAAAGACTCGTAAACCTCAATTCGTTTGTATTGCCCAAAAATTCTTCTACTTCATCATCTCCTACTAGTTTGTATTTATAGCTTATTTGTTTGGGATTTATATAATTATCTGTAAAGAACTTAAGTAAAATTGTGCGATGTTTATAAGGTAATTCAATTGTTTGTGTTTCACTAATGGCGCGTGTAATAAGTGCTTCTTGTCCGGGAATAATTTCTTCGTTTTCTAGCCATATTTCAGAAAATCTAACATTTAAATTAGGTTGAAATGTTTTTAAATCTTGAGGTTTAAAAAAACTATAACCGTGTATACCTCCAAAGTAAAGTACACCTTTTTCGTCTTTTAAAGACGCATTCATGTTAAACTCGTCACTAATTAAGCCATCTTCTTCTCTGTATGATGTGAATTGTTGCTTTGAAATGTCAAACTCAATTATCCCACGGTTAGAAGACATAAATAAATGATTATCACTTGTAGAATGAATGGCATAAATTACTTCATTTGGAATACCAGCCTTTGTGTCGTACTGTTTTACGGTGTTAGCTTTTTCATTCAGGTGTAAAAGTCCACCGCCCATGGTACCAAACCAATAGGTGTGTTTTGAAGACTGATATACAGAGGTAATATACTCATTACCATGTGCGCGAAGTACAGCATAGAACTTAGGTTGTTTCGCTATAAAAGAGCCTTGTTCTTCTTTTATTTCGTAGAGAGCTCCACCGCTAGGTGCTGCATAAAATTTATTGTTTTTCGCTTTGAATAGAAGTCTGCACGGACCTTGGCCAATTGAAGTTGCGTTATTTGGTTGATGTTTTAGGTAGGTATATTTCCCAGATTGTTCGTTGTATATGGCAACTCCTCCTTTTGTTGCTAGTAATATACGTGCTGTATCGTATCTTAAAACTGTATAGATTTGATTAAACCCATTGGGCGCGTTTGATGGATGTAAGGAAGTATATACGTAACTTTTATAATTGGTCGAATCAAAATTGAGCTTATAAAGACCTTCAAAAGTTCCAAGGTAAGCCTCATTATTTGTCTGAGGCAGAATACTAAGCACTCTAAATTTTTCTTCTTCTTTGGAGTTTTTGAGCTTAGTAAGATGAGAATATTGATCTTTACTACGGTCATAAATACTTACACCATTGTCGTTTCCAATGAGCATATTTTTTTGGTTAGGAGAAGTAGCCAAACTCCAAACATTTTGATAGATTAATCCCTTTTGTGGATCAGAAGATACTGTTATTGAATGTATTCCGTCATATGCTAAATTAAAGGTAGAAATACCGCGTTGTGAGCCAATCCAAACAAGGTTGTTTTTGTCTTTTTGTATGAAATTTAAGTTATTGTCTGTAATGGCTTTTTTTTGAAAAAAATCTGAACTGTATTGTACAAAAGGTGCATTTTTATCTGCTAGATTTTTAACCAGCATACCACGCGATTTGGTTACAATAAAATGTTGTCCATTTACAAATAAAGCATCAGAAATGTCGTAGTTTAAAAGAGTTGAATCGAGTAAAGTAAAATCTTCGGTATCTTTATTATAGGTTATAATTCCGTTAGAGGAACAAATTAAATATTCATCTTTATAGTTGGTTACAACTTTATTTACTTTTATGGGTTCAACGAAAGGAATTTGCAGGTGTTCTTGCTTGTTGGTTTCTTTTTCAAAGTCGATAATTTGTCCGGCTTCAGTAAAAAGAACAATGCGCTTGGCACCGTGCTTTTGAAGCGTAACAATTGCACTTGGCGTTCTAATGTTATGTATTGCCTCAAGTTTGTTTTCTTTGTTTAAGAACAAGAGTCTGCCGTCTGTAGTTCCCATCCAAACTACATTTTCACTATCTATTAAAATAGATTTGATTTCTGCTTTTTTACCTTGTTTTACATGATATGAAGAGAATTTTTGAATTGCAGGATCATATTTTATTAGGCCGTTTAATGTACCGAAATAGAGATTCCCTAGTGCATCTTTACCCGCGCTGAGAATATATTCATTATCAATTCCTGGAGTTTTACCAGATGTAAATACTTTGAATTGGTTACCGTCAAATTTATTTAAACCATCTTGTGTTCCGAGCCAAATGGTGCCATAATTGTCTTGAACCATGCACATAACAAAACTTTGTGATAGCCCAGAATTGATGGTGTAGTTAGTGAATTGAATTTTTTCTTGTGCATACGAGGTAAGCAAAACAAAAACAAATAGTATAAAAACGTTACCTTTCATTGGAGACGGTGCATTCTGGTATTCTAGGCGGTTAAGATAAGGCTTAATTTTAAACTTGTGATACTAAAAAAGCACCGCATTTTGAAACACAGTGCTTTTCATAAAAATACGAATACTATGCTTGTCCAGTTGCTGGCTCTGGAGTAATAGCTGAATTTTCTAAATCTCTATCAAAAAGATATAAACCACCTTTGTCTGTTCCAATTAGTTTTAATTTGTCTAAAATGGTTCTTGCTAGTGCTTCTTCTTCTAATTGTTCAGAAACGTACCATTGCACAAAATTGTGTGTAGTATAATCTTTTTCTTGTAAGCAAATATCTACCAAGTTATTTATGCTGGCTGTTACAGAAATTTCGTGTTTCAACAAATTTTCAAAAACGTTTGTGATAGATTCGAAATCTATTGGTGGTTGAACGGTAGCGGGCACCACTGCTTGTCCACCTCTTTCGTTTACAAACTTAACTAACTTAAGCATGTGAAAACGTTCTTCGTCTGAGTGCGTATACAAAAACTTAGCTGTTCCGTTTAGTCCGTTCACTTCTGCCCAAGATGCCATTGCAAGGTAAAATTGAGAAGATGATAATTCTTTTTCTATTTGATTGTTGAGGGCTTCCTCTATTCTTTTGTTCATAACTATGTGCTGTTTTGTTGTTATACAAAGGTAACGTTTATAAGGCAAAAGTGTTGAGAATTAGTACAGTTTAGAATTAGTTTAAGTTAAAAGTAGTGAGAAAGTATTCTAAAATTACAAAGCGCGTACTTTACAATAGGTGCTCCACTGAGCTCTTGGGCTGGTAATTTTGGAGATGGATTAAGAATAATCGCTGCTGGAGGAACAAATGCTCACCTAGATTTATTTACGTCTAATACTAATGGAGGGTCAGAGACACATGCCCGTTTTGGGGGTAGTGGGCAAGTTTCTGGTCAAAACAATCGGTTTGAGTTTATTTCAACAGGAGCTTCCGTTGGTAACTATTACAGTACTTTTGCTGAAGAAGGAATTCATCGATTCGATAGGGGACAAATTGAATATGGCAGATTGGGGACTAATAACCATTGGTGTTTTCACTGATTTTCATTTCTACAACACTAACGGTCAATTAATAAATACGGTAGATGTTGTTGAAAGAGGAGAAGGTCAAATCAATGTATTTGGATCAGATTTAAGTACAGGTATTTATACGTATACTTTAGTAGCTGATGGAAAAATTATAGCATCTAAAAAGATGATGAAACAATAATCACCTAAAATAATAAAAAAACACCCGAGCTTGTTTCATCAAGTTCGGGTGTTTTTTCAAAACAAAGACTACTTTGTTCAAATAGTCTTAATTATTTTCTTGTTTGCAAATTAGCAGTATGCTGCGTAAGCTTCTTTCAAGTTTTCTGCAATCATTGCTGCAGATCCGCCTTCAATGTGGTGTCTTTCTAAGAAATGAACCAATTTACCATCTTTGAATAATGCAATTGATGGTGAAGATGGAGGGTAAGGTAAAAAGTACTTTCTTGCTTGGTTGGTAGCTTCGCTATCTACACCTGCAAATACAGTTGCTAAACCGCTTGGTTTTTTATCGCTGTCAATAGAAAGTTTAACACCAGGGCGCATATTTCCTGCTGCACATCCGCAAACAGAGTTTACAACTACCAAAAGTGTACCTTCTGCGTTGTTAATTTTATTATCAACCTCTTCTGCAGATGTTAATTGTTCAAACCCAACAGAAGTTAAGTCTTCTTTCATGGGTGCTACTAATTCTGGAGGATACATATCTTTTTAAATTTAAATTTTAGACAAAGATAATGCTTTTACTCGGTTGTTTATATTGATTTTAAATAGCAAATAGAAATTGTCTTAAAAAGACCCTTTTTATGGTTGATATTGCCATTTTTTCCAACGTTCAATATTTACTTCTTTGTTGAGAGAAGTGTGCTCAATTACATGTTTAAGTAAATGTTCGCTCAAGTACGGAGCTAGCATATATCCTTTTGTTCCTAAGCCGTTAAACATTACCATAAATGGATACTTTGGGTGCTTCCCCATTAATGGTCGCCTATCAGGAACAGTTGGTCTAATGCCAGTTTTATGATCGGTAACTTCCATTTTTGCAGAACAAATGGCAGCGTATTTATCTAATAATTCTTGTTTTTTTTCGGCCGTTGTTGTAAGGTCTTCTGTATTCCAATCAAAGGTTGCGCCTAGTCTGAAGGTTTGGTTACCTGTTGGAAGCACAAAGCATTTTCGGTTCAAAATTTCATCTTCTAAGAGTTCTTTAGAAGTTATTTCTAAGATTTCTCCTTTCGTATGGTTGAGAGGAAGGTAGTTAAAGAAAGGGTTATACGTTCCTTTGTAGCCTTCTGCAAAAATTAAATAATCAAACGGTTCACCATTGTAGCATTTTTTTTCAAGATCAATGGCATCGTAATCAAATTCAGCGTATTCTAATTTTCCATGTTTTTGAAAATAGTGCTGGTTGTTTTCTACAAATTGAGCCGAAGAAATATAACCACCTTTTTGCACAAATCCACTGCCGTTTTCTGTTTTAGCGTAGTGGGGTGCACTTTCTTGTAAAGGAGATAAATAGTCTAAATAAGTATTTCCTTCTTCTCGTTTTTCTATCCATAGTTGTTTTTCTTTGGGTGTAGAAAAAGAACGACGTATAGGCATACGATGATAAAACTTACTTCCAATTTTTTCTTCTATTTTATCATAAAAGGTATCTAAATAAGGTACAAGTGTGTCTGCTTCCCAACTTTTAAGCATTTTCCTAAAAACGATAGGATTTATCATTCCGGCAGCAATTGTACTGCTGTAATTCTCCTTTTTAGTAATAATTTTAAAGTCAACCCCAACATTTTCTAGTTGATGTCCGAGACAAATACCCGCAACACCACCGCCCACAATAACAACCTTCATCTTAAGATTTTTTACGAAGATACGGAATATAAGATTTTAATGTTTAAAAATATCCCCTTCGGTGAAGGAGCTAATAACTAATCTATCAAATTCGGATTCACATTATCCAACATAACTTTAACCATGGAATCTAAGTCAAATTTTTCTTGCCATCCCCAATCTTTTTTTGCTGCGCTATCATCAATAGAAGAAGGCCAAGAGTCAGCAATTTTTTGTCTAAAATCTGGAGCGTAATCAATTGTAAAATCGGGTTGTATTTTTTGTATTGCTTCTGTAAGCGTTTTTGGAGTAAAAGAAATACCTGCTAAATTGTAAGAAGAACGTTCTTTAATTTGTTCTGCCGGAGCTTCCATTAAATCAACCGTAGCTTTAATTGCATCTTCCATATACATCATAGGCAATGCTGTATTTTCTGATAAAAAGCACGTGTATGTATTGCGTTTTCTAGCGTTATAAAAAATATCTACCGCGTAATCTGTTGTTCCTCCGCCTGGTAAAGAAGTGTAAGAAATTAAACCAGGATAACGGATAGAACGCACATCTACTCCATAAATATTATGGTAGTATTCGCACCACCTTTCGCCAGCTTGTTTAGAGATACCGTAAACTGTGGTAGGCTCCATTACTGTTTTTTGTGGAGTGTTTTCTTTGGGAGTGGTTGGACCAAAAACCGCAATTGAACTAGGCCAAAAAACTTTGTTAATAATCTTTTCTTTTGCAAGATCTAATACATTAAACAATCCTTCCATGTTTAATTTCCATGCAAACTCTGGGTGTTTTTCTGCCGTAGCAGAAAGTAATGCAGCCAATAGATAAATTTCAGTAACGTTTTGCTCTTTAACATAGCTCCAAAGTTCTTCTCGCTTTAAAACGTCAATTTGTTTGTAAACACCTGCTTTTAATACTTCCGGACATTCTTCTTTAACATCTGAAGCAATAACAGATTCATTTCCAAATCTCTTTCTTAATTCTAAAACAAGCTCAGACCCAATTTGTCCGCCAGCTCCAATTACTAAAACCTTTTTCATACTCAATAAATCTTCGAGCAAAAATAACATATCGTTTATTTATAAAAGACTTTACAATTCTTTATATTTGTCTAAACAGTGATTTTACATTTATTTATGAGTTGGAAATACGTAAAAATAAAGGATAAAACGCTTCTAAAGCGAGATCCAGAATGAGAGGTTACAACTTTATGTAAAATTCACTTTCATTGAAAAATGATTAATTATTCACACAAACTTTAAATAAATATGCCATTTTATCATAAAATGGGTAAAATCCCGCATAAAAGACACACCACCTTTAAAAAAGAAGATGGATCTTTTTACTTTGAGCAACTTTTCGGAACAGAAGGTTTCGATGGTATGTCTAGTTTATTATATCACACACAACGTCCAACACAAGTAAAGAAAGTTGGAAATTCTATAGACGTTTCTCCCAAGGCTGCAGTAGACAAAAATATTACATCGCGCATGCTTAACGGTTTTAAAACAAAACCTACAGACGATTTTTTAGAAAGTAGAGTAACCGTAATGTTTAATAATGATTTGAATATTGTTTTAGCAGCTCCAAAAAAATCTTTACGCAATTATTATTACAAAAATGCAGATGCAGATGAGGTTATTTTTGTGCATGAAGGAACAGGAACACTTAGAACGATGTTAGGTAATATTCCGTTTGGTTACGGAGATTATTTAGTAGTGCCAAGAGGAATTATTTATCAAATAGATTTTGATACAGAGGTAAATAGGTTATTTATTGTAGAGTCTTTTTCTCCTGTACTTACACCTAAGCGTTACAGAAATAGATTTGGACAGTTACTAGAACACTCTCCTTTTTGTGAGCGAGACTTGCGCACGCCTTCTGAATTAGAAACGCATAATGAAAATGGAGATTTTCTGATAAAAATTAAGAAAGAAAATACCCTACATGAGCTTACTTACGCTTCGCATCCCTTTGATGTTGTAGGTTATGATGGATACAATTTTCCATACGCCTTTAACATTAAAGATTTTGAACCCATTACAGGTAGAGTGCATCAACCACCGCCCGTGCATCAAACTTTTCAGGCACATAACTTTGTGATTTGTTCTTTTGTTCCACGTTTGTATGATTATCATCCAGAAGCAATTCCTGCGCCGTACAACCATAGTAATATAGACTCTGATGAGGTATTGTATTACGTAGACGGAGATTTTATGAGTAGAGCGCACGTAGAAAAAGGATTTATTTCGCTTCATCCAGGTGGTATTCCTCATGGTCCGCACCCTGGAACAATGGAAGCAAGCATTGGTAAAAAAGAAACGGGAGAATTAGCCGTAATGGTGGATACATTTAGACCTTTAAAATTAACACAAGCAGCTGTAGATATGTGTGATGAAGATTACGTTTACAGTTGGTTAGATAAATAACCAGTATAACTTCCCTGACATCGAGCAGAGTAGAAATGTGAGGGGAAGGACTTCAATCGTTTAAATTAGAAAAATAAAAAAATTATGAGTACAGATACAACATCATTAAATTTAGAAAAGGTAGTACCTCAGGCAGAGGATTTTTTACCCTTATTAGGAACAGATTTCGTAGAACTTTACGTAGGAAACGCAAAACAAGCTGCGTTTTATTACATGGCTGCTTGGGGATTTCAACCACTAGCCTACCGCGGATTAGAAACAGGATCAAAAGACACTGTTTCTTACGTGCTTAGACAAGATAAAATTACTATCGTTTTAACTTCTCCTTTAGAGAAAGACGGACCAATAAACGAGCATATTAACAAGCACGGTGATGGTGTTAAAGTGGTTGCTCTTTGGGTAGACGATGCTACAAAATCACATAAAGAAACGGTTTCTAGGGGTGCAGAATCTTACATGGAGCCTGTAACGAGAGAAGATAAAAATGGGAAAGTTGTTTTTTCTGGAATTCATACCTACGGTGAAACGGTTCACGTTTTTGTTGAACGTTCTGCGTACAACGGAATTTTCTTGCCGGGATATAAAGCATGGAATCCATTATACAAAGCAGAACCAACCGGACTAAAATTTATTGATCACATGGTTGGAAACGTAGGTTGGAATGAAATGAACAAATGGTGCGAATTTTACGGAAAAGTAATGGGCTTTGCGCAATTGGTTTCTTTCGATGATAAAGATATTTCTACAGATTACACGGCATTAATGTCTAAAGTAATGAGTAATGGAAATGGAAGGATAAAGTTCCCAATTAACGAACCAGCAGAAGGTAAGAAGAAGTCTCAGATTGAAGAATACATTGATTTTTACAATGGAGCAGGTGTGCAACACATTGCTTTAGCTACAGATAACATTATAGAAACAGTTACTGCATTAAGAAATAGAGGAGTAGAGTTTTTATATGTACCAGAAGTGTATTATGACACTGTTTTAGATAGAGTTGGAGAAATTGACGAAGATTTAGCTCCATTAAAAGAGTTAGGAATCTTAATTGATAGAGACGACGAAGGTTATTTACTTCAGATTTTTACAAAACCAGTTTTAGATAGACCAACTATGTTCTTTGAGATTATCCAAAGAAAAGGAGCACAATCTTTTGGTAAAGGAAACTTTAAAGCTTTGTTTGAAGCAATTGAAAGAGAGCAAGAATCTAGAGGTACACTTTAAGAAAGTATAATAATGAAAAAAGCACCTTTCAGTTTTGAGAGGTGCTTTTTTGTTACCTATTAAAAAATTTCTCCCCTTGAGCGGAGATACAGAGGAGTGACCGAAGGAAAATCTTATAACGAAGTAAAAGTTCTTACCTCCTGTTGTCCCTCTCTCCAAAATGATAAGGGAAGAAACAGATCTACGTTCTGCTATTCTGGTAAACTACCAATTCCCATATTATAAAGCGTAAACCCTATCATGTCTGCACTTTGTTCTATTGTTTTAGAAATTGGGGTTCCTGCTCCATGTCCGGCATTGGTTTCTATTCTAATTAAAACAGGGTTTTCTCCTACATGTTTATCTTGTAATTCTGCAGCAAATTTAAAAGAGTGCGCCGGTACAACTCTATCATCATGATCTCCAGTAGTAACCATTGTTGCAGGATAAGAACTTCCTTCTTTTACGTTGTGAACAGGAGAATATCCTAATAAATACTCGAACATTTCTTTGTTGTCTTCTGCAGTACCGTAATCAAATGCCCAACCTGCTCCGGCCGTAAAAGTATGGTAACGCAACATATCTAAAACACCAACTGCAGGTAATGCAACTTTTATTAAATCTGGGCGCTGGGTCATAACCGCTCCAACCAATAAACCGCCATTAGAACCTCCACGAATGGCTAAATAATCTGTAGAAGTGTAGTTCTTTTCTTTTAAATATTCTGCTGCAGCAATAAAATCGTCAAATACGTTTTGCTTTTGTTGCTTTGTGCCGGCTACGTGCCATTCTTTTCCGTATTCACCACCACCTCTAAGGTTTGGTACGGCATAAATTCCGCCCAATTCCATCCAAATGGCATTTGTTGTGCTAAAAGAAGGAGTAAGACTTACATTAAAACCACCATAACCATATAAGATAGTCGGATTTTTACCGTTCAATTCAATTCCCTTTTTATGTGTAATCATCATTGGAACTTTTGTACCGTCTTTAGAAGTATAGAATACCTGCTCAGAAACGTAGTTATCTGGGTTAAAATCAATTTTGGGCGACCAATATTTTTCGTATTCACCACTTTCTACATTGTACTTAAATGTTGTACCTGGAGTTTTGTAATTAGTAAAAGAGAAATACATTTCTTTTTCTTCTTTCTTACTTCCAAATCCACTTGCTGTACCTAAACCGGGTAGTTTTACTTCTCTTACTTTTTTTCCGTCAAAATCATACTGTACAACTTTAGAAAGTGCATCTACCATGTATTGTGCAAATAAATATCCACCTCCAGAGCTGATACTTAATACATTTTCTTCTTCTGCAATAAAATCTACCCAATTTTCTGCTGTTGGATTTTCTGCATTAACCGTAACTAGTCTGTAATTTGGCGCATCTAAATCTGTATATATGAAAAGTTTGTTGCCTTCGTGTTCTGCAACATAAGTAGAGCTGTTTTCGTGATTCAAAATGGTTTTAAAACCTGCACTTTCGTTTTCTAAATCTTTTATAAAAAGTTTATTACCGTAGGTAGAGTTTGCTCCGCTCACCAATAAATATCTTCCGTCTTCGGTTACGTTTCCGCCAACATATCTGTGTTTTTCGGATGCTTTTTTACCAAAAATAACAAGGTCTGTATTTTGCGCTGTTCCTAATTTGTGATAATATAAAATGTGTTGGTCCGTTTTAGCAGACAGTTCACTCCCTTCTGGTTTTTCGTAGCTAGAATAGTAAAAACCGGCGTTATTTCTCCAAGAAATTCCACTGAATTTAACATCTACTAAAGTATCTTCTAATATGTTTTTAGATGCTGCATCCATAACTATTACTTTTCTCCAATCTGATCCACCTTCTGAAATTGAATAAGCAACTAGGCTACCGTCTTTAGTAAAAGAAACTCCACCCAAAGAGGTTGTACCATCTTCTGTAAATTCGTTAGGATCTAAGAATACTTCTTCTTCTTCATCAGTTCCTTTTCTGTAAAGGATGGATTGATCTTGTAAACCATCATTTTTATAATAGTAGGTGTAATTTCCCCTTTTAAAAGGTGCGGAAAGACGCTCGTAATTAAATACTTTTTCTAGTTTATTTTTAAGTTCTTCTCTGTATGGAATCTTGTTAAGGTAACCAAAAGTAACCTCGTTTTGAGCTTTAACCCAAGCAGCAGTTTTATCACTTCTATCGTCTTCTAACCATCTGTACGGATCAATAATTTCTTTACCAAAAAATGTATCGCTAACCTCAATTTTTTCTGTTTCTGGGTAGGATACTTCAATTTTTTCTGCCTTGGTGGTTTCCATTTTTTCTTTTTTATTTTCGTTATCTAAACAAGCAGCTAAAAGCATGGTTCCCATAAACAATAAATTAAGTTTTTTCATCTGCATAATTTTGGTTTTTAATAAGTTACAATTATTGATGATATTTTATTCTTTCGGCTTTAGATAAATATTAGTTGTTAAACCAAATAACGATTTACAATTAAATAGAATTTTAGAACGTCGATTTGCCTTAGGGATAGCAGCATTTGTGTGAGCTCATTTTTATCTTAGAAAAATAGCGAGTGCGTATAGCCCGACCAGCCTATAGGCAGGTAACGCCCAAGAAAAGAAGAATTAGAAATTTGAAGAAGTATATCATTTTTAATATTGAACTTCAAATTTCCAATTCATTTTATCTAATGCGCATCTAGCCAATTATCTGCTAATTCGTATTCTACTTCCATAGGAACTTCCATCTTAATGGCGTTTTCCATTTCCTCTTTCACTAGTTTGGTCATGATTTCTTTTTCATCCAAGTGCACATCAAATACTAGTTCATCATGTACTTGAAGAAGCATTTTAGATTTAACGTTCTCTTTTTCCATTCTTTGTGCGACATTAATCATGGCAACTTTTATAATATCTGCAGCAGAACCTTGAATTGGAGCGTTAATTGCATTTCTTTCGGCAAAACCTCTTACTACTGCATTGGCAGAATTAATGTCTGGTAAATAGCGCCTTCTTTTCATAATGGTTTCTACGTAGCCTTTTTCTCTTGCATCTATTACAGCTTGTTCCATATAGGTTTTGATAGTGCTGTACTGTTCAAAATAACCATCAATAATTGTTTTTGCTTCTTTTCGCGATATCCCTAAATTTTGAGCTAATCCAAAGGCACCTTGTCCGTAAATTATTCCAAAGTTAACTGCTTTAGCAGAAGAACGCTGGTCTCTAGTTACCTCTTCCATGGGTACATTAAATACCTTTGATGCTGTGGCTGCATGAATGTCATCTCCATTTTGAAAGGCATGAATCATAGTTGCATCTCCACTTAATGCAGCAATAATTCGTAATTCTATTTGCGAATAATCTGCAGCCATAATTAGATAATTTTCATCTCTAGGAATAAAAGCTTTTCTTATTTCTCTTCCTTTCTCTGTTCGAATAGGAATGTTTTGAAGATTAGGATTTGTAGAACTTAATCTTCCTGTGGCTGCAACAGTTTGCATATAGTGTGTATGTATGCGTCTGTCTTTTTCATCCACTAACAAGGGTAGAGCGTCTACATAAGTACTTTTTAATTTTCGGAGCGATCTGTAGTCTAGAATTAAAGGAATTATTTCGTGGTCATCTTTGTGTTTTTGAAGCACATCTTCTGAGGTAGAGTATTGACCTGTTTTAGTTTTCTTTGCCTTTGCAGAGATTTTCATTTTGTCGAACAGCACTTCTCCTAGCTGTTTGGGTGAGTCTAGATTAAAATCTTCTTGACCTGCTAAATGCTTGATTTTCTCTTCTAAATCAATTAACGTAGTATTTAGTTCTTTTGAGAAATGGGTTAAACCTTCAGTATCTAGATTTATTCCTTCTACTTCCATATTTTTCAACACAGAAACCAACGGCATTTCCATTTCATAAAACAACTGTTTTAGATGTTCTTTTTGAATTTCGGGTTCAAAAAGTACTTTTAATTGCCATGTAATATCTGCATCTTCACAAGCATAATCTGTAATTTGTTCTTGGGGAATATCAGCCATAGATTTTTGATTTTTCCCTTTCTTACCAATCAATGTTTCTATAGAAATCGGTTTATATTTCAAGTAATATTCGGCTAATCTATCCATTGAATGTCTTCCATCTGGAGACAACAAATAATGTGCGATCATTGTATCAAATTGTGGTCCTTTGACATCTACATCGTAACGGTTTACTACCTTAATGTCATACTTGATATTATGTGCTACTTTTTCTATGCTTTTACTTTCAAAGAAAGGTTTAAAATGGTGTAGCATTACTTTAGCAGCAGCATAGTCGGCAGGAAAAGGAACGTAATAAGCTTCTCTGGCTTTCCATGAAATGGCTAAACCAACTATGTCTGCATTTCGAGCTTCTAAAGAGGTAGTTTCTGTATCAAAACAGACAGAAGTTTGCTCCAACATCATGTTCAAAAGCTTTTCTCTCTCCTCGGGTGTATTTACGAAGTGATAGCTGGGTTTCTCGGTAGCTATTGTTTTTACTTTTGTTTCTTCTACAGGCTCTTGGTGCTCTATATTTGATTGTGTTCCAAATAAGTCTAACTGCGCATCACTAGTTGTAGAGGGTTGTGAAGTAATCACGATTTCTTCTCCTAACACGCGTTTTGCCATATTTCTGAATTCGAGTTCAGTAAATACTTTCTTGATTTTTTCTTTGTCTGGTGCGCAAAGTGTCAAGTGTTCTACATCAAAAGGAACGTCAACATCAAGAATTATTGTTGCTAGCATTTTAGACATTCGTCCTTGGTCAGCAAAATTGATAACATTTTCTTTTTGTTTTCCTTTAAGTTCATCTGCATGTTCTATCAAACCCTCAACAGATCCGTATTGGGCAATAAGTTTTTTAGATGTTTTTTCTCCAATACCGGGAATTCCAGGTATGTTATCCACTGCGTCTCCCCAAAGTCCAAGTATGTCGATTACTTTCAAAGGATCATCCACCTCAAATTTGGCACATATCTCGGGCACGCCCCAAACTTCAGCGGGTTTCCCTCCTCTGCCAGGTTTATACATAAAGATATTTTCAGAAACCAGCTGACCAAAGTCTTTGTCGGGTGTCATCATATATGTCTGAAATCCCTTTTTTTCTGCTGTTTTTGCCAAAGTTCCAATTACATCATCTGCTTCAAAACCCTCTTTAAGTAATATTGGAATACGAAACGCTTCTATTATTTCTTTGATAGGATCTAGCATAGACCTTATGTCTTCGGGCATTTCTTGTCGGTTGGCTTTATAGTCAGAAAAATCATCTTGCCTATTAGTAGCTCCGCCAGGTGCATCAAAAACCACAGCAATATGCGTTGGTTTTTCTCTATTAATTACGTCTATTAACGCATTTGTAAAACCAAAGGCCGCCGAGGTATTTTGTCCTTTAGAATTAACCCTAGGGTTTTTAGAAAATGCAAAATAAGCACGATAAATCAATGCAAAAGCATCTAATAAAAATAATTTCTTTGGTATATCTGGTGTTAACATAGCATTTGTTTTTTCCCTTCTTATCTAAGAGGATTATGGGACTGGATATTACACGTTGTGGAGGTATCCGTTCCCGAATAATTATATTTTACATCGTAAAGCGGAGGAATCAATCGAGATTCCACTGCACTCCTTCTTTACTATCTTTCACAGTAATTCCGGCTTCTTTGAGATAGTCTCTTATTTTATCTGAGGTGCCCCAATCTTTATTTTCTCTTGCAGTTTGACGCATATCTAAAACCAATTCCATTACTTTCTCTAAGCTAGAATTGTTCTCTTCTGAAATGGTTTTTAAGCCTATGACATCAAAAACGAATTCGTTTATTTCTTTTTTGAGAAGTTTTAAATCACTTTTGGAGATAGTCGCTTTTTTATCTTTACATAAATTGATAAACTTTACAGCCTCAAATAAATTTGCGATTAGAATCGGTGCATTGAAATCATCATTCATTGCCGAGTAAAAACTAGACACTAGTTCTTGTATATCTTGAGATGAAGTGTCAGTACCTACTAAATTTTCTAGCGTATTAATTCCTTCAAATAAGCGTTTATATCCTTTTTCGGCAGCATTAAGTGCCGCAGAACTAAAATCCAATTCACTTCTGTAGTGTGCTTGCATCATAAAGAAACGCACCACCATTGGATGATAGGCTTTTTCTAATTTATCGTTTTCTCCTGTAAATAATTCGGCTGGCAGTAAGTTATTACCAGTAGATTTACTCATTTTCCTTCCATTTAAAGTAAGCATATTGGCGTGCATCCAATAATTTACAGGTTTATGACCAGTACCTGCGCAACCTTGAGCAATCTCACATTCGTGATGAGGAAATTTTAAATCCATTCCTCCTCCGTGTATATCGAACTTTTCTCCTAAATATTTTGTGCTCATAGCTGAACACTCTAAATGCCAACCTGGAAATCCAATTCCCCATGGAGAAGGCCATTTCATAATATGCGATTCAGAAGCATTTTTCCATAGAGCAAAATCAAGTGGAGATCTTTTTTCAGATTGTCCATCTAAATCTCTTGTTCCTGAAATAAGGTCTTCAATTTTTCTTCCAGAAAGTTCGCCATAGTTTTCTGCTTGGTTGTATTTCTCTACATCAAAATAAACAGAGCCATTTATTTCGTAAGCGAAACCATTCTTTATAATTTTTTCTATGAGTTCTATTTGTTCGATTATATGTCCTGTAGCCGTTGGTTCTATGTTTGGAGAGAGGTTGTTGAACTTGGCTAAAGTATCATGAAAATCTACGGTGTATTGTTGTACTATTTCCATGGGTTCTAACTGCTGTAACCTAGCTTTTTTAGCAATTTTATCCTCTCCAGTATCTGCATCCGACTCTAGATGTCCGGCATCAGTAATATTTCTTACATACCTTACTTTGTAGCCGAGTTTGAGTAAATACCTGTAAACTAGATCAAAGTTTATAAAAGTTCTGCAATTCCCGAGGTGAACGTTACTGTATACGGTCGGACCGCAAACGTAGAGTCCAACAAAATCCCCGTGTATAGGCTTAAAGACTTCTTTTTTGCTGTTTAAACTGTTGTATATCTGTAATGCTTGTTTTGCCATTTCTATGTTTTGTAAGGAGTACGAAAATAAGGAAATTTTAAGCAAAAAAATCCCTTCAACTAACTAAATTGAAGGGATAAACGTAGAATTTTGTTTTTGGCTATAATTGTCCGTCTGAATGGTAGAATCCATTTTTATAAACTTCTACTTTTCAAGTAAACCATCATTATCATAAATGTACAGTCTCCCATTCCAAAGTATTCCGTTTTTAAATTCACCTTCCATCCAAATTTCTTTATTTGCATTAAACAGTTTGTTGTAAGAATTGGTTTTAAACCCTATTGTAGATGAAGGTTTTGGTGTTTGTTTTACATTTGTG
>Ga0209555_10000665_pt1 | contig 28603 bp, 27 predicted proteins | sample SaaInl85LU_5_DNA_FD_184643 | JGI IMG/M metagenome (GOLD analysis project Ga0209555, IMG submission 184643) | Marine microbial communities from expanding oxygen minimum zones in the Saanich Inlet - ESP_85LU_5_DNA (SPAdes) (version 2) | ecosystem: Environmental > Aquatic > Marine > Intertidal... | reverse complement strand
CCGTCTACATCTGAGTAAATCTCACAGACCTCAGCCTTGAGGGCGGCGGCCAGCGCGACGGCAGTGGTGTCGCTGCCGCCTCTTCCCAAGGTGGTGGTGTCACCGTTTTCAAAGCTGAAGCCTTGGAACCCAGCCACAACGACAATGTTGCCCTCCTTGAGGGCTTCCTGGATTCTGCTGGGGTCAATCTTCCAGATGCGAGCACTGCCATGCTCGGAGTCCGTCGAGATGCCGGCCTGATAGCCGGTGAAGCTCATTGCCTTGCCGCCCTGCTCCTTTATGGCCATTGCCAGAAGTGACATTGAGATTCGCTCGCCAGCGGTGAGCAGAATGTCTAGTTCTCGATTGCCCTGGGTCTCGGTGGTCACGCTGCTTGCTAGATCTAAAAGCTCATCGGTGGTGTCGCCCATGGCTGAAACAACGACAAGAACCTCGTTGCCGGCTGCCTGTGATTCCAGCGCGCGCGCAGCCACATGCTTGATCTTGTCGGCATCGGCAACCGAGGATCCGCCATACTTCTGGACGATAAGCGGCAACTAGTTCTCCTTGTTGGGGAAAGGGCGACAGCGCTAACGAAGAAGTCTAGTTCACTCGCCTACGGCCCTCAAAGGCCCGGCCAAGCGTCATGTCATCGGCATATTCGAGATCGCCACCCACAGGCAGGCCGCTGGCGAGCTTGCTAACTGCAATTTCCAGTGAGCTCAAGAGGCGAATTAGGTAGGTGGCGGTGGCCTCACCCTCCAGATTTGGGTTAGTCGCGATGATGACCTCACGGATATCTGGATTCGCCAGGCGCTTCATAAGGTCTTGAATTCTTAGCTGGTCTGGACCAATGCCGGCAATCGGTGAGATTGCCCCGCCCAAAACGTGATACAGCCCTCGGAACTCCCGGGTTCGCTCAATGGCGCCGATATCCTTGGAGTCTTCTACCACGCAGATAATGCCCTGGTCCCGCTTCGCATCGGCACATATCGCACACTGCTCGCTCTCGCAGACATTGCCACAGGTAATGCAGAAACGAACCTTCTCTTTGACTTCTCTCAGAACATCGGCGAGCTTATGAGCTACCTCGGGATCTGCGTCAATTAGGTGAAAGGCAATGCGCTGAGCACTCTTTGGTCCAACACCTGGAAGCCTGCCCAGCTCGTCAATGAGCTCCTGGACTACGCCGTCGTACATCTACTTCTCACCCTTGAGCTTTTGTGCTCCGAGAACCTCGCGCAGCATGAACTCACCGGTTGGTGTTGCATCAGTTTCGGTGCTGTCGGTCTGAGGCAGCTGAACCGTTTTTGGGTCTTCCTCGTGCTCTTCGGGGTCAGTGAACTCATCAGGGTCATTGGGTTCAATCTTTGGAGCACTCGGAGGAACGTTCTCAGTCTCGGCAATCTTGGCCCGATACTTCACCGTCACCTGCGTCATTTCTCTAATCACCTGACGCAACACCTCTGCCGCACCACCAGAGTTCTTAAAGGCCTCGACATCGTTCTGCGAGGGAAACAGCAGGGTCAAAACCTCGTTGTCGTAGTCGACAACCTTTGAGGTGAAGGCAACGGCCCAGGCTGACCTGGATTGGGTGGCTAGGTTATCGAGAATCAGCTGCCAGTTACTCCTAAAGAACGAGGCAGTCACCTCGGCAGGTGCCGCAACCGGCTCAGGCTTCTTGGCCTTTTCGACCTTAGGCTCCTCGGCTAAGGGTGGTTCTGGCTCTTTGGGCTCGGCCTTCGCAGGCGCAGACTTAGTTACCGCCGACTCTGGCTTGGCCGGTTCTTCGGGCTTCACAACTTGAGGCTTTGCCGACGTGACGGGCGCGAGGATTCGAGCACACAAAAGCTCCAGCTGAAGCCTGGGGTTGGAAGCTGCAGAGGTATCGCTCAGAGCTTTTGCAGTTGCCTCGGCACTTGCGGTTAGCTGGCTCAGGCCAAACCTTGCAGCCTGAATCTCGAGCTGCTCAAACTGCTCTGGACCAATGCCACGCAAAATTGACTGAGCGTCCTTGCCCAGAGAATTCACGAGCATCAAATCACGAATGCGCTCGAGGAGGTCCTCTAAAAACCTTCTCGCATCCTGACCTGACTGAACCACCTTGTCTACCGCTGCAAAAGCATTGGCTGCGTCAAGCTCAGCAAAGGCATCGATTACCTCGGCCATGAGATTGTCATGGGTGAAGCCCAGCAGGTTTATAGACCGCTCGTATTCAATCTTCTTGCCGTCACTACCGGCAATGAGTTGATCCAGAAGCGACAGCGCGTCTCTCACAGAGCCGCCGGATGCCCTAACAACAAGAGGCATTACCCCCTCAGCGGCCTCAAAGCCCTCCGAGGAGAGCACTTGAGCTAAATACTCCAGTAGCTCGGCGGGTGGGACGAGCCTGAATGGGTAGTGGTGAGTCCTGGAGCGGATTGTGCCGATGACTTTGTCAGGCTCGGTGGTGGCGAAAATGAACTTGATGTGCTCTGGTGGCTCCTCAACAATTTTGAGAAGAGCATTGAAGCCCTGTGGGGTGACCATGTGAGCCTCATCAAGAATGAAGATTTTGTAGCGGTCTCGTGAAGGGGCAAAGATTGCGCGTTCCCTGAGGTCCCTGGCATCGTCGACACCGTTGTGACTGGCGGCATCAATCTCGACCACATCGAGCGAACCTGGACCACCTGTTGCAAGCTCTATGCAGCTTGGACACTTGCCACAAGGATTGTCGGTCGGACCTTTTTCACAGTTCAGGCAGCGGGCAAGAATCCTGGCGCTCGTTGTCTTGCCACAACCCCTGGGTCCCGAGAAAAGGTATGCGTGGTGAACTCGATCCGAGTTGAGCGCCGCCTTTAGCGGCTCTGTGACCTGAGTTTGCCCAATCAGATCAGCAAAGCTGTCCGGTCGATATCTGCGGTAGAGGGCGAAGGTCACCTTGCAAGCTTAAACCCGCGTTAGGATTTTTCTCTCGAGACTTGAGGGTCCGCATGGAACTAGGCCTCTTCTGAGTCTTCATCGTCGTGGTCTTCATCTTCATCATCGTCTTCATCGTCACGGTCTTCATCTTCATCATCGTCACCCTCGCCATAGACAATGTCGGCCGGTGGCAGGGTAGCACCCGCCTCAAGCTCGCCGATCTTCATTGCCGCTAGGACATTGGCCGGTGTTCCAACAAAGCCGTGCTCTGAGCTGAAGGCAGCGGTGGCATCAGTACCGCAGAGGGCCTGAATCTGGGACGCTCCTCCCGGGTGCTCGGCACCATAGCCGGAAAGGTCGTAGACCACTCCATCTACTGCTGCCCAGCAGCTGTCAAGGGTGCCGTGAGCCAGGAGCTGCTCCTGAGATATCACCGATGCACTTGGCTGGGCCTGATCCTGCGACTCGGCAGTGCCTGGCTGCTGCGCCTGGACGGACGTTCCCAGCTTTCCAAGGTAGAGCTTGTCTAGCTCAGCCTTTGGAAGTGCCTGACGCGCGTGCTGGCTCTGAAAAGCTTCCGTCCCATCCTTGCCGCAGAGAGCAGCCAGGACTGTTGTGCCACCGGGATGCTTTGCCATGTAGCCATCGAGTACATAGACGCCATCATCGATAATCACCCAGCAGTCGCTCTTTGAGGAGTGGTTGGCTACTTCCCGAATCGTCAGGCCACTACCGTTGGCTGCTGGTGAGTCTGCTCCGCCGCCCGGTGCAACTGGCGCCGAAGACTCGTCATAGTCATTGTCTTTGTCGTAGTCGTCATAGCCATCTTCGTAGATGAACAGCTCCGACTTACCGCCCCAGGTGGCCTCCGCTCCAGAATGGCCAACCACGAAGGTCATGGCGCTCGCTCCAATGGCCGCACTCACCATAAGAAAGCCGAGGCTGCTGGCAATCAGCTTTGGCCAGCTGTACTTGATTGCTAGCCACACCGCCACCGCAACGGCCAAGGTGCCAAGAGCGATAGGCATCATCATCTCGCCATACTCAGAGTGCGGTTCTGGTTCGTAGTAGACCTCTTCTAGGGCCTCCCCTGACTGCACGGCAGCAAAAACAAAAGGAATGGTTAGCGCCAGTGCGATAACTCCTGCTCCGAGGAATCGAGTGCGCAGTTTTGGTATCGCAACGATGGCCGCAACACCAAGGGCAGCAACCGGAAACAGCACTGCTGCAAAGTGAACAAGCAGTGGATGCGCCGGAAGACCCAGCACCATCAAGAAAAGCTCCTCCAATTACCTATCCATCTTGTAGCTGGGGAACTTCTCGGTGATTTTTTCTTCCTTGTACTCGGGGAAGAGCATCCCCGTGGGGCAGTAGCCCATTGCAGCTGTGAAAACCATAAAGACACCAAATGGGGCTAACAGCCAGTACCACTCACCCATGGTGGCAGCACTAACAACTAGCGCAGCACCCAAAAGACCGCGAACAAACCTGCCTAGATTGCTGGACATAAACTCAATGAATTTTCGATTCGCTGGGGTTAGCTTCATCATTGCCTCCGACCTCAAAATAGCAGCAGTTGTCTGAATGAAGTGCCGTAAATGTCTGAGCGTTAGCTGAAAATAAGGGACCCCTCGCGCACCCGTCAGAGCTTCGCTACCCTTGCTATCTTTCGATCCTGGGGGATTTACCAAGGTGACGCCACGCGAGGAGTCACCTCGATTCTATTGCCCGCTAGTTCTGAGGGAAACCCAGGTTCAATCCTCCGTGGGAGGGGTCTAGCCAACGAGAGGTAACTACCTTGGTCTGGGTAAAGAACCTAAAGCCCTCTTCGCCGTGAGCCCTTGAGTCGCCAAACAAAGAATGCTTCCAACCGCCAAAGGAGAAGTAGGCAACAGGCACTGGGATAGGAACATTGATGCCAATCATCCCAACCTCAACCTCGTGCTGGAAGCGCCTTGCGGCACCTCCGTCATTGGTGAAAATCGCGGTGCCGTTGCCAAAGGCACCCGAGTTGATTAGCTGCAAGCCCTCTTCGTAACTTGCAACTCTGACCACCGACAACACCGGCCCAAAAATCTCTTCCTCATAGACCTTGGAGCTCAAAGGAACCCTGTCAATCAGAGTTGGTCCGAGCCAATAGCCAGCTGCATCGCCATCTGGATTGACATCTCTACCATCCACAACAACCTCTGCACCATCACTAGCAGCGATGTCTATGTAGCTGGCGACCTTGTCTCGGTGTTGCTTAGTCACAAGCGGCCCCATGTCGCAAGAGCGGCGGCCATCCCCAACTTTGATCTGCTGCATTCGCTGCGTAATCTTTGGAATCAGAGCATCCGCAACAGGTTCAACCGCAACCACAACCGAGATTGCCATGCAGCGCTCACCGGCTGAACCGAATCCTGCGTTGACCGCAGAGTCAGCCACCAGATCAAGATCGGCATCTGGCAGGACAAGCATGTGGTTCTTTGCGCCGCCGAGAGCCTGGACGCGCTTTCCATGTTTTGCCGAGGTTTCATAAATGTACTGAGCAATTGGGGTTGAGCCAACAAAGGAGATTGACCTGACCTCTGGGTGTTCGAGCAAACCGTCGACTGCAACCTTGTCGCCGTGAAGAACATTGAAGACTCCATCCGGAAGCCCGGCCTCTTTCAGAAGTGCTGCGATCCACATCGCACTTGATGGGTCTTTCTCGCTTGGCTTCAATACGACAGTGTTACCTGCGGCAATTGCCACCGGGAAAAACCACATCGGAACCATCGCTGGGAAATTAAACGGAGAGATAATCCCCACCACCCCAAGCGGCTGCTTCATTGAGTAGACATCTATCGAGGTGGAGGCGTTCTCTGAGTACTCACCTTTCAAAAGATGCGGCAATCCACACGCAAAGTCGACCACCTCAAGGCCGCGATTGATCTCTCCCATCGCATCAGACACAACCTTGCCGTGCTCCTCGGTGATGATTTCTGCAAGCTCGCCTTTTTTCGCATCGAGTAGCTCGCGAAAGCGGAACATTATGGCGCTGCGCTTGGCCAGTGAGGTATCTCTCCAGGACGGGAAAGCATCACTGGCTGCAGAAACCGCGGCGGCTATGTCTGACTGCTCGGCGAATACAACCTCTTTGGTTTGAAGGCCTTTGGCTGGGTCATGTACCTCGCCTCTGCGAGAACCGCTTCCTGCAAATTCTTTGCCCGCAACCCAGTGAGAAACCAGCTTCATTTTCTACCTCGCTTTACCAAAGAAGACTACCTTTATCCATGGTGTTCAGACTGGAGAGACTGTGGCGGAGATTAGCGAGAGAATCACGGCAATGATTGCCCTGCATCCTCCCAAACAGGCTGATGTGCTGACAAAGCTAAGAGGTCTAATTCAAGAGCTCGTTCCAGCTGCAACCGAACGGATCTCCTATGGGATGCCGACGTTTGAAATCTCAGGCCAGATACTGATTCATTTCCAGGGCTTCAAGGACCACAACAGCCTCTTCTTGGGCCCCGAGGTTGGCATCCGGTTAGCCACAGAGCTTGGAGACATGGTTGCCTCGAAGGGGACCATCAAGTTTGAAAAAGAAAAGCTACTTTCAAAATCGCTGTTGAAGCAGATTCTGAAAACGAGAATCGCCATTATCAACGAGGGTTTCCCCAAGAACAATGGGGACTATCTCTCTTTCTATGACAACGGACACCTAAAGTCCAAGGGCAAATATAAAGATGGCCAGATGCATGGCTACTGGTACTTCTATCGCAAAGACGGCAGTTTGATGCGAGAGGGAAAGCTCAACATTGGAGAGCCAGAGGGTGAGTGGATCACCCACACAAGACCCTAGGGTTGGTCGTTACCGACTGTTGCAACTAAACTCTTGCGGGTACCAAGGAGAATTCGCCTAGTGGCCTATGGCGCACGCTTGGAAAGCGTGTTGGGTGCAAGCCCTCGGGGGTTCGAATCCCCCATTCTCCGCCAGCAACTCCCTTGATTTAGAGCCTCAGGAGGGGCGTTTATTGAGGGAGTTTTTGCTGCTTGTGCAGTTTCATGTGCTTTGACAGCAATTAGAAAATCAAAACACTTAAGTAACTTCCTCTACCTCTGCCCCGTCTTTGTCGCGAGAAACTCTTCAACTCGACGTAAAGTCTCGAGCTGATACTCGGGCAGCATTTCACGATGCTCGGGATTCTGAGTCTCGTGAATGTAGTTGAGCAAGTGAATCCTTCGTTGAAGCAGTAATGCTTTCATTTGATATTCACTACAAATTGGCAATTCTCGAACTGATGAATAGCCGTCTCTTAGTGCCTGCTCCTGCTCCTCGGTGTCTAAGTAGTAAATGGTCGTGGCTAAATCTTGAATCGGTAAGCCGATACCAGAATCATCGAAGTCGAACACAGAAAGCGAATCGTTGTGAAACTTTAGATTCCACCCGTGAAGATCCGCGTGAATTGGCTGTTTCGGGGTTGCCTTGAAGAGTAGAGCAAGCTCTTGTTCAATCGCATTTTTACAGGATTGAATTTTGTGCTGCTCTTCAGGCGTCAAAGTCGATTTGGGTCCTAAGAGCAAGTCCTCCTCGTGCCACATAAAGTCATCCAAGATGGGGAGCTCTTCACCGACAGGTAAAACCATTTCCTTAGTTGCCTCGTGAAGCTGAGCCATAAGTGCTCCCATCTTGAAGACCACTTCCAAGGTGGGCTCATCACCAACGTCTTCACCCTCGAGCCAGGTAAAGAGTACGCACGACAGGTCCCTACCAGTTTCCTCGTGTGCGACCTCGCTAACAAAGTCTCCAGAAAGATTTCGCAGTGGAGTGGCAAGCCCGAATGTTCCAAGCTCAGCCAAGGTGTTTACAAACGACATCTCAGCGGCAACGTTCTCTTTTGTTCGAGTTGAATTTACGTTAATTCGAAGGGCAAACCTGCTCCCATCAGCCGCAGTTACCGAAAACGTTGAGTTGTATTCGTGGTTGATACTTTCGAGTCCAACAGGAATGATTCCGTAATCAAGCAGTACAGAGTTGGCTGGAGCAAGCAAGCTTTGAATTTGTTGTTCAGTGGTTAGGTCTGAGAAAGCCAAGACACAACCCCTTTCTCGAAACTTAGGTAAAAATTTCAATGAATTTCGATCTGAGTCAATTCTACTTTGAGAGCCACTGTCACGAGTTAACGGCTAGATGCTGCACAGATGGCGTAGATAGATGGCGTAGAAAGCAATTACTTAATCCCCAACCCCCAGTATTTAGGCGGGCAAGAGGGTGCTAGTGCGAATCCCCCATTCTCCGCCAGCAACTCGACTCCTGGAAATCTAACGAATCCTTCAAAAGCCCCGAAGCGACAAAAAGCCGGCGGCTAACTTTGGACCTGCAAACCCTCATTTCTTGAGTTGAGATGCTTACGCAAGAGCGCACCTGTGTCCACTTCCAATTTGTCGTCAAACCCCTTTGGGCAAAAGGCGAGAGGCAATTCGTTGTTTACCAGAAGTAGTGCTTTAATTCATCTAAGGGGACGCTCAAAGACGCGATGTCTCTTTACCAAAACCCCAAAAATCGAAAGGTCAGAATGGCAAAGCTATCCATTTCCCGTCGCGTTGCGCTCCTTGCAGCTGCCACCGCAACCACCATCGCCCTAGTTGGCTGTGCTCCAGCCGAGGAAGCAAGTGACCTTGGTCAACTTGACGTCCAGTTCTCCTGGATTAAAAATGCTGAGTTTTCGGGCGAGTTCCTAGCTGACTCAAACGGCTACTACGCCGAAGAGGGCTTCAGCTCCGTCAACTTCATCGCAGGCCCAACCGCAACAGCGGCTGTTGTACTGTCCGGTGGTGCGCTCGTTGGACTCTCAGACGCAATTGCCGTAACCCCGGTCATCCTCGAAGAGGGTGCCCCGCTGAAGATAATTGGTGCTACCTTCCAGAAGAGCCCGTTCACCATTCTTTCTTTGAAGGATGGGGCAGACATTCAGACCGCTCAGGATCTGATCGGTAAGCGTATTGGTGTTCAGGCTGGTGGAAACGAGACCCTGTTTGATGCGCTGCTTACTGCTAACGGTATTGACGCTTCCCAGGTGACCAAGGTGCCTGTCGAGTACGACCCATCACCACTTGTAAACGGTGAGGTAGACGGCTTCCTGGCATACATCACCAACGAATCCATCACCGTTGCAAACCTAGGTTTCGAAACCACCAACCTGCTCTTTGCTGACGCAGGTCTGCCGTTTGTTGCTGAGGCCTTCATCGTTACCCAGGACTCCATCGACAACAACCGAGAAGCACTCAAGAGCTTCCTCCGTGCCACCATTCGCGGTTGGAAGGACTCTTTGACTGACCCCGAGGCTGGCGCAACGCTTGCCGTCGAGGTCTACGGTGCCGACCTTGGTCTGGACATCAACAAGGAGATCCAGCAGTCAACAGCTCAGAACGAGCTACTCATCCTTACCGATGAGACCCGCGCCAACGGTCTGCTGACCGTGTCAGACGCCTTGATGGCCGAGACTTTGGACACCTTGGCAACCGCTGGCTACGACATCACCGCAGAGCAGCTGTTTGACCTAAGCCTTTTGGCTGAGGTTTACGAGGAAAGCCCGGAACTACTGGACTAATCTTCAATAATGGAATCTAATGCTGCCGCTGCCCAGGACCCAGTTCTGGGCAGCGGCATCACCATTTCTAACCTGACCAAGACTTTCTCTCTCGGTAAGGAAAGCGTCACCGCCCTAGAGAATGCAACGCTGCATTCAGATAGGGGCAGCTTTCTTTCTCTTTTGGGCCCGTCAGGTTGCGGCAAGTCAACGATTCTTAGGATCCTCGCGGGGCTGGAGACGCCCACCTCTGGCAAGGTGACTGTTGATGGTATGGAGCCGTTAGAGCTTCGCCGTGATCACCGTTTAGGTATTGCCTTCCAAGACTCTGCCCTCATGCCATGGCGCAGCGTCTACCAAAACATCAAACTTCCTTTTGAGTTGGCGCGCGTCGATGCGGACGAGTCCCTAATTCAAGATCTGATCGAACTGGTCGGCCTCAAAGGCTTTGAGGGCGCAAAGCCCGCACAGCTCTCAGGCGGCATGAGGCAGCGCGTCTCAATTGCAAGAGCGCTGGTGGTTCAACCTAGCGTTCTGCTGCTCGATGAGCCCTTTGGTGCGCTCGATGACATGACTAGACAACGCCTGAACCTTGAGCTGTTGAGAATCTGGACTGAGAAGCCTGCCACCACACTCATGGTTACTCACGGAATCTCAGAGGCTATCTTCCTAAGCGACCAGGTTGCGGTGATGAGCCCAAGGCCAGGGCGCATCAAGGAAGTAATCGATGTGAACCTTCCAAGACCTAGAACTCCGAAAATGATGAGAACACCGGAGTTCCACGCCCTTCACGATCACGCCTCGGACCTGCTATTTGGCTCGGGTGCTGTCCACACCGATGACTAGCACGCTAACCCGCAAGGTTCGCGGTCGACTCACTTCTCTGGCTGGGATTGCGGCGACTGTTGGCATTTGGTGGCTCCTGGCCGCAACTTTGTTTGCCTCGGTTGGTGCCAGGCCCGATGGCTCCGGGGGAGCTATCCCCACTCCCCCAGCGGTTGTAGAGCAGCTAATTGAAGATGGCCTGACTTTCTACCTTCGCAATGGCGGTGTGACAGTTCTCGAGGCTGCCCTTGGTTTCTTGTGGGGTAACGCGATTGCTCTGCTTCTGGCGGCAGTTGCCCTGACGCTTCCAAAGCTTGACTCGCTGGCCTCCCAGATGGCTATCATCACCTACCTGATCCCCATCGTTGCGATTGGTCCGATCGTGAGACTGATTGTTGGTGCTCCGGGTCCGGGGGAACCCGCTGGAGCGGCAGTCGTTCTCGCTGCCATGAGCGTGCTTTTCACCACTTTTATTGGCGCTGTCACTGGCGTCAAGTCAACCGATAAGCGCATCTTGGACGTTGTTTACGCCTATGGCGGCAACTCTATGGACAGGCTCTTCAAGGTACAGTTGCTCTCCGCCCTCCCATCCGTATTTGCAGCCTTCAAAATTGCGGCACCCGCTGCATTCCTGGGAGCTATTCTCGGCGAGTACGTCGGTGGCACTGATGTTGGTTTCGGTCCTGCAATGGTCAACGCTCAGCAGTCGCTAGAGGTCGCAAGAGTGTGGGGTGTGGCTTTGGTTTCTGGGCTGCTGGCTGGTGCTGGCTACTGGATCTTTGGGCTGCTAGGGAAGCTTGCTACTCCATGGGCAAATGACCAGGTGGTGAAATGAATTTCAAGCTAGAGGACGCTGAGGATCGCTCACTCATCGCAGTGAGAACCAAGGTCAAGCGCGATGCTGCAAGGCAGACCCTAAAGGTTGTCACCGCCTCACTGGCGAACACCGGTTTAGCGCTCGTTGTCGTGCTTGGACTTTGGATGTTGGGCCTATGGGCTTTCAACGTCACGCCATTTATTGGCAAAGGGCCAATTGATGTCTTCAACTACCTCTTCGTTGCTGAGAGTGCAGCAGAGCACCAAGAGCTGGTCCTGGTCGCACTCTCGCAGACAATGTATGACGCAGCCATCGGTTTCTCCTTCGGGCTGTTCTTCGCACTGATTGTCTCGATTGTCTTCACGCTCTCTCGCTCTGTAGAGCAGGCTCTGATGCCGATTGCTATGTTGCTTCGCAGCGTTCCGCTGATTGCAATGGCGCCAATCCTGATTCTGATTTTTGGACGTGAGCAGGTCACTGTAGCTGTGATGGGCGCCATCGTGGTCTTGTTTCCAGCCCTGGTCAACATAGTCTTCGGTCTTAGAAGCGCATCTCCGTCGATGCTTGATGTCGCAACGGTTTACGGTGCAAACAAGTTGGCGGCACTTAGGTATGTAGCTCTCCCCTCCTCGCTGCCATCTTTTTTTGCCGCGGTGAAGATCTCGGTGCCAGGTGCGATAACGGGAGCGCTTTTGGTTGAGTGGTTGGCTACCGGCCAAGGCATTGGTTATGCCATCATCTCCGCGGTGGGAAGAGCCAAGGCCAATGAGGTTTGGGCATACGTCGTTGTAATCACGCTGGTGTCGATTTTGCTTTACAACCTAGTTGGACTGATCGAAAACTATGTCCTCAAGCGCTTCTCGCCACAGCAGTGGAAAGAGCGATGAGGATTATTGACTTTCGCAAACTAGCCGAGGTTGACTGAGACCCTGGTCCCGCTTTTAGCTAAGCGCTTTTCTGAGCGATGTCAGCAGACCCTCAACGTCCTCCAAGGTGGTATCCCAGGAGCACATCCATCTAACCTGACCCGTTACCTGGTCCCAGATGTAGAAGCGGAAGTCTTCCTGAATTTTCTTGGTGACATTGCCATGAAGGATCGGAAAGACCGCATTGGCTTCTGCCCTATTTGGAACGCTCACCTCAGGGTGCTTACCGGCAATCTCCAGAACTCCCTCGTAGAGCTTTGCCGCCATTGAGTTGGCTAGTTGAGCATTCTCCATCGCAACCTTTGCCCCATCGGCAAACAGTGCATTCAGCTGAGCGGACACAAAGCGCATCTTTGAGGGAAGCTGCATGGAGGTCTTTCTCAAGAAAGGCATAGCGCTCGCCAATTCCGCTCCACGCTCAGTTGTGATGTCAGTGACAACCACCGCCTCTGCAGCCAACGCTCCGATCTTTGTTCCGCCTAGCGAAACCAGATCAACACCGACATCTGTCGTGAACTCCTTGAACCCCTTACCAAGAGCTGCAGCCGCATTTGAGAGCCTCGCTCCGTCCATGTGGAGGAGCAGGCCGTGCTCATGGGCAACATCTGCGAGCGCCGAAACTTCCTCTGGCTGATAGACGGTGCCCATCTCAGTGGTCTGAGTGATGCTCACCACACCAGGTTGCGAGCGATGAACAAAACCAAAGTCAAATAGCTGTGACCTAAGCCCATCCACCGACAGCTTGCCGTCTGACGATGGCACGGTCCAAAGCTTGAGACCGCCCATCTTTTCCGGAGCACCGCCCTCGTCCATGTGGATATGGGCGGACTCAACGCAAATAACAGCTTCCCAGCGCTTGACAGCAGACTGCAGTGCAATGACGTTTGCTCCTGTGCCATTGAAGACGGGGAAGCCGACGGCATTTTTCCCAAAGAGTTCTTTGACGATCTCTTGGAATCTTGCGGTCTCGGTGTCATCACCATAGGCGACCTGGTGACCTTGGTTCACCTCGGCCATGCGAGCCATAACTTCAGGGTGAACGCCAGCGTAGTTATCGCTTGCAAACCCACGCTGATTAGCCATGAGACTCCGTTCTTCGGTGCCTGAAAAGGATAACGCTAGAGCGCCTTGAGAATGTCTCCGACCTTGTCCTTAGCATCGCCAAATAGCATCTTGGCGTTTGGCTTATAGAACAGTGGGTTTGCAACACCGGCGTAACCGGAGGCCATCGAGCGCTTAAACACTATGACGTTCTCGGCCTCCCAGACCTTGAGCACGGGCATGCCCGCTATTGGGCTACCAGGGTTCTCAGTTGCTGCAGGATTCACGGTGTCATTAGCTCCAATCACCAGCACAACGTTGGTTCCAGCAAGGTCATCGTTAATCTCGTCCATTTCCAGAACGATGTCGTATGGCACCTTCGCTTCCGCAAGCAGCACGTTCATGTGGCCGGGGAGTCTTCCCGCAACCGGGTGAATACCGAAGAGAACCTCGACACCCTTTTCTTTCAGGCGCTTGGCAAGCTCGGCCACCGGGTACTGGGCCTGAGCTACGGCCATGCCGTAGCCGGGTGTGATTACCACGGTCTTCGCTGCCGAGAGCATCTCGGCAACCTGCGCGGCGTCAATCTCGGTGTGCTCACCGGTTTCCTCATCGCTCTCGGTTGGCGCCTCGATGCCGTAGCCACCGAAGATAACCGAGATAAACGAGCGGTTCATCGCGCGGCACATGATGTAAGAGAGGTAAGCACCCGAAGATCCAACCAGTGCACCGGTAACAATGAGTAGGTCGTTGCTAAGCAGGAAGCCTGTTGCGGCCGCTGCCCAACCGGAGTAGCTGTTGAGCATTGAGACCACCACCGGCATGTCGCCACCACCAATGGAGGCAACTAGGTGCCAACCCAGTGCCAACGCCAGGATGGTGACTGCAATCAAGAAGCCCATCTCGGGCGTGATCACGTAGGCAACAGTGAGACCGACGAAGCCAATCAAGGCAGATAGGTTCAGCAGATTTCGGCCTGGGAGAATTAGTGGCTTCGAGGACATCTTGGCCGAGAGCTTCAGGTAGGCGACGATTGAGCCTGTAAAGGTCACCGCACCAATAAAGATGCCGATGAATACCTCGGCTCTGTGGACGCCAACCAAGTCAGGCGAAAGATCACCCGAGTGCAGCGCACCATTCCAGCCAACTAAAACTGCCGTAAGTCCAACAAAGCTGTGGAAGAGAGCGATAAGTTCCGGCATGCCGGTCATCGCGACTACCTTGGCTCGCCAGAGCCCGATGACCGCACCTGCACCGAGTGCCACCAGCAGAAGCACGAAGCCTGTGGAAGTGCTCTCATTCCACTCTCCCGAGAAGGTGAGCCAGATGGTTGCCGACATCGCGATTGTCATTCCGGCGATGCCGTAGCGGATACCGGTCCTACCGGTCTCGTGCTTGCTGAGACCTGCGAGGCTCATGATGAATAGCAGGGCGGCAGCAACGTAGGCTGCGTTGGCAATGGCTAGAGCAGTCATTACTGGTCTCCCTTCGTGAACATCTTGAGCATTCGACGGGTGACCGCGAAGCCACCAAAGACGTTGATGCTGGCAATCAGCACCCCAATAAAGGCAAGGATCTGCACCAGCAGGATCGAATCAGTCACCTGCAAGATTGCCGCCACCACCACGATGCCGGAGATGGCGTTGGTGACGCTCATCAGCGGGGTGTGGAGGGCGTGGTGGACCTTACCAATTACATAGAAGCCAACAACCACCGACAGCGTCAGCACCAGGAAATGCTGAGGTAGCGGCGGTGGTGCAAGTGAAACAACCCCAAACAGTGCAGCCAGTCCGGCGGTAATCAATAGTCCCTTTGTGCGGCCCGACATCTTCTTCTTTTCGGGCATCTCCTGCGGCTCTGCCGGCTTAGCTGCCGGGGCTGCAGAGACCTGAACCGGTGGCGGTGGCCAGGTTATCTCGCCGGACTTCACGACCGTCACCGAGCGCTGAACCACGTCCTCAAAGTCAAGCTCTAGCTTGCCCTTCTTCTTTGGCGTCAGCAGCTTCAAAAGATTCACAAGATTTGTGCCATAGAGCTGAGAAGACTGAGCCGGCAGGCGAGATGGCAGGTCGGTGTAGCCAAGAATGATTACGCCATTCTTGGTGACGATGCGCTTTCCGGCAACCGAACCGGCTACGTTCCCGCCCTGGGCTGCGGCCATGTCCACAATCACGCTACCGGGCTTCATCTTGGCAACATCCTTGGCTGTGATGAGCTTTGGCGCTGGCCTTCCCGGGATGAGCGCGGTCGTGATGATGATGTCAACATCCTCGGCCTGCTCGGTGTAGATCTCGGCTGCTCTTTGGTCATAGGCCTTGCTGGTGGCCTTCGCGTAGCCGTCAGAGGACTCCATCTGCTCCTCGACCTCGACCGCTAAATACTCACCGCCAATTGACTTGACCTGATCTGCGACCTCTGGACGCGGGTCGGTAGCCCTGACGATTGCTCCAAGACTGGATGCAGCACCAATGGCCGCAAGGCCTGCAACTCCGGCACCTGCCACCAGCACCTTGGCGGGAGCGACCTTACCCGCGGCCGTTACCTGGCCGGTAAAGAAGCGGCCAAACTCATGGGCCGACTCAACAACCGCACGATAGCCAGCGATGTTGGCCATTGAGCTCAGAACGTCCATCGACTGAGCCCTGGAAATTCTTGGGACAGCATCCATGGCAAGAGCGGTAACGCCCTGCATTGCAAGTGCCTTCAAAAGATTGGGGTTCAGTGCGGGGCTGAGAATGCCGACCAGAATCGCACCCTTTTTGAGTCGCTTGATCTCGGTGGGTGTGGGCGCATTGACCTTGAGAACAATGTCGGCCTTCCAGGTCGCGGCCATGGTCCCAATCTTGGCTCCAGCTGCGACGTAGGCACTATCCGGGAAAGAGGCCTTGGCCCCCGCACCTTTTTCAATCAACACCTGATAACCAAGCGCGCGGATAGCTTTGACAGTTTCCGGGGTAGCGGCAACCCTGGACTCCGCCTGCGACTCTAAAACAACACCGATAGACGACACGTTTCTCCTTAGGCAATCTCAGTTATCAACTGGATTTCTAGCTTGAGGCTTCCAAGAAAAGGTATCGCTATTTACCCGTTAGTTTTTCTCGCCCTTATTTTTCCTATTGAAGATCGACTTCAGCTTCGCGACAATTCGCTCAAGACCCTGCATGCCCTGCTGGTTGAGCTCCCTGGCCCACTTGATCTCAAGGGCAAGGATTGAGAGGCCAAAGAAGATAAATAGAAGGCCTGGTCCGGGGGTGACCATCATTACAAGTCCCATGCCCAAAAGGACAAAACCCAAAACCATAACCAAAGCCCAGCGAATGGGGTGTGGGAGGTTTGAAAGGATCTTCTTTAGCTTTTCCATCTTCGCTCTTAGGGCAGGTGAAACTAAATTATGGCAGTCCTAGCTGATACCAAGCTGAAAAATCACAACTTCTGAGTCCAACCCAAGGTGCTCCCTAAACCGCCTTTGGTTTCACACTTCGGTAGGCGGTGTGGATACCGGCAATCAGGGTAATTACAGCTCCCAGCTCATAGATAGCAATCATCACCATCAAATAAAAAGGCAGTCCTTCTGCCTGAGAGGTTTCTGCAACCATGACTGCAACCGCAATCGTCACAAGCGCAAAGCCAAATGTTGCTGCCAACGGAATCCAAAGCGTCTTGGGCGGCTTGGAGCGAATCAACCCGTAGGCAATCGCGTAGATGGCGATTGCTATGAGTAGACCCATACCTCCTTCGAGCGGGTCAAAGAGCCCGAGGACTAGTGCCGGTAGTGCGACAAAGAGTAAGGCCCGAGAGATTGAACCTTTCGAAATGGCCAAACTCTAGGTGCTTGCAATCGCCGGGATGATGGCTCCTGAGAACACCTGCCAGGCAAGCACTGACTTAGCAACCAGGCTCAGCGTGATATAGGTTGCCTCGCCGTAGAGGTAGTTCTTCCAGGGACCGATCTTCTTGTACTGGAACGCCTGGTTAAAGGCGAAGGTGTTGAAGAACAGGAACAGCGCCACGATGATGCCGTAGACAAATCCAGGAATCTCAGCGGCATTCTCACTACCCGGTTGAATTGTGTAGACGATCAAGATAAGCCAAGGCACGATGCCTGTGATCGAACCCATGATGAATGGAAGGCCTTGGCCGTTGCCTGGCTCCTCGTACTTCTCCTGCAGTGCTCCGAAGAAGATCATCGAAGCGTTTACAGCGAAAATTCCAGTGAGGGCAGCAAAGCCCGATACGCCCGTAAGCTGCGCAATCAACCAGATCATCACCGAAGAGGAGAGCGAATACTCAACCCAACGGAAGTAGTTGCGGTTTTGCTTTAGTCCGCCCTTGTAGCGAGAGAAGAACCAGGGCGAAGAAATCAAGAAGTGGAAGAAGGCAGAGAGCAGCAGGAAGCCGATAACGCCAGCGCCGATGTTGATGTCGAAGAGCTCAACCCGCTCTGGTGGAAGTGGAACCCCTGGAGGGCCTGTCGGGTATTCAATCGTTACTGGGAAAAGGATCTGGTTGTCCAGCAGAGTCAGGACAAAGCTGAGGCCAGCAGCCTGAGCGAGGTGGAGGAATCCGGCAACTACGTTGTAGCTGCGCAATCTTGCGATGTATTCATCCTGTGTTCTTTGTTTCTTAGCCAATTTGGCCCCCTTAACTTCCTACCCTCACACTATGCCCTCACGAGCTTTTTGCCCTAACCTCTAGAAGAGAGTTCAAAGGTGAACAATGCGCATAGAGCACGACCTAATCGGTGATTACGAGCTTCCCGCTACCTCGCTATGGGGGGTTCACACCGCAAGAGCGGTAGATAACTTCCACATCTCCGGTGTCCCAATCGGACACTACCGAAACCTAATTCGTGCGCTGGGGCTAACAAAGGCCGCAGCGGCAAGAGTGAACGCGGCCATCGGAGGATTGGACAAAGACAAGGCCCACTTCATTGAACTTGCCGCGCTAGAGGTGGCCGAGGGCAAGCTAGACAAGTACTTTGTTGTCGACGCAATTCAGGGAGGTGCTGGAACCAGCACCAACATGAACACCAATGAGGTGATTGCCAACAGGGCCCTGGAGCTGATGGGCAAGACTCCGGGCGACTACAAGGTCATTCACCCGCTAAACGATGTGAACCGCTCGCAGTCCACAAACGATGTCTACCCAACCGCTCTCAGGCTGGCACTAATTTTTGAAATTGAGCTGCTTGATCAGTCACTTTCTGAGCTGAGGGACTCCTACCAGCGCAAGGCGGATGAGTTTTCCGACATCCTGAAGATGGCAAGGACTCAGCTGCAGGATGCGGTCCCGATTACCCTCGGACAAGAGTTTCAGGCCTTTGCCGTCTCCACATCAAAGGACATTGCGCGCCTGCACGAGCTGATTCCGCTGCTCTCTGAGGTAAACCTCGGTGGCACCGCGGTTGGCACCGAGCTGAACACCCCAAAGGGTTACACCAAAAAGGTGGTTGCCGAGCTCAGCAAGCTTTCTGGGATCAAGCTCGAATCGGCTCATGACCTTGTCGAGGCAACCCAGGCTTCGGGAGTGCTTGTCACATACAGCTCAGTGCTAAAACGCATAGCCGTGAAGCAGTCCAAGATTGCCAGCGACCTAAGGCTCCTAAGCTCCGGCCCAAGAGCCGGATTCAATGAGATCAATCTGCCAGAGAAACAGGCTGGCTCCTCGATTATGCCCGGCAAGGTGAACCCGGTAATCCCGGAGGTAATCAACCAAATTGCCTTCACGGTTATCGGCAACGATCTCACGGTAACCATGGCGGCCGAATCCGGACAGCTTCAGCTCAATGCCTTTGAACCAATCATGGCCAGGTCAATCCTGATGAGCATCACGTACTTGCGAAACGGTTTTGCAACCTTCACCAAGAACTGCGTGGACGGAATCACCGCGAACACCGACATCCTGCAACAGACCGTCGAGAACTCAATAGGACTTGTCACGGTGCTGAGCCCACAGCTCGGATATGAAAACGCTACAAAGGTTGCCAAATACGCACGCAAGCAAAACTGCTCCGTTAGGCAGGCAGTGGTGGACCTAGAGCTAATGACCGAAGCAGACTTCGATGCCGCGCTTGGCGACCTAGTCTCCATCGCCAAGCGGGCGAGATAGTTAGCTGCGCAGCGCCTTCGCTAGCTCAGTGAACGAATCGACAAGCTTGTCCATATCGCTCTGCTTGTGAGCGAGCGAAACCAACCACTGCTCATCAAGTCCCGGAGGGGTTAGTACACCGCGGTTCACACCCCAAAGCCATGAAAGCTCAGCAACCTCAAAGTCTGTTGCCTTGAAGTCTCGGTAGTTTCGGACCGGGGTCTCGGACCAGATCACAGCGCCCTTGACACCAAATCCGATGGTGTGGGCAGGGAGCTCATACTTGGCAATCACAGCATCTAGCTTCTTGAGGGTTTCGATGTTGATTGCCTCGGCTTTGCCAACGGCTGCCTCGGTGGCCAACTCGTCCACGGCTATGGCGGCAGCCATAACGAGAGGATTGCCGTTATAGGTGCCGAAGTGAGCCATGCGGCCATCAACGACGGCATCCATGTACTTCTGCTTGCCGCCAAATGCTGCCAGCGGGAAGCCGCCACCAATGCTCTTGGCAAGACAAATAATGTCTGGCTCAACACCGAGCTTCTTAGCAGCTCCAGCGACCCCAGCGGTTAGGCCGGTCTTGACCTCATCAAAAATCAGAGCGATCGCATACTTATCGCAGAGCTCTCTAACGCTCTTCAGGTATCCGGCATCGGGCATGATGATCGACAGATTCTCAACCACCGGCTCGACAACGAAGCAGGCGATTCGGTCGCCGTGCTCAATGAAGATTTCCTGAAGTCGCTCGAGATTGTTATAGGGAACGGTAAAGACCTCACCGGGCTCAACGTCAAAGGGAACCTGTGGAGTTGGAGCATGGGCATCGCCAATCTCATCGAGAGCTGGCTTTACAGAAACCTGAAGTGGGTCATAGCCACCGTGATAGCCGCCCTCGACCTTGACGATCGCCTTCTTGCCGGTGACCGCCCTTGCAGTCCTAATCGCATACATCGTCGACTCGGTGCCTGAATTAGTAAACCGAATCATGTCTAGGCCAAAGCGCTCTTTGAACCTCTCGGCCGCCTCGGTTGCAATTGGGGCTGGAGTAACAAAGAGCGTGCCGACGCTGCGCATCGCCTTCTTGGCTGCTGCGATGACCTTTGGGTGAAGGTGACCTACGAGCATTGCTCCAAAACCCATGGAGAGATCCAGCAGCTTCCTGCCATCAACATCCTTCACATAGGCGCCCTTGGCGGAGACGATGGAGATGGGATATGGGTCCCAGTGCTGGAAGCTTGATGTCACACCAAGGGGCAAGGCCTTCTTGGCTCTTGCGTTGTGACTGCCTGAGCCGCCGGTGGTGGCTTCGAATCTTTCCCATTCGCTGGCCAGAAGTTTTTCTACCTTGGCTCTGTCGATTGGCTTTGAGGACGCTGGGACATTTCTCCAGCCCGCAGGATCATGTTGCAGATTAAGCTCTGTTTTCACTTTGTACTCCTTTGTCCTGCCATTGTCACCTAAGCGGTGCTTTTAAGCGAACTTAGAAGCCTTATTGGACTAAATCAGTTGAAAAACTAATGCTTTTCTGCGAAATAAGCAGTTTTTTAGTCAAACCACTCGGTTGGTGGACCGAGAAACAAAAGGAAGCCAAAGATTGCCGGTAGGACCAAAACGATCAAAAGCACAAGTATCACGGGCCTTGCGATAAACCACCTGAAGAGCCTGTCAATTACACCCTTGTCTCGAGGATCTTCGGTTGGCTCAGTCCGCCAGGAACCCTCGAGAGCATTTTGTTTGAGCAGCCTCCGGTCAAAGGGAACGGTCGCAAATGGAACGATTGCAAGCGCTACTGCCCCGGCGATTTTGCCTATTGCCCAGCGCTGGTTCAGCCCTACCAATACCGCCACCACGCAGTAGCTGAGGAACATGGCTCCGTGAATGCTTCCGGCAATCGTGACGGCGTGAGGGATTAGGTCACCGAGCGCCCTTGAGAGAAGCGCCGATATCAATAGTCCCCAAGTAATTGCCTCACCGGTTGCAAAGAATCTATAGATGGATTTCGGGCTGGTATTCAAGGTATCTCCTATCAACCCAAGCTTAAGTCACTGCCCTAGGCTCGTTGGTGTGAGTGACGCTTCAAGTAAGGCAATTGCTATCGCAATCTCAGTCCTTGCTGGCGGGTTCATGGCCGTTCAGGCCAGGGTTAATTCGGGTCTTGGGGTCGCACTCGAAAATGGCATTCTTGCGGCTTTAATTTCGTTTTCTTCAGGGCTAGTGATCATTGGGGTAATCGTCGCCATATCAAAGCGTGACCGAGCCAAGCTCCGGGCTTTTACTAGCCGTATCGGCAGGGACTTTCCGCTTTGGGGGCTGGCGGGTGGACTACTTGGTGGTCTGTTTGTCATCACCCAGGGCACTGTTGCCGGGGTCATAGGCATCTCGCTTTTCGCGGTATCAGTAGTCACAGGCCAAGCTCTTGCCGCTCTCACAATTGACGGTCGGGGTCTACTTGGAATGACAAGGCGTCCCCTTGGTCTCCTAAGGATTCTTGGGACGACGCTTGCAATCGCCGGGCTGATTGTCACCGGTGATTTTGCCAACTACAGCTTCCAACCAATCTCTCTGCTGCCTTTTTTGGCTGGTATCGGCATTGGCTTCCAGCAGGCATTAAATGGCAACCTCGGCAGGAAGACCGAATCAGCGGTGGTTGCAACGCTTATCAACTTCGTCCTAGGTACTGCCCTGATTGCAATCGCACTACTGGTCACCAACGGTGGCTTCCAGTTCTCCGGAGAGTTTCCCACCGAGCCGGTTCTCTATATCGGTGGCCTTGTGGGGGTGGTGTTTATCTTTGTTCAGGTCGTGCTTGTGCCAAAGATCGGGACCCTGGCCATGGGAGTCTCGCTCCTGGTGGGTCAGCTGATTAGCTCGCTGCTCTTGGACCTAGTCGCACCAATCTCATCAAGAGAAGTCACTGGCTACACCCTCGCGGGGGTGCTGCTCGCTCTTGTTGGTGCAACCCTGGTGGCACAAAGACGCTAGAGCTTCTCAATCAAGACATCAGGGTGGGCATCAAAGCGGTAGCCCTGTCCGCGAGCGGTCCTGACGATGTCCTCATAGAGCCCAAGCTTCGAGCGCAGCCTGCGAACGTGAACGTCGATGGTCCTGAAGTTTGGGGTTGCCTCTCCGCAGCGCTCGGAGATTGAGGCGATGGTCTCCCTCGTCACAGTTTGACCCTCGTTCTCGATCAGCAGTGCCAAAAGTTCATACTCCTTGCAGGTGAGTGGTGCGTGGCTGCCGTCAACGAAGACCTTCTTGCGGCTCAGGTCCACAACTACTCCCTTTGCTGCCTCAACTTCGTCGGGCTGTGGCTTAGCCGCACGAACCGCTCTTGGCTCCCCCAGCGCTAGCCGAGTGATGTCCAGGGGCCTACCGGATGATTCCTCTGGGGCAATCGCGAGCGCCGCATAGGTTTCATTGGCCGATGTTGGAACTAGCTCGGAGAGCTTGGCTTTCAAAGCCGATGCAATCTCGGCGAGGCTAAGGCCTGCGGCCTCTGCCTGCTGCTCTGTGATGCCTACGTATAGAGCGAAGCCCTTGGCCTCGGTCTGCTTCTTTAGTGCTGTTGTCATTTTTATGAGTCCTTTGTGAGTGCATGAAATTAGGTGCACGAATCACGTGCGTTTGTTGGGGTGCTGGTGCCTAATTGCTAATCAGTAAGCAAGGTTGATTAGCGGCACATGCGCATGCACATGCACATTGCCATCGAGCAGGAGAAGCTAGCGCCAGTGGCGCCTGTCTCAACCGATCGACTACTCATTGGGATAAATAATGGGCCAGATAGGCCGCCTGTGTCAAATTCTTACGCTTTGTTACGGCAGGTCTTAGACCCTAGCGAGAAGCCACTCAAAGATGTCCTCTTCGACCTCGCTCTTGCACAGGTCGTTGAGAAGCTCGTGGTGGCCACCCGGGTAGATCTTGAGCTCTTTGTCAGGACTTGCGATCGCCTGGTGCAGCCCCATGGAATTTAGGTGTGAGGTGGAGGTGTCCTTGTTGCCGTGGATGATTAGCGTTGGCGCCTTCCAGTTTCCGGTTGCGGCCCAGACCTGGTCCGATACCTCCAAAACTGTCTTAGCAACAAGGTTCTTTGCCTTGCCCTCATAGAACAGCTCGTCCTTCTCAACCTCTGCCAAAAACGCCTTGTCCCTCGAGAGAGCCTCGATTCCGGGTCTTGGAAGTGGCATTGGGGCACCTGGGGCAAAGCGGGTGGAGACGCTTGCCAAGATGCGCTCCCAGCGCTTTGAGGGAGTCTGCATCGCGGCCGAGCTGATGACCGCTGCCGAGATGTTACCTCTCTCACGCACGATGCTGGCAGCTGTAATTAGGCCTCCGAGGGAATGTCCGTAGAGAACCGTCGGCAAGCCAACTGGCAGCCTTGAGCGGGCCTGGAGGTGCAGTGCCACCCCTTGATTGACATCGACAAGCCCGCGCTCACCCGCGGTTCTGCCGTGACCGGGCAAATCAAATGCGTAGACGTCTATGCCCTGCTGATTGAGCTTGGGTATAAGTTCGCTGTAGTAGGTGAGGTAACGCTCGGAATACTCACCAAGACCGTGCATCAAAAGTAGTTGTGCTCGAGGGCTAGCGGACTTCCAACTAAAGGCCGCTACCGGAGCACCGATGTCCCATGTAGCCATGGGATAAGGGTAGTTGAGCCGCCTAGATAAGTGCCGCTGTCAACGAGGCAATCTCTAATTCCTCATTTGTCGGCACCACCAGCACCTTCACCTCGGAATTCGATATGACTCGAGTTTGGCTCGAGCTCGCGGTGTTGAGATCCTTGTCAATGGCAATTCCGAAACTAGCCAGGTCTGCACAGATAGCCGCTCGAATCGCTGGGCTGTTTTCGCCAACGCCGGCTGTGAATATGACGGCGTCCACTCGTCCGAGTCTTGCGAGATAGCCGCCTAGATACTGCCTTGCCCGTTCTACGAAGACTTCAATCGCAAGTCTTGCCTCGGGCTCGCCCGAATCGGCCGCCGCGCTAAGGTCACGGAAGTCGCTGACGCCTGCGATGCCCCTTAGACCCGACTCCTTGTTCAGGAGCTCATCGATCTCGGAAAGACTCAGGCCAACCTCGCGACTGAGATAGAAGATGACCCCAGGATCAATATCTCCCGAGCGGGTTCCCATTACAAGGCCCGCAAGCGGAGTCATCCCCATTGAAGTGTCGAGCGACCTACCACCCTCGATAGCGCAAGCCGATGCACCGTTTCCAAGGTGAAGTACTACGCCGTTGAACCTAGCTAGCGGAACCTTCAGAAACTTGGCGGCCTGCTTGGTGACATAGGAGTGGCTCGTGCCGTGAAATCCGTACTTTCGAATGCCGTGCTCTTTGGCTAGCTGGGTATCTATTGCATAGCTGTAGGAACTCTCCGGCATGCTTTGGTGAAAGGCGGTATCGAAGACAGCAACCTGTTTCAGCTCGGGAAAGGCTCTGCGAGCAGCCCTAATACCTGAGAGGTTGCCGGGGTTGTGAAGGGGTGCTAACGGAATTAGCTTCTCAATCTCGTCCTCCACCTCGTCGTCTATCAAAACCGGCTCGGAGAACCGCTCTCCCCCGTGGACGACTCTGTGGCCAACTGCAAGCGGAGTTATTGAAGAAGCCGAGAGTGCATCTAAGGCCTGCTGAAAAGCTTCTGAGTGGTCCTCGAGCCGCTCGATGGTGCCCGAGAGTAGAGAGTTGCCATTGGCAACATCAATCACCTGATACTTCAATGACGACGAGCCTGAATTGATCACAAGTATCGGCTTCATCTAGGAATCCTGTGCCTGGATTGCCGTGATGGCAATTGTGTTCACAATGTCTGCAACCAGCGCTCCTCGAGAGAGGTCATTGACGGGCTTGTTCAGTCCCTGCAAAACAGGACCGATGGCCAGCGCACCGCTGGTGCGCTGAACGGCCTTGTATGTGTTGTTGCCGGTGTTGAGATCGGGGAAGACAAACACCGTCGCTCGCCCTGCAACCGACGAACCCGGAAGCTTTGCCGCTGCAACGGCAGCGTCTACCGCTGCGTCATATTGGATCGGACCCTCGACGCTAAGACCCACCGCCCGTTTTTGCACGAGTTTGGTGGCTGCTCTGACCCTGTCAACCTCGGCACCCTTGCCTGACTCTCCGGTTGAGTAGCTGAGCATTGCAACATGGGGTTCGATGTCAAAACGCTTAGCAGTCTCGGCGGAGGAGATTGCGATGTCAGCAAGCTGGTCAACGGTTGGCTCTGGAATCACAGCACAGTCCCCATAGACCACTACTCGATCCTCAAGCGCCATGAGAAACACGCTGGAAACCGATTCAACCCCTGGTCTAGTCTTCACAAACTCGAAGGCGGGTTTGATTGTGTGAGCGGTGGTGTGCATTGCACCCGAAACCATGCCGTCGGCAATCCCCAACTGAACCAGCATGGTCCCGAAATAGGAGATGTCCAGCATCCGCTCACGGGCCTCGGCAAGGGTGATGCCCTTATGCTTTCTCAGCTTGGCATACTCCCTGGCGCATCTCTCGAAGTGCTTGCTAGAAGCAACATCCATCAACTGAGCCTTTGCTAGGTCAATCTTCAGGCGCTTGGCACTGGCGGCAATTTTTCTTGGGTCACCGAGAATTATCAGCTTCGCGATTCGCTTCTTGATCACCTCATCCGCCGCTAGCAGAACGCGATCATCGAGCCCTTCCGGAAGGACGATTGTTTTTGTCTGCCTCCTAGCTCGCTCGATAAGGGAGTACTCGAACATCAGCGGCGTAACGGTTTTGACTTCGGTTGCCTCAATGGCTCTGGCTGCCTGAAGAAGGTCAACATGATCTGCGACAAGCTGCTTTGCCCGGGCTAGCTTCTCCTTGTCCTTTGCGGTCAGCACAGCTCTGGTCTTGACCACGTCCATTGTGGTGTCGAAGCTGCCCTTGTCGCAGGCAATTACCGGAACCGTAGGTTTCAGTCCCTTTATGAGGCGGCGAATCGTGTCCGGAATTTCAAAGCCACCGTTGACGACAATCCCGGCAAGCTCGGGGAAGGTCTCCGCCTTATCTGCCATCAGGAGCGGAAGGATTACATCGGTCCGATCGCTCGGAGCAACCACCACCGCACCCGCCTTGAGGCGCTCGAGGACATGCTCCTCGCTCATGGCCGCCACTACAACATCCAGAGCCTCATTCTTTAGCCTGCGACTGTCACCAAAGATCAGCTCGCCCGAGACGGCCTCCATGATCTGAGACATCCTTGGCGCCACCAGCAGCCTGTCCTCGGGAAGCACCCAAACCGGAACCTCGGGAGCAACCAGTGCTTTCAGCCGGTCGTGGATCTCCTGCAGTCTTGCCTGATCTGCTCGGTTGACCACTATCGCCAGCAGCTGAGCGTGCTCGGCTTCAATTTCCTGCAGCGACACCTCAGCCATTTGTGCGATGTCTTTAACCGTGCGGGGGTCGGCCTGACCAAGGTGTTCTGAGGAGGTGTAAGCCTGGCGACCCGAAAGCACCATCGCCACTGGAGCCCCGATGTTTGCGGCCACCCTGGCGTTGAAAGAGAGCTCAGTGGGGCCAACGACGTCCTTGTAGTCAGACCCTAGAACCACCACCGCATCACTTTTTGCCTCGATGGCCTTATAGCGCTCAACGATCTTGCTCATGGCCCGCTCCGGGCTCTCGTGGACCTCCTGGTAGGACACTCCTATCGCATCTGCATACCTCACCCGAACATCAGCTTGCGAAAGCAGCAGTTTCAGGACGTGATCGTCCTCGATATTGGGGGTTACGGCTCTAAAGACAGCGACCTTGTGATTGTTTCCCTGCAGGGCCGCCATGATCCCTAGGGCTACAACGGATTTGGCTGTGTGTCCCTCCACCGAGGCCACGTAAACACTTCGAGCCATATAAGCAAGGCTACCGCCACCAGCAACCAAGTGCTGGTGGGCTAACCTATTAACAACTTCAGCGCCCAGCGCCGCGCGAGAGACTTCTTTATCTAAGGATCAAAGCAATGACTGAAAAAGCAAATATCGGTGTCGTGGGGCTCGCCGTGATGGGCTCTAACCTCGCTCGTAATCTTGCCTCTCGCGAAGGTAACCGCGTGGCCATCTATAACCGCAGCGTTGAGAAGACCAACCAGCTCACAGCTGACCACCCAGAAGCAAACTTCATTGCCAGCGAGAACATCGACGACTTCGTTGCGTCGCTGTCAAAGCCAAGAACGGCAATCATCATGGTGCAGGCAGGTGCCGGCACCGACGCCGTCATCAGCCAGCTGACCGAGCGGTTTGAAAAGGGTGACATCATCGTCGATGGTGGCAATGCCCTCTACACCGACACCATGAGGCGTGAAAAAGAGGTCTCCGAAAAGGGCATTCACTTTGTTGGGGCCGGTATCTCCGGGGGTGAGGAAGGTGCGCTGAAGGGTCCCTCGATCATGCCCGGTGGCACCAAGGAGGCCTATGCGACTCTTGGTCCAATTCTGGAAACCATTGCGGCTGTCGCTGAGGGCGAGCCCTGTGTCACCCACATCGGCTCCGATGGTGCCGGGCACTTTGTAAAGATGATTCACAACGGCATCGAGTATGCAGACATGCAGCTAATCGCCGAGGCCTACGACATGCTGCGCCAGGCCGGAGGCTTCAGTCCAGATGAAATCGCTGACATCTTCAGCGAGTGGAACAAGGGCGAACTTGAAAGCTACCTAATCGAGATCACCGCAGAGGTTCTGAGGCAAAAAGATGCAAAGACCGGTGAACCGCTTGTGGATGTCATCCTTGATGCCGCGGGCAGCAAGGGCACAGGGGTCTGGACAGTTCAAACTGCACTTGACCTAGGAGCCCCGGTCTCCGGTATTGCTGAGGCTGTGTTCGCTCGCTCACTCTCCGCTCAGCACGCCCAGCGCGCAGGTAAGCCAGAGCTTCCAGCCGCTAACCAGGTTTGGGCGGTCGAAGACAAGCCGGCTTTTGTTGAGGCTGTCCGCAGAGCTCTCTATGCCTCCAAGATCATTGCCTACGCCCAGGGCTTCGATGCCATTAGGGCGGGCGCAAAGGAATTCAACTGGGAGATTAATCTCGGCGAGGTTGCCAAGATTTGGCGCGGCGGTTGCATCATCCGTGCCCAGTTCTTGAACCGAATCACCGATGCCTATCGCAAGGACGAAAACCTACTTTCCCTGCTTTTCGATGATTACTTTGTTGCCGCCATTGCCGGAACCATAGCCTCCTGGCGCGAGATCGTGGCGATGGCTGCACTGACAGGTGTGCCCTCCCCCGCATTCGCCTCGTCTTTGAGCTACTACGACGGCCTGCGTGCAAAACGCCTACCAGCTGCTCTGGTCCAGGGCCAAAGAGACTTCTTCGGTGCTCACACCTACAAGCGCATCGACGCCGAGGGCAGCTACCACACCCTTTGGTCCGGGGACCGTTCTGAGATAAAGACCGACTAACTTGCTCAGCCACTGGGTATTCAAGTTCATTCCGATGGCCCTGATTTGGGGCTCGAGCTTTTTATTCAT
>Ga0209555_10000663_pt1 | contig 28626 bp, 32 predicted proteins | sample SaaInl85LU_5_DNA_FD_184643 | JGI IMG/M metagenome (GOLD analysis project Ga0209555, IMG submission 184643) | Marine microbial communities from expanding oxygen minimum zones in the Saanich Inlet - ESP_85LU_5_DNA (SPAdes) (version 2) | ecosystem: Environmental > Aquatic > Marine > Intertidal... | reverse complement strand
AGTATAGAATCTTCAGGAGAATTAGAGGATATTATTTATGAAAATACTTTAAAATAAAGTTGTGAGTAACAATTATATTTCTTATATTTAGGTATAATAATAATTAAAACAATAAAGGTTATGTTAATAGAGTGTATTAAAGGTATTCAGTTAGATGGTGGTTCTTTACCAATCATGCAAGGAGAAGCATTTAAACTTACAGATAGAGATGAGATGATATTTGAATCTGTAGATGGAGCTAGTATGAATCCGGGTATGGAGTTTCAATTTACAGATAAATTATTAGCAAATAATTTTAAGTTAATAGTTGGAGCATAAGATAATATTTCTTATATTTAGGTATATTAATAATTAAAACAATAAAGGTTATGAATGTTAAAAAATTAAATGAGTATTTTGCAAGTGAGTTTAAAATGTTAGATCGAGGAATAGTTGCTACTCCTGATTCAAGAGAGTATTTAGAAAGCTTTGCTAAAGCTAATCAAGGATCGATGGATTTGTTATTAATGCAGATGGCTATGAATTATGGTTATAAGATTGCATTAGAGAATGTAAAGGAGGAAGTTACTAACTTAACTAAAGAACAATAAGATGGCGAAAGTATTAAGAGCATTTGAAAAGGGAGATGAACCAAGCACTAACGGAACTAGCTTGAAGGGATATCTAAATCTAACTTACGATCAATTAGTAGATAGATTAGGAGAACCAACTATTGACAAACCATCTGGGGATAATAAAACCCAGGTGGAATGGGTAGTAGCTTACGGAGATGATATATTTACTATATATGATTGGAAGACTTATGATAAAGAATATACTATTCATGCTTTGGGTAGATTTAATATTGGTGGTAAGAGTTATGCTGGTGATTTTATTTCTTATTTAGAATCATTATAGATTTGCTTATTTAGTTGTTTACTTTAATATTAATTCTTATATTTAGCTTATGATGAAATTAAAACCTCCTATTGATAAAAATAGGTTTAGAGAAATTCCTAAAGGACTAAATGATTATGAAAGATCTAAAGTATCTAATACTCCTACTCATTATACTTTAATTACTAATACAGAAGGAAGGTATAAAGGATTTGATAAAGTTACTTACTATAGAGAAAAACAATAGTAATAAGTTGCTAGAAAAAGAAAAAGTTCTTATATTTAGGTATAATAATAAAACAATAAAGGTTATGACACGTATTACAATTTTAGAACAAAAGTTAGTTGAATTAAGAGAAAGTAAAAGTAAAGTAAGTAAGGCTTACAATTCATTTAAAGAATCTAGAATAGATCAATTATCTAGAGTTGCTCATGAATATTTTGAGGAAGTATTAGAGAAGGAAGATACAATTAAGGTATCAGATGGTAGGATAGAATTTGCAAGACCTCAAGAAGGATATAATTACAGTAAAGATATATTAACATTATATTTCAAACAAGAGTATTGGAGGGATGTTAAATGTAATGCTATTGAGACATCATTTTATTCTACAACTGATAATTCTGAATTTGAATTAAAAAGAATGATATTGATAGGAAAAGTAGGTCAAATTGTATTAGATTTTTATGATGATATTTTAGGAGCTTACAATAAAGTTTTATCTGATTTTGAGGATAGAATAAGTGAGAAGAGAAAACAGATATATGATTTAGATAAGGAAATTACAGAAGTAAGTAACCAAATAAAAGTTATAGAAAAGGAAAACTTACTCACAGTATTAGAGGATGAAGGTATAGAATTTGAATTACCAGAAGATAAATCATACCATAATCTACCATCATTAGATGTAGCTTTTGATCACCAGATTAGATATGTGATAGGATTAAGAATATTAGGTAAAACTAAATCTGGTAAGTCTGCAGATATTGAAGTTACTAGAGTAGGAAATACTTGGGATAATAAAAAGGAAGAATATGTTACAAATAACGTAACAAACATATATGAGAAAGTAAGAATGAAGAATATAGAAAGATTCTTACAATATAACTCAGAAAGAATAAGTGCTTCATAACCACTTAGTTTTAATTATTAATAAGTAGAAATAGGCTTAAGAGACTTTATAATCCTCTTAGGCCTTTTCTTATTTTAATCAAAAATAAAGTTGTGAGTAACAATTATATTTCTTATATTTAGATATAATAATTAAAACAATAAAGGTTATGACAGCAATTACAAACACAACAGACATTAGAACAGTAGACATTATCAATAATAAAGATTACGATAATGCACCAGGTAAGTTTAGATTCATTACTAAATGTAAGGCAGGATTTTTTACATGTAATGATGCTAGAGATTTTGATGATGAAAGATTATATAACAAACCTTCTTCTGTATTAAGTCAATATAAGAAAGGAGCTTTACATACAGTAGAATATAAACCTGCAGGATTAGATTATTTCTTTACAGTATTTGCTAGAAAAGGAAATAAAGTAATATTGATGGATGAAGCTATAATGAGAGGATTAGAAGTAGGAGTAATCAATCAGTTATGGTACAATACTAATCTAATGGATAACAATCAGTATAGAGCAGTTAATAGTAAGACATGGGCGGATAAAGCATTTGTATTCAATGAAAATAAAGTACCGGCTTAGGTTGGTACTTACAATTATATTTCTTATATTTAGGTATATTAATAATTAAACAAATAAAGGTTATGGTAGAATCAGGAAGTTTAAAAGAATATGTTGTTAACAACATTATAGGGTTAATCAATGAGATGGAATTAGATGGAGAGACTATTCAGGATATATTAGAACAAACAGGAATGGATGAACAGATGTATAAGCAATTGAATGTTAAATTTAATTCATAAAAACAAATAAAGGTTATGAAAAAAGAAGAAGAAAAAGAGTTGGAATATGTTTCAATATTTCATTACTATGAGCAATTAAATAAAGATTTGGATACCCAATAAATATTTCTTATATTTAGGTATATTAATAATTAAAACAAATAAAGGTTATGGCAATTACAAAACAACAATTTTTAGACGGTAAAGAATTTACATTAGCAGGTGGTAATTACAAATTAAATGATGGTGGTTTATCAATCCTAAGAGTATATAGAACTCCTGAAGGAAAGGAGATGTTTATAGATAGTGAAGCTAATGTAGATAAGGTAGGTAATAAGATAGTATCAACATATACATTTGTATTCAGTAGACAGATCAAACATAGACTTAGATTTGAGGATATGGAATTGTATAACCCTATAAAGAAATAATAGTATGACAAAGCAAGAATTTTTAAATGGTAAAGAGTTTGTATTCAAAGGAGCAAACTATAGAGCAGAAGAAAAAGGAAAGTATATCTCTAGAGTACATAGAGCTTCAGATGGTAAGAAGTTAATGGTAAGTACTGAAGGTAATATAGATAACATTACAGATACTACCTGTACAGTATATACTTATATGATGGGTAACTTAGCCGAACAGGAGTTGATATATGAAGATCTAAAACCATATACTCCTTTAAAGGATCAAGTAGATAGTAAGGTTTGTCCTATATGTGGTGATGAATTAAAGGACTGCGGTACGTGTTAGGAAAAATAAAAGAGACAGTAGAGGGGGATTGAGTAAGGGTTAGGTAAAGGTTATATAAGACTGATATAACACTGACAGTATTGTTCCCTACAACGTCGTGAGAGGCCTCGTGAGGAGCCATACTAGGTTGCATATTTCTGATGATTTTTCACTATATAGGTGGTATATATGTATATATTTTAAGTAAGTATTACTTACCTACCCCTCATACTGCTTTTCTCTCTATACTTTCCCCATATGTTTTTACTTAGACATAAAAAAAAATTTTGGCAACTTTTTCATCATATAGGGTGTGTTGTTCAATATGTCAATCAACGGTGAGTATTTTGGTGGACTATACTATAGAGTCTATATATAAGATTGATTGTTATCGTTCTTATAACTAATATAGAACTATTTATAGTCAAAACCAACTATAAAGTGAATAAATTAAACCCCGACTCAATATTCTCAATCTTTGAACAAGGAGACCAAGAGGTATACCAGGAATACGGTATGGAGGAGGAATTAGATAATCCTTTCACTTTATTAGGTACTTTAGTTACAGGTATGGAGAATTACACCATATTGGATAAATTATATTCTTTTAAATACCAGGAGAGTTATTCCGAGGTAAAGGATAAGATAAAGAGTAAGTATTACAATAAAATGTACTCATATCTACTTAAAATAGATATAGATGATATGGGAAAGATATTAGGTACAGATACACACTTAGATAGAGGTAGAACCATAGAAGTACTCCATGATCTCCTACTATACTACCAGTATAAAGAGTATTATGAAAGATGTGCAAAAATAAAAAGATATATAGACCTTCTATTGAATAAACAGTTGGAGGACTTACTTTAATTTCATATATTTACATATATAAAAAACGGTTATGTTAACAGATAAAATTACTTTCGAAAAAGCCCTCGAATTAGAACAACAGGGTAGGATCACAATCTTTGATACAGGTGATGATACAACCTATCATAGTAGGGCTAAAGAATGGCAGGCGAATTACTTACAATTAAGAACCAAAGCCCGTCATATATCTCCTCAGTATATACCCGAGCATTTTAATGCTCGTTACCTTATTGAGAAGACTACTAAGATAAATTCGTATACCTATAAATGGAAATACTTAAGAGCGATAGAATCTACCAGTATACGCAATATTACTAAAGATGATACTGAGTATGTTTACGCTTTGGTTAATAAAGGGTATCCTGATCTTATTAAGATCGGTATGACTCGCAACACACCCGAACACCGCCTCAAACAGATAAATGGTACCGGTACGGTGGATGTATGGGAGGTTAAATTCGCACTTCCTGTCCTTCCTTCGGCCGGGATGAAAGTCGAACAACAGGTTCATAAATTCTTCCAACAACACCGCCATCATGTCCAACATGAGAACGATAGGGAGATGTTCAAGATCGATATATTTAAAGCAATGGATAAGATCCGGGAGATTGGAGCTATGTTTCAAGCCGGTAATCCTATCATATATTAACCCTCTACCATGCAATTTAAAACGTTTAATACCGTAGATGAGCGTGCCTCTCGAATGAGATTTATCTACCCTAATACTTCATCATATCTTATGTTTGGTATTATTAGATACGCTAAAAAATACCTAAGAAAGTATAAAAGATAGCGCGGTCGAACATCGCGCGTTTCGCGCGGCGGTTAATTCTCTATACTAACCCTTTTTTTCTTCTACTTTTTCTTGCTTTCTACTATATTTTTTCGTATATTTAGGTACAATAAAAAAAGGTTATGAGAAAATTAGTTAATATATTAGTATTAAGTGGGCTATTATTAGGTTCTTGTACAGAAAATGAATTCAATCCTCCACTTTGTTTATCAGGTAATTGTGATGGTAAAGTATATATTCCTTTCCCACAAGATTCAAATGGATATTACCATGTAGAATTAGCTTTTATAATAGAGGGTACAGCAAGATTTCCTATTTTTGTAGAAGCTGAGGATGTGGATCCTTATTATTATTATAATGATATGGGGATAGTACGAAGTGCATTTAGTTCTTCTTCGTTTGGGGTTTATCAAGGAGGTTATCAGCTACCTTTAGTACAGGAAACAACAATACTTTTAAGTACTTCTAGAAATATGAGTGAATTTACTCCTAGTATTCCAGGAAGAAAGTGGGCAAAGAGGATAATAGGACCTATTCCTCAGTATTTTGTAGGAGATACTATTACAATAGATGCAGAAATATATTGGGACGGAGGAAATTTAACTAAATCTAAATTACTATCAGAAAAAATAATAATAGAGTAGTTGTTTCTTAAAAAAATTTTTCGTAGCTTCTATTCTATATTAAATATAATATTAATAATAATAAAAATATTAATAATAAATAAAATTATAATCAATTAAATATATACATTATATGAGAAATAAAAATATTATACAAGATAAAGTAGAAAAGTTAGAATTACTAACTAAATCTCTTAATTTTCACATAGGACGAATGGAAAGAAGAGAAGCATACGAGGTGTTAGATGAAATTAACTCTAACTTATCTTATATGCAAACATTACTTAACACCGAAACACAAGATTAATTATGTTAACAGCAGAGCAGATAGAGAAAAATTGGGATAAACACCTTAAAATTATTAACCACTACCTAACCGGAGAGAGGAAAGATAAGGTTTTATCGATGGTAAATACATTATCCGATACCTATGTCATGGCTCCTGCTAGTGGGAAGGCATGGTTTCATAATGCATTCCCTGGAGGATATGTAGATCATGTTAATAGAGTGGTAGAATATTCTATAAAACAACATAATATGTATAAGGAAATGGGAGGAACAACAGATTATACAGAAGAACAATTAGTTTTTTCTGCTCTCTTCCATGATTTAGGTAAATTAGGAAATGGAGAATTACCTAACTATATTCCTCAAACTGATAAATGGAGAAGGGATAAATTATCTGAGGTGTATTTAAATAATCCTGAGTTGGATTTTATGTTAATTCAAGATAGATCTCTTTATATTCTTCAAAAATTCGGAATACAATGTGATCAACAGGAGTACATAGCCATAAGGATACATGACGGAGTCTTCGATAAAGCTAATGAAGCATACTTTTTCAGTCATCAAGAAAGTTCTAGACAGAAAACCAATATAGTTTCAGTATTACATACAGGAGACTTCTTAGCATCTAAGGTTGAATATGATTTATGGAAGAAAAATGGAGGAACATCTAAACCTACAATTCAGAAAACACAATCATCTACAGGAAAGAAAGTGAATTCATCACAAGGTTTAAGTGATATGTTAAAAAAACTATAAAATATGTTGGTAAGTATTATAATTTTAGCTATATTAGTAGTAGTATTGGGTATTGCAATACGCAATCTCCTAATTAAATTAGAAAAGTATGAGGATATCACAAAAGATCAAACAAGATATCTTCAAAGCATCTCAGACATCATTAAAGAATCAAATAAACATCTTACAGATTTAGATAAAAGAGAGGTTTTTAGATCTGATGATGAGGTAGGTTACTTTTTTGATCAAATGATGAACGTACAAAAAGAGCTAAACAGGTATATGCTCCCTACAAATTATGGCAAGAAAGAAGAGTAAAGCAAATTACTTCACATCAGAAACAGATGAATATATAGTTAAATATAATACTTCAACAGATAGTGAATATAGAGCTAAGATATTCACCAACCACATCTACATTCCTTTTTATAAGTTAGCAGAAAATATAATACATACTTTTAAATTCTACTATACAGATGTAGAGAGGATAGAGGATTTAAAACACGAGGTAGTATCTATGTTGTTAGAGGAGAAGATTATGAAATTTGATCCTACTAATGGGGCGAAAGCATACTCTTATTTTGGTACTATTGTGAAGAGGTGGTTAATCAATTATAATAATAAGAATTATAAGAAATTAAAACAAATAGGTTCCTTTGATGATATGGAAGAATCATACGAAGGAAAACTAAACGTTAAACTCCCAGGGACAATTACCTTAAGTCAATTCATCGATATATGGGTTGAGAAAGCATACAATAATTTAGATGACATCTTTATTAAAGAAAGTGAACAGAGAATTGCTGATGCTGTTTTAACTATATTTAAGACTAGAAATGATTTAGATATATTTAAGAAAAAAGCACTGTATATTTACATTCGAGAAATGACTGATTGCGAAACACCTCACCTTACTAAAGTAATCTACACACTTAAAAAAAACTTCTACGAATTATATTATAAGTACTATGATGAAGGGTTAATTACAATTAAGGAGTTATAATCTATTTATAATAAAATAATAATGGATTCGGAAAAAGAAATATTTAACGGAAAGAAAATGTCGGATCTCTTCGAAGAAATCTACAATAACTCTAGAGAAACTAAAACTCAAGTAAAAGGTCTTATAGGAGAATTAAAACCTCTCATAGAAAATATAGGAGATGCCACTCTTCTAGTTCCTATGATTAAAGAGTATATGGATATAGGAGTGAAGAACGACGAACACTTAATTAAATTAGCAACCGTAATTCAAAGATTAGAAGCAATTCAAAGTAAGGGAAGTGAAAATGATATGTTTGACTTCTCCGATCTACAGAGCCTATTAGAAGAATCAGAAGAAACTAAAGAAGAAGTAGAAGAAAAAAGAAAAGAAGATGAGTTATAACCTTTCTTTATCGAATACGTTAAGTTCCTCATCATCTCAGAATTCAGGTAAAGGATCCAGTTCAACTTATTACGGCAGAGTTGTAGATGTTATTTTAGATGAATCTCATGAACAATACTCTGCTAAAGGAGGAGGTATATCTATAAACGGAGTATTCTATAAACCTCTAAAATCTAATGCTAGTGAGCAAGGAAAAACTGATTTACCATTTGCTTACCAGGTAGGTGCACAGATAAAAGAAGTCCCTTTAGTTGGAGAGATTGTAAAAGTAGAAGCACTCCCAATACCATCTGATGATGACTTTAAAAACAAAACAAGAAAGTATTATACACAGATTCTAAATATTTGGAATAACCCTAATAATAATTTCTACCCAGACACTGTTAATAATTCCGATATAGATTTTTCACAAAATAATACTTTCCTTGAACTAGGTACTGTAAATCCAATAGGTTCTAGCCCAGGGGATATTCAATTTGAAGGTAGACAGGGTCAATCACTTAGATTTACAGGTGGGAAATCAATTACAAATCCATGGGTTGATAATTCTAATTTAGGTAAACCTGTTATAATTTTAAGTAATGGTCAAAAAGAGACCGAGGAGGGCTTTACTATATTAGGTGAAGATATTAACGAAGATAGTTCATCTATATACCTTGTATCAGATCACAAAATACCTTTAGAACAAGCTAGCTCAAAAAGAGATGCATATGATGATACTCCACTAGAAGCGAAAATATTTAAAGGTAATCAAGTCATAATAAATGGCGGTAGGTTATTCTTCAATGCAAAAGAACACGATATACAACTTTCTAGTATAGAATCTATAGGACTAAATACAGAAGGTACAGTTAATATTGATTCTAAAAACTACCTATGTTTGGATGGTTCTCAAATATTTTTAGGCAAAGCAGCTAGAACGGCAGTAGGAGGTAGAAAAGAGGGAGTAGTTTTAGGAAATCAATTAGAACTATTTTTAGAGAGCGTTTTAGGGGTACTAGAAGGAATGTCTACAGATATGGCTAAAGCTAAAACTATAGATGGAAAACCTATACCTCTTCTAAACAAGAGAGGAATGCAAGCAAAACCAGTTATAAAAGCATTAAATGATTTAATTAACCCTAACGGACCATCTCAATTGAAGTCTAAAAAAGTATTTACAGAATAATGGCCGTTACTTCACAACTTTCTAATATAGTCTCTTCAAAATTAGGAACACTTCAAGGTGAATTGGAAGCTAGAGTGCAAACAGAAGCATTTAAATTAATCTCCAAATTTTCTAATCAATGTCCACCTACAGGAGAGTTGAGTAGTATAATACAGACACGTAACAACCTACTCACAGTAGTTAATAACTCACAGAAAATTACAAATAAATTTTCAACGTTAGCAAATAGTTTAAAACCCTTAATTACTGTTGCTAAACTGATTTTATCATTATTAAAAACTAATCCAATTCCTGTTGCAATAGGTATACCACCCGGACCTGCAGGAGGTCTAATATTTGCAAAAACTACTGGTTCAATCACTAGTCAAGCTGATAGGTTATTTAAAATAATAAGACTTTTAGAATCATTAGAAAATGATATAGAAGGAATAGAGGCACTAACCAGTAGTGTAGCTCCTAGCTTAAATAATGTCAAGAACATACTTGAGACTGTTAATCTAAGTGTTGAAGGTTGTGTTAATAGTTTAGAGAATCAAGAAGATTTAGCAAATTTATTAAATCAAGTACGTCCTCTAGAAAATACAGGTTCAGAAGGAGTACCTAATAACAATTTTCAGTACCTTGGTGCAAATGGTAAAGCATATACTTTAGCAATAATAGAAGATACCAACTCAGAAACCAGTGCTAAAAGGAGGGTAGCAGTAGCAAAAGATAATATTGGAGTGATAGTACTTAGAGGACAACCATCATTTAGTTCAGATACACAAGTACTATTAGATGAATTAAAATTTAGAATAGATAACCAACTTCCATAAACAAACTATTTATTATTATGAAACTCGATCAATTAAGAAAAATCATACGAGAAGAGGTAAGAACTGCTGTTAAGGAGGAGTTACAAGAAGTAATGACCGAAGCAGTAAGAATTGCCAGTAAACCAGAACAAACAGTATACGAAAGTAACTTAAGTACACCTACAACTAATGTAGCAAGACCTACTAAAGAAATAAGTAAGACTTATAATTCTAAAGACACAATTATGTCAATGTTAGAACAAACAAGAGCTAATATGACAAGTGAGGAGTATAAGAATATTACTAATGCACAAGGAGTACAAAAACCTAACTTTGCATCGTCAATGGCCAATCAAATGGGGATGGTAGAAAATAAAGGACCACAACCAGGTTTAGATATATCTCAATTTGATTTTGTAAAGAAAGCAGGAGAGGTATATAAAAAGTCTATAGAGAAAGATAAACAAAAACACGGAATAGTATAATATGGCATTCAATAGTAGAAGAATTGACCCACTAGATTTACAGCCTAGAAAGGCTATAGGAGTTTCTTTACCGTTATCCGGTAAAGCAGTCTTTAATTCTACCTATCAAACAAAAGATGCTATAAGAACTAATCTAATTAATTATTTTCTAACAGGACAGCAAGAAAGGTATCTCAACCCTACCTTTGGAACTACACTTAAACAATTGATGTTTGATCACATTGATCAAGACTTAATCGATCAAATCAAAGCGACGGTCAAAAGGGGTTTGGTAGAGTATTTCCCAAGAGTTATCACAACAGATTTCCAAGTACTAGGAAACCCAGATACAAATACAGTTACGTTATCATTAAGATACGCTATCCAAGATACTAATATAGAGGATGAGGTAGTAATTAACTTTGAACAATAATGGCAGAAATAAGAGACATAAAATACGTAGCTAGAGAATTTTCTGATTACAAACAAGAATTAGTAGAATTTGCTAAGAACTATTTTCCTGATTCTTATAATGACTTCTCCCCTACTTCACCAGGTATGATGTTTATTGAGATGGCAGCATATGTAGGAGATATCCTATCTTTTTATCAAGATACACAATTACAAGAGACTTTCTTACAATACGCTAAAGATCCTGGAAACTTATATGCGATGGCATATATGATGGGTTATCGACCTAAATCAACTAACGTAGCAGAGGTAGAGTTAGAAGTGACTCAAAACATAGGAGCTAATCCAATAACTAATGAACCTAATTGGGACCAAGCACTAGTTGTAGATGAAAACGCAACAGTAACCAGTAATTCATCAGGTAATATTGAGTTCTTTATTGAAAACAAAATAGATTTTAGTTTTTCTAGTTCATATGATCCAACAGATGTAGTAATTTCACAAATGTCTAACGGAATACCATCTGAATTCCTACTTACTAAAAAGACCAAAGCATTTTCAGGTAAAGTAAAAACAACAACACAAACCTTTACTACAGCAGAAAAATTTACAACAATCACAATAGAAGATACAAATATAATAGGTATATTGAGTATTACAGATAATAGTGAAGATGATACTACTAGATGGCATGAAGTACCTTTTTTAGGTCAAGATAGTGTGTTTGTAGCAGAAAGTAATGTAGGATCTGATGCCGATAAGGTACCTAACTCTATTTTACTTCAAAAAGTACCTAAGAGATTTGTGACTAGATTCAATTCTGAAGGTTTTTTACAAATACAATTTGGAGCAGGAACAGTAGGGAGTGACGATAATGTATTCACACCAGACCCTACAAATGTGGGTATGGGTACATTACAAGGAATAAGTAGTATAGATAAAGCTTACGATCCTTCTAATTTTATGTACACACAGACTTACGGATTAGCACCATCAAATACTACTTTAACTATACAATACCTAGTTGGTGGAGGAGTAGAAGCAAATGTACCTGCTAACACACTAACAACATTCTCAGCAACAGCTAACCCTATTGGTAATACAGACCAAAGTACATTATACAAAGATACATTAGCTTTTAATAATAGACTACCTGCTCAAGGAGGTAAAGACGGAGATACTGTAGAAGAAATTAGACAGAATGCATTAAGATCTTTCTCAGAACAGAAAAGAACTGTGACATTACAAGATTACACAGTTAGAGCATTATCTTTAGATTCAAAATTCGGAACAGTAGCAAAAGTATTCGTTACACAAGATGAATTAAATAGTACAAGATCGGTTACTGATTCGATAATTGATAGTAACCCATTAGCATTATCTCTTTATGTATTAGCATATGACAGTAATAAGAACTTAATTACTGCTACAGAAACACTTAAGAATAATTTAAAGAGGTATATGTCTTACTATATGCCTATAACAGATGCATTAAATATAAAAGATGCTTTTGTAGTTAACATAGGTATAAATTATGACATATTAGTAAAACCTAATTTTAATAGTAGAGATGTACTTTTAGCATGTAATAATGCATTACAGGACTTCTTTGATATTACAAAATGGAATATAAATCAACCTATCAATATATCGACAATATATAGTTTACTTGATAGAGTTGTAGGAGTTCAAACAGTTAGTAACATAGAAGTTGTGAACAAGCAAGGAGGTAACTACTCAGAATATGCATACGATATAAAAGGTGCAACTAGAAATAATATAGTATATCCATCATACGATACTATGATTTTTGAAGTAAAAGACCTTAACCAGGATATTAAAGGAAGAACAACAATACTGTAATATGGCAATTTATAGAATATTTCCTGAAAAGGACTCATTTATTTACACAGATCAACTTACCGGTAATGCGGGTAAAGATGAAATATTAGAAATCGGAGGATACCCAGGTATAACAGATCCAACTGGTCAAACGGCTCGGCTATTAATAAAATTCTCAGATAGTGAAATAGATGATGTAATTGATACTAAAATAGGGAGTACAGAGTTTAGCTCAAGTCTTAAACTATACTTAGCTGAAGCAGATGAACTACCAGTAGACTATACCCTAAATGCCTACCCAATATATATTCAAGGTTCAACTGATTGGGATAACGGAACCGGTAAAGCAGGTGATATACCTGTAAATACATCAGGAGTTAGTTGGGCATACGCTAACAGTAATTCCTCAGGAATTTGGCAAACAATAGGATTTGCTCCATTTACTACAGCATCATTCATTACAGGTAAAGCAGGAGGAGGAACTTGGTATACAGCCTCTAATGGGGAATCAATGGAATTCTCTCAAAATCATCCTATCAATTCTACCCATGATGTAGATATAAACATAACTGCAGGAATTAAACAAATTTATAACGATCAGTTAACCAATAAAGGCTTTATTGTTAAGTTACAAGATGAGTATGAGTTTTATACATCATCTTCTATTAAGTTAAGATACTTCGGACAAGATACTAATACAATCTACCCTCCATTCTTAGAATTCGGATGGGATGACAGTGTATATGAACAAGGTGATTTAGATATTTTAGCAACAGATATAGCAACAATTGATATAAAAAACAATAAAGGGAAGTACGCAGATATAGGAAAGCAGAGATTTAGAGTGACTGCTAAACCTAAATACCCTCAAAGAACATTTACAACCTCATCAGTATATTTAACTAATTATGCACTACCTTCTGCATCATATTGGGGATTAAGAGATGAGAATACAGAGGAGATGGTAGTAGATTTTAATACCGATTTCACTAAAATTAGTTGTGATGAAAACGGTTCTTTTTTCGATGTTTATATGGATGGGTTGCAACCAGAGAGATTTTATCGTATATTAGTAAAAACTGAGTTAGATGGAAGTACAGTAGTTATGGATAATCAAAATATATTTAAGGTAGTTAGGAATGGCTAGAGAAAAAGTTAGAATACAGAAAGAATCTTATAGGTCCGATCAATTTAATAATTTAGTAGATAGAGAGTTTAAGACTTTTGTTAAACCTGAATTAGTTGTTGATACCGATACTGTAGAGGAATTATTTCGTCTGTATAATAAACTCTTCTATACAATCCCAGCAGAAGGAGAAACAAACTCTCATCAATACCTAATAGAAAAAAGTTTAGAAGTAGTTGATTTTGAAAAATCTTTAGATGATTTACAACCATTATTAGATGAGATAGCACAATTGAGACAACAACTACTTACTGCTAATCAACAGATATTTGAACTAGAAAATAATGAGTAAAATAGAATATAACATATTTGAAATTGAACCTAACGGATTATCTGGTTTTAGGTCTCTTACTAATGAGGATACGTCATTATTAACTTCAACAAATATAACAAAGACATTTAAACCTAACGATAATTTTGTTGAATTATCTTACTATACATTAAGTGATGTTAGGTTACAGACTATACCTTCCTATACAAACTACTCTATAATATCAGGAGATACACAGCAGAATACTGTAGGAAATTCCGAAATAGGTATAGATGTTCAACAAGACTATATTGCTTATGGTTATAATGGTACCGAAGTAAAAGCTCTTTACAACTTTCTAGATTACACATACTCAGACAACTTAAATCCACAAGACTTCTATATAGAGAGCATCTCTCCTGATAGAACAGAAGTTAGGTTAGTATCTATCAATTTAGGGGGAAGTGATGTATTAGAGACAACCAATCAAGTAATATCTCAATTTAATAACGATACCTATTCTCCTGACTTCTACCTATATTTCGGTAATAATATTTTCTATTCTATAATCAATGTAGATGTAGAAGAATTTAGAGATACTACTGCAGTCATACTTAAATTATATAATCCTCTACCATCTTCTGTTAATTTAAAAACAAGGGTAAATGTAGTAGAGAAAGTAAGCGATTCGATAGCTTTTGAGATTAATACAACAATCACTCAAGACCCACCGGTAGTTCCAACTTTACGAGGAGCTAATTTTGATGTAGAATTAGATACACAGACTACAGAACCATCACAATATTACAACTACAATGAATTATTTAGTTTCCCTACAACAAATACCTATAGGGAGATTAATTCAATGTTTAATGAAAAAGGAGCAGAACTAGGAATAGACTACTCAGACTTCAATAACTTTATTAATTACTCTTCAGCCGAAGAAAGAATACGTAACTTTAAATATAAACTAGATTTAATTGAGAGTTACCAAAATAATTTAGATCTACTTTCTTCTTCAAATTATACAGGACAAGGTATAACAGGGAGTAAAGAATATTATGAAAATCTTATTAAAGGTGTAATTAATAATTTAGATCACTACGAAAGACACTTATTCTATACTAATTCATCTTCTGCATGGCCTAAGAGTAATTCAACTAAACCTTTCATAAATCAACCATCCTCAACTACAGAAGCAACAGAATGGTATAATACAGAATTACAAAGTGCAATTCGTTATGATGCACAAAACGTTGATATATTAACTAATACAATACCTTCATACCTTAAAGAAGATCCTGCAAACCAACCATATGAATTATTCATTCATATGATAGCACAGCATTTTGACAATCTATGGTTATATACAGATTCTGTTTCTAAAAAATATGATGCAGACAATAGGTTAGATAGAGGGGTATCTAAAGACTTAGTAGAAGAATTACTAAAAAACTTTGGAGTTAAACTATACACAAGTAATAAATCAGCAGAAGATCTATTCAAATACTTTACTGTTAATTCTTATGATACACAAGGAGAGTACTTATCTGATAGAGATGGTAGAGCTGGAATAATAAAATCTAACCAAGATCAATTATCTCAAAACGATTATCAAAAAGAGATTTATAAAAGAATCTACCACAACCTTCCTCTACTATTAAAAAGTAAAGGTACGGAAAGAGGATTAAGAGCATTAATAAACTGTTTTGGAATACCTTCTGATATACTTAAAATTAAAGTATACGGAGGACAATCCACAGAAGACTTACCATTTTACGGAGGAGAGCAAGCCTGGACCGGTTCTTTAGATAAGGTACGATTAGATAATACAGGTAGTATAGTAGAAGGAAACACACTATCCTTTTATACAAGTATATCAAATAAAGAAAATATCTACACTAACGACTTACATAGAATAGAAGTAGGATTCTCACCTTCAGATAATATTAATAATTACATAGTATCACAATCCAATATATTATTTCCAAATAGTACTTTTAATATTGACAACTATATAGGGGATCCAAGAGATATAAAAACAAATAAGTACAGCGATTTACAGGAATATGCTAAAGAAATCTTCGATAACGTAGATAAATATAACTTGAAGGATTTTGTTAGGTTGATTAAATTCTTTGATAATGTAGTATTTAGAATGGTTCGAGACTTTGTTCCTGCTAGATCTGTAACAGATACAGGAGTAATAATTAAACCGCATCTTTTAGAGAGAAGTAAGCATACATCTCCTATAATGACTTGGACACAACCTGAATATAGTGGTTCAATAGATACTGCTTTTATAACAGGGTCTAACGGAGGAGCTTATAAAAACATAGGAAATGGAGCAGAAGGTACATTATTTAATAAAGAATCTTCTACTAGTACATCCTACTACATACAGACCCCAATAGGAAGAAAAGGTACTAATGATAAGAGAAATGATCAGCCTAAGTTCAATGGAGAGTTACATCAATCAAATATAAAAATTACAAATGGTGAATTAAATAAAAATAATCCATTTAAAAATTTAGAGTATTCTAATGTAAAATATAAAGTACAGTTTTTCAAAGATGCACCATCAAATGCATGTACATTAGAAACTACTGATCTAACTAGACTTATAATAGACCCAGATAGTACAAATAGTAACTTTACTAACTATAACTTAGGTAATATGTTTGAAGGTGCTACTAGGCTGTATGATTACGAGGTTGAAACAGAGGGAATTACAGTTGCTCTAACAGGAGATACTACAACGTATAACTTTTTACAACAAGGGTACAGCCAATACCAAGTATTTCAAGTCACTGCATACCATCAAGAAAATGATACCCTATTTGAAGGAGAATGTGAGAATACAAGAGAAGCTATAATTGTATCATGTAACTTAGCTTTATTACAAAACACAATACCACCACAAATAACACCTAACCAATCCTATAACTTGACTACCTGGTGGAACCGCAGCAACTCCCCAAATACTGCAGTATCGTACATAATAAACGAAGTTTCTTACCAACCGGAACAGGTTGAAGATTTTACATTTCCTTTAAATATATATGGAGAAGAACCTAATATAAACATAAAGATTCAAGATAATAATAACCCAAATTGTAATATAGAAACATCTATTCCTTTTAATAGTTGTACTATTGGACCTTTAAATAATATTTTTAATACTAACAGTAATGGAGAGTATATCTTCCCGTATGGATTTGGAGGAGTATATGAAGATTTTACAACATTTAGATTCAGATTAAGTTGGTGTAGTGATGCACTATCATTATTTAATTTCGGCACCATAAGCGGTTGTTCAGGTACATCCTATATTGGTAATTGGGTCGAAGTCGATCCTACTAAACCAATAAGAACAGAAAATCTGGATGACCTTTTAGAGGATTATCCTGAAGCAAACGCTGTAGACCCGAATAGTTCGTCTACATCTGCAGGTTATGATACATTTAAAAAGATTCAAAGTTTTCTAAGTTCAAATGATAACCCATACCTAACATACTCGAAAATTTCCTTAAGATTTGAAGCAATAAATAGTGAAAATTGTACTTTAATTAATCCATATAGTATAAGTGTAGGAACAGCTACATTTCAACCAACTTACAACGAATTTCAACTTTACTACAATAGTATAGTAGATAACGCATGCTGTGAAAGTACAACATTAACAGTGTTTACAGAAGCTGAAACAGCAAGTGAATTTTTTACACATAAATTAACAGACATTCAAGCTGGAACTATTACTCTACCTGTACTACCTCCTGCTATCTTCATTGAAGACCCACAAGAGGTAGATAACCCAGAATATGCACCAACAGGTTGGTACACTGACGGAAATATATCTAGGTATTGGACAAAAGATACCGGTTTTTGGAGCTATTCATCATCAGACCCAGCCCCCTTTAGTACTACGTATATCCATTGTAGTGATAGTAGGTATGGTGAATGTCCTTTGTAGGTAATTAGAGTAGAAGGAGAATTAAATTAAAAGAATATTAAAAACAATGACTGAGAGTACATTTATAGATTTACATTTTACTAGCGGGGAGTTAAATAAACCTCATGTTATACATTTAAATGTAAATGAAGTGGAGAATACAACACCAAGGCAAGGAGTAATTAAAAGTCTGATTGTATCTGTAGATGCATTTTCAATTAACGGACAGAGTGATAATACGTACATAGAAGGGATACTGGAACAGATAGAGACAGTAAGATTTACTTTTGAGGAAATAGTATTTAATATGAACATACTATCTAAAACATACTATCCAGCCAGAAATCCATTTTTCTACTTCGTAATAGACCCAGTTTATATTCCAAATATCGATGATGCAGATATATTTGAATCTACGATCAAAGATATTACATTTACACCTTTCCTTCAAGATGTGCAATTTGGGTTTAGTGAATATAATCCTCTTATAAGTAATGCAGAGTTAAACAGGAAATCAAAAACCCTAATGACTTCCGATAAATCAGAAAGAACAAACACACCGGTTAATATAGATGCGCTATTAAACTTAACAGCAGATAAAGCATCAATACAAGATTCAATGTACTCCGATACAGGATGGATTAACGCAAGATATAACGGGAGTAAAACATCGGCATTAGAAAGTGCAGGAATAGCGCCAACTATAGCAGGACGTACATTTACAGGAGAGGTATTCTCATCAGACAGTGATACAGATTATATATGCGCTTTAGAAAATAGGGTTAAACAGGAGTTATTTCATACTGCAGAAACCGAACTACCTACATCTACATTAAGCGACTTAGAACTAACATTAACACAACCATTCGGCCCAGGACAGACTCAAATTACATTCTCTACTAATAATTCCTCAGATTTCTTAAGCATAGGGGATGTTTTAGTAACTTTTAGAGAATATCTAGATGGCACCTCAATACCGGAATATGTAAGAGTTGTTTCAATTTCAAAAAGCGGTAAACAAGCAATAGTAGTTAGAGACATCTACAAAAATTGGGTAATATTACCAATATCAACTTTTGCTATAGACACCGTATTTACGAAAGTCAACAGATTCGATATATTTAGATTTGGAACAGGACAGAATAGAATACAGTTAGTTAATAACTCAAGGATTTATGTGGAAGGTAATAATACAATAGTTGACACGGATGACTTCGGGTTAATTACTTCTTCATCTCAATGTCCGTACATAGGGTATATAGTAGATCAGACATAATAAAATAATAAAATAATAATTTAAGATATTTATAATATATAGAAAAATACTAAAATGGGATATTTAGATAATTCAATAGTTACGGTTGATGCAATATTGACTAAAAAAGGTAGGGAACTACTTGCAAGAGGAGATGGCTCCTTTAAAATAACTCAATTCGCTCTTTCTGATGATGAGGTAGATTATACCCTGTATAATCCAACACATCCTTTAGGTTCGGCTTACTATGGACAAGCGATAGAAAACTTGCCATTATTAGAAGCTTTTCCTGATGAGACTCAAATCATGAAATATAAATTAACTACACTACCTAGAGGAACCGCTAAACTACCTATTCTAGATATCGGATATAGTTCAATTAGATTAAAACAAGGAGCATCTCTAGCTATAACTCCTCAAACATTAAACTACTTAGGTTCAACTCAAACCTTTGAAGCAGGAGGTTATGTAGCAACAATAGCAGATACTAGAGTATTACAGACATACAACGGAGTAGGGATAAACACACCAGAAGCAGAGAGGTTAAACTCTACCACTACTTTAGGTACTAATGTTTCTAAAACAGTTATAGGTACATCAATCAACTTAACTGCAACTACTATTAACACGTTATTTGCAGGACAATCAACATTACAGACAACTATCACAGTGATAGGAAGAGATTCAGGAGCTAGAGTAACTGTACCAATCACAATCGTAAAAGTAAATAATTAATAAGATATGTCATTTAAAAGATTAGATCCAGAAGATATTTCAATAAGTGCTGAATCAGTAGTTGCGCCATTATGGTCAACAGATACTAAATACTTAACATCCTTCCATACATCATCAGATCAAGTAGCAGCAAATACAGGAAATTATTTTTACGAAATATACGAAAACGAAACAGGGACAACAACCCAAGCAAACGTACAATTTGCTATCGCTTATGGTGATAAATTAGGTAGAGGATCTGTACCATATAATACGAATGTATCATCTAAATCACCATCATCAACTATTTACGGACAGTATAGAAACTTAATTTTCGGAGACGAAGAAACAGGGTTCGTTTTTGGGACATATGAATCTGAATACATATATGTAATGAGTGTGGATAGAGCCAGATACAAGGAGAAACTACTACCAGGTTCTTTTAACTTAAAATTAACAAATGGTAATAGAACTTTACATCTAACAGATAATAGTGCCGATTTAACTACTGTATCTTATGTAGATGCAGGTCGAGTATATGACATTATAAGCGGCTCAGATGGATCATCTTGGGATGGAGGTAATGGATTTACTACTAATCACGGAAGCTACGGTAAATTCTTACCAGATGTTGGTATAGTAGTCCTTAACGGAACTGCTCTGAATTTAGACACATCGGAAGGTGTAAATATCGGTAATGATGATGCAACAGACGGTTCTGCTAACAATTTAGGTAAGTTTTACAATGCAATTAAAAATGGAGCAAGTGGTTCACTACAATCAGAAGAGACTATTTCTTCTAACTACGTATTTGTAAGAGTTCGAAATAGTGAATTTAACTACTCAACCAATCCTTCAAACATAACAAGCTCAGGAGAACTACGTCACGATGTAATGATCAATACTCCTCAAGCATATATTACAACAGTAGGATTATATAACGACAATAACGATCTATTAGGGGTAGCTAAACTATCTAGACCACTTCTTAAAGACTTTACAAAAGAGGCTTTAGTAAGAATCAAACTAGATTATTAATGAATGAGTGCTTACAAAAAACTAAATCAACAGGATGCATATATATCGACTTATTCCGCCCGTAAATCATGGATAGCTAGCGGTAGTCAATATACAGATCTTGGTATACAGAATATATTTGGACTATCAGGTTCAGGAGCATATATACCTGATTCCTCCGATAATACATACGGAGGAAATATAGCCAATTCTGGAAGCACTACTTTTAATAAGAGGTTAGTTTTTGAAAGCAACCACCACCTATACTACAGTCAATTCAACAACTCAGAATTAACTACATCTTCTTCTTATGAGAATTACCTACAATCATCTTACGAAGTTAGCGGTTCTAGACAGTTAAATTCTAGAGTAGCTATTTTTTCTTTGCCAAAAGAAGTTTACGGAACTCATATAGAACCTAAATCTATTTCTATTCTACCTGATTTAAAGTATGGAAGCGATCCACAAGATGGTAGTTATGATAACTATGTACTAGATAGTTATGCAACAGAAACAGGTGAGGATTCATTTGATATAGAAAATAATCTATATATAGAAAACACAGATTTTCTATTTGAAACATCTGCTGATAACTGCACACTTAACGATCCAGACTACATACAAGATGAATCAACATACGTGAATGAAACCTCAGAAGGAGGAGGTGAATATTTAGATACAACTACAGTACCTAAAAGTTGTAATGAAATAGTAGACGATGGAGAAGGAAGATTATATTTTAAATACTCATCTCCTAGAGTCTATGTAGGTAATGTAATTTATCCACACGGACAAATTATTATAACAGATGAAAAAATAGCAGTGTATTATAATGTATACTTTGACGCTATATTAAGATGGAAATCAAATCTACCAATATACACGCATAATTACCACTGTAGGATTAAGACCGGAGAATTTAACCACACTTTAAATAAGACAGCTTTAAAAACAGCAGATGGACAGATAGCAAATAATGTTTCTGGATCAACTTTTCAACCATATATTACAACAGTAGGTCTATATAATGATGCTAATGAATTAGTAGCTGTAGGTAAGCTAGGACAACCACTTCCTAAATCAGCAGAAACCGATACAGTTATAGTCACTAAGCTGGATATGAATTTTGGAGTAAACAGATTAGGTTAATATTTATATAAGTATTTAGTAGGGTAGTATCTACGACCATAAAAGATTAAAAAAATGAGTATAATTCTTAGAACAAACAAAGGAAAGGCTTTATCTTACGATGAAATGGACAGGAACCAATCACAGTTCTTCTATTCAAGTTCACTTCATAATGATAATACAAGACTAAGACTACACTATACAGGGAGTGAGAACTTGGATACTGCTACAGAAGACTACGGTCCTAACAGGTATCAGGAAATAAACCTACCCGCTCTTAATACAGATAGCTTAACAGCAACTGCAGCAGGAAATACAGGAGATATACAATTTAATACCGATGGCCAATTCGATGCTCTTGGTTCTTTTAAATTTGATAGAGCACAAAAATTCTTGGGTATCGGAACAGGTACCCCTGAGGAAAAATTAGATATACATGGAGAAGGATCCGGTGGAGCTTCTATAAACCTTAAAGGTAGTAATAATCCTTTTAATGAAGCACATACCAGACACGCTAGTATAAATTTCTACGAAAGTAGTACCTATATAGGGCAGATAGGAAGAGTGGATAGTACTACTAACGACCTATATTTTACAAACAACTTCCCGAAAGATGAAGGATTTGGAAAAGTGCATATTGGAATAGGAACAGCAAAAATCAATCCTTCAGACCCCCCAAACAGTAGATATGACAACGCAGATAATATTGTAGCAGCTACATTCACAAGAACTAGTGAAGGTATATCTAGAGTAGGTATTGGAACTAAAATACCAAACAGACAGTTAAGTTTAGTAGGGGAAGAAGGAATAGGAATCTCACCATCAGGGGACGACAAACTACAATCTTTTCTATCCCCATTACCATTCAGTATATACAGCTCAGAAAACGGAGATGGAAAAAGAGACCTGATACCTAACAATTCAGAACCTAGAGGATTATTCATATCATCTCCAACACAGACTAATGGAGGTAACATAGTAGTAGCTATTAACACCGATAGTCAAAATAAAAATGAAGGATTTAATATTATTAATTCATTTGCAGGAGAACATACAAACTCCGAAGTAATATTTAGTGCACAAGCAAGCGGTAAGGTAGGTATTAATACTAATTTTCCTTCTGATGTAGGATTAACAGTAGAAGGACATATAGAAACTTCAGAAACACTTAAAGTTGGTACACTAGACGACGGTGCATCAGATTCAACAAGTGCAGTAGTTGCTACTTCAACTGGTTTATTTCAAAAAATAGCAGCAGCACCAGTACCTATAGGAGGAATTATAATGTGGTCTGGTACAATTGCAAATAAGCCTGCAGGTTGGGAACTATGTGATGGTGAAACATATAATGGAATAACAGCACCAGATTTGAGAAACAAGTTTATAGTAGGTGCAAATGCAGATAATGGAGGAGCAGCTAAAACAACTATAGAGGGTACAGCTAAAATAACTGGAGGTTCAAAAGATGCAGTTGTAGTTTCACATACACATGGAGGAACTACCGCCAGCTCTAACGCATCCCACAGTCACAAAACTTTCGGAGAATCAAATAACCAGACACTATCAAATAACAACTACCCTACACTAGCACACAGTACAGGAGGAAATGCTGGATACAGGATACATGGTAGTACAGGAGCAGCTACATTAGGTAAAACATCAACTGAATCAGCAAACCACAACCACACTTTTACTACAAACAGTACAGGTGTAGATGGAGATAATAAAAACCTACCACCATACTACGCTCTAGCATTTATAATATATGTAGGAGCATAAGAATAAAATCAGATATTTATAACAAAGACATACAATGGCAATACCTGGATTAACATATAGACTAGAGAAAGGAACATCTTTGACACATACAGAGATGGATAACAATTTTAGATCAGTTATTCACTCTAGTTCTATACACGACGGTGGCGATACTCTAAGGCTTCACTTCGATACTGATATTGCTACAGACTATTACACTGTACCGTTAAACGGAGGAACAGGAGGACTTACCATACAGGATAATATTAACAATAGAATAGTTACTGCTACCGGTACATCAGGTCTAGTACAAGGAGAAGGTAACTTCACTTTTGATGGATCCGTTGTAGGTATTACAGGTAGAATTAGTCAAGATGATGGTGATAATAACGTACTAATAGGATCAGAAGCAGGAGATAGTATATCCGGGGCTACACAAAATACAGGAATAGGTTACCAGACTAGTAAGAACTTAACAGGAGATAATAATACATCTTTAGGTTACGGTTCTTTGAAGAATGCTTTAAATTCAAGTGATACAGTTGCTTTAGGTTCTAATTCACTTCTAACACTAAGTAACGGGGATTCAAACGTATCAATAGGTGCAAATTCAGGAATAAACCTAACAGGTGGGTCAGGTAATGTACATTTGGGTAATGGTGCAGGACCTGCTAGTTCAACAGCAGAGTCTAATAAACTTTACATAAATAATCAAGCATCAGATACTCCTTTAATATTAGGAGATTTTTCTACAGGTGAAATAAATATAGAAGGAGGAGTAACAGCAAATTCATTTACCGGTTCATTTAAAGGTGATGGATCCGAATTAACAGGTTTAACAGTAACCCAGGAATGGGATGGAACAAGAGATGGTGATGCAGAAATTACCGGTTCTTTTACAGTTTCCGGTTCATCTGTAAAAGTTGACTTCACAAACGTAAACTCTATATCAGGTTCAATCTTCTCTGGGTCGTTCGTAGGAGACGGGTCTGGGTTAACAGGACTTAGTGTAGAATCTGAATGGGATGGAACAAGAGATGGTGATGCGGAAATAACAGGTTCATTTATAGTATCAGGATCAGATCCAACTATAGATTTGAAAGGGGTTACAATCGTAGATGAGAATATTAAAATACATAATTTAAATTCTACTTCTTTAGGAATTGGAGAAGGTTCGTTATCTAATGCTGATTCAACAAATGCTCTTAACGGAATAGCTATAGGAATTAATGCCGCCAATCAAGCAACAGGACGTAACCTAGTAACTATAGGAAACTACTCAGGTCAATTATCAGGAAATTGTTCAACCTTAGTAGGATACCTAGCAGGTAGAAACAATAGTGGATGTCATAACGCAGCCCTAGGTACCGGTACATTAGGAGGAACAGGTAACGGTAAGCATAATACTGCTATAGGTTCAATAAGTCAAAACGCAATCACTTCCGGTATACACAATACTTCAATAGGTTATCGCTCACTTAGATCAACCACTACCGGTAATTATAATACATCTGTAGGAACTACTACACTATATTCCTTGAATCAGGATGATAATGGAAATACTGCAATAGGAGCTTATGCAGGGTATAATGTTAAAGGTTCAAATAACGTATTTTTAGGATATCTTGCAGGTCCTACTAATTTTACTTCTAATATAGACAATAAACTATACATTAATAACGCAATCTCTGACACACCTTTAATATATGGTGATTTTTCAACCGGTCAAGTAACGGTATATAATGAGGTTTCCGCTTCTGCATTTTCAGGTTCCTTTCACGGTAATGGAGCTAATTTAACAGGAGTTGAATGGGATGGTACTCGAGATGGTGATGCAGAAATAACCGGTTCTTTTACGGTTTCTGGTTCATCAGCGATAGTAGATTTTACCGATACCTTAGAAATATCCGGTTCAATTTTCTCCGGGTCATTTGTAGGAGACGGAAGTGGATTAACAGGAATAGAGACAGAATGGGATGGAACAAGAGATGGTGATGCAGAAATAACTGGTTCCTTAATAGTATCAGGAGCAATAGATGCAGTAGGATCAGTAACAATAGCATCTGAAGGATATCCAGGTTTACCGGGGGTAGAATTAATACACTTTCATTCTTCTAGTCTAGTAGGAAATCACGATTTATATACATTTCCTATAGATAGTTCTACAGGATATACAGGTATAAAAGTTGATTATTCACTTTCAAACACAAATGAATCAGAGAAAAAAGTAGGAACATTATTTGGGGGATGGGATCAAGCAGGTAACTCTACAATTAATGACACATATACCTTCCCAGATTTTGCAATTAATACTACATCCTTTTCTATAGATGCTTCTTCAACTACGGAAGCTGTATTGAAGTTAGATGCATCAATAGGTACATATGATGTTAATATGTTAATAACTGCTTTCAAAAGACAAGTATAAATAAAATAGAACATGGCTAATCAACAAATTTTTAATAATACTCTCATAATCACAGGAAGCGTTACTGCTTCTGAAGGATTTTACGGGGACGGTTCCAATGTTACAGGAGTTGTAAGCTCTTCTTATGCTACTACTTCATCATATGCACATTTTGCAGTCTCTGCATCACATGAGATTACTTTTGAAGTATCCTCATCACATGCTTTAAAAGCAGATCAAGCCGATTCTGTTGCATTTGAAGATATAACCGATAAGCCAACTTTAATATCCAGTTCTTTACAATTTAACGATTTAACATCTCCTTTCACCGGTTCATTTACTGGTTCTTTTACAGGAGATGGTACTAATTTAACTGGAGTAGTTCACGGAACAGGTTCGACTAACTACCTACCTATATGGGAAGATAGTACTACTATAATCTCTTCATCTATATCAAGTACTATAAATGGTAGTGGAACTGTACTAACTAGATTCAATAATGCAGATAGGATTATAATTGATAAAAACTCTAGTATAACAAGCGGAGATCCAGCCTTTAATATTAGTCAAGATGGTGCTTCTAAAGTAGAGTTTGGATGGGACGATGATGGTGACGGCTTTGGATTTATATATAACTACTCAGGGGAAGGTTTGAAATTCGGTACTGCAGGGGCAAATCCAATTATGTTCTTAAAACCTAATTCTGCCGAAATAACTGGTAGTTTAGATGTGACAGGTAGTGTAATAGTATCTGAAAAAGTAGGTATCGGAGAAACTGATCCTGATTCTATACTACATTTGAAAGGAGATACACCTGAAATAAAAGTAGAATCAACAGTTATATCACCTAATACTCTTTCCAGTAAAATAGGATTTTATGGTGGAAATGATACTAATATAGAATTAGCAAGCATTAGAGCTACTGAATACTCCTCAGGCGGTATTGGTGGAAAATTTAGTATCTTTACAACTACAGATCCCAGTACTCCAACAGAGCGTATATCTATTGATTCCTTTGGTTATATAGATATGACAGGAGAGTTAAGAATGGACGGTGATGTAGATGTGACAGGCGGTATAACAGTTAATGCCGGTTCCAATACCACACAAGCATTAGAAGCTACCGGTTCTCTAAACATAACAGGATCACTAGAATTATCTGGAAGTCTAAATATATCAGGTAGTCTGGTAGTTGACGGACCAATAACCAGTACAGTTTTTGAGAATAGTTACGAAGATGACGCAGAAGCTGCAGCAGCAGGTGTACCTCTTTATGGGATGTATAGGTACTATGATTTAATAGTCGTAAGAATAGTATAAAAAATAAAAATTAAAATATGGCAAGATCTTTAACGATTGGAAATTTAAAAGTAATAGGTTCCACAAAAGGTTCTTCTTTTACCGGCTCTTTCTTTAGCGGTTCTTTTATAGGAGATGGAACTGAAATTGAAGGAGTATTATTTGATAATATAGCAGATAAACCAACTTTAGTATCAAGTTCTATCCAAATAGATCATGACCAAACTACTAATTTTGAAGCAGATGAGCATTTTCTGCAAGAAGATATTACAACTGTAGGAACAGTTACTACCGGAAATGTAGATGCAATTCTACCTTCTAATACAGTATCAAGTTCTATCCAAGTAGATCATGACCAAACTACTAATTTTGAAGCAGATGAGCATTTTACTCAAGCTGATATAATAGAAGTAGGAATAGTAACAACCGGAAATGTAGATGCAATTCTACCTTCTAACTTAATATCTAGTTCATTACAATTTAATAATTTAACCTCTCCTTTTACCGGTTCATTTACCGGTTCTTTTGTAGGAGATGGATCTGGTTTAACCGGAGTAGAAGCTGATTCTGTAGCATTTGACGACATAACCGGCAAACCAACATTAGTATCAAGTTCTGCTCAAATAGATCATGATCAAACTACTAATTTTGAAGCAAATGAGCATTTTACTCAAGCTGATATAATAGAAGTAGGAATAGTAACAACCGGAAATGTAGATGCAATTCTACCTTCTAACTTAATATCTAGTTCATTACAA
>Ga0209555_10000659_pt1 | contig 28710 bp, 30 predicted proteins | sample SaaInl85LU_5_DNA_FD_184643 | JGI IMG/M metagenome (GOLD analysis project Ga0209555, IMG submission 184643) | Marine microbial communities from expanding oxygen minimum zones in the Saanich Inlet - ESP_85LU_5_DNA (SPAdes) (version 2) | ecosystem: Environmental > Aquatic > Marine > Intertidal... | reverse complement strand
CGATAATCGCGAGTTGAAAAATTTGGACGACACCGGCCTGCGCGAGGCTTTGGCCATCGAAATTGCCAAGCAATTACAGCCGGTGCAACAAAACTTGCGCCTGCCGACGACAGCCAAACCAGCAGTGATTTTAATGGCTGGCGTCAATGGCGCCGGTAAAACCACCACCATTGGCAAATTGGCCAAACGTTATATGGCTGAGGGCAAAACTGTCATGCTCGCCGCCTGCGATACGTTTCGCGCCGCCGCCAGCGAGCAATTGCAAGTCTGGGGCGAGCGGGCCAATGTGCCGGTTGTTGCCGGTGCCCCCGGGGCTGATGCCTCTGGTCTCGCCTTCCAAGCCTTGGAGCGCGCCAAGGCCGAAAATATTGATATCCTTATCGTCGATACGGCCGGTCGTTTGCAATCCAATGAAACGCTGATGGCCGAGTTAGAAAAAATCACCCGCGTGATTGGCAAGCTCGATGCCTCAGCGCCGCACGCCAGCCTATTGATATTAGACGCCACCACTGGACAAAATGCCATTCAACAAGCCGAAGCATTTTTGCGCGCCGCCAAGATAACCGGTTTAATTATGACCAAGCTCGACGGCACGGCCCGTGGCGGTTGTTTGGTGCCGATTGCCCGCAAGCTGGCGCTGCCAGTGCATTTTATCGGCGTTGGTGAGCAGGTTGAGGATTTACAAGCATTTGATGCGACGAATTTCGCCCGCGCCCTGACCGGACTTGAAGGAGAATAAAATGGCTGCAGCCCGTAAATTTGCCGAAGAATTTGGCCCGCTTTTGGTGTTTTTTGTGCTCAATGCTCGCGGCCCCCAATGGTTTGACATGCCAGACTCGCAAAGCCTCTTCATCGCCACTGGCGGGTTTATGGCGGCCTTGACCTTGTCCATGCTGTCGAGCGTGGCGCGTGGCCAGCGGCCCAATAATATGACCCTGCTTTCGGGGGCTTTTGTTTTTGTCTTCGGCGGCATTACCTTATTTTTGCAAGATGAGACATTTATCAAAATCAAGCCAACACTGATTTATCTTCTATTTGCGGCAATTCTGAGCTTCGGCCTATGGCGCCAGCAAACGTATTTGCAAAAACTCATGGGCGAAATGTTGCCCTTGTCGGAAGCAGGTTGGATTGTGCTGACCAAAAGATGGATTGTGTTTTTCCTATTTCTGGCACTGCTCAATGAACTCATGTGGCGGACGCAAAGCACAGATGTTTGGGTCAGTTTCAAAGTCTTCGCCATTTTGCCACTGACCATTGGCTTTATGATGATGCAAATGCCCTTGGTAAAAAAATATCACAAAGCTAAATAGGGTTTAGAGCGCGTCGCTAAACTCTGCCGACATGCCATGCGGGTGACAGCTGGCCAGACGAATTTTTTGCGGTGCCCCGCCCATCGAAATATCATATTCCAAAACCGGAATATGCGCGCCACGATCGACATCCATACGCAACCATGCCAAAGGCGCCTCAGGGCTAGCGGTCTCAAAAGCTTGCGCCATCGCCGATTCAATCGCCATGCGTTGCGAAATATCCAAATATTGCCAAGTGATAGAATGAAAAAGCACTGTTGTTTGGCCGACCGGACGTTGCATCACTTGGCTGGCCACCCAGCCTGCGGCATTGGCGCGGTCAATGACTGGCGCAATGCCAGATTTTTGCGCGGCTTGGAAAACCGTCAAAGCACGCAATAAACGCTCACGGCGTTGTCGCATATCGCCCCATACATAAGACTGCAAACGCAGAACATGGCTTGCATCGGCCAAATCAATTGGCGCCACATCGCATCCGCGACGATCGGCAATCGGAATATCCGCTAAAAGAACAGGCGGCGTGCCCTGCCAATCGCTGTCGATTGACAAGAGCGCGTCTGGGGGCCCCCATTGCGATTGGCCGGTGTTATAATGATAATGGTCGAACAAAAGGTTCAGCCCGGCACTGCTGCCAATCTCGCGCAGCCGTAAGGGCAAGTCGGTTTGTCGGGCGATTTCAGAAAAGCCAGCCAATAAAACAGCGGCGCGGCCGGTTTCATTGGTTTGCGGCGGATGGCGCAAAAATTTGCGCACAGCATCTTGCTGGCTGTGCAATTCAGCTTCTGCCAAACGCCATAGCGCCGCTTGCTGACCGGCCTGCATTTGGCCGCCACAGGATGGATAAAATGCCGCCAGTTCGGGGGCCGCGCCAGATAGGGCCTGAAAGTGCAAAAACCCAGCCAATCGCAAAGCCAACGCATCGTCTACTGGATGCCCCGACCAACCGCTCAGCAAATAATGCACAATGCCACCAGCATCAAAATCGCGCTGGGCGCCAGCAATAATAGCCGCTGTCACCGGCGCCTTTTGGCTGGCACAAAATTCGGCTTGGCCAGCAAAGGCGCGTGAAATGATTTGGTTTTTATTATCCTTATCCATTGCACTTAGCTTTTCGCATCAGCCTCACTATAGCGCGCCCGCAAAGCTTCAAAGCCGGGCGTGTCGGCCCAATTATCGGGCTCGATGAAAGGTGCGAAATGCTCTAAATCACGGCTTTGCTGATAATGTTGCAAGGCCCAATAAACGCTCGGGAAAGCCAGTTCCGACCATGGAATATCGTCCCACTCAAACAGTCCGACTTCCTCGCTCTCCGGCCCAATAGCAATATCCGGCGACAATAATTTGGCGCGATAAAAAACCTGCACCTGACTAATCCGCGCGACATTATAAATGCCAAGCAAAGCATTGGTCTCAACCTTGGCGCAGGCCTCTTCCATGGCTTCGCGCGCCGCGCCTTGGGCAATGGTTTCGCCCTGTTCCATAAAGCCTGCTGGCAGTGTCCAAAAGCCTTTGCGCGGTTCAATGGCGCGCCGACACATCAAAATTTTGCCATCCCACAAGGCCACCACACCGGCAATAATTTTCGGATTTTGATAATTAATCAAACCGCAATTATTACACACGTCGCGTTCAATACCGTCGCCATCTGGCGTGCGTTTTGAAAAAGCCAGCGGCTTTTCATAATCGCGTGATGTGTCTCGAAACGTCATGATGGCCTCACTTCCCTTGCTATTGTTGAAGATAGGGCAAAATCTCAGCTTTCAAGACCGCCTCAGTGAGCGGCCCGGCATAGCGCAATAGAACCCGCCCGCGACCATCAAGAACAAAGGTCTCGGGCACGCCATAAACCCCCAAATCAATCGCCGTGCGGCCATTTATGTCGCTACCTATTTTTTGATACGGATTGCCCAAACGGCTCAAAAACCGTTGCGCCGCATCGGGTGAGTCTTTCAAATTCAGGCCATAAATCGCCACACCCTTTTGCGCCAATTGCATGAGATACGGATGCTCATCGCGACACGGGCCGCACCAGCTGGCAAATACATTCAGCAAAACCGGTTGACCAGTGGCCAAATCAGCATTGGTCAACGCCTCTTCTTGACCCTGCCAAGATAAAGAAAACGGCGGTAATTTTTGCCCCTCAAAAGCCGATGGCAACCGCCCGGGGTCGCCCATGAAAAGCGCCGCAAAAAACACCGCGACCAGCCCGGCAACAATCACCAGCGGCAAAAACCGCGCCAATGAAGCGCGCTTTGGTGGACTATCCGTCATTTTTTGACATCGCTTTATCGGCGGCCCGGCGGGCTTGCGCCAAGGCTCGAAAACTGACGGCAATCAGGCCGCCCAATAAAATAAAGGTCACCGCATAGCTGGCGTAAATATAATTATCATACATGGGCGCCTCCATTATGGCGGGTGCGGGCCCGCTGGCGCAAAATTTCCATCTGCATACGGGTCAGCGTCAGAGCAAGAAACAATAAGGTAAAGCCCAGCCCCATAACCAAAAGCGGGTAAAGAAAATCAGCATGTAAAGCTGGGCGGGCAAAGCGCGACACACTGGCTGGCTGATGCAAGGTATTCCACCAATCGACCGAGAATTTAACAATTGGCACATTGACCGAACCAACAATTGCCAAAATCGCCGCCGCCCGCGCCGCTTGCCCATGGTCTTCAATCGCCTGCCAAAGCGCAATATAGCCGAGATAAATAAAGAACAGCACCAGCACTGATGTCAGGCGCGCGTCCCACACCCACCATGTGCCCCACATTGGCTGGCCCCAAAGACTACCAGTAATCAGCGCAATCAGGGTAAAGACGGCGCCAATTGGTGCCGCCGCACGCCCCGCAACATGGCCAAGCGGGTGGCGAAAAATCAGCGCCGTGACACTGGCGAAGAAAATAAAACTATAGGCAAAAAGCGCCATCCACGCGGCTGGCACATGCACAAACATTATGCGCACTGTGCTGCCCTGCTGATAATCATCGGGCGTTTGCGACACCATATAAAGACCAAGCGCCAAGACGACAATAGCCAGCCCCCAAAGCGGCGCATGCAGCGCTTGCGCCAGACGCATAAAACGCTGCGGATTGGCATAATAGGCCGAAATATTTTCAACAGTCTTAAACATATCTTCTCCTATCGTGCTGCTTGGCCGCTGTCAAAGCGGCAAGGCGCCACGCACCATTTGCCGCTCTTTCTAACGAAGCGCCACACGCAAAGCCGCCGCCGCCGCCAAAGGCGCCAAAAATAACGCCGCCAAACTCATCAACGCCAATATGGCAATACTGGCCATATCCACCGCCCCGCCATTTGATAGAGCACTGGCACTACTGCTGGCGCCGAAAATCAAAACCGGCACATAGAGCGGCATGACCAATAACACTGTCAGCATGGCCGAACGGCGAATGCTCAAAGCCAAAGCGGCGCCAATGGCCCCCAATAGGGTCAGGGCCGGCGCACCAGCCAGCATTGACAGCATCAAAGCAGGCAGAGCCGCGGCATCAATATTCAATAACAAACCAGCCAGCGGTATGGCCGCCAAAAGCGGTAAAAATAGAGCGATAAAATGCCCAAGACTTTTGGCAATGACCATCATCTCAAGCGATAAGGCCATCAGCGCCATTTGATCCATGGAGCCATCTTCAAAATCGGCCTGAAACATGCGATCAAGCGACAAGAGAACCGACATCAGCAACACCACCCATAGCAAGCCAGGGGCCAATTGGCGCAGTAAGGACAGCTCTGGCCCCAAACCAAATGGCATCAGAATAATGGCGATAAAAAGAAAGCTGACAATCAGCGTTGTATGGCCACCACGCCAGGCCAGCAGAATATGCTGATGACAAAGAGCCAGAAATAGCGCCATCATCGTACCGCCTCACGTGTCAAGTTCAGCTGCTGTGTGGCAAAGCCCAAAGCCTCATGACTGGCTGCCAATATCATGCCGCCGCGCGCCAAATGCTGCTGCGCCAAAGTGTCAATCAGTGCCCGCCCCTGTTGATCTAGGGCTGTCAGTGGCTCATCGAGCAACCAAATTTGACGCGGCGCAATGGCCAAGCGGGCCAGCATTAAGCGGCGTTTTTGACCAGCCGATAAATCGCCAACCATTTGCTCTTCATAAGCGGTTAACCCAATATCGCCGAGATCAAAGGCTTCAGCTGCGCCCTGAAATAAGCGCGCGGTAAAGCGCAGCGTTTCGCCAACCGTCAAATTAGCCTTCAAGCCATCAACATGACCAAGATAGTGCGACTGCAAAACCCGACTGCCATGGGTCACGCAAATATCCCCAGCTTGCGGCGCCAGCAGTCCGGCCAATAGCCGCAATAGCGAGGTTTTGCCGCTGCCATTATCACCGTAAATCGCCAAGGCTTGCCCGGCCCTGAGATGAAAGCCGACATCAGAAAAAACCTGCCTCGCGCCGCGCGCGCAGGCCAACCCAGACACACGCAATTCTTGGTCCGTGTTAAAGCCTGTTGCAGGGAAAAAAAGTTTTTGCTTCACCATGGTGTTTTCCGCGAGAAGTCATTATAACGCAAGGGCCCAAGACGGGCTTTTTAAAAAAATACCAGTGACTATTGCAAGGAGCGCAAAATGCCGCAACGCAAAAAAGCAGAAACACCCCAGCATCCCGATAGTTTTAAATCGCGGAAAACCCTGAAAGTTGGGAATAAGACGTATGTTTATTACAGTCTCAAAGCCGCTGAGAAAAATGGCCTCAAAGGCATTTCTCAACTCCCTAATTCAATGAAAGTTCTTTTGGAAAATCTGTTGCGCCACGAAGATGGCCGCACGGTGACCGCTGACGATATTAAAGCTGTTCAAAGCTGGCTGAAACGCCGCAAGTCGACGCGCGAAATTGCCTATCGTCCAGCCCGCGTATTGATGCAGGATTTCACCGGTGTTCCAGCGGTTGTTGATTTGGCGACTATGCGTAATGCAATGCAAGAAATCGGCGGCAGTGCCAATAAAATTAACCCGCTCACACCAGTTGATCTAGTTATTGATCACTCAGTCATGGTTGACCATTCGGGCACGTCGCACTCATTGAAAGATAATGTGTCGCTTGAGTATCAACGTAATGGCGAGCGTTATGAGTTTCTGCGTTGGGGCTCACAAGCCTTCCAAAACTTCCGTGTTGTGCCCCCTGGCACTGGTATTTGCCACCAAGTTAATCTTGAGCATTTGGCACAAACGGTTTGGACGCGACGCGAAAAGCAAAATGGCAAAACTGTTGAAGTGGCCTATCCTGACACTTTGGTTGGCACTGACAGCCACACCACTATGGTCAATGGTATGGCGGTTTTGGGTTGGGGCGTTGGCGGTATTGAAGCCGAAGCCGCCATGCTCGGCCAGCCGGTCTCTATGTTATTGCCAGAAGTTGTCGGTTTCAAACTCACGGGCAAATTGCCAGAAGGCGCAACCGCCACTGACTTGGTTCTAACGATTGTTGAAATGCTGCGCAAAAAAGGCGTGGTTGGTAAATTCGTCGAATTCTATGGCCCCGGCCTTGATAATTTGTCGCTTGCCGACCAAGCAACAATTGCCAATATGGCGCCGGAATATGGCGCCACTTGCGGCTTCTTCCCGGTCGACGTTGACACGCTTGGCTATTTGAAAGCCACCGGCCGCAAAAAAGCCCGCGTCGATTTGGTAGAAAAATATGCCAAAGCACAGGGCATGTTCCGCACACGTCGTTCGCCAGATCCGGTGTTCACCTCAACCTTATCGCTTGAGCTTGATGAAGTTCGCCCAAGCCTTGCTGGCCCAAAACGCCCGCAAGATCGGGTACTGCTCGACGCCATGCCGCAAGGCTTTGCCGCGGCGCTGACAGATTTGGGCGTGAAGGCCAAAGATGCCAATAAACGCGTTGCCGTCAAAGGCGCCAAACATGACCTCGGTCATGGCGATGTTGTGATTGCCGCCATTACCTCATGCACCAATACGTCAAACCCAAGCGTCATGCTCGGGGCTGGTCTGGTTGCTGAAAAAGCAGTGGCTTTGGGTCTGCAAGTCAAGCCTTGGGTGAAAACCTCATTGGCACCTGGCTCGCAAGTGGTGACGGATTATCTGAAAAAAGCTGGCCTGCAAAACCCACTTAATAAATTGGGCTTTAATTTGGTTGGCTATGGCTGCACCACCTGTATTGGTAACTCAGGCCCATTGGCCCCAGCAATTTCTGACGCCATTAATAAAAATGATTTAGTGGCCACATCAGTATTGTCAGGCAACCGCAACTTTGAAGGCCGCGTGAGCCCAGATGTGCGGGCCAATTATTTGGCCTCGCCAATGTTGGTCGTGGCTTATGCCATCGCCGGTTCGGTGAATATTAATCTGGCAACAGATCCACTGGGCACAGATAAAAAGGGTAATCCTGTCTATCTGAAAGATATTTGGCCAAGCAGCAAAGAGATTGCCGAAACCGTGCACCGCTGTGTCACACCGGCCATGTTCCGCGAGCGTTATGCCAATGTCTTCAAAGGCGATGCTGGCTGGCGCAAAGTCAAAGCAAAAGCCGGTCTGACTTTTGAGTGGAATAATAAATCAACCTATGTGCAAAAACCGACCTTCTTTGAAGGTCTGTCAGCCGAGCCAAAAGACGTGGCGCCGATTAATGATGCACGGATTTTGGCGCTTTTGGGTGACAGTATCACCACGGATCATATTTCACCTGCTGGCTCAATCAAAGCCGACAGCCCAGCCGGTAAATATCTCAGCCAGAATAAAGTCAAAACAGCCGACTTTAATTCCTATGGTTCGCGCCGTGGTAACCATGAGGTGATGATGCGCGGCACCTTCGCCAATATCCGCATCCGCAATCATATGGCACCGGGCACTGAAGGTGGCGTGACCAAATTCATGCCGTCAGGCAAAACCATGCCAATTTATGATGCGGCCATGGAATATGCCAAAAAAGGCACACCGCTGGTGGTCTTTGCCGGTAAGGAATATGGCACGGGTTCAAGCCGTGACTGGGCTGCCAAAGGCACACGCCTGTTGGGCGTGCGCGCTGTGGTGGCCGAGAGCTTTGAGCGTATTCACCGGTCAAATCTGGTCGGCATGGGTATTGCACCTCTGCAGTTCACTGGCACAGATAGCTGGGCCAGCTTGAAGCTTGATGGCAGTGAGACCATCACCATTAACGGTCTTGATGGCAAAATCAAAGCCCGTGCAAAATATGACATGGTGATTACCACAGCCAAGGGCAAAAGCCGGACGGTGAAACTTCAAAGCCGTATTGATACAGCCGATGAAGTCGAATATTTCCTCAATGGTGGTATTCTACAATATGTGCTGCGTCAGCTAGCGGCTTAGCGGCCGATCAAGTTGTTCGGCGCCGGGTAGTAAAATCGGCGCCGTATCAGCCGGAAAACGAAACGCCCAGCCAGCATAACGGCTTTGCAAATCTTGGGCCAGTGTCTGAATTTCAGCACTGGCCTTTTTGCTGGCCGAAGCGGTAATCCGCGACCAAATATAACTGGCAGCACCAACATTTTCATAACGCAGCACCAGACCATTGCTATAGCGCAACACCATTGGCTGAGCGGTTTCAAAGGCAATCGAGTCAACAGAGGCCACATTATCAGGCTGCAAATCAGCAAAGCCGACAAACCAGCCAAGCCCGCCCGGACGCGACCATTGCGCCTCACCGACGCGCACCAAATCAAATGCGGCTTTGCCCTTACCAAAGCTCACACTGCGCAGCAAATCAGCCGGGCCGCGTGGCAAATCCATTGATATCCAGGCCGCTGGTTCCGGACTGCGCGGCAAGCGTCCACGGGCCAACCAGCTTTGCGGCTCGCCTTCACGGCGAATATAGAAATTGCGCAAGTCAGGGCCAATAGAGGTGAGTTGCAAACTGGCCTCGGCCTCGCTGCGCTCTTCATTGCCCATTAGAATGGCCGCCAAAATATTTCCCTCAGCATCCAGCACGCGGAAACGAACGGCCTTGCCGAAATCTTCCGGTGGGCTGAGGCCAAGGGCGCGGTGCCATTTAGGCTTAGCGGTCCGCGCTTCCAATGCTTTCAAGTCGGCCAGAGCCAAAAGCGTTTCAGTGACCAATTCTTGCTTGGCCGGATAATTGCCGCGCTGCTCAAAGCGCCAAATGCCGTCTTGGCGGCTGAATGACAACACGCGCGTGCCCGACATGCCCAGACCATGGGTAATCTCCAGCCGTGCCGCGCGCTCAAGGGCGGCGCCATAATCAGGCAAAAACACTTCCGGTGGCGCCACCGCATTGACCCGACGGTCGGTCACGCTGGCCAAAATCGCCAGACTAAGGCCAATCAGGGCAAATAGGCTCAAAGGCCGAAGCAAACGCGTCATATCCATTAGCTGACCTCATCGGCTATTTTGGTTTCAACCAAAAGCCCGCCGGCTTTTTGTGTCGCCAAACGTCGGCGTCTTTGCCGCATGGCCAGCGTCAAGGCCGCCAAACCAATCAACACCGGCATGACAATAATATTCAACCACGTAACGCGTGCTTCCAATTGGTCGATATCGCGGCGCAAATCACCCTGCACGCGGCGCAAGGCTTTGCGTGCTTGCAGCAATTCAGCGCGATATTCTTTTGACGCCGCTTCAGCATCGGCCAGACCGGCGCCGCCTTGCTCTAATTTGTTCAACTCACCCTGCGCTGCTTCAATGCGAGCCAATAGGTTTTCTTCTTCTTCAAGATAATTTTGTTCCGCCGCTTTGCGCAGCGCTTGCACGCGGGTAAAGGGACGCGCCACGCGCTCGCGGCCGCGCAGGCTAATCAAATCATTTGAACCCATCATATTCTCAACCGCATTCAGCAAAAACTTGCCATTATCAGCAATCGGGACGCCAAAACGCTGGCCAAGATAATTTTGCTCGGTCACCCAAAACCGGTCGTCGAAGAAATCACTATCGGCGAACACCACAATATTGGCGGCGACATTCTCGCTTTGATGGTCGGCTGGCTTAGCGCTTTGGCCCTTTTGATTTTCCCCTGCTGGCGGGCCGTCGGGGAAGGCTGTGGTCACCAGACCCGACAGGCGAGCGGAAATTACATAGGGCGCATCACCGGGTTCGAAACGGCGCAATAATTTATCCGGAGAGGGTGCGGTCAGCACATAATCGCGAGTCATCAAACTGGCGTCATCCGATGAGCTCACCAAGGGGGTGAACGTCGTCGTCGCATTATCAGTGGCGAATAAGGCCCCAACTGTGCCGATATTCAAATGGTCAATATTGGCGGTGATTAAATCATCGCCATTCATTTCTTCGCTGGTCAGGCCCATCCACAAAATATAATCGGTCAGAGCGCGGCGCGCGTCGCGACCAGCCGCCACGCGTTGCGCCCGTTTGCGGTCGGCGACAATCAGATTATTGTCCAATTGCACGCCCCATTGGCCGAGCAGTTTCGGCAAAGATGATTGCTCTGTATAGCCCTTAAGCGGCTCACCCTTAGGTCCAGCCGTCAAACTGACTTCCGATTGCGGGTCAAGAAACGCCAAAACCCGACCACCACGCATGATAAACTGATCCACCGCATAGGCCTGCATATCGCTCAGCGGCCGCGGGTGGGCCAATAATAGCACATCAATATTATTCGGCACTTTCACTGAATCGGCGGGAATAAATTCGACGTTAAACCGGTCGGTCAATTCGGCATAAATCAAAAACGGCTGCGATTGACCGCGCATGGCCGCCAGAATACCGCCAGCGCCCGTGTCGAGCGGTAGATTGGAAATAATGCCGAGAACGGGCTTTTCCGGCAGCGATAAATTATGCACCAGACGGGCCAAATCATATTCCAAATATTGCTGACGCTCATCAGCGAAAAACGGAATGACTTCCACCCGATCGACCAAATTAGTGCCGACCAGACCAAAATAGACAATCTCGCCAGCCTCAATCGGCTGCGCCACCAGACCTTGGGCCACCGCTTGATCTTCGGTTTCAGAAAACGGTTCTGGGTCGATAATATCGAGCTGGATTTTGCCATTGGCGGCGGCCGTCATTTCTTCCAGCATATCGCGCACGCGATTGGCATAGAGCCGCAAGCCCGGCTGTTCGGCGGCTAATTCTTGCGAATAGTAAAATTTCAGCGTCACCGGTTCGTCGAGCTGGCCGAGAATATTGCGCGTACCATCGCTCAGCGTGAATAAATTATTCTGCGTCAAATCAAGGCGCGCAGCACGGAAAGACACATTGGCGAATAGATTAATGGTGACGAAAATAATCGTCAGCAAAATCAGCCCAAGGGCGTGCGGTGAAATGCGCCTCATGCGCCCTCTCCCTTTTTCATGTCGACAATAATCATTGTCGCCACCAAAAACACCCCAATCAGCGTCACAAAGAACACCAGATCGCGCAAATCAATCACCCCGCCCGTAATGGCGCGGAAATGCGTCAACAAGCTGAAAGAGGCCAGCGTATCGGTCAAGACTTGCGGCGCCCAAGAGCGGAAAATATCCAACACCAGAGGCGCCCCCGATACGGTGAATAAAAAGCAGGCGACGACGGAAATCACAAAAGCAATCACTTGATTGCGGGTCAAAGCCGACAGGCATGAGCCAATCGCCAAATAACCGCCTGCCAACATCAGACTGCCGAGATAGCTCGCCAAAATTACCCCATTATCTGGGTCGCCGAGAAAATTCACGCTAATCCACACAGGAAAAGTCAGGGCCAGAGCCAAGGCCGAAAACGCCAAAGCGGCAAAATATTTACCCAGAACAATGGCTGACAGCGGCACTGGCAAGGTCAGCAATAATTCAATCGACCCATTTCGCCGCTCCTCGGCCCACAGCCGCATTGAAATGGCCGGCAAGAAAAACAAATACAGCCAAGGGTGGAACATGAAGAAACTGGTTAAATCAGCCTGCCCCATTTCAAACCATGCGCCGAGATAAAACGTCGCCAACCCATTGGCCAATAAAAACACCACGATGAACACAAAGGCTAAAGGGGTTGAGAAATAGCCAGCGAATTCACGCCGCGTAATGGTCCAGAACTGGCTCATGCGCGACCTCCATCGGGGACATCCGCCGCATCGGGGACATCCACGGCATCGGCGAGCGGGCGCGGCTTGCGGGTCAGCGTGCCGAACACATCATCAAGGCGGCCGGTTTCCAGCGCCAAAGCGCGCACAGGCCAATCTTGCTGAGCAATCAAATCTTGTACTTGGGCGAGTAAATCTGTGGCTGGCGCCGGCGTCCCATCTGGGAACACTGAGATCACTGTTTCGACACCGCGCGTGACCACCTCATAACGGCTATTTGCAATACCATCCAAAACCGCGCGAGCGCGCTCAAGCAATTGCGTATCAAGGGTCAGCGACACGGCGCCAAAGAAGCGCGAGCGCGCCGCCAAAGCCGATGGCGTACCCTCGGCAACAATTTCACCGCGATCAATGATCATCGCATGCGAGCAAATCGCATCGACTTCTTCGAGAATATGCGTCGAAATAATAATCGCCTTATGCGCCGCCATTTCTTCAATCGCTTGGCGCACTTGGAACTTTTGATTGGGGTCGAGACCATCGGTCGGTTCGTCCATTACCAACACGTCTGGGTCATGCACAATCGCCTGCGCCAGACCAACCCGACGGCGATAGCCTTTCGACAATGTATCAATCGGCTGGTCAAGCACGCCATGCAGCTCCGTCATACCTATGGCGCGGGTCATCGCTTGACGCGCGGCCGCCTTATCAAGACCACGAATACGGGTGATAAAATCAAGGAATTGGCGCGGCGTCATATCCGGCCAAGCTGGCGCCCCTTCGGGCAAATAGCCCAGCTGGGTTTGTGCCGCCAAAGGATTGTCGCAGATATCAATACCGGCAATGCGCGCAGTACCGGCAGTCGGGCGCAAAAACCCGGTAATCATTTTCATGGTCGTCGATTTACCAGCACCATTTGGCCCAAGGAAGCCCATCACTTGACCACTCTCGACAGCAAAGCTCAAATCATTGACCGCTGTGAAATCGCCAAACTTTTTTACCAAATGTTGTACTTCAATCATCTCTATTCACATAAGTGACCAGAAAAGGACTGGCAAGCCAAAAACGCGAAAACTCCGGCGATTTTGGCCCAATATCATGCGGAGGGGATAGTCAGGGGAGACGCTTGTGATATTGGGCCAATGACGCTTACTTCAAAAAATTCTCGGCGCACCAATCAGGAGGAGAACTTTGGCGCGCCGAGAAGGACTTACTAGCCTCATCTTTATGGCCAATTATTAGGGCGCGATAAGGGCAAGATTAAGGCATTTTATGGGCAGGCGCGAAATTCTGCGGGCTTATTTTCTTGCAATTTTTCGGCCAAAAGCAGAGCATGGGCTATGGCCAAGTCGAAACCACTGATCATTGTTGGCAATGCGTTTGAGCGCGAACGCCAGCTCAATAAGCTAGCCCCCATGCGGGTCATGTGGACGCGCCAAGAACTTACTCAATTATTGAATATATATGGCCGCCAAGTGGCAGCTGGGCATTGGCGCGATTACGCCATTGATGATGGCGTCGACAGCGCCTGTTTTTCTATTTTCCGCCGTAGCAGCGAAGTGCCGCTTTATTGCGTCGATAAAACACCCGCTCTGCGGCGCAAACAGGGACAATATTGCTTGCGCGGCGCGGCCGGTCAAATTTTGCGACGCGGCCACGACCTATCTTCATTGCTGAATTTCTTCAACCGCAAAAACATCCGTTTGGTTGATTAAAAAAAACCCCGATCGCGAAGACCGGGGTTTCATTTTCGTCAGCTGCCTGGGACTAATCGCGATTGCCCATGAATTGCAGCAGGAATAAGAACATATTGATAAAGTCCAAATATAGACGCAGGGCGCCCATAATGGCTTTCTTCTCTGCCGTATCGCGCGTGTCACCAGCGTAATAAATACGCTTAATGTCTTGCGTATCATAAGCCGTCAGACCGGCAAAAATCAGCACACCGAGCACAGAAATGGTCAAATGCATGACCGAGCTTTGCATGAAGATATTGACGATTGAGGCGATGATAATGCCGAACAGACCCATGATGAGGAATGACCCCATGCCGGACAAATCGCGCTTGGTGGTGTAGCCATACAGGCTCAGAGCACCAAATGAGGCGGCGGTTACCAAAAATGTCCGCACCACGCTCACACCAGTGAACAGCAATAGCACATAAGACAGCGACAAGCCCATCAGGCCAGCGTAAATATAGAACATCGCCTTGGCGCCGGTTGGGCTCATTTTGTTAATCCGCACGCTCAGCCACAGCACCAAACCAATCGGTGCAAACATCAGCACATAAATCAGCGGTGTTTGCGCTAATTGAGCATAGATGCCAGAAGCTGCGCCAATATATGCAGCAGCGGCCGTCAACAATAGGCCCAGCGACATGTAATTATAGACTTTCGTCATATAAATGCGCAGACCCTGGTCGATTGGCCGCGCTTCGCTTATGCCCTCAGTGGGGGCGCGGGTAGAATTATTTTGCCAATTATCAGCCATAAAATTTCTCTTTCTATCAACATTCGTGATGTTACTTATATTGGCATTAAATGCGTCAAATTCAAGGCCAAAAGCTGGCCACGAGCCCTACTGATGACGATTTATCGGCCCCAGTGATCATTCACTGCGCAGAACCGGTGCCGCCGGGGCGCTCAGCGCCGCATAAGTGCCAATCAGCCCCAGAATAACGGTCAGCACTACGGCCGCAATAATCGTCACCGCCAAGGTAACTGGCAAGAATATCCAACTGGCTTGCATGGCGCCAGCAATCAGCCCCCAAGAGGCCAGCGTGCCCGCCGCCGCCGCAATTAATGCCGCGCCAAGCCCCATCAACCCATATTCAATCGCATAGGCCAGCATGATACGCCTCCGCGTGGCCCCCAATACTTTCATCACCACCGCATCATAGACCCGTGCCCGATGGCCGCTGGCCATAGCGCCGGCCAAAACCAGAATGCCGGCAATCAAGGTAATGGTGCTCATTGCCCGCACCGCCAGGCCCAAATTGGTCAAAATCGAACTGGCCGCTTGTATCGCTTCTTTGACGCGAATAATCGTCACATTCGGATAGGCCACCGCCACTTCACGCGCAAAGGCTGCTTCTTGCGCGGCCGCCATGGTCACGGTTGTTAAATGCGTGTGCGGCGCCGACGACAGCGGCGCTGGCGAAAACACCATGACAAAATTCATACCGCCAGAGGCCCAGTCGATTTTGCGCAAATTATAAATGGTCGCAGTCAGCGGGCGGCCCAGAATATTGACCTTCACCGCATCACCAATGCCAATGCCCAGACCTCGGGCAATATCCACATCAAAAGAAATCAGCGGTGGCCCGTCATAATCAGCCGCCCACCATTGACCAGCGACTAATTCGCCCCCGCTTGGCTCAGCGATACTATAGGTCAGCCCGCGATCGCCGCGTAGCACCCACGCCGCCTCAGGCGCCGGCGTTAGCGCCGCCGCTGCGACATCATTAACCGCCAAAATCTGGCCCCGCAAAAGCGGACTGGCCTCAACCCGACTGATCGCCGGATTGGCTTTAGCGCTGGTTAAAAAATCATCAATCTGATGCGGTTGAATATCGAGGAAGAAAAACGACGGTGTGCGCTCAGGCAAATCATTGCTGATTTGCGCATTAATATTGCCATCGACCATGGAAATCGCCGACAGCAAAGTCACTGACAGGCCCATCGACAACATCACCGCCTTCACCGGCGCATTCGGCCGAGTGATATTGCTCAACGCCATGCGCAATTCTGGCTGCCGTGGGCGTCCGGCCCGTTTGGCCAGCCAAATAATCAATCGCGCCGCACCGGCCAGCGCCAAATAAGACAGGCCCACGCCGAGGCCGAACCAAATGGCGACATCGCGGCGTTCGGAAATCAATAAGGCTAAGGCCGCCAAGCCGACAAAACACAGACCAATGGCAAGGATAATCGGTTTACCAGCATTTTGCGGCACATCGCCAAGCGATTGGCGAAACAGCGCTGTCACCGGTGTTTTTTCAATCTTGCCCAAAGGCCATAGGGCAAAAGCAGCGGCCGATAAAATACCAAAGCCTGCCGCCGCCATCAGCGGTTGCGGATAGATTTGCGCGATGATTTCAACCGGCAAGAGGGCGCCAAAGAAAAACTTCACCGCCAAAGGCGTTGCCGCCCCAATGGCCAAGCCAATCAGCACGCCCAAAATCGTCAGCACAGCAATTTGCAGCGCATAAACATAAAAAATGAACCGGCCCGACGCCCCGAGGGCCCGCATAATGGCTATCGACTCGCTGCGTTTTTGCACATAGGCACTAATTGCATTGCCAACCCCGACGCCGCCGACAACCAGCGCCGTCAGACCGACGAGGGTCAAAAACAGCCCAAGCCGCTCGATAAACCGGCGCAATGACGGCGAGGCGTCAGAGCGGTCGCGTATGCGCCAGCCGGCATTGGGAAATTTGTCCGCCGCTTCGGCCCGTATGGCCAGCATGCTGGCAACATCGGCCTCGGGCGGCAGTTTGATGCGATAGTGGTAATTGATCAAACTGCCGGGCTGCAGCAGACCAGCCGCTTGCAGGGTTTGCGGCGACACTAAAAGCCGCGGCGCTAAAGGAAATCCACCAGCTGTGCGGTCCGGTTCCGCCGTCACCACGGCATTGAGTTGAAGGCGAATTTGCCCCAGTCCAACAATCGCTCCCGGCGCCACTTCTAATCGGTCGAATAAAGTCTGCTCGGCGAGCGCCCCATAGAGCACATTGCCTTGCGCGTCAGTGGTGGTTTGCAGCGCCGCAAGACCAAGAGGCGGGGCTAAATCAAGCGCCCCATAAAGCGGATACAGCGCATCCACCGCTTTGGCTTCAACCAAAAGGCTTTGTTCTTCAAGCCGCACCATGGTGCGCATGGTAGCAATTTCAGAGACCGTGCCTTGCGCCTCCAGCCACGCTTTTTCCTCGTCAAAGGCCTGCCGATGGGTCAGCCGGAAATCTATATCGGCGCCCAATATGGCTTGCCCCTGAGCCCCCATGCCAGCCACCAAGGCCGATGATAAAGAGCCGACCGAGGCAATCGTCGCAATGCCCAAGATTAAGCATAGAAGAAAAATGCGAAAGCCCGCTAGGCCGCCGCGTAATTCGCGACGCGCCAAACGTAGCGCGAGGCCGAAGCCAATGGCGTTTTGTTCACTCATGCGTTTAAGCCGCCACCTCGATTTTGCCGTCGCGCATGCTCACCACTTGGTCGCAACGTTGCGCCAATTCGCTGTCATGGGTAATCAGCACCAAAGTGGTTTTGCGCTGGTCGGCCAATTTGATCAATAAATCCATAATCGCTTGGCCGGTGGCATGGTCGAGATTGCCGGTCGGTTCATCGGCGAAAAGCACTGGCGGATTGGCCGATAGAGCGCGGGCAATAGCCACGCGTTGCTGCTCACCGCCAGACATTTGTGCCGGATAATGATCCAAGCGATGCGCCAGACCGACCTCGGCCAATAGCTCACGGGCCACTTCAAAACCATTATTTTGTCCCGCCAACTCCAAGGGCAGGGCGACATTTTCCATCGCCGTCATGGTCGGTACCAAATGGAAAGATTGAAAAACAATACCAATATGCTGGCGGCGGAAGCGCGCCAAATCATCTTCGCTCATTTTTGTGTAAACATGGCCCGCCACTTCAACATCACCCTTGGTCGGCGGCTCTAGACCGGCCAGCACCATCAGCAAAGTCGACTTGCCAGAGCCCGACGGGCCAATCAGCCCCAATTTCTGCCCTGCCGCCACCGTCAAATCAATGCCACGAAGTATGTTGACGTCGCCCGCCCGACTGGGCAGTGTAACGTGCAGATTTTCAATCCGGATCATTTGGTCCTCGTCATAATTTTAGCCGCAAGAGAATATCGCGACCATGATAGTTAAACGTTATCTAGAGCCAAAACTGTCAGTTTCTAGGCACTTATTATTGTTGGGCGCGACGCTGCTGTGGTTGGCAACGGGCCTGAGCTTTACGACAGCCAAAGCGCAGGGACAAGAGCCGTTGGAAATTGTTGCGCTGGGCGATAGTTTGACGGCCGGCTATCAATTGCCGCCAGGCGAGGGTTTTGTGCCGCAATTGCAAGCTGCTTTGCGGGCTCGCGGGCATTCCGTGGTGGTGCAAAACGCTGGCGTATCAGGTGACACCAGCGCCGGTGGTCTGGCCCGCCTCGATTGGTCAATTCCGCCCAGCACGGATGCGGTGATTGTCGAATTAGGGGCCAATGATGCTTTGCGCGGCGTGGCGCCAGAAGTGACACAGCAAAACCTAACCAAAATTATTGAAACCCTGCAGGCGCGCGGCCTAAACATTTTATTGGCTGGCATGTATGCGCCGCCTAATCTAGGATTGGCTTATGCAGACCGCTTTAATCCCATCTATCCGGAACTCGCCAAAAAATATGATTTAATTTATTATCCGTTTTTCCTCGACGGGGTTGCCGGTATCAAAAACCTTAACCTAGCCGATGGCATTCACCCCAATGCCGACGGCATTCAAATTATTGTCCAGCGTATTCTACCTAAGGCAGAACAGCTTATCGGACGCATCAACAAATAAACATTTAGGGAGATAGTTATGGACTATAGAAAATTAGGGCATACCGACATTAAGGTCAGTGAAATTTGCCTCGGCACCATGACCTGGGGCGAGCAAAACACCGAGGCCGAGGGCCATGAGCAAATGGATTATGCGGTCGAAATGGGAATTAATTTTTTCGACACCGCCGAAATGTATGCCGTGCCACCACGCGCTGAGACCCAAGGTTCAACCGAAAAAATCGTCGGCACTTGGCTGAAGAAAACAGGCATGCGCGACAAGATTATTCTCGCCACGAAAGTTGCCGGCCGCGCCCCCATGACCTGGCTGCGCGATGATGGCGCGGGCACAGAGCACACGCGCGAGCAAATTATGGAAGCCGTCGACAAAAGCCTTGCCCGGCTTCAAACCGACTATATTGATTTATATCAATTGCACTGGCCGGACCGTCCGATGAATATATTTGGCGGCCTTGGTTATACGCATTACGGCGACGAAAAAAACCGCATTGAAGATATTCTCGGCGTCCTCGCCGACATCCAAAAGGCGGGTAAAGTGCGCCATTTTGGTCTGTCCAATGAAACACCATGGGGCATTATGAAGTTCTTGCACTATGCGGAAGTCGACAAATCTTTGCCGCGCATGGTGTCCGTCCAAAACGCTTATAATTTTCTCAATCGCATTTATGAATTGGGTAGTTCCGAAATTTTCCACCGCGAGGGGGTTGGCCTATTGGCTTATTCGCCTTTGGCGCAGGGCTATTTGACCGGCAAATATCGAAATGGCGCCTTGCCGCAAGGCTCACGCAAACAATTATTTGACCGTTTGCAGCGCTATGAAACACCAGCCGCCGATCGAGCCATTGAGGGCTATTTGAAAATTGCCGAAAAATATGGTGTCGATGCCTCGCAATTGGCCAATCAATTCGTTACCACGCGTGATTTCGTCACCTCAAATATCATTGGCGCCACCAGCATGGAACAGTTGAAACTGGCGGTTACCAGTATTGATTTGCAATTGAGCGAAGAAATGCTGGCCGATATTGAAGCCGTGCATCTAAATGCACCAAATATTTGCCCATAGGATGAAACATGAGTGAAAAACTAACCGCCAAACAACGCAAAGAATTTGTCGCCGCCGCCAAAGCCAAAGGTTGGAAAATCGTGCGGGGGCGCGAGGCCATCACCAAACAATATGTGTTTGCTGATTTCAACGCCGCCTTCGCCTGGATGAGCCGTGTGGCGATGATGGCAGAAAAGCTCGACCACCACCCTGAATGGTCGAATGTCTATAAAACCGTCGATATTGTTTTGACGACGCATGACGTCAATGGCCTATCAGATTTAGACGTCGCCATGGCCCGTTTCATGGATAAAACTGCGGGCGCTGCTGGACGCTAAATGCTGACCCGCCGCGACATTGGGGTGTTAATGGTGCTGGCTGTTTTGGCCGCCGCCACCGCCCTTATGCAATCCTATCGCAGCCCCCCTTTACCCTCGCATGATCGCGCCATTCGGCTGACCATTAGCCAGCACATTGCCGCTTTCCAGCGCCGCGATACGCAGGCCGCTTGGGCCTTGGCCAGCCCTAATTTGCAAGCCCGCTTCACCAGCCCAAATGGCTATATGGCGATGGCCGAGGCGCATTATCCGGCCTTATTTGAAGCACAAAATTTTGATTTCAATGCCCGCGCCAAACGCTTAGGGCAATATAAGCAGACCCGCGTGCAGAATTTATTTCTCACCGATCAACGCGGCAAAGGCTATTGGGTCGCCTTCACCATGCAAAAACAGCCGGACGGATCTTGGAAGATCGCCGGCTGTCAGTTGCGTGAAACCAAGGCGCTGAATATTTAGCGCCCGAGCATCAAAGTCGCCCTAGCGTGGGGCCATACGGATGGCACCATCAAGACGCACATCTTCACCATTGAAGTAATTAACTTCGCACATGGTTTTGGCCAATTTCGCATATTCTTCAGGCATGCCCAAACGTGATGGGTAAGGCACCATGGCGCCCAAAGCCTGTTTCACATTCTCAGGTGCACCGGCCAGCAATGGCGTGTTGAAAATACCTGGCAAAATTGTGTTGATACGAATGCCTTCGCGCGACAAGTCGCGTGCGATTGGCAAGGTCATGCCAACAACACCGCCCTTAGAGGCAGAATAGGCAGCCTGACCGATTTGGCCGTCTTCAGCCGCCACAGAAGCGGTGTTCACCATGGCGCCACGATCGCCGCATGCCAGCGGGTCGAGGGTCATCATGCCAGCGGCAGATTTTGCGATACAACGGAATGTGCCAACCAAATTGATTTGGATAATCAGATTAAACGCATCAAGCGGGAAATGCGAAATTTCGCCGGTTTCTTTATTGCGCGACGCTGTCTTAATGGCATTACCTGTGCCAGCGCAATTAATCAGAATACGTTCTTGACCCAAAGCACCACGGATTTTTGCGAAACCAGCATCAACTTCTTCTTCATTGGTCACGTTAACTTTTGCAAAGCTGCCGTCCAATTCTTTGGCCACCGCTTCACCGCGTTCTTCATTAAGGTCGAAAATACCAACCCGAACGCCTTGTTCAGCCAAAAGACGGGCTGTCGCTTCGCCTAGGCCTGATGCACCACCGGTAATAATGGCGGTAATGTTTGAATCTAATTTCATCGTGTGCTCCCTTTGTTACTCGATGGTTATCGAACATGGCCAGACTTTATTGTGCCATTGGCCCGCATGCAAGCCTGTTTATAGCGCCACTTCGCCCTCGGCCTTGAGCCGCGCGACCTGCGCCTCGCGGCGAATAATGTAGAAACTGGCGCTGACAATAATCAAAGCGCCGACAATCGTGTAAATATCGGGAATATCGCCAAATAGCAAAATACCGACAGCCGCCGCCATCACCAAACGCGAATAATCAACCGGCGCAATCGCGCTGGCTTCCCCCAATGCATAGGCGCGGATAAAACAATTATGCGCCGAGGTCGCCAGTACGCCCATCACCACCAGCAACGCCAATTGCGACCAAGTCGGGGTAATCCAGACAAAAAACGCCGGAATGGCAATCAACACAATGGTCACCACATTGGTATAAAACATCAGCGTCACCGTCTTGTCATAGCGCGAGGCAATATTTACCAGAACCGTGGCCAAGGCGACCAAAACAGCGTGGCCCAGCGCCGCCAAGGCTGGCACAGAGCCCATCATATCTGTGCCCGGGCGCAGCATAATAATGACCCCGATAAAACCAACGCCAGCCGCCAGCGCACGGCGCACGCCGATGAGCTCGCCGAGCAATAAGGCGGCCATTGGCACGAGAAATAAATTGCGCGAAAAGCTAATCGCCTGAGCATCGGCCAGTGGCAAATAGACGATTGAGTAAAACCCCAAAAACATTGCCACCGAGCCAACCACGCCGCGCAATAGCTGCAAGGCAGGCACTTTCGTCTTAATGCCTGCGGTGACGCCCGCGCGCATTAAAAATGGCATAATTACCAATAGCGAAACAACGCCCCGGAACAAAGAGATTTGAAACGGATGCAGGTCTTGGCCGAGAATTTTCACGACCACACTCATTGCCGTGAAAAGCACCGCCGAAGCCAGCAGCAAAAATGCCGCTCGCTTATTATCTACAGGTTGTTGGCGAGGTGCGCGCGACATTTGGTCGAGGCGGTTTTACGCGCCAAGACCCGTCGTCAAAATGACCTTGCCCTTAACTTGACGACTCGCCATCATCGTCAACGCATCAGCCGCCTGTTCCAGCGGAAAACGGGCCGAGATATGCGGTTTAATTGAACCGGCTTTATACATCGACATCAGCTCTGCCAAATTAGCGCTATTGCCCTTCGGATCGCGGGCGGTAAACGCGCCCCAGAACACACCAACAATTTGACAGCTTTTCAGCAATGTCAAATTAAGTGGAATTTTCGGAATCGGGCCAGCGGCAAAACCAACCACCAAATACCGGCCTTCCCAATTGGTCGCCCGCAAAGCCGGCTCTGCATAGGCACCACCAACTGGGTCATAGACCACATCGGCACCTTGGCCACCGGTCAATTCTTTAATTTGCTCAGAAAACGCGCGCTGTTGATCGCGGTCCATTTCGCCCGACGGATATAATATCGTCGCATCGGCCCCATGATCCACACAGACGTCAAGCTTGTCTTGAGTAGAAGCGGCGGCAATGACATAAGCCCCCATCGCTTTGCCCAATTCAACCGCCGCCAGACCAACACCGCCAGCCGCACCCATAACCAAAAGTTTCTCACCCGGCTGAATCTTCGCCCGGTCTTTTAACGCATAATGCGACGTGCCATAGGTCAGCACCAGCGCAGAGGCGGTTTCCAAATCCATTTCATCGGGCACTGGAATGCATGAGGTGGCGGCAATCGCCAATTCCTCAACATAGCCACCATGGCCGCATGAGCCGATGACCCGATCGCCGACTTTCAAAGTGGTGACCCCCCCGCCGACTTCTTTCACAATACCGGCAACCTCACCGCCTGGCGCGAAGGGCAGCGGTGGTTTGAACTGATATTTATTTTCAATAATCAACACATCGGGAAAATTAACCGCCGCTGCATGCACTTGCAGCACAACTTGACCCTCTTTTGCTTGTGGCGAAGGAATATCCTCAACGACGAGCGTTTCTGGCGGACCAAATTCTTTGCATAATACGGCTTTCATAACTATCTCCCTTTCGTAAATTGATTTTATCATAGGCCATGCGTCGCGCATTTGAAAAGATAAATGACGGCCGATCATGGTTTAATTAGTGGTTATATGTCGTCACCTAATTCTTGGCGCAATCGACCAAAGGCCAGCCTGAGCCGCGACTTGACGGTGCCCAATGGCAGGTTGGTCTCATCCGCTAATTGGCCATGCGACCAGCCATTGTAAAACGCCAGACGCACAAGCTCGCGCTGCTCTTCAGGCAGTTTATCCAAAGCAGCGCGCACCAATTCACCGCGTTGCTCAGCGATGACTTCATCATCCGCTTGAGCCGGCGTATCGGGCACAAGGGCTGGGTCATTGGCATCTAATTCAGGGTATTTTTGTTGCCGCAAAATATCAATCCGCCGGTTCCGCGCAATGGTGAAAATCCACGTCGAGGCGGCCGCCTTTTTGCGGTCAAACAAATGCGCTTTGCGCCAGACGGTCAACATGGCGTCTTGCGTCACTTCTTCGGCCTGCCCATTGCTGGCCCCGAGGCGCATTAAATAGCCCTTCACCCGCGGCGCGAAATGGGCGAATAATTCGGCGAAAGCTTCGCGGTCTTTTTGGCTGGCGATATTTTCAATAAGAAAGGCAAAACGCATAGACTCGGAGAGGCTGCTGTTAAGCTGCTGATCTTTTTGTTGCGCGGGCCGGGTGTGCTGGCTGCTCATACGTCTTAAAGTTACCTTTTTTCCATGACACAACTGTGTCGTGTAATGACTAAAGGCTATAAATCATGGCAAAGCAAGCTCTAGAATTTTTAACACAATCAGCGTAGGGTCTATTCATGTTGAAAAAATCATTTTCCAAAACTCTAAATAGCGCCTTTTTTGCCCTAGCTTTATCGCTGGCGGCCATGGTGAGCGCGCCGGTCGCACAAGCTGCAAACCCGCAGCAACCAATTGGCACATATGATTATTGGCGGGTTTTTGTCGAAGGGTCAGGCGCTGCAAAATATTGCTTTGCCTTGGGCGAACCCGTCTCAACCCTGCCGAAAGGGGCTGAGCGAGGCAAAATTTTTATGAGCATCGCCCACCGCCCAGGCCAAGGCGTGCGCAATGAAGTCGCCGTATCTATCGGCTATGCTTTTTCCAGCGAATCCAACCCCTTTGCCAAAATTGATGGCGAGAGCTTCAGTTTTTTCACTGGCGTGCGGGCCCAAAATGGCGCCGATGATTGGGCCTGGCTGCTCAATTTAAAAGATCAAAAGCGCCTGGTCGCGGCCATGAAGAAGGGCAGCGAGATGATTTTCAAAGGCACATCAGCGCGTGGCACGCTGACCACGGATAGCTATTCATTGCGCGGCGTCACCGCCGCCATGAAAGCGCTGGACGCCGCCTGTCCAGCACCGTAAACACAGCCATGCAAGAGTTTTCGTCAGATGTTTCCCGCCCCAGTTTAAGCGGCCTTGATCGCGCCAGTTTGGCCGCCCGCCTCAGCGCCATTGGCGTGCCGGATAAGCAATTACGTATGCGGGTGAACCAAATTTGGAGCTGGCTTTACACCCATGGTACGCGCGATTTCGACGCCATGACCAATGTCTCCAAAGATGTCCGCGCCGCCTTGCGCGAACATTACACACTCGACCGGCTGGAAATCGCTGATGCGCAATTTTCTGACGATGGCACGCGCAAATGGCTATTCAAAATGAGTGACGGGCAATTGGTTGAGACCGTCTATATTCCCGAAGCTGGGCGCGGCACCTTATGCGTTTCCAGCCAAGTCGGCTGCACGCTGACCTGCCGGTTTTGCCACACTGGCACGCAAAAATTAGTGCGCAATCTTGAGGTTGCGGAAATTGTCGGGCAAGTGGTCTCAGCTCGCGATGAATTGCAAGACTGGCCCGGCGACACCAATCAGAGCAATACCGGCAACCGCCGCATCACCAATGTGGTGATGATGGGCATGGGCGAGCCGCTGTATAATGCCGAAAATGTCGCCCATGCGCTTAATGTGATGAGCGACGGCGACGGGCTTGGTCTGTCAAAACGGCGCATCACGCTTTCGACATCTGGTGTGGTGCCAGAAATCCCCAAAATTGGCGCCGATACCGGCGTTATGCTGGCGATTTCCTTGCATGCGGTGAAAGATGAGTTGCGCAATGAGCTGGTGCCGCTGAATAAAAAATATCCAATTGAAGAATTACTCGACGCCTGCCGCCAATGGCCGAGCTTGTCCAATGCCAAGCGCATCACCTTTGAATATGTCATGTTGAAAGATGTTAATGACAGCAATGCCGACGCCCGCGCCTTGGTCAAATTATTAGCTGGCATTCCAGCGAAAATTAATCTGATACCGTTCAATCCGTGGCCCGGCGCGCCCTATGAGTGCTCGAGCTGGGAACGAATTGAGGCATTTGCCGATATTGTTAATCGCGCTGGTTATGCCAGCCCCGTACGGCGCCCGCGCGGCCGCGATATTATGGCCGCTTGCGGTCAGCTGAAGTCGGCATCGGTCAAGCCAACCGCCGCCGCCAAGAAAATGGCCGAGCTGGCGAGCCGCAATCTGACCCGCTAGGGTAATTTTCGCAGCCCGCCTCGTAACGAGCCTTGCCCAAGCCCTCACTTGTCGTTAAAACGGCAACAGAAGCGGAGCACAATTATGAGTGACATTAATAAAGTTGTTTTGGCCTATTCTGGCGGCCTTGATACATCGATTATCCTGAAATGGCTGCAAGACACCTATCGGTGCGAAGTCGTAACTTTCACCGCCGATTTGGGGCAAGGTGAAGAGCTAGAACCGGCCCGCAAAAAAGCCGAAATGCTAGGCATTAAGGAAATTTTTATTGAAGATTTGCGCGAAGAATTCGTCCGCGATTACGTCTTCCCCATGTTCCGCGCCAATGCGCTTTACGAAGGCGTATATTTGCTCGGCACATCGATTGCTAGGCCATTGATTGCCAAACGGCAAATTGAAATTGCCGCCGCCACTGGCGCCGATGCGGTTTGTCACGGCGCCACCGGCAAGGGCAATGACCAAGTGCGCTTTGAGCTCGGCTATTACGCCTGCAATCCAGATATCAAAGTGATTGCGCCATGGCGCGAATGGGATTTGTCGAGCCGCGAAAAACTCATCGCCTATGCCGAACAAAATCAAATTCCTGTACCAAAAGACAAACGCGGCGAAGCGCCGTTTTCGGTCGACGCCAATCTCTTGCACACCTCATCTGAGGGCAAAGTGTTGGAAGACCCGGCGGAAGCATGTCCGGAATATGTTTTCCAGCGCACAATTGCCCCCGAGCAAGCGCCCGACACTCCCACTTTCGTTGAAGTCGGCTTCAAGGCCGGTGACGCTGTGTCGATTGACGGCCAAGCACTATCGCCTGCCAGCTTGCTGACACGTTTGAATGAGCTGGGCGGTGCCAATGGTATTGGTCGGCTTGATTTGGTTGAAAACCGCTTTGTCGGCATGAAGTCGCGCGGTGTTTATGAAACCCCTGGCGGCACAATTTTGCTAGCTGCTCACCGCGGCATTGAAAGCATCACCCTTGATCGCGGCGCCATGCATTTGAAAGATGAGCTGATGCCGCGTTATGCTGAGCTGATTTACAATGGCTTCTGGTTCTCGCCTGAGCGCGAAATGTTGCAGGCGGCGATTGATCAAAGTCAGGCGCATGTAACCGGTCAGGTGACGCTGAAATTATACAAGGGCAGCGTTTCCGTAGTTTCGCGCAGCTCACCCTATTCGCTATATTCAGAAGCCCATGTCACATTTGAAGAAGATGTGGTTTATGACCAAACCGACGCTGAAGGCTTCATCCGCCTCAATGCGCTGCGTTTGAAACTCCTGGGTCGGCGCGGCAAATAATCTAGATTTCAATCTCGTCGAGACCGGCCAAGCGGCAGGCGGCGGTGACAGTATTGCGCAATAGGCAGGCGATGGTCATCGGGCCAACGCCACCTGGCACTGGCGTGATATAGCCGGCAAGGGCGCTGGCGGCGGCAAAATCAACATCACCCACCAATCGGGTTTTGCCTGCCTCAGCACCGGCTACACGGTTAATGCCAACGTCAATGACACAAGCCCCCGGCTTAATCCAATCGCCCTGCACCATTTCGGCAATGCCTACTGCCGCCACTAAAATATCGGCCTGACGACACACGGCGGCCAAATCTTTGGTGCGCGAATGAGCCATAGTGACCGTGCAATTTTCATTGAGCAATAATTGCGCCACTGGCTTGCCAACCAAATTCGAGCGGCCAATCACCACCGCATGTTTGCCGGTTAGGTCACCTAATGTTTGTTTGGCTAAAATCACCGAGCCGGTTGGCGTACACGGGGTCAGCGCTGGCAGACCCGACACCAAACGCCCGGCATTTTGCGGATGCAGACCGTCGACATCTTTGTCGGGGCTAATCGTGTCAATAACCGCTTGTTGAGAAATCTGCTCGGGCACCGGAAACTGCACCAATATGCCATGCACGCTTAGGTCATTATTGAGTTCGCGCACTTTTTCGAGCAATGTCTCTTGCGAGGTGTCGGCTGGTAGGCGGAACTCAAGCGACACCATGCCAGCTTCTTTCGTGGCAATGCCCTTATTGCGCACATAGACTTGCGAGGCGGCGTCTTCGCCGACCAAGACCACGGCCAAGCCCGGCGTCAAATTGTGATTTTCTTGTAACTGGCTGACTGCTTTGGCAATGCGCTGGCGCAACGCCGCTGCAATTGCTTTGCCGTCGATAATTTCGGCGCTCATTAATACGCCCCAGCTGCCATGGGGCCCAATGTTTCCCAAAGCAAATTGCGCAGGAACATCAGCCCCAAGATCAAAATAAGCGGCGCCAAATCAAGCCCGCCCATGGACGGTATAAAACGTCGTATCCGCCGATAGGCCGGTTCGGTCAACCGATGCAGTCCATCACCAATCATATAGACAAAGCGATTTCTTGGATTGATCACCCCAAAGGCAAGCAACCAACTCAGCACTGCCGAGGCAATAATAATCCAAATGTAAATTTCGATAATCTGACTAACAAGCGTTAAAACCGCATACATATAGGGTCTCCGGTGGTTGCCAACACAGAGGTTAATTCACAATCGCGATGCGCGGGCATGGCGCATCTTTTGTCACAAAGCGCCTAAAGCGATGTGCCGTCTTCACGCATATAGATTGAGTCGCGCGGACGCTCCATCACCTTGCGGATCATTGGCTCAAAATCTTCCAGCGCCATTGATGTATAATTCGGATCAA
>Ga0209555_10000654_pt1 | contig 28761 bp, 17 predicted proteins | sample SaaInl85LU_5_DNA_FD_184643 | JGI IMG/M metagenome (GOLD analysis project Ga0209555, IMG submission 184643) | Marine microbial communities from expanding oxygen minimum zones in the Saanich Inlet - ESP_85LU_5_DNA (SPAdes) (version 2) | ecosystem: Environmental > Aquatic > Marine > Intertidal... | reverse complement strand
AGGGTGTAGTCTATTTGTTTTATTCTCTTCCATTTTCTTCTCCATATTGTTTAGACATCATCAATCCAAAACCAATCATTGTACCACCAATAAACGAGGTTATTATGTATGGGTATGAACATATCCATATCCCCAAAATTGAAATAATAATTGCGTGTCCGTATTTAGTTACCTTTATTTTCATTACAATAATTAATCATATATTTTACATTACCTTCCTTAACCATCTTAACACCATATCTGTGGGTTATCTGACCAGGGAAAATATATAAATGGCCCTGTTTAGGTTTAATAACACAATCATATTTATCAAAATATATCTCACCCCCGTTATCCGTATTTTTATCAAATTTTATCAATTTAGTTATATTAACAAAATCATGATGTAACCTAATGTCATCACCTTTCTCAATGGTTAGTAACTCACTATTAACATTCATTGTTCTAAATCCTCTACCCGACACAGACCAATAGTGATTCATCATCTCAAAACCATATTCCTCAATAACATCGTAATAATCTTGATAGAATGAGTGTCCATTAAATGTATAAGACTTTAATCTAGTGTCCCACTTATTAACCATATTTAACTCTTCCCCTTCGATATTTTCTAAGAACTTATCACAAAACTCTTCGGTGAAAAATGGTATTTCCAATACATCAGTGCATGGGTTACCAATCATAAGGTCCCATTCTTTAGATATTGCTTCTTTTCTCATGCAAAGATTCTTCCATCTTTGAACGTTAGTAAAATCAAATATTTCAGGGTGTTTCATAATAATTTAAAAATAATTGTTTTTGTTTACTTATCAAGGTATTTAGACATATCCATAGACATTACTCTTTCTACAACTGACTTTGGTACTCTGAACTCTTTATAGTCAGATTCTTTAGTAACCAACACAACTATACAACCCATGAGTTTTAAGTCCTCATATTTTGTCCCTTCTAACATCTTCATTAATAACTTTCCGTAAAAAGGTAATTGTAAGTAGTAGTGACCCAAAGAGTTGTCAGGTAAATCTTGGAATGGTTCCTTCATGTTTTTAGTCCACCTATTCTTTTCAAAGTTTTTTGGTTTGTTAGTCTTCCAATCTGTAATCACCATACCAAAACCAGTTTTATCTTTATTCATTACCAACCAAACCTTATCAGGTTGACCCGTATACCCTAAATCGGGATGACCTAAAACCATCTCAGTATCCAATAATACGGCATCTCTTTCATTCATCAACTTAATGAACTTTTCACCCGCATTAATCATCGAATTGGATTTCATTTCTTGTTCTAAGTCAATCTCAAATAGTGGCTCTCTTACATCTTTGTAATCCCCATTTTCTTCAATGATTCTTTTCTCTAACACATAATGAACCCGTGAACCCATATTAGTGGCATATGAACCTGCTGCACTCCACTCATCAAGTAACCTCTGCATTTCAACACGGTCACCTTTAGCCTTCTTATATGCTATTTCATCAGCCGGAAATGGCTCATAAAATAACTTTAATAGTTTAGATACTGAAGGCCATGTTGAATGAGTCTCACCCTTTTTATCTTTCATGAAATAAGTGTGTGTTTCCTCGATAAAACTAAGGTTCAACTCCTTTTTCTTATCCTCAACAATTTCTCTTATTTCCTCCGCAATATTTTTTAAATCCATATTCTATCTTTCTAATGTTACAAAACAACCTTCAGGTAATTGACCCCTCAGGTCACCCAAATCTCTATTGTCTGGTAGTTTAACGATATCTATTCTACCATAAAGTCTACCTCCACTTAATTTATAATAAATCTTTTTTGCATCTTCCCAAGCATCCCCATCCAAACATATGATAATCCTACCTTTAGCCCTATCATATAGACTTTCCCATAACATATCAGATAAGAACTTACCTAATAATGGTATTGAGTTTGGTACAAAAAATCCGTCAAAGACACCCTCAACTAAATAAATGTCTTCATCCCAATTAATTCTACTCTCATTAAATATAAGTAATTCTTTTGGTGCAACAGGGTTTTTGTATTTAAATTTTGAATGTTTATCCCAACTCCTTGAGATAAAGTAATTTAGATTACCCTCTAAATCATATGATGGTACAATAATACGTCCACTGTATTCACCATCTATGGCAAATCCAATATCGTACTTTTCAATCATATCATCTGTGACACCTCTTTTCTTTAAGTAGTTATATGCCTGTGCTCGAGGTGGGTATATCGGATTTACATCTTTGAACTTTTGATATTCTTTAGGGATACGTAACTTTTCGTATTTCTTTTCTTTCCTTTCAAAATCATCAGGACGAACCAATGTGTAGTACTCCTTATCCTTCTTGTTACCGTACTCATCGATTAATTTACCTAAGTGACCGTAAGTCCCATGTGTTTCTGCACAAGACCAACACTTATAAACATGTTGAGCATAGTTAATTTCAAGGTTTCCCTTTCCATCTCCTTTATCTAATGCTTTTATGTCGTGGGAACATACAGGACAATCAAATGATACCTGCCCCGTGACCTCGTTGTGTTTACGATACTCACCGAAGATACCTTCGATTATGTCCAATATTAGTGATTCATCTCTCTCCATCGGAGTAAAGATAGTAAATTATTTTTGAGTAGTCAAACTACCAAAGACCTTGTTGTCTCATATAACCCTGAACACATGTATACGCATCCGCTTGGTCGAAACATTCTTTTTTAAGGGTATTGTTTCTAGTATATAACCAAACAATTTGTGGTTCCGCTTGAGATACCTTTTGCCATACCACTTCTTTCTTATCTATGTCCTTTGGCATTCCACCAAATAAAACCCTCTTACCTTTATTGTTTTCTTGAACCAACTCGGGCCAAGCAAACTTTCTCGAATTATATGTGGAGATATAATTAGGTACTATCCCTAAAATATCATAGATAGATTTAGTAATCATTGAATTATAACGAAGTAGTGTCCCTACTGTCCAAACATTATTTGAGTTTAGTAAAGGTTCTTCAATTACAACTTTGGTAATACCAATGTCTTTGTAGTCTCTTAACTTTTCTTCGAAGGCGTCAACCTTGCCTAATAATTCTTCAATCTTATCCTCAGGTTTTGGTTTAATTACCGGCGACACGTGAGTCAATTCTAATAGTTTTTGTGTTTGAGTGTCAAAAAGTGACCAACCAATAGTTTTGGTGGATATATCTAAGCCCAATACTTTTGGTGCGTTCTTTAAATTATTTCTCATTTTTTTTTAGAAGTCAAATTTTATCGTGTACTGTTGTACCCCCTGTCTTTTTTCGGGAGATTGTACTTTAGATATAATCATAAGGTCTTTATCAGAATTATAAAGACCAACTTCAGTAACATAAGGATTACTGCCCGTCCATGTTGGGTTTGAACTATCAAGGTATTGTGTTTGACCTAAGTTAACTCTGTAGTTCATAACATATATAGTTGCAGCTATATCTGTCTTAACAGTACCATAGAAAAAGTATTCATCACCAAAATTAAGTTGTGTTGTACCTGTTTGTGGTATATCTATATAGTCCTCTAATACGTAATCAGTACCACCTTCATAATTTTCTTTAGTAATTTGTAAAGTAGTGTTAGTTAGACCTGTTGTTGTCATATACCCACCAACAGTTGTTGCTGAGATTTGTGAGGTCACACCCGATAACTCAATCCACGAATCCGCACTTGGTCGAGTATCACCCGTCACTTTTTGAGCTAAGATTGATATCTCATTTGCACTGAATCCTGAAGGTACACCTGATGGTGCGTTATTAAGGTATGGGAATTCGGACCCAAAACTAAACGTAATGTTTTTACTAGTTCCGTCACCACATCCTACCTCTTCACCTGTTATCTTAGTATAATAATTACAATGTAACGATTCAGTAAAGGCACTATTATTAAATCTATACGTCACCCATAGAGTCTCATTAGAACCTGTTAGAATACCCTGAAATCCTGTTGAAATTGATTGTGAGTTAACTGGCGATATATAACCTAACTTAGGTGCCGGTAACGTCCAATTCCTATTAGACTTATAACTCATCGCAGCAATTAATTCGTCATCATCAATTATAACGATTTTTAAGTCAGGGAAAACCTTACCAACACGACTAGGATACCCGTCGTTATTTGCATATGTATCCCATAAATGGTAGTATCTAATACCTGGTTCATTCATGTTATTATTAACATTTGACTCAATAAAGTGAGGCGTGAAAAGTGAGAGTGAATCATAACCTGAAGGGTCGGTGTAGAATGTCTCACCCATTGTCCCCCCTGTTGATTTATGCCACATTAACCATGGAATATCAATATTAAAGTTACGTGCACTACCTGTATCTCCCGATAAAGGAACTGAAGAGTCCCGTTGTTTTTGTGCAAATTTCTCACCGTAAAAGTTATCAAGAGCATTATTCGTATAGTGAATAATTGCTATCGACTTTTGGTCTGATGGTGAGAGGTTAATTTTCTCATCGTATGAGTTATAATAGTATGTTGAATCTGTATCAGTCTGACCCGAATTTGAGTTATATCCCAAATATTCTTTAGTACCTGTATAACCTGTAGAACCAAAGAAGTTATAATCTAAATCATCCACAGTATAACCAGCAGGTGACTCGGTCCATGGGATATTCATATTCCATATCTTAACATCTTGACCCACACTACAATTCGTTTCAAAATTTAACTCCTCTATCTGTGCATAACTTAATGGTGTGTTATAATCATACATTCTTGTCATCCCTGAAGGGAAGAAATGTACACGTCCATCACCACCTAATGGCATTGATGAGTAATCAGGTAACTTTCTATCCACTTTAACTGTAACAATACTACCTGGGGTTGTTGCGGTTGTCGAACCCGTTATCCCCTCAACTCGATACATTAACATAGGGAAGTTACCTGTCCATGTATTACAGTTGGCAGTACCATCCATCCATATTGAAACATAATCACCCACCTGTGTCTCAGCACTAAATGAACCATTACAGTTTGAGTAAGTCGCTGTGAAAGTATCCGTAGCGTTAAGTACTGATAAGTCAACTATCCAATTTGACGATAGAGTATATGCTGAAGTGGTATTATTGTAAAATGAGTTAGTAGTTCCCGTAAAAAATCCTCTTGGACTAGCACTATTATATATCTCATCTACATTTGGCTCAGAAAATGGAATCCCAAAAAACGATGTCTTATTAGAGTCGACATACATTGGGTACTTTATACTTGATTGATTTTTTTCAGGTAAAGGTGTTTTATTTTGAGCATTAAACTCAGGTTTTAAAACCTCTAAGGTCGAAAGGTTAGCATTGTCTATACAATCGTAGCACACTTCACTATCACCAACTTGGAAATAGGTGATGTTGAAATCACCTCTTGAAATTGCTCTACGACCCGCATCAGTTATTACTGAATTAATCAATGCTGAAGTATTTTTTATATTATATCCCATGTCTTTATAAATACATTATTTAAACTTTTTATTTTAATCACCGTTAAACCCACAATTTTTATTAAGGTCCGATGTTTACACTCGCAGAAACAGATTGTAACGCCAGTACATTACCACAATTATTTGTACTTAATGTTGAGTTTACTATTTGTATCGCGTGGCTATCATCACCGAAAGCGGGACAATCATTAATGGTTTGGTTATCAATTTCAACACCAAAAGTATTCGTACCCGTAATACTACCACCCGATAGTGTTACGTTATACGTTTTAGATATACCACTATATATTGAACCAATATTTGGACTCGGATTACCATTACATAATCTAGTGTTTGACTGTGATGTTATCACCTCATTACCGTTTGTATTAATAACTGCATTACCGTTAGCGGTCACACTGTAGTTTCTATTAAATAGAATTTGTTGCTGACTATTATAGTTGTTTGTAAATCCGTTAGTTATTAGTATATCCGTATTTATCGAAACACCAGCAGGTAGTGGTGGCGATACAGTTAATGTCCAAGCAACTGATTTAGTATTATTACTTGAAGACGAAGTAATTGTACTAATACTTGAATTTAACGTTAAATTATATGTGGTCGGTGCAGGACCCGCAAGAATACTATAACCTCTTATTATCACTAACCCTGTTGAGTCTTTTACATATACTGTACCTAAACCTGAAGGTAAACCAGTAAATGTTGGTGACGATTGATATGTTAAAGCATCTAAAGAATAACTGTAAGGTGGTACACCCGCCCAAGCGGTTACCGTAATTGTACCATCACTCTGATTTAAACAGGACTCCATAGTTTTAGAAACACTAGCGTTTAGTGCAGCTGTTACACAGGTACCTGTTGTCATTAACCATGTGTTACTAGACCCTAATTCAGTCCATAACCCTTGTGGGATATTAGCATTAGATTGTAGAATAATATTATTTGGACTATATCCACTTATTTCCCAACGAGGTGGGGTATTAGTATTATTATAAACTACATCGTAAGTTGAACCTGTCCATGATGGCTTACCGTTAACAATCCCTTTATACCCAAACGCATATTGTGTGTTCGGTGCCTGATTTTTAGTTAAACATAACTCAGATGGGTATGTTGGTAATGGTGATGGCGTAGGTGTCGGTGTAGGAGTTGTCGTTGGTGATGGTGTTATTGCGTTTACCACACATGTAGTAGTTGCGGTGTAGTCACCATAATTATCAATCACTGTAGCAGTGTATGTCCCACTGGCTAAATTTGTTAAAACCGTAACACCAACATCACCTGTAGACCAATTTATTGAGTATGGTGGTGTACCACCAGTTATAAATAACACCATAGTACCACCATAACCATTACTATTTGCATCAGTAGCACTACACGATACCCCCAATGGGAACACTGTGAAAATATTACAATTATTTGTTTGTCCGGTACTACTCATTATGGTTATATATATCTTTTTATTATGTTATTTGAAAGAATTTAAGGAATGTTAAATTTTGGTCATAGTTGGTTCCTTTCTTATATGGTAAGATATCACCACTTTCATAAGGTATACTACTTTTAGTCGTCCATAAAATATTACTTTCAGTCCAATTTATATTAAACTCTTTAGGTTTAAGGTCGAAACCATAACTAATTAAATTAACACCACTATAATAGTCAAAATTAGGTTGTCTCCTTATTTGATAAACATATGTTAAACACCTTAAAGGGTTAGTTTGTGCGTTTAGGTAACCCGTATCTATAAACGCAACATACCAATTATCATTCCATGTAGAACCACTTGGTATTAATTCTAACGCAGTTGAGAAGTCCGTATATGTTTGAGGTTGACCAATTGGATTGGCATTCTTACCGATTTGAATTGATGGGAATGCATTGTACTCACCTAATGGGTTACCTAAGTTATCACTTTTAGGTATACCGGCAAAACTAAAATCTTGTGCAGCACCATTATAATTACTTAACTGTAATCCGTTAAGGAAAACGTAGGAACCATTATACCCCACAAAAGTATTTGAACCATTATCGGTACTACTAATACCCATCTTAAAGGTGGTACTAGTGGGTGCAAGATTAGCTTGAGATTGTAATTTTTTTTGTATAAATGTTCCGAGATTATCGTTGGATGAACCACCAAATTGTGTAGGTGAGGTCGGAAATTGTGAAATTAACGACTTCTGATTACTCATATATGAAAATTCGGGATTTGAAGTGTTAGGTGTCAAATTCGTTATGTTTTTACCACATTTGTGACAAAAAAGTGAACGTTCTTCGGTAAATGGTGTACTATTTGGTGCTAGTTTTCTAGCACTGGCGGTTTGGAGTACGGTTTTATTAGCATTATAATTATTATTTAGATAATCATTTAAACCATCCCAATATTGTACTTGTACTGTGGCGGGAGAAGGCCCAAAAGGAGTCGTAACGGTATCGTACACCGTATCCCTTAACCCGAAAATATTTGTATTGTTTTCAGTTGGACAATTCTGACACTTAACTGAAATATTTTCAATACTAGTACTACCATTAGTACATGTCGTCACAATTTGATAGTAATAGTTTTTAAATGGTGAAGGGTCAACAGTATTATCATACCACGTCCCAATATAACCCGCTACCGTACCTTTAAGTACCCACGGACCGTTACTATTGTCTGACCTGTAAATTTTATACGACGCAGCACTACTACTTGTAGTCCATGTTATTTTTATTCTTGCGGATTCAGCCATATTATTACTCTATTAAATTGGCCAGATAAAATCTGTCAAATATTGATTTTCTACGTTTATTTTACTCGCACCTACACAAACAGGTGTTGGTGTCACTAAGTTAAAACTACACTCATTGCAACTAGCATAATAAATTGAAGGATTACCAAATATGTTGGTCGTTGACGTGGTCAGAACATAACCTGGTGGTACGGTATATGGTTTTTGAAAATACCCGACGTATACCCAACACGATGATTGGTATATAAATGTCGTTCCAATCGCTATAGGACCCAAGGACACGTCTTGTGCCACAACACTATTTGAACTACACGCACTATACACATAAGTATATTGTGGTTGTCCTTGTGATGATGAAGGCGTTATTGAGGGAGTTATTGAAGGTGTAATCGAAGGCGTAACACTCGGAGTAATCGAAGGCGTCAGACTTGGAGTATTAGTTTGGGTAACTGACGGAGTCACACTAGGTGTCGGTGTTGGGGTTGGAGTACTACACACACATCCGGGGTCAGGTGTCGCAGTACCAGTAAAATTATTACCAGGTATAACTGTTACGTTTACCGCACATACGGTAACAACAATATATGGATTCACATACACTGTATACGTATTACCATCGCAGTCAGTAACCTGAAATTCAGTACCATAATCATAACCACCGTATAACCCCCAATCGGTACAACATTCAGAACCAGTAGACGGAGTAACTGTTGGAGTAACAGTAGGCGTTGGTGTTCGAGTACTTGATGGTGTCAATGACGGTGTTAATGTAGGCGTTGGGGTATTTGAAGATGTTAAAGTCGGAGTATTAGTTGGTTCAGGAGTAAATGTTGGTGTAGTAGACGGAGTTATTGTTGGTTGTGGCGTCCCTGTAGGTGAAGAACCAGGCGTAGCAGTTAAAGATAGTGTCGGTGTGATACTTGGTGTAACGGACGGAGTAACAGTATTGGTTGGTGTAAGTGTGGGAGTCGCAGTGTTTGTCGGCGTAACCGTTGGACTTGGTATGAGATAAGACTGACAGTCCGTACATTCAGTGAACGTACTAGTTATTGAAGTAACAAAACTATCAGGTGAGCCCGATACATCACTATCGTAATATAAACATAGTAATACACTACCGTTGGCATTTGTTATATTAGCTGAGAATACACCTCCAATGTTAATTTGTGTCGAACCATAAATTAAATCGTCAGTAACGTAAAAGGCGTTATTAGTACCGCACTGAATGAGCTTCTTCACTGTTTCACAATCAGTCTCTTCACTAAAAACTTCAAATCTTTTACTTCCTGTTATCATGTTAATAATTGTATTACCTCTTAATAAATATCTTAGATAGTATTTCCTTTATAATAATATATTAATTCAACAACTAAACTCATTAACAACAGTTATTACATATCGTAGTTAAATTATATGTTATAGGATTATATAATGAAGGAATAACTACCGTATTATCTTGAGCACATATCGTAATTGTTGTTGGTACATTTAATATCACACCACTAACCTGTCTTTCTAACCCACATAAAGTATCGTCACATTCAGTATAAAAATATTCAAATGTCTGCGAATTACTGAATCCAGTGACCGTTAATTCGTATTGTGAACAGAATAAAGTTGCCGGTGTAGAACTCGGAGTTAAAGTAACCGTTGGGGTATGGGTAGGTGTAACCGATGGTGTAGATGAAGATGTTGGTGTTATAGTTGGTGTAGGTGTCGACGCCTTACTCGATGTAACCGTTTGTGTTATTGTCGCGGTAGGCGTAAATGTTGGTGTTTGTGTTGGAGTTTCACTATTTGTTACAGATGGAGTTATTGTTGATGTCGTCGTTGGTGTTTGAGTATTTTCAGGTGTTTCAGACGCAGTTACCGATGGAGTATTAGTCTGTGTCGGGGTAAATGTAGGTGTAACAGTAGGTGTTATTGTTGGAGTTATTGTAGGCGTGATAGATGATGTCACTGATGGTGATGGTGTTATAGTGGACGTGTGGGTGGGAGTGTTAGTTGGAGTTGAACCAGGTGTCTCTGATGGGGTTACCGTTTGTGTCTGAGTAACTGTTGGCGTAATACTTGCACTTACAGAAGGTGTTGGGGTGTTTGATGTAGTCGGAGTAACTGATGATGTCGGGGTAACACTTGTAGTCGGTGTATTTGTTGGGGTAGCACCAGGGGTCTCTGATGGTGTGATTGTTTGTGTTGGTGTGGACAATGGTGTCTCACTCGCAGTTACGGTAGGGGTAACACTTGCAGTAGGAGTGACAGACGCAGTTATAGTCGCCGTTACAGACGGTGTTGGAGTATTTGTTGGGGTTTCAGTTTGTGTTGGCGTAATTGACGATGTCGGAGTTACTGATGATGTTGGTGTAACTGACGTAGTTTGAGTCACTGTCTGTGTCGGTGTATTTGTCGGTGTACCACTCGGTGTTTCAGACGCAGTCACAGTCTGAGTAGGTGTAAATGTTGGTGTTACCGTAGTAGTTACTGTTGGTGTAATACTAGCAGTTGGAGTAACTGATGCAGTTATAGTTGCGGTGACGGACGGGGTTGGCGTATTAGTTGGTGTTTCTGTTTGTGTTGGCGTAACTGACGATGTTGGAGTAACTGATGAGGTCACTGTTTGAGTTGGAGTTACAGTATTTGTAGGTGTAACACTCGAAGTGGGTGTAACTGAAGATGTCGGCGTATTAGTTTGAGTAATTGCCGGTGTCTGTGATGCCGTCACTGTCTGTGTAGGTGTAAATGTTGGGGTTACGGTCGCAGTAACTGTCGGAGTAACACTTGCAGTAGGAGTAACAGATGCGGTTATAGTGGCCGTCACTGAAGGTGTAGGTGTATTAGTTGGTGTCTCAGTTTGTGTTGGAGTTATTGATGGTGTTGGTGTTACGGATGCCGTTATAGTCTGAGTAGGAGTGACAGTATTTGTCGGTGTTATAGATGCGGTTGGTGTAACTGATGAAGTAGGCGTATTTGTTGGGGTAACACCTGGTGTCTGTGTTGGGGTTAGTGTTTGTGTCGGAGTGAATGTAGGTGTAACCGTTGATGTGACTGTCGGAGTAATACTCGCTGTAGGTGTAACCGATGCGGTCACAGTAGCAGTTACAGATGGTGTTGGAGTATTAGTAGGTGTTTCTGTTTGTGTCGGAGTAATAGACGCTGTTGGAGTAACTGACGCAGTAACCGTTTGTGTCGGGGTAATAGTATTTGTTGGGGTAACACTCGCAGTTGGTGTAACTGAACTTGTCGGCGTATTAGTTTGAGTTATTGCCGGTGTTTCTGATGCAGTTACAGTTTGTGTCGGAGTGAATGTAGGTGTAACCGTTGCAGTAATAGTTGGAGTTATAGATGCGGTTGGAGTAACTGAAGCAGTTATAGTTGCCGTTACTGATGGTGTCGGAGTATTAGTTGGGGTCTCAGTCTGTGTAGGAGTAACAGATGATGTCGGTGTAACACTTGCCGTTGGCGTATTTGTTGGAGTTTCTGTTTGTGTTGGAGTAATACTCGCAGTCGGTGTTACTGACGATGTTGGAGTATTCGTAGGAGTGATTGATGGTGTTTCAGAAGCAGTTACAGTCTGTGTTGGTGTAAATGTTGGAGTTACGGTTGCAGTAATTGTCGGAGTAACACTAGCGGTAGGTGTAACAGATGCAGTTATAGTCGCAGTTACTGATGGTGTTGGAGTATTAGTTGGGGTTTCTGTTTGAGTAGGTGTAATTGATGAAGTTGGTGTAACAGACGCAGTAACTGTTTGTGTTGGCGTGACAGTATTTGTTGGAGTCACACTGGCAGTCGGGGTCACTGAAGATGTAGGGGTATTAGTTTGAGTTATCTCTGGTGTTTCAGATGCAGTCACCGTTTGAGTCGGAGTAAATGTAGGTGTTACCGTAGCCGTCACTGTTGGTGTGATAGATGCAGTTGGAGTAACCGATGCGGTTACAGTAGCAGTTACAGATGGTGTTACAGTAGATGTCGGAGTGACCGATGAAGTAGGTGTTACAGATGCGGTTGGGGTGACTGATGCGGTTATAGTTTGTGTAGGTGTAACCGTTTGTGTTGGAGTCACACTAGCAGTTGGTGTTAATGAACTTGTTGGTGTATTTGTTTGAGTAATTTCAGGTGTCTGTGATGCAGTTACAGTCTGTGTTGGTGTAAACGTAGGTGTTACCGTCGCAGTAACTGTCGGAGTAATACTTGCGGTTGGAGTAACTGAAGCCGTTACAGTTGCGGTAACAGATGGTGTTGGTGTATTTGTTGGCGTTTCTGTTTGTGTCGGAGTTACCGAAGATGTTGGTGTTACACTTGCCGTTGGCGTATTTGTCGGAGTTTCTGTTTGTGTTGGAGTGACACTAGCAGTTGGGGTTACTGAAGATGTAGGAGTATTAGTCGGTGTAATTGCGGGTGTCTGCGATGCCGTCACTGTCTGTGTTGGTGTAAACGTAGGTGTTACAGTAGCCGTCACTGTTGGTGTTACCGTCGATGTAGGTGTCACCGTAGCGGTAACTGTTGGAGTGATACTTGCGGTTGGTGTTACGGATGCAGTTGGCGTGTTCGTAGGTGTTTCAGTCTGTGTCGGTGTTATAGTCGACGTAGGAGTATTAGTAGGTGTCAATGTAGGTGTCGGTGTCACACTCTGTGTAGGTGTCGGTGTTGGCGTTGGTGCAATAAAAACTACATCAACAGGACATGTACATGCCGAAGTACTAACATTAGTTATACCCCAACTACTAATAACCTCACCAGGTAGTAAAAAGGAATTAAAATTAAACTGTATAGTATGGTCCCCAAAAGGGAATGTTCTAACTCCATTATAGTTAGTACCCAAACTACCTAACATATATCCGGAAACTATATAGTCACACAAAGCTTCTACAGGTATAGATAATCCTGTGTCACCCCATAAACTAATTCGAATCTTATCACCCTGCTCAACATAACCTGAAATATACTGAGTGGTTTGAGGACATGTTGCCGATGGTGTAACAGTTTGAGTCGGTGTTGGCGTAGATGTCGATGTTTGTGTTGGGGTAACTGAACTTGTCGGTGTTACACTCGAAGTTGGGGTAACAGAGCTTGTCGGAGTATTTGTTGGTGTAACAGATGACGTAGGAGTTACCGTCGATGTACTAGTCACTGAAGGTGTCGGTGTTACAGAACTTGTTGGCGTATTTGTCGGTGTGACCGCTGGCGTTGATGATGCCGTAACTGTTTGAGTCGGAGTAAAAGTAGGTGTTACCGTAGCGGTCACTGTTGGTGTGATAGATGCGGTAGGCGTAAATGTAGGTGTAACAGTAGCAGTTCTGGTTGGGGTAACAGTTGGCGTTACTGAAGAAGTAGGTGTCACAGACGAAGTCGGGGTTACTGTCGACGTACTAGTTACTGAAGGTGTTGGTGTAACTGATGAAGTGGGTGTATTTGTTGGTGTAACGGACGAAGTCACTGTTGGCGTAACCGAAGCAGTAGGAGTAAATGTTGGTGTGACAGTAGCTGTTCTGGTTGGGGTAACGGTTCTTGTTGGTGTTACCGTCGCAGTAACCGAAGGTGTTACAGACGCAGTTGGTGTATATGTTGGAGTTACTGTGGCAGTTCTCGTAGGTGTAACGGTCCTTGTAGGTGTAATAGTTGCAGTGACCGTTGGGGTCACAGACGCTGTCGGTGTATATGTTGGAGTTACGGTCGCAGTCCTTGTTGGTGTAACTGTCCTTGTGGGTGTATTTGTCGGTGTCACTGATGAAGTGATAGAAGGAGTTACAGATGCCGTTGAGGTGTTAGTGGGTGTGACCGTTGCGGTCCTTGTTGGCGTGACCGTCCTTGTAGGTGTAATAGTTGCAGTAACCGTTGGAGTCACTGTTGGTGTAACTGATGACGTCGGTGTATATGTTGGAGTTACGGTTGCAGTTCTAGTTGGAGTAACTGTTCTTGTTGGCGTAACCGTTCGAGTAACAGACGGAGTTACCGAGGATGTAGGTGTAACAGGTGGAGTACTTGTGGGTGTTCTTGTAGGAGTTCTTGTAGGAGTTCTCGTAGGTGTAACCGTTCGAGTTGGGGTTATTGTAGGCGTAGCCGTTCGAGTTGGTGTACTTGTAGGTGTTGGTGTCGGACACGGATTTTCAGCCTGACAAGAGGTACAGTCATTATATAAAGCATTAAAAGCAGAACCCCCTGGCCCACCTATACTTATAATACTGTAACACTGTCCATTATATAACCCAGCCCTACCTATCGTTGCTTGAGATGGTAGTGTTGATACAAATACGTCAGGAAGAGAGGTTCCAAAACAACAACTTCTAATAATAACCCTAACACTAAATCCTTCTGACGATGTAGGTGTCGGTGTTGGAGTTCTTGTAGGTGTTCTTGTTGGTGTTGGTGACGGTGGTACCGGTGTTGGTGTTGGCGTTGGTGTAACAGGTTCACCACCACAACAATCGTCACAGGTCTCGTATACAGTGGCATCACAAGATATTACCGCTTCACAATCAGGTACAACACCCTCTATAAAATAACAACAATTATCACACGTATCTAACTTAACAACTTGACCAGCATTTGGACATGGTGTTAAGTTACTTACCTTAACAAATTGATTATCATAGGTATAATCACACTCACATTCAGGTACAAAATTCTGACAACTTTTTAAATAAAGACAACAGGGCTCACCTAAATTGGTAATATCATAACCATCTCCAGGTTCCATACCAGATTGATAATCAGTAGGTTCTCCAAAATTATCTGAGTTAATACATATATCACAATTTTCGTATAGGTTAACAACAGAACCAATGAATGAAATATTTGCAGAACTACAATTTGTTTCACACGCACCAACATTGATAACTTCCCAACATGTTTTTAAATTATCAGAAAATGCATCACCAATACTAAAATTATAGACATTTTGGATACACGCAACCGAATTTGTGGTTAGACAGTCCCTAATACAGGCATAACCAATATTATGTACAACGTATCCATTTAAAATATAATAACTCGGACCACTAAGTGTTATGTTATATAGAGACTCATCTGAATAGATGATTTCTTTACTGACTACAGGTTCATGAATAATATCACCATCAACCAATTTAACCATTTCATAATCACCATCAACAACTAATTCTATTGTTGATACAAACTGATACCTCTCGTCGTTTTTGTGATAAGCTAATACATTCTCATCTATTACACCTAACCCATTAATTTGAAGGTAATTACTCGATTCACTATATATGTCTGTAACTTCAGGTGATTTTACATCATCAATATTAAGTGTAAGACTTTCAATTTCACGAAAGTCGACTCCAACAACAATTTCAGGTATATCAAAAGAGAATATATTGTCGCCTAATTGAATATCTTCAATGTTCTTCTCGACACCATTTGAGAGTAGTACTCCCTGACCTTTTTTATAACCTGCCATTTATTGTTGTAATTAACCTATAAATAATAGGATGAACCCTTTTGTTCTAAGATTCCTTCCTTAAACTTCCATCATAATGGTCAAATCTATCGTGTTCGGTAGGTGATAATAATAATATACCAGGATTAATATTACCTTTAATGGTTTCTTGGAACATATAAGACATCCAAGTCTGCTCATAAGGTCGAGCCCATTTCTCAGTTAAAAACATTTTTTCATTACCATATTTAGACACCACTTGTGGCCAATTACAATAATAAATTTCACCATGAGCGTACGGTACACCTAAGAAACTATCTATTTTTGTGATTTTAGTTTTTGGTGCATTTGGGTCTAATCCTTGGATGGGTAATACGGGTTTCTCAGGCCAATGTTGTTCTCTCACTACCTGAGGGACATTGTACCACGCCCATTGAACTGTGTTATCCCCATAAAACTCTGTGTATGATAACTTTAGAAAATCAAAGTTATTTTTCTTAGCAATTTTAAGTGACTTCCTATAAAGATTCTTAACATACCTATTGAAACCATTCTTATCCACCTCACCAGGTTTTGGATAAAAGAACATATCATCCTCAAAAAAGAAATAATAGTCGTATCCATTTTTTTCTGCGTGTTCAGCAACCCATTGTCGACCACCACAAATACCTAAATTTTCTTTTTTAACATGTTCGATGTCATATTCCTTAGAAATTTCAATATATTCAGGTGTTGTGGTTAAATCTGTAGAATTATCTAACATAATCCACTTAGGTTTAGTCACAAAATCCTCATCATATTCTTTCATCGACTTAATTAATGTCCTGACTTGATTTGGACTATTAAATGTTATCACATAAAGGGCAACATTATCAATATCTAAGTCATTTTTAACCACTTCAAATTTTAACTCATTCATCGCTTTATGAGTGTCATTTTTAACGTCCTCAAAAAACTTACTAATCAGTCCATTTCCCTCAATAGGGTAATACTGATAGTTTTCAGGGTATCTATACAATAATATAGTAAATAATGACTCCTCAGTCCCCATATACCCCGAATTAAGGGTATTTTTCATAAGATTATAATACTCATTGTTAAAATCAGCAATAGACTCAACAGGCCCACCAAAGAAACCTCCACGACAAACCTTATCAACCTTAGAGCCAGTCATTTCGCACATTTTCTTATAATCGAAACCATGAACCTCAGTTTCAGTTTCATATGGAAACGCAATATAAGAAATTTTGTCAATTTTTGTTAACTTATCTAAAACTCTATCATGAGTAAAGTAACCACTATGAACGGTATTCGTAATACCAGCATCTAACCAAAATAAATGTGTAGAATTAAATGGGTCCATAATTTTGGCGTCATGTAGTAAATATGGTTTTGACATAACTAAAGGATTATACATCTCCAACTTAGCTTGTGTCGATTCACCTAACCAACCCACTTGATTAATCCATTCATCGCTATTTCTTATGTTTTGTATTGGGTTAAAAAATTCACCTTTAAACCATTCTTGGTCTCTAGCGATAAACATTGTATTATCCCTACTACGTCTTTCAAAAACAAACTCCTCTAACTCTTTATCACCAAATATAATAAGATTATAAGGTATTTCTAAAAATTGACTGAACTTCTCTAAATAATGTTCAAACGTTCTTGACCAACCTTCAGATAATTCATCTCTTTTAATATTCCATAGTCCTGTAACTATTGTGATTCCATTTTCACTCATATTATTATAAATTTCATTATAAATCTCTTTTATCACCCCAACAACATCATCTGCCTCTAAACCATAGATATAGTTATTATCTTCAAATGTCTTGATAATACTTTCTTTATCGTTGTCATTAAGACTTGACCACTCAAGTCTCACAACCTTAGGTCTAAATTTTGAAAAATCAATTTGTTTAAACACCTCATAATCATGACCCTCCGCATCTATCTTAATAACATCAAACTCAGTAATTTGATGCTTTTCTAATAGAGTATCAATAGTGATACAAGGTACATTAACTTTAACTCCGTATTTTTCAACAACTTCCCTGTCACCTTCACTACCTAAACCATTCTTTGGTGGGTAGACAGCACTCATACCCATAAAACATTGATGCATCTTACCCTCTTCTATTGCCGACGGATTAATGGTCAACATTTCTATTTCACCATCGTAGGTAGATATTGCTGAATTTTCAAACAAGTTTTCACCATTATCGAAGTTTTTCTTTAACTTGTCAAAGTAATAAGGTATTGGCTCAACGTACAACCCTTTGAAATTATATAATGCAGTATATGCGGATAACTCATCATACGTTTGACCGTCACACGCACCAATATTCAAGGTAAATAACCTATGTCCTTGTCTACCTAAATGATGAAGTACATCATTAAAGTAATCTGTTTTTTCTAATTGTATCATTATGTTAATATTATAAAGTTTTTTTGCCATCCCTCATATTCCAACCAAGTTTTACCTAGAAGTTCGGCAGTTTCAATTGCAAAATTATATTCATCCTCTCTATGAGTATCATCCATAATAATTGGAACATTTGTATTAAACCTATCCCAATACTTTGCAATATTATTTCTTGTTTTTTGTTGGTCAAGATTTGGCGGTCCATCAACAATTATTAAAGAATATTCTTCAGGTAATCCATTAAAAACGACTTCAGAATCATACCACCCATTAACAATTTCAGCATGTATATAGTTAGCCTTTGGTGCTAATTTTGTAAACCTTTCCTGATGTTCAATAGCATAAACAGTATGATATCTACTTAACTCAATAGTACCACTACCACTACCAAATTCTACAATATTTTCACCTTCACCAATATTATCAAGAATCCACTCATAACACTCAACAGATATAGCCCAACCGTCAAGATTATTAAAGTTAATGTCTCTCTCTTTTAACTTTGGGTAAATTTCATTTAATCGATTCATAATTGTTCAAAGAATTTATAAAAACTTATTTTATTTTCTAAAAATTGAGGTGTTATTGATTTATCCGTCATACCTGAGTCGTCATGATACCAAGTATTAAATTTAAACGTTTCATAATCTTCAGGTTTATCATAACTCATAGTTGACATCATGGCCTCATGATTAAGTAAGAAACCCTTATCTAAACAAACCTGAGCATACTCCTCAAACCTACGATAAAAATCAGGTAATTTACTTACATGACCACCAATAATACCACCAATAGTTAAAGAATCATATGGGTGTTCCTTATCCAATACTTCATTAAGTTTACGGTGGTTGTGAAAAAATAATGTGTTACGAATATCAATTAATTTATCTCCAACCCAATTATTAATTTTATTAATAGTATTTTCATTAAAAATACCATCATAAGTGTATCGGTATTTATTATTTGAAGTGCCTGTTATCTTATCAGATTCACTATTATATCTTCGTGGGTATAATCCGATATGTGACAAACCACAATCAAACCAATATAAGTAATCGAGACCCTCATCCATTTCATTCTCCATTAGTGCGATTTTTGCCCAACCAACTTCCAAATAAAACTTAAATAAATCAGGATTTTTCTCTTTTATCTCAATCATCTTTTTACTATGACGAATATCCTCCAACTCTTTTACTTTAATTTCAACATTGGTAACATTCTCACCATCTAAAAACGATTGTAAGTCCTCACTAATGTTCTTACCACAGTAACAAACAATTGGGTGACCCATTTTTGAAATCTGTACTAAAGAGTTAATATATCTGTCCCATCTAGCCATCACCTTGTGACCATAGAAAGGAAAATCACCAATACCGAAGTATAAAAAAGTTACTATTTTTGTCATTTTTTAAAGTAATAATCTTGAAGTAAAAGACAATCCATTTTTGTGGTGTCATATACCTTTAATGCGTCCGTATATCGAGATAGTATTGGTTTTCCGTTAACATTAAACGAAGTGTTTAATAACACACCAATACCTGACTTCTTTTCGAATTCAGTTAATAAGTTATATAACCAAGGATTCTGTTCTTCCGTTACGGTTTGAACTCTCGCGGTTCCATCAACATGAGTAATAGATACTAATCTTTCTCTCCACTCTTCTTTTACCGTTGGACAAAACCCCATCCATCTACTCTCACCTTCAAAGTCAAAATACTTAGACACGTCTTCTAATTTACATACTGGTGCGAAAGGACGATACCATTCTCGGTTCTTAACCTTAGCATTTAATATGTCTTTCATATCAGGATACGCTGGATTACATATTATACTACGATTACCTAACGCTCTAGGACCATGTTCGGAATTACCCCTTACAACCCCTACGATTTTACCATCATTAAGGTCATCCGTTAAACTTTCAATACTCAACTCCTTCGCTCTACGTTCCTCAACATGAGACATTAATGTATGTTTATCCAATATTGGAATACCCGCATAGGTAATGTCCACAGCCCTTTCAGGTTTCATATGATTTAAAATCATACCTGTAGCAATACCACAATCATTTGGATTAGGTGGTACAAATACAGGTCTATCTAATATCTGTTGTAACTTGGTATTAAGAAGTATATTAAGTGCACACCCACCAACAGTTATCAGGGGAATATCGGGATACTCATCCAAGAATGGTTGAGCCATCTCCATAAAGACATTTTCAAATGCTATCTGTGATGTTTTGGCAACGTCCCATGATGTTTGACCCGTAAGTCGATTATTAATATCAAAAACTAACCCCGTTTGGTCACTCAATTCACCTAAAAACTTAATGTAGTTTAATCCATCAGGTTTTCTACGATAATACGCCTCAAAGTGGGGTAACCACTCTTCATTAACACTACCATATGAACATAGACCCATAATTTTACCTGAGTAAACTAAATTACCGATATTCAATGCCGGTTCTTTACGAATGTCACCCATATAATCCCCAAATGACATATAAGGGAACCCTAAATCCAAGTTATATTTATCCAGTAATTTTATATCTGTTCTACCCGAAGCCAAATACACATTGAAAAACCCATCGTTACCTCCCCCATCAAAAGATATAATCAATGCATCATCGTAATCTGTTTGATACAGACCACAAGCAGCATGACTATGGTGGTGTAATTGATTTACATGTTTTTTAGCAGGTATTAGCAGTTCATAATGAACTTTAGTACCGTCTTCTATAGTGTCAGAGTTTAGGTAGTAACAAGTTTCATACTCGCTAATACCAAATTCATCTTCGATATATTTTAGTATTTCTTTTAGTAGGAAAGGTCTAGTGTAAGACACGAGATATTGCGCATATCCCGCGTTCTTTTCACTTAAAAATCTTTCAACCTCAATTACCGTAATTAGTTTTCCATTCTCCTCAACTGCAATTGCTGCGTTGTGAGAACCATAAAATGATATATTTGCCATATTATAAAGTTCCTGTTAATCTGTCACACCAACCTTTAGACGTTGAGAAAGGCCAAACGACCCAATATGCCGGTTTTTCAGTTATATTAAATTCTCTCCAAATCTTACAATAACCGTCAGGGTCATTCTTCATTCGGTCAATTTCCGACTTGTCAGCATCTTTCCTATAAATAGTGTTATCGTCCTTATCGTGGAATGCAACTACCCAATATTCGTAATCTGTTTCAGGTACACTGTCATAACCCACATCTATACAGTGCTTGTATATAGTTGCAAAACTCTCTACCCACTCTTCTTTACTACCAAAGGTTTCAATCCCTGGATTAGGTGGATAATTTTTATCTAATGTATATTGTTGAACACCTCGACTACTAAACTTCAGTCCTGAGTACTCTTCATATTGCTCTAAAGACCTATTTGGTCCAAAACCATATTTTCCTTCATGACCTTCCTGAGTCTCACCATCCATACCAAATAACTTTCTGTTTGTTAAATGTGAGTGATTATTCTTATTACCCCACTCTTTATCATCATCCCATTGTTTTGTACGACCTTTACGTGTATATTCATGCCAAATCAATACTTTATGTGGATGATATAAATCATAACCCCATGTAAACGCTCTAGCGGCAATAGAGATTTCTTCCCCATGGAAATAATACTCAGGATTATGTTGAACCTCCTCAGTAAACTCACCTAACGTGAAGCAGAAGTGTGCAGAATAAAATCTCGCAGGTACAGGTGTTTCAAGTTCTTTCCACCCTGGTATTGTTTCAGGTAGGAAGAATACAGCACCTTCAGGGATAAAACGGTCAAACGCCATTCTCCAAGGTTCCTGTACTCTAGCATTTGGGTCATTTTCAGGGTCAAATGATGAAACGTAACCAGTTAATAGTGGTTTAGGGATACCCATATCTTGAAGTTGTTTTACCATTTCAATCATTTCGACGTCCCAATCTTTAGCAAATCTCATATGTGAATCAATCTGTAACGTATACATTTCACCACCATATAATTGCTGAATCGAATGTCTTGCCCAACAAGCCCCCTTAGATTCCTCATGTGGAATATCTAAAATACGAAAACGGTCATCTTCCCTATATTTATCCAAATTATCAAACCCATCTTCAGGGTGATATTGTCTACAAATACCCAAAACTAAGTTTTGTGGTCTTTTTGCGTTCTTAATCATATCTTCAATAGTATTAACCAACTCAGGGTCACGATATGAAGCAACTTGTACGAATATTGTCTGCGCCTTTCTTGCCATAATATTTTTCTTTTATTATACTATAATCAAAGATTAACTATAATAAAGTGATATTTATGGTTATGAAACTATTAAAAACTATAAAAGGATTAGTTAAGGAATCTGAAGAAATTTTAGAAAATGCATTACATTCTAATGTATCATCTAAAGAGTTGAAGGTCTTAAAAGAAAATTACGATAATTCTCTTAACTTATTATCTTTGTATGAAACATTAGAAAACGAAAAAGAGGATTAATTTCTTAATCCCCCTTTTTTTATATCTATTATTTTGTGTGTTTTACCATTACAATGGTCGGTATTCCACTTCAATCTTATTAACATCTTTTCTTTCCGCTTGTATAAAGTAGTAACAATCAATTTTATTACTAAATAGATTCCCATTACCTATATGAACAACCCAATCTTCAATCTTTTTAACGTATAAACTTTGGAATTTACCGTTCGAAGTTAATTGAACAGTTATTGAGTTTTCATCAACTAAATGTTTCCAATGTTCAGGTAGTTCAATAGTCTTGTCATCAACCATTCTACCTCTCACATAAACACCATGTTCAGGTCCCTCTAAGTTACCATGTTTTAACCTTACTCCCTCTTTCTTTTTAATTGGGTCAGGATGTGGTATATCAAACGCTTTAGATGTTGCGGTTAAGTTTCCTTGAGCATCGACATTAAAAACTTTAGCCTGACCTTGTTCGTAACCCGCAATAATGTTAGTGATTGGACTATTAGAGTATAACTCAAGAACCTCACTGTATGCATCGTCCGCTTCAACATGTAGTCTTGGGGTTTGAATTGGTGTTGATGACGTTTTAAAAATACTTAAATGTTCACCCTCAGTAGCCTGAAATCCTAACACATGACCATCTTGACTTAAGTTCCTTGATGCAGTTATTGAACCATCAGATGAGTATATATTAGTATTACCCGCCGATGTTATATATCCGGCATCATTATTAAACCCACTATTATTGATATTGGCTTTAGTGAGTTTCTTTTGATTGTTTGAAGAGTCAACAACAACAAAGAAGTCCCCATCACCATTAGATGTTGATGTGGTTAACTCTGAAAGGTCCACCGCAACCGTGATATTACCATTTGTTGTGATTGGTGTGTTTGACACATCAATCAACGCACCGGCCGTAATACCTACCGAAGTAACCGTACCCTGATTATTAGTAAAGGGTAATGCTGCAACCGTATACTTCTTAACATTGTTAGATGCATCACTTACAGGAATATACATTGAAGTTGTAATATCTCCTGTCCCCGTCCCTGCTGCGTATATGTAGTTATCAGTTCCAGCGTAATCAAGAGCGATGTCATTAGCATTTACTTGAATACCTGTACCGGCACCCACATTAAGTGTTACTGAACCACCTAAGGATACTGAACCACCGTTCGCTAAACCTGAACCCGCAGTTACGGTAACTGATGAATTAGCTAAAGATGAGTTAGGTACATTAGATAACCCTAAGGCGATAGTCCCTGAACTGGTAATTGGTGAACCTGAATCCACATCAATACCGTCCGAACCTGAAATAGCCACCGATGTTACTGAACCCGCACTACTTGTAAACGGTAAATCAGATACCAAACCTTTCTTAACATTATTGTCAGTGGCATCGTGGTATATTATAGTATCTGTCGATGCGATTGCCGTTCCTTCCAAATCCGTCGAGGCGTTTACAAAGTTGTCAGCACCAGCGTAATCAAGAGCGATGTCATTAGCATTTGCCAAAATACCTGTTCCACCAACAACATTAAGAGTCACAGCACCTGTTGTACCTCCCCCTGTCAGACCATTACCAGCAGTGACTGAGGTTATATCACCAACATTAATTGTTCCACCTAATGATACTGAAGTACCATTAATTGTTATTGAATTTTCTTCTAATTGACTTATAAGTATTTCTCCAGCACCAACTTGACCGATTATAGCATCTGCGGTAATTGTCCCGCCTAATGAAGTTGCAGAACCTGCAATTGTTATCGATGAATTTGCCAGTGAAGAGTTAGGTATACTTGATAACCCAAGAGTAATTGTACCTGAACCCGTTATTGGTGAGCCACTATCTACATCAATACCATCTGTACCTGTAATTGCTATAGATGTTACCGTACCTGTATTTGTTGTAAATCCAGCATCATTATTAAATCCACTGTTATTAATATTGGCCTTGGTGAGTTTCTTCTGTGCATTTGCCGAATCAACAACAACAAAGAAGTCCCCATCACCATCAGATGTTGAAGTAACTAACTCTGATAAATCTACAGATACCGTATCTGCCGCCACATCGATAAGTGTACCCGCACCAACATTAAGTGTTAGAGCTCCTGATGTACCACCACCTGTTAAACCGTTACCAGCAGTGACCGCTGTAATGTCTCCAACATTAACTGAACCACCTAAAGCAATTGCACTACCATTAATAGTGATTGATGAGTTGGCTAATTGAGTATTAGTAATCTGACCCGCACTTACATCTGATATTATATCATCACCAGTGATTTGACCACCTAAAGAAATATCGCTACCCGCAATATCAATCGATGAATTCGCTAATGATGTGTTAGGTACATTTGATAGACCTAAAGTTATCGTACCTGATGATGTAATTGGTGAACCTGAATCCACGTCAATACCATCTGTTCCTGAAATTGCTATAGATGTTACAGTACCCACGGTACTTGAAGTACCAGCACCTATTAAGGTACGCACTTCCGAAGCACTTATACCCGTATTTAAACTTGGTACTGACCCGTTAGAAAGAATCGCAGGAACTCCCGTATCTGGCGAAGTATTTGTTATAGTAAATGACCCTGAACCCGTAATTGGACCACCAGTAACACTGATACCTGTACCACCCGAAGCATCTACTGATGTTACAGTACCTGTATTTGTTGTGAATCCTGCGTCGTTATTAAATCCACTATTATTGATATTACCCTTAGTAAGTTTCTTCTGTCCATTTGATGAATCAACAACAACGAAGAAGTCTCCGTCACCATTGGTCGTAGATGTTGTCAATTCAGATAAATCAACATTTACATTACTACCATCAACATCTATAAGTGTACCAGCACCAACATTAAGTGTTACTGAACTACCTAAGGATACTGAACCACCACCTGTTAAACCATTACCACCAGTAACCGTAACTGAAGAATTATCTAATGACGCATTTGGTATCGTAGAAAAAGAAAGTGTACCCGTACCATTAGTTAATAATACCTCATTTGATGACCCATCTGAAGTTGGGAAACTATATGATTCATTAAATTCCACAACACCATTAGTCGCAATATTAATACGTGTGGTTGTGTTTGTTCTTAGGTTTAAACCCGTTGAATTATTGTAATATACTCCGTTATGTGTCGCCATCGGTTAACTTTCTTATTTTTTTATTTTTTAGGCTTTGGGAGAGACCTGAGTCCCTCCCTATTTGTTTTAAAGATAAATACTTGTTTTATTATTTACAGAGTAAATTATATAACCTGTACCCATCCAAACGATTTATTTATGTAAACACCTTCGTCACCATCGGTTTGGTACACCATCAAACCTGTTGCCGGTGAAGTAATATTACCTCTCTGAGTTTCCGTCATCCTTGGGAATAAGAAACCTTTCGATGTTGATGCCACTTCAAGTACTGCACTTGCCGCCGGTGCTGACGCTCCGATAGAAACTGCCGAAGCACTTTCATCAACAACTAATGTAGTACCGTCTACTGTGAAATCACCACCAGTGAACGCTAATGTGTTACCATCTTGGTCAACTGCTCTTGCCCCGTCTAATGTCCCGTCAGAGTTAAAGATGTTCGTATTAACCGACGCACCTACTGTAATATCAACAGTATTTGAACCTGTACCATTAATGGTAACAGACGAATCTGAAGATGTGAAGTTAAGAGTGTCAGTATTAGAACCCGCAACTGGGTCAGTACCTGTAGGTAAATTAATAGTCTTAAATATGTTCTGAGTCGAACCTAAATCAGTGTTAGTAATCGTAAAGTTAGGGTATGTACCTGAAGTAGTAATACCTGTTCCGTTAGATAAACTAACTACTTTGTCATAAAGATTCGTTGAACCTTCATCAATATCATCACTATCAAGGACAACTGCACCTGTTGCTCCGTTTACAGAAGTAACCGATTCAGTGTTATCAATCTTATCCCATTCAGCACCATTATAAAGAAGGTAATCACCAATCAGAAAATCAATTGTACCATTACCTAAATCTTGACTACCTGCAACAGAAACACGATACATATCACCTGCATCACCTGTTCCATCAGCCAATGTTGGAGTGTTAGTTGATGCATTCCAGTTACCTTTGTATTCAAAAGCCGAAGAAGGTAATTGAGATGAAGGTACTTTACCGTTAGCATCAAGTGATGCGTAACCGTTGTTAGCTCCTTTTCTCGAAACAACCTCAACAAATGCGTCATCCACAGAAACAACTAAGGTATCTGTTGATTGTGCAACAGTATCAATACCATCACCACCACTGAACGTTGAAGTATCCCCTAATTCTAATGTCTGAGTTCCTGAGTCACCCGCTAATGTGAGTGAAGAGTTAGCTAACTTAGCGTTAGTTACAGAAGCATCAACTAATTGAGATGCGTTTATTGTTTTGTTTGTAAGTGTTTGTGAACCTGCTAGAGTTGCAACTGTAGAATCAATTGAAACCGTTAGTTCATCTCCTGAAACTGCAGTATCAATACCTGTTCCACCAACCCATGTAATGGTTGAAGAACCATTTGGAGTTACTGAACCTGTATCACCCGAAATTGCGAATAATGAAATGTTACCAGCGTTAACAGAGAAGTCTATACCACCTGCACCGTTAGAAACAATTTCCGCTGAGTCATCAGCAGATGTAAACGCCAATGAACCACCAAGAGCAGTACTATTATTAGAAGAACCAGCACCATCACCACTTGTTGTGAATGATGAGTTTGCTAATTTAGCGTTAGTTACATTACTGTTAAGTATTTTATCAGTAGTTACTGAATCATTATCAATTGTCGCAGTCAACGCAACCGCACCTGTACCATCAAATGATACCGCGGATGCAGTAATATCACCACTAATAGAGAAGTTTTGTGAAGATGCCAATGAACCTGCAGTACCACTAGCATTACCCGTTAAGTTACCAACAAAAGATGTTGAAGTAACAGAGGTTAGTCCCGCCAATGTTGTTGATGAAGAACCTAAAGTAATATCAGTCGTACCAACAGTTACACTGTCATTCGCTAATTTATCGTTTGTTACAGCACCTGTGTCAATTGAAGCAGATAATACAACATTTTGTGTACCATCAAATGAAACTGCTGATGCAGTAATATCACCACTAATCGAGAAGTCTCTCGCCGTTTCCAATGCAGTTGCATCGTTAGCGGTACCATCAAGGTTACCTGTTACGTCACCATTAAAACTTCCTGTAAAACTATTAGAGCTTATTGAAGTCATACCAGCAATTGTACCTTGAGTATCACCTAACTCAATCACAGTACTACCTAATGTGAAACCAGGAGTCTCTAAAGCACTTACTGGAATATCAGTCCATATACCTGTGATATCAACATCATTACCGTCATTTCTTGTTAAGGTTGCAGTTCCTGATGAGAATGTCGCACCTGTTACGAAAGTATCAGAAGCAGATGTTGCGAACCCACTGATAACGATATTAGATTCAAGACCACCATTCATAGTCAGTGTCAATGCACCTGAAGGGATATCCAACGTACCACCCGTAATGAATGGTAATTCGAATGAACTTGATACACTTCCTGTACCTCCAACAGTTAAACCAAATGAACTATCGTAAGTTAACTCATCAATCGCGTTTACCGTTAATGTATTAGCATTACCCTTGTTATCAGTTAATGTAATTACGTTATCCGCAATCGCACCTGACTCAATAAGGTCAATAGTCCCTGTCAATGGTAGTGATGTACCATCATTTCTGGTCACTTCGATAACACCTGTTGATTGTGTGTAAGTTCCACCAGTAACAAAAGTATCAGTACCGTCGATTCCTGTGATTGTGATATCTGATTCGTCTGAACCATTTACCGTTAATGTGATTGTTCCAGCGTTGTAAGAACCCGACGTAATGAAGGGTAGTTCAACTGGACTTGCACCAATAGTTCCTGAACCTGCTAAAGCAACGTCCCAAGAACCACCATAAGTTACACCCGTTACTGCTTGTACAGTAAGAGATGTGTTTGTACCGTCAATATCTGATAACGTTATAGTATTGTTTGCAATTGCACCCGATACTAATACGTCATCACGGTAAGACATTACACCATCCACGTCAGACGCTAATACCCTTACATCCGTACCGGATGAAAGACCCTCGATTCTAACAGGTGTGGAGCTTCCTGAGATGTGAACTAACGTAGCCGGCGATAGTGTACCAAACCCGTGTCTACCACTGTTGTCAATGATTTCGCGAGTAATTTCGTTAGTTGTGAATTTCAATCCCGTAGAAGAAGAATTTAAA
>Ga0209555_10000649_pt1 | contig 28815 bp, 22 predicted proteins | sample SaaInl85LU_5_DNA_FD_184643 | JGI IMG/M metagenome (GOLD analysis project Ga0209555, IMG submission 184643) | Marine microbial communities from expanding oxygen minimum zones in the Saanich Inlet - ESP_85LU_5_DNA (SPAdes) (version 2) | ecosystem: Environmental > Aquatic > Marine > Intertidal... | reverse complement strand
AACTTGAGCTTAGATCGGTGCCTTCAGTTCATTACGCAGCAGGTTAACTTTACCTACAAGGTGGATTCTAATGCGGTTCTGGTTTCACCCAAATATTGAGCTTGTTTTTATGCCTGACTATTTCCAAACCCAACTACCTGACGAGGGGCCCAAAGGCAACCTGCTTTCGGCAGGTCAGCAGTTTGGCCAATATAAGGTTATCCGTCTTCTTGGCCGCGGCGGCATGGGTGAGGTTTATGAGGTTGAGCACACTGTGTTGCATCGAAGGTATGCGTTGAAGCTAATTCGTCCTGAGGTGCTGGATCGGCCGTCTGCGGCCGAACGCTTCCGCCGCGAAGCGCAGGTAATGAACCATTTGGAGCACTCAAACATCGTGCAAGTGGATGAGTTTGGCGAGAGCGAGGGGCATACGTGGCTAAGGATGGGGCTCATCGAGGGCGCGACGCTGGATGAGGAGGCTGTAGGCTTTAGGTGTTTAGGGGGTAGGAAGGTGACCTCTCTTGAAGACTTAATGACTGGTCAGCCGCTGCCGGAAGCGCTCGTAGTCGAGCTGCTGAAGCAGATTCTCGACGGCCTCGCTTACGCCCATGGTAAAGGAGCCATCCACCGGGATATCAAACCTTCAAACATCCTTCTACAACCGAACAGTCTACAGCCTGACCACATCCAAGCCAAAATCACTGACTTTGGCCTCGTCCACATGGCTGGTGAAGATTGGGTTCAGTCACAGGTAAAATTGACTGTGGCACGCTCGATGGCAGACCCAGAGACGACTCGTCTGGATAACGATTCAAGTGGTTCAACCGGCACTTCGACTCAAGCCTTGCTGGGGACGTTTGAATTCATGGCTCCTGAACAAAGGGAGGGGAAAGGGGCTGTTCCTGCGAGTGACCTCTATGCGGTCGGTTTGATCGCATTTCGTATGCTGACGGGGCAAAAGACACTTGGTTTTGACCTTCCAAGTGAATTAATCGATGGGCTCGATCCGAGATGGGATAATTGGGTTAGAAAAGCTCTCGCGCCGGATTTGCCACGTCGCTGGAGTGATGCTCATGACATGTTAGGTGCCATCCCCCAGATAGCACCCCCGTCGTATAGCGAGGCGACGAATGTAGCCAAGCAAACGCCACCTGAGTTAGACGATGAGGTAAGAGGGGTGCCCGCGCGACTTCTGCCTAAGGACAATAAAACAAAGATTCCGCTAGGCTATAAGGTCACCGCTTTTTTGGTGGGGGCAATTCTGCTCTTTAGTTTCTTTGCCTTCTATTCGGATACGGCTAAGCGCTCAGGCTCAACCCAAGCAGTATCTAGTTCATTAGGTGACTCGTCGGAAAAAGAAACTGGAGATCTCGCGAAAGAGACGGAAGGTCGTCTGGAACAGGGCGTATCTTCAGCGGATGAACCGACTGAATCTAAGGTCGATCAACCCAAGGGCGAAACTGTAAAAGATCTACAGTTAATCGCCAGTGGCACGGTCTATGTCTTGGTAAAGGAACGGAATACAAACAAAGAATTATACCGCAAAACAATGACTGCAGGTGAAGCTGTTGATTTGCAGTTCAATGATGCGGTTGATATCCTGTTCACCGCAGGCAAACACCTTATAATCGAGCATGACGGAGAGCGTTTCCGCCCCAACACAGACGGTACTGCTAAGATCACAATAGGGGTTGAAGGTGGTTTTGCCGAAAAAGAGACCGATCAATCCCTGGTCACATCAGTAGAGGAAAATGGGAGTTCTGCTGATGTGTTGCCGGTAGTTAGTGACTCGATGCCAGAAGCTGGCAGCGACTTTACTTTCGACTTGGGCGCGGGTGAGCAGCTGGAGTTGGTTTGGATCGGCGCTTTGAATGGCTGGGTAGGCAAGTATGAGGTAACGAACGGTCAGTATCGTCGGTTCAAGAGCAACCACAATAGCGGCGAATACAAAGGATTAAGTTTAGATTCTGATAAACAGCCTGTTGTTGAGGTCAGTTATCATCATGCGGTCGCATATGCTGAATGGTTGACTTTGGAGCTTAAGTCGAGACTACCGAAAGGCTACCACTTTCGTCTTCCAACTGGTCCCGAATGGACCTCTTTTGCGCGTTGTGGTGATAACCGTAAATATTATTGGGGGAATTCGTTCACGCCGACTTATGGGAATTATCCAGATGATACGCCATTTAATACATACAACAAAATTCCCGGTTATATCGATGGCCATAATGTAAGTGCGCCGGTAGAAAAGAGTGGAATGAATGAATGGGGATTATTTGGTGTAGGTGGAAATGTTCTGGAGTGGACGTCGGCGGACGAGATTGTAAACGATCCTGGAATTGCCGCCCATACTGGGAAATATTTAAAAGTGGCTCGTGGCGGAGACTGGGCTGTGTGGAACAATGTAAGTCAATTTCGTGTTGACGAAAAGCATAGTTATTCCCCCGACAAAGCACTTCGTCTATTAGGCTTTCGTATCGTCTTACTTCGGTGAGCCTATCTTCATGTTATTCATAATATTCGCAAAATCGAATAAGACCAGTTATTGTAAAGTATCTGGAATTATTAAGCGTAATCAAGCGGTATAAAAATATGTCTAGTCTCGACTGCACCATCTGCGGTAAACCCTTACCCAACCGTTACTCCATCGCCGGAACCTGCGAAGAGCCTGGCTGTGAGACGCTGTTTTGCGCCCTGCATTGGCGTGAAGGCAACCAGCGTTGCCGGAAGCACGGTTGGGAGTCGTCCAATGGTGGAGGCAATGAAGGCTCGCCAGACGACGAAAAATCGTCAGTAATCGAATCTATGAGTGAGGAAAAAGTCGACCCCGAGAAAGTAAGCCCGGAACGCAAGAAGCAGGCGATGAAAGAGACCCTGCGCTACATCGGCACCCTCAGTAAGGGAATTGCCGCTAAGCTCATGAAGCTGGGCAAGGCCAAGACGCCGCAGGAGATGATCGACGAATTAGAGAGCCAGCATACGGACAATCGCACCCGCCGTGAGGCGACCTCGCAAAAACTGGAGTCGCTGTATTCGCAGATTTCGCAAAAGAAGAAGGCGCATGCTGCTGCGCCGAAGGCACGTCAGCGAGTCCTTGAAATGGAGCTGAGGGGCCTGCTGAGCGATTACAAGGCGCAGGAGCGCACGTTGGGTATTTTACTCGAAAATGAACGCGCGATCGGCATGGTGCGTAGCCGTCTGGAGGAGGTGCTGGCCTACGGTATGGCGGGTGTGAACGAGGACATGATCGATGATGTCACGGATCGCGTCGATGACGCCGCTGACGAGGCCGAAGGCCGTTTTGATGCCCTGCGTGATCTGGAACGTGCCGGTAAGCGCCGCGAACGCGAAGGCGATAGTGAGAATCTCTGGGATGAGTTGGACGGTTTTGGGGAAGAGGAGGATCAGGAATCATTAGGGGAGATGGATGCGCCCGTGAAAAAACGTGAGCCTCTCGACGACTTGAGCGATTTTGAAGAACCGGAGAAGGAGTCTTGAAAGGCTGTAGGGGTTTAGGCTGTAGACTGTAGAAAGGGTTGTATGCGGGATCATCATAAACTGACTGCTTTCAAGCTTGCCGATCAGTTGACACTCAATGTCTACGCATTAACTGCTGAGTTTCCGCAGTCAGAAATTTATGGGCTGACTTCTCAGATGCGGCGTGCAGCTGTATCTGTTCCTTCGAACATAGTCGAAGGTTGTGCCAGAGAGACTGAGACGGAATATCTTCGCTTTCTGGATATCGCTTTCGCTTCTCTGCGTGAGCTTCACTATCAATACACCCTAGCGGAGCGGCTAGGCCATTTGGCTACGGAATCTTCGCTTGAATCTGATTTTGTCGAGTGTGAGAAAGTTCTGGGTTCTCTTATACGCTCGTTTCGTCGACCATAAACCTAAAGTCTAACCTCCTAAAACCTACAGCCTAAACCCCTAAAGCCTACAGCCTAAAAAAATGTCCAACTTATTCAAATCCAAGAAGGCCCGGGAGCGGGAAGAACGTAAAGATCGTCGTAAGGCATTTCGTCAGGCGGAGAACGCGCTGGACGATGTGAAGGACCGCCAGCGCAGCCTGGAGAAGGAGGCCGACAAGCAATGGGCCGCCGCCCGCGAGGCAACGAAGGCCGGGGAAAAGGAGAAGGTGCGCCGCACACTTACCGGTTACCGTGCCACACAGGTGATGCTCACCAAGATGGAGCAGAAGCGCTGGGTCTTTGAGCAATATCTGACCAAGATGGAAATGGCGCGGACGGACGCCGAGTTTACCGAAGCACTTGCCAAAGTGAATGCGGTGACCAAGGTGGATCCGGAGAAGACAGAGGATGTCTTTGATGCCTCCAACGAACTCCTTGGTGAGCAGGCCGACAGCGACCGCTTTTGGGAACGACTTTATGAGAAGGAGTCCGGTGGTGCGGCGTCCAAGATGGAGGAGCATATCCCTGATATGGACCAACTGGCCTCACAACTTGAAGAAGAAGCGGCCATCGAGATCGGCGGCGGTCAGGCCGGTGCCGAGAATGCTTTGAATGAACGTCTTCAGGCGAGCCAGGACCGGGTGAAGAAGATCCTTGATCAGGGGAAGTGAGACTGAGATACGAGATGTGGGTATGTTTTTACCACGGAGATCACAGGGCCCGGAGGCTCATGCTCGGCTGTTTTTTAATCGTTTAATCACGCTTAAATTTTAAATAAGTCCGCATCGCTCTCGCGCTATGGCTAAAAGGATGCCCCACCGTGAATCAGTATTCATCTTTTAAGCGTAGATTAAGCGCAATTTAGCGGTCCCCGTGCAGCGGCTCTGTAGTATCTACTTCAGCGGTATAAAAAACCAAAATCTCCGTGACTTGACTCCCTCGGTGGTTCAGAAAATCAGACCGTTATGGCTGATGATGAGGTGACGCGTCTTCCCGAGGGTTACGGTGGTGAGTATTCGCTCAGGCCGGGGCAGATTTTTGGGCAATTCCGGATCGTGCGGCCGTTGGGACGAGGCGGCATGGGCGAGGTCTACGAGGTGGAGCACGCCAAGCTGGGCACGCGTCATGCGATCAAGCTGATCAATGAGGAGATCGTGGAGCGGGCCAGTGTGGGTCAGCGCTTCGAGCGCGAGGCCAAGGTCATGGCGAATTTGCGGCATCCGAACATCGTGCACGTCGATGATTACGGGGAGACGGACGGGCGCAGCTGGTTACGGATGGAGCTTGTTGCCGGCGCAGCCAGCAACAAGAGTGGTGAGAGCGGAGTAGAGAGTGGAGAGTTTTCCTCACTGTCCGATCTTTTGACTGGTGAACGATTATCGGAGGCCTTGGTGGTTGATCTGCTAAAGCAAATCCTGGGTGGCCTCTCGTGTGCCCACGAGCAGGGTCTGGTGCATCGCGACCTGAAGCCGAGCAATATTCTCCTACAAGCTAACAACCTAAAACCTAATACCTATACCCCAAAAATCACGGACTTCGGGCTCGTCCGTCTCGCGGGTGAGCAATGGCTACAGTCGCAGGTCCAGCTCACCGTGGCCCGCTCAGCGGTGTCGGACCCTGACGCGACTCGGCTGGAAGGCGGCTCTGGTTCCAGTGCCGGCACTTCGACGCAGGCGATGCTGGGCACTTTCGAGTTTATGGCCCCCGAGCAGAAAAAGGGGCAGGAGGCGGATGCGCGGAGTGACCTGTATGCGGTCGGGCTGATGGCCTTTCGTATGCTCACGGGGCATGACACCCCCGGCTTACGTCGGCCGAGCGAGATCGTGCCCGGGCTGAACCCCGCCTGGGATGACTTTGTGCTACAGGCGCTGGAGATGGATCCGGCGGAGCGATTTGAGAACGCGGAGGCGATGGCACAGGCGTTGCCGAGCGGCGAAGCCGCGATGGCGGATGGCGGATCAGGGAGGACGGATGTTAAGAAGACCCGCAAAGGGCTCTGGCTGGTGCTGGTTGCGGTCTTGGTGCTGGCTGGCGTGCTTGGTGCGGGTTATTTTTTAACCACGGCTTCGACTGAGCTCAGCCTAGGGAAGGGCACGGAGACACGGAGCGAGGCTGCGGCTGGATTAACCGCGGAGCTCACGGAGGAGCAGGGGAGCACTGCTGCGCTAGCAGAAGGTCTATCAGATTCCTCCGATCTATCCGATCCAGAGGCACTCTCCACTTCTCACTCTCCACTTTTCACTCTGACTGTGGAACCGTCAGCTGCAGCGGCGCGTGTCTGGCTGGTGGACCGCACGAATGTGCCGGTCGAGGGCGGCGAGCTGGGTCTGGAAGGTCTGCCCTCGGGGGAGCATGAGTTGATCGTGCAGGCGGCGGGCTACGAGCCGTTCAGCACCCGGGTGAGTGTGGGCGAGGGAGGCGCAGGCGAGCAGTTGGTTCGCTTGGTGCCGGTGAAGGGTCGTTTACGGGTGCTGGCGGATGCGGGCACCTCGGTGACGGCCGTCTCGGCGAGCGGCCGCGAGATCGCGCTAGGCCGGACTGACGCCTCGGGCGAGCTTTTGGTGGACCGCCTGCTGACGGTGGGCGAGTATGATCTGCGCTTGGAAAAGGCGAAGCACGCGACGAAGGTCTTGGAGTCCGTCGAGTTGATCCTGGGCCGGGAGGTAAAGGCGGAGTGGGATCTGGCCCCGCTGCCCGGTAAGCTGAATGTGTTTACGGTACCGCAGGGGGCGACGATTTCTTTGAACGGCAATGACGTGGGCACGAGCTCGACGACCTTGGACGGTCTGCCGACGGAGGTGCCTCTGGTGGTGGAAGTGCACAAGCCGGGCTATCGGCGCGAGAAGGAGGAGCTAACCCTGGACGCGGCTGGCAGTCGGAGCCTGAACTTTGGCACTCTGGTGGCTGAAGCGGGCGATATCAAATTGAGAATTGAGAATGGAGAATTGAGCAACCCGGAGAAGCTGGAGTGGTCGATCGATGGCGAAAAACAATACTCTAGTTTCAGGTCTCAGGTTTCATCCCTCTTCGCCGAAGGCCTAGAGCTCGGCGCGCGTGAGTTGCGCGTATCGCATCCGGACTATGAGGCATGGAGTGGCACTGCGGAGGTGCGTGACCAGGAGACGACGAAGGTTTCGGTCAGTTTAAAGCCGAAGCTTGGGACGCTTGAGCTGGCGGTGTCGCCAGCGGGTGTGAGCTATAGTCTGACAGTGGACGGGAAGGCGGCGGATCTTCTCAGCGGCGACCGCTACCGCGTGCCTTCAGAGGCCAAGCTGGAGCTGGTCGTGAGCGCGAAGGGCTATAAGAGCGTGCTGTTAGAGGGGACTGTTCCGGCGAACGGGACGGCGCGGGTTCCGGTGACATTGGAGAAGCAGTTGGTCCTTGAGCGTGGTCGCGACTGGACAGTGGATTTGGGCCGCGTGGAGGGCGTAGAGCTGAAATGGATAGCGCCTGGGAGCTTTCAAATGGGAAGTCCATATTCAAGCGAGAAGTATCGTGTGAGCTTGAGTTCTGGCTACTGGCTAGGTGCGACGGAAGTGACGCAGGGGCAGTGGCAGAGCGTGATGGGTAGCAATCCGTCGAGCTTCAAGGGGAGCAATTTACCTGTAGAGCAAGTGAGTTGGGAAGATGCGATGGAGTTTTGCCGTAAGTTGACGGAGCGCGAGCGAGCGGCGGGCCGTTTGGCAGAGGGCTTGAGCTATACTTTACCAACGGAGTCGCAGTGGGAGTATGCTTGCCGAGCGGGGACGAGTGGGGAGTATGCGGGCGACTTGGATGCGATGGGATGGTATGATAAGAACAGTGGCCGCCGCCAGACGCATCCCGTAGGGATAAAGCGAGCGAATGGCTGGGGTTTGTATGACATGCACGGTAACGTATGGGAATGGTGCAGTGACTGGTATGGCAGTTATCCGAGCGGTTCGGTCACGGATCCGACGGGTGCGAACACGGGCTCGTCGCGCGTGTGCCGCGGTGGCTGTTGGGGCGACAGCGCGCGCCGCTGCCGCTCCGCCTCTCGCAGCAGCGGCTTGCCGGGCGGCCGCTCCCGCTACCTCGGCTTCCGCCTCGCCCTCAGTTCAGTCCGCTAGGCTTGAGCTCCAGCCAGAGCGGAACGGAGCGGGACTCGGGGGAGCCAGCGAGCGGGAGGCCGCGCCGCCGCCCGAGTCCGGCGTAGTGGAGCAGCCGCGATTTTTTAAGCTGAAGTCAGTTTTTTTACCGCTGAATTACGCTCAGTGGACGCTAAATTTTAAAGAAATCCGCATCGCTATCGCGCTGCAGCTACAAGAATGGCCCACCGTGAATCAGTGTAAACGGTAATTCTTCCCCCACCTATGCGTGGAGCTCGATTCGGTCTAAGCTGTCCGGATGCAATTTGAAGAATCAAAGGTAATTTTATTTCACGGTGTGGTCGATCTGCGCAAAGGAGGGTCGGGCTTATTGGCACTGGTCGATTCCCCCGAAGTGGGCACATGGTATCTGTTCAGCAACCGTACTCGCAGCTTGATAAAGTGCGTGCGTCTGGATCGCTCAGGCCTGTGGATGGGGTCGCGGCGCTTAAAGCAAGGCCATTACCGATGGGTTGAGCGCAGCCGGGGCAGCTCTGTGTTGAGCGCAGCGGCAGCCGAGGATCTATGCGAAGGCAAAAAGCCAAAAATATACGAATAATCGCCATATCTTGCTTGTACTTTACCCGACTGATATTAACGTCTATTAAATTAGTGATAAGATAACAGTCGAAAAGTTACTGGCCGAGCGCGCAGCATGGGAACAGGAGCGCAAGCAGTTGCTGCGCCGCGATGAGCGTAATAGCCGTGAGATCCTGCGCCTGATCAGGCTGATCGGCGCTTTGCGGCAAAAGCTCTTCGGCACGGGTCGTGGCGAGAAGGTTGACCACGCCCAGCTGGAGATCCAGTTGGGGCTGGCCGAGGCGCAGTTGCCAGCCAGATTTATCAAGATCCAGCAGGTCTTTCCCCGTTACGTGGAAAAGGAAGACCGTTGCGTTGCGCCGCTGACTGCACCGCGTCCGCCGCGTGTGCTTCTGGGCGGACTCGCTTCGGTGAGGCTTTTGGTGCACGTAATCCTGGCGAAGTATCTGGAGCACATGCCACTGCACTGGCAGGAGCAATCCTTCAAGATGCGCTACGGAGTCTTCATCAGCCGTAAGACCATGGGCGGGTGGATACGCCATGTGGCCGAAGCATGGCTGTCGATGATTTACGAATCGATCAAAAGCGATGTGCGAAGTTCGCTCTATTTGAATGCAGATGAAACACCTATAACCTGCTTGGACGGCGACTACGGCAAAGGTAGTCGCAAGGGATACCTGTGGGTTTACATCAACCGGGAAGGGCAATGCATCTATGAATGGCATATGGGCCGCTCAGCGAAGTGCGCACAATCGATGCTCGCAGGCTATCGCGGTCTTTTACAGAGCGATGCTTACAGTGTTTACGGAAGTCATAGCGCCAAAGAAGGCTTCCTGCTGGTCGGGTGCATGGCGCATGCCCGGCGTAACTTCCACGAAGCTTGGCGTGATCATGATGAACGTCCGAGTGGATGGTATATCCTGAAGATTGGTGAACTTTATAAAATCGAGCGCGAGCTGAAGGAGAATCCAAACCTCGACCCGGTCGCAACACGAAAGGAGCTGAGCCTACCCGTGCTGAAAAAAATTAAAGATCAACTCGATCTGGACATCCAAACCTTAGACCCTACCTCGAAAAGCTACCAGGCCGTTCAGTATACACTCAACAATTGGGTAAAACTGTGCCGCTACGTCTATTACCCAGACGCGTGCATCGATAATAACGCCGCCGAGCGAGTTGTGCGTCCGAGTAAACTCGGAATGAAAAACTGGCTCTTTATCGGCCACCCCCAAGCCGGACAACGCACGGCAATGATCTACACCATCATACAAAACTGCAAAAACTACGGAGTCGATCCACAGGCATATCTAAACGATGTTCTTGAACGATTGCCGCATATGAAAAACGACCCCGAACAAATCCGACAATTACAGCCCAAGCACTGGCTCAAAAATCATGCCAAACCATGAGGGGGAAGAATTACCGTTTACGAATCAGTATTCATTTTTAAGCGTAGATTGAGCTTGATTGCCTGTCCGCCTTAGCTCTCGGAGCAAGGAGGAAGCGGTATCACAGACTACAAGCTAACCGCCTAAAACCTAAACACCTAAAAAACGTGACTCCGTGCGCTCCGTGGTTCAAAAACTAAGTTCGTTATGCCAGACGACGACCTAACCCGCCTGCCTGAAGATTCAAGCCGGAGTGAACTGCTCTCTACGGGGCAGCAGTTTGGTCAATACAAAGTGATCCGCCTGCTGGGGCGTGGTGGCATGGGGGAGGTCTATGAGGTCGAACATCCGGTGATCCGCAAGCGCTTTGCGCTGAAGCTGGTCAACCGTGAGATCATGGAGCGGCCGGAGGTGGTACAGCGTTTCCAGCGTGAGGCACAAGTCATGGCCAACCTAGAGCACCCGAACATTGTAAAGGTGGACGATCTAGGGGAGACGAACGGTCGTATCTGGCTGCGGATGGATCTGATCGAGGGCGGGACTTTCGACGGGGAGGTGGTAGGCTGTAGGGGGGGAGCGTCTCTGGCCGATCTTTTAGTCGGAGATCCTCTACCCGAAACCTTGGTGGTGGATATCCTCAAGCAGATTCTTGAAGGCTTATCTTATGCGCACGATCAGGGCATCGTGCACCGGGATCTAAAGCCAAGTAATATCCTTCTAGCTCCTAATACTCTAAAACCTAATACTTATATCCCTAAAATAACCGACTTCGGTCTGGTCAGTCTGGCAGGAGCGGACTGGTTGCAGTCTCAGGTGCAATTGACAGTCGCACGCTCGATGGCGGATCCGGATGCGACTCGTCTGGAGTCTGGCAGCAGTGCCACCGGCACCTCGACCCAGGCACTTCTGGGGACCTACGCCTACATGAGTCCGGAGCAAAAGAAGGGCGGTGAGGTCGACCATAGAAGCGATCTTTATGCACTCGGCTTGATCGGCTTTCAAATGATTACTGGTGAGGAGAATGCTACGTTCGAAACACCTACGGATTTAGTTGAAGGGCTCGATCCGGTTTGGGATGCATGGGTCAAGCAGGCTCTGTCCAGTCGACCAGAACGTCGCTTTAAGAATGCCGATGCGATGAGAGCCATGCTTGAGGGGGATAAGCCGCAGGGAATCTTACAAGTGCCGGAAGCAAAGAGTGCGACGGAGGTCTCAGTTTTTGATACCGATCTGTTCAAGGCGACCGCTTCATGGGTCAAGCAGGCTCTGTCCAGTCGACCAGAACGTCGCTTTAGGAATGCCGATGCGATGCGCGCCATGCTGGAGGAGGATAAGCCGCAGGGAATCTTACAAGTGCCGGAAGCAAAGAGTGTGACGGAGGTCTCAAGCCCCGATCCCGAATCGCTAAAGGCGCAGGCTCCTTCAATGGATGCCCCTGAGAATTTTAAGTTGGAATTATCTGACGAGGAAACCTTGGGTATGGTTTGGATATCGCCAGGAGAATTCGTGATGGGTTCGCCGGATCAGATTCGGGAGGGCGGATTCATGGGGTTTGGGGGTAACGTTGTCCAGAAGAGCGAAAATGGAAGATATAGCGGTGAGTTACAACATAAGGTTACCTTAACGAAGGGCTACTGGCTAGGTGCGACGGAAGTGACGCAGGGGCAGTGGCAGAGCGTGATGGGTAGCAATCCGTCGAGCTTCAAGGGGAGCAATTTACCTGTAGAGCTAGTGAGTTGGGAAGATGCGATGGAGTTTTGCCGCAAGTTGACGGAACGTGAGCGAGCGTCGGGCCGCTTGCCGGAGGGTCTGGCCTATACTTTACCGACGGAGTCGCAGTGGGAGTATGCTTGCCGAGCGGGAACGACGACTCGCTACAGTTTTGGAGACAGCGAAATGCAGCTTAAAGAGTATGCAAATTATGAATATACGCCCCGCTATGGGGATAAAAGGACGGCACCGGTTGGTAGTTTTAAACCAAATGCCTGGGGCTTGTATGACATGCATGGGAATGTATGTGAGTGGTGCAGCGACAGGTATGGGGACTATCCGAGCGGTTCGGTCACGGATCCGACGGGTGCGAACTCGGGCTCGCTCCGCGTGAACCGCGGCGGCAGTTGGTTCAGCGGCGCGCGCAACTGCCGCTCGGCCGATCGCAACTGGTCCGCGCCGGGTAACCGCTTTGACTACCTCGGCTTCCGCCTTGCCCTCAGTGTCAATCAGTAGCCAGCTTGAGGGTATCACAGACTACAAGCTAAGGGCCTAAAACCTAAACTTATAAAAAACGTGACTCCGCGCCCTTCGTGGTTCAAAACCAACGGTCATGGAGTTTGACGATGATATCACCCGCTTGCCAGAATCTTCAGGGCACCCGGCTGCATTGCAACTTCAAGCGGGGGAAGATTTCGGCCCTTACCGTATCCTACGCTTGTTGGGCCGCGGCGGCATGGGTGAGGTCTATGAGGTAGAGCATCGTGATTTGCGCAGCCGCCATGCGATCAAATTGATCAGCCCGGATATTCTGGAGCGAACCGGGGTGAAGGAGCGCTTTAAGCGCGAAGCCGTGGTGATGGCGCGGTTGCGGCATCCCAATATCGTGCATGTGGATGACTTCAGCGAGTTGAACGGGCGGATCTGGCTGCGGATGGAGCTGTTGAACGGGTGGACGTATAGCGGGAAGACCTATCATTCGCTGCATGAGTTGATGCGTGATCAGGGGGCACTGCCGGAATCATTGGTTCGCCGTTTTCTCGGTGAAATCCTGGATGGGCTCGGTTTTGCTCACGATGCCGGCGCGGTCCACCGCGACCTGAAACCGGCCAACTTGCTTCTGGATGAAGAGGGTCGGGTCAAGATTACAGACTTCGGTCTGGTCAGTCTGGCCGGAGCGGATTGGTTGCAAAGTCAGGTCCAACTTACCGTGGCCCGCAGCATGGCCGACCCGGATGCGACGAGGATGGAGTCGGAAAGTAGTTCAACTGGGACCTCGACTCAAGCGCTCCTCGGCACATACGCTTACATGAGCCCGGAGCAGAAAAAAAGCTCGGATGTCGACGCGCGCAGCGACCTCTACGCGGTCGGCCTGATTGGATTTCAAATGCTCACCGGCGACGAAACGCCTGGCTTTGAAATGCTCAGTGATATAGTCGATGGGCTGAACCCCGCTTGGGATGATTGGGTGCGCTTGGGGCTCGCTTCGCGTGCGGACCGTCGTTTTTCGGATGCAGGACGGATGAAGGATGACTTGCCCGGGGGCGATGTGTCCGTGCCACCTCTGCCTCAAGCAGAGAAAGAGGAGGCTGAGCCCTCCTGCATGGATCAGGAGTTCACGAATCTGGAGGAACGCATACAGGAAAAAGTTGCGCCTCCTCCAGTGCCGGAATTTGAGGCTGAGCCAACCAGTGAAATGCCAGAGCAGGTGGATACCCTTGCTCCTGTTCAGAGGTTGAGTGATAAGGATCTAAAAAAGACCTATACTTCCGCGCGAATTATAATTGCTTATGGGGCAGTCGTAGGATTCGCCTCGGCTTTTCTCCTCATTATGCTTCTTGCGGGTCTTTCTGTAATACCCGAGATGAACCGAAATTCGTGGATTCTTCTTGGTTTTTCTCTTTGGGGTTTACTTTACTGGTATTGGAGCGTTAGGCGCATAAGATGGCATAGGATAGTGTCCATTGTATTTAATTTAATGTGTCTTTTATCATTCAATTTGTTTTTTGAAGCGTTATTCTTTTTCCCGTTTACCATATTATCTGTTATCTCGCTTTATCATATCTTTAGAAACAATGACCTCTTTGCTTCTAGACCACTTAGAGCTCAGGAATTGAAGGCTGAGTTAAAGCGTCGGTCTTTAAGATTAGGTCCTTCGGTAGTTACAACGTTCGCCTTAATGGTGGTGTTCCTACTTGTAAGCCTTTCTATTGTAGCCTATGCCTGATCCACATATCAATTTCCACGGCCTAACAGACGTCGGCATCGTTCGTGACCACAACGAGGATGCCTTCGGGTATTTCCTCCCGGAGGGGCATGCTCCCGGAGATCATGGGCACACTGAAGCGGGTGGTGATCTGATCGCAATTGTGAGTGATGGTGTGGGCGGTCACGAGGCGGGCGAACTGGCGTCGAATGCGACCGTCGCCGGTGTGGGGGCCGTGCTCTCACAAATCGCCTGTGAACTTGATCCCTCGGATCTCGACCAGTTGCGGCCGCGCTTGGAAACTGCCATGGCCGGGCTGAATGCGAATCTGCGCTCGGTGGCCCGGCATCGTGGGCAGGGGAAGAAGAACATGGCGGCTACGCTAACTGCGGCTTGGCTGGCGGCTGGTCGACTCATTTTTGTGCACGCGGGCGACAGTCGCCTCTATCGCTGGCGTGGGGGTAAGCTGGAGCAACTCTCCATCGACGATACCAAGGCCGGGCGCGCGATTGCCAGGGGGCGTATCACCGAAGAGCAGGCGAGGGCGGACTCGAGTTGGCACATTATCGAGCGAGCCATGGGTATCGAGGAAGCCAAGTTTGCAGTCACCGTCGAGAGCTTCGAGGTGCAGGATGGGGATGTCTATTTGCTTTGCTCGGATGGTTTGACCTCGGGGCTGAATAACAAGCAACTGGAGAAGGGCTTTTCTCGACTAAAGGACGGGGATCTTGAGACCTTTAATCACAAGCTAATCGAAGCCGGCAACCAGGCCTCGGGGAAAGACAATATCACCACGGCTCTGATCGCGATCGGCCAAGGCTGGACCGCGGCCAGTCAGACGAACGCCAACCGCAACTTTTTTAACGACGCAGTTATGCAATCCAAGACTCCAAAATTTCTCGTTCCTTTCCTTTGTGCGCTGGCCGTGGGACTCGGCATCGCGCTCTACGGGTTCTTCCGTGTGCAACAATCCCAGGAGTTGGCCATGGCGCAGTTGCAGGCGCAGCAAGGCGAACAGGTTGCTGTCTACGAGGCGCGGATTGCCGAGCTGGACAGCGTCCTTATGGAGTTGGAAGCTGAATTGCAGAAAGAGCGCGAAAGCTTCGCTACTAAAATGAGCCGCCAATGGACTACGTTTGAGAAGCAAATGGAACAGCAGATCGAGTCTTGGGTCGATGCAACCGCAGAGTCTTTGAACGAATATGGAGAAGCCATGGAAGCAACAAAGAGGGATTTCGCTGCAGCCATCGACGAAGCCCAGGAGAAGGCAGCCTCCGTCTCGGGGCAGTTGGATGGTGTCTGGGCGAAGTTCGAGGATTACAGGGAAGAAATTACGCAGCTTAAAGAGCAGTTCAGTCCGAAACCGGAACCGACCCCTGTGGTAGAATCTGCTCAACCTATGGAAGATGAGAGCGCAGAAAAGTTGGAGCCATAGGGGGCGTTTTATGCCGGGCTTAAACTCGCTTAAAGTTAATCGTTACAAGCATAATGCTTAACTGACCCACTTTATGCAAGACGACCAGACACGACTCCCCGAAGATTCCAATCACTCGGCTGCCTTGAATGCCGGGCAGGACTTTGGGCAATACAAGGTGCTTCGCCTGCTCGGCCGTGGTGGCATGGGTGAGGTCTATGAGGTGGAGCACCCGGTGCTCAAGAAGCGCTATGCGCTGAAGCTGGTGAATGAGGAAATCATGTCCCGCCCGGAGGCAGTGCAACGCTTCCAACGCGAGGCGCAGGTCATGGCTAATCTGGAGCACCCGAACATCGTAAAGGTGGATGATTTTGGTGAGACCGATGGGCGGACTTGGCTGAGGATGGAGCTGGTCGGCGGCGGAGCCGCCGAGAGGGCTGAGAGCGGAGACTTGAGACCTGAGGAGGGTGGAAGCTTGGCGGATTTGCTGTCGAGTGAACCACTGGCGGAGAGCTTGGTTGTTGAGCTACTCAAAAAGATTCTGAACGGGCTCTCTTACGCGCACGAGCAGGGCGTGGTGCATCGCGACCTCAAACCCTCAAATATCCTCCTCCAATCGTCAGAAAATTTATGCGTCCATTTAGCGTCATTAAGCGGTAAAAAAATCATCCCCAAGATAACCGATTTCGGTCTCGTCCGCCTCGCGGGTGAGCAGTGGTTGCAATCCCAGGTCCAACTCACTGTGGCCCGCTCCATCGCAGATCCGGATAAAACTCATTTAGACAATGAGCATTCTGGCTCAGGCGGTACCTCCACCCAAGCCTTGTTAGGCACCTTCGAGTTTATGAGTCCGGAGCAGAAGGAAGGACTGGAAGCTGGACCGGCGAGTGACCTCTTCTCACTGGGCCTGATTGCCTTTCGTATGTTGACGGGGCAGAAGTCACCCGGCTTTGAAATGCCGAGCGAGATTGTGTCGGGGCTGAATCCTGCCTGGGATGGCTGGATGAAGAAAGCGCTGGCGCAGGATGTGGGGCGGCGCTTTGCGAGTGCAGCTGAGATGATGAAGGCGTTGCCGGACGGTAAACCGTCGATGGCGGATGGTGGATCGCGGATAGCGGAGGAAAAGAAGAGCAAGAAAGGCCTTTGGTTGGGGATGGCGGCTTTGTTGGTGGTGGCTGCTGTGCTTGGCGTGGGTTATTTTTTAACCACGACTTCGATAGAGCTCAGCCCGGGGAAGGAGACGGAGCCACGGAGGCAAGGCTCTGAAGATTTAACCACGGAGGACACAGAGAGCACGGAGGAGAAGACTTCAGGGCTTCAAGCTCCTCACTCTCCGCTTTTCACTCTGACGGTGGAGCCGTCAGATGCTGAGGCCCGTGTTTGGCTGGGCGAGCGCACGAATGTGCCGGTGGAGGGCGGTGAACTTTCTCTGGAAGGGCTGCCTGAGGGCGAGCACGAGTTGATCGTGCAGGCGGCGGGCTACGAGCCGTTCAGCACGCGGGTGACGGTCGGGGCTGGTGGTGCCGGCGAGCAGGTAGTGCGTCTGGTGCCCGTGAAGGGCCGCTTACGGGTGAGCGCGGATCCGGGAACCTCGATCACAGCGGTCTCTTCGAGCGGCCGCGAGATTGCGCTGGGGAAGACGGATACTTCGGGCGAGCTTTTGGTGGACCGCCTCTTGACCGTGGGCACTTACAATCTGCGCTTGGAAAAGGCGAAACACGAGAGCGAGGTCCTGGAAGATGTGGAGCTGATTCTCGGTCGCGAGGTAAGGGCGGAGGCGGACCTGCAGCCTTTGCCGGGCAAGCTAAATGTGTTTACGGTGCCGCAGGGGGCGATGATTACGGTGAACGGAAAAGAGCTGGGCACGAGTTCGACGACCTTGGAGGATGTGCCGACAGAGGTGCCCTTGGTAGTCGAGGTGCACAAGCCCGGCTATCGGCGCGAGAAAGAGGAGCTAACCCTGGAAGCGGCGGGGAGCCGCAGCCTGAACTTTGGGACGCTGACCGCTGAAAGCGGCAATTTATTAGTAGCAATGCTGAATGAAGAAGTGCTTAGGTGGAAAGAATTGAAGTTTTTCATCAATGACAGACCAATCGAACGCACTACGGGAGGAAAATTCTTTATCAAATATAATCTTTTAGGTTTTGAGTTTGCTAATGTTGAGTTGGGTGAAGCCAATCTGCGTATAGAGCATCCAGACTATGAAACTTGGACAGGTGCCGTAACAGTCTATGAAAATGACTATGTAAATGATCCAGGAGGAGCTAAAATAGTGGATGTTAAGTTGCAGCCGAAGCCGGGTGTTTTGGAACTGGCGGTTTCACCCGCTGGCGTTAGCTACAGCTTAAAGGTGGGCGGCAAGACTGCGGATAGAATCAGCGCTGACCGGTACCGTGTGCCAGCGGAGGCGAAGCTTGAGCTGAAGGTGAGCGCGAAGGGCTACAAGAGCGTGGCGCTGGAAGGGACGGTTCCGCCCAACGGTAGTGCGACGGTGTCCGTGACCTTGAAGCAAATCCCTGCCCGGATGCGCGGTGAGGGTTTGAGGGTGAATTTGGGCGGTGGCCAGATGATGGAGTTTGTCTGGATCCCGGAGGTATACAGCTGGGTGGGCAAATATGAGGTGACAAATGGCCAATATCGCTGTTTCAAGTCGCTTCACCATAGCCGACAATCTAAAGGCCATGACCTAAACGCTGAACGTCAGCCAGTGGTTAAGGTAAGCTATGAAGATGCAGTTGCATACGCTAACTGGTTAAATAAGCGCCTCAAGGCAGATGGGTACGAAGTGCATGCCCGTTTGCTGACGGGTGATGAATGGACAATGATTGCTCGTTGCGGAACGAACCGCAAATATCCTTGGGGTGACAGCTGGCCACCGAAGTATGGTAATTATCATGGCCAAGAAGGTGTTGGACGGGAAGGGGCGAGCGTTTGGTCGAAGATTGAAGGCTATAATGACGGTTACGCGGTGAGTGCCCCGGTCGAAAAATCAGGCCGTAATGAGTGGGGGCTTTATGGTGTGGGCGGTAATGTTTCGGAGTGGACCACTGACAAGGCGGGCACCTCAGGGGTGTTGCGAGGCGAATCGTGGATTGGCGTTGCTCGTAATAGACTGAAAGTCGAATTCTACGAATATAAATCATATTTTCCCAGCTACGGCTTTCGTTTACTATTGTCGGAAGCTGGTGAATGAGGTCTCAGGGTTCATCGGCTATTCAAGGTGTAGGCATTGAACTTATGCAGATTGTATGGGGCTACAGATGACATGTGGCGAAGGACCTGCCCAATTGTCCCACGCCCTTTTGTTGGATCAATAAGGTTCAAAGCATTCAAAATCTCCGTGACTCCCTGCTCTCCCTAGTTCAAAACTAACCTACGGCCTAAACCCCTAAACCAGTGTCCCATCTCCTCCAACGCAAACAACACCACGAAACCCAGTGCGAGGAAGCCCTGCGTAAGGGGCAGCCGGAGCAGGCCAAGCAGCATGCGGCCCGGGCTGCTGACTATGCGCTCTCGCTGGCCAAAGCAGCAACCAGTGAGTCGATAGCGTCCAGCTACGTAGCCGATGCAGAGGGTTGGTTGGAAATCGCCGAGAATATCTCCAAGGCGAAAATTCCAAGGCGTAGTGCCGGTTCCGTCGGAGACAATCCCAAAGCCGAGCCGGCCGAGGATGAGCCCAATAAAAATGAATGGTTGGTCACGGAAAAGCCGGATTTTACTTTTGACCAGATTGCCGGTATGGCGGAGGCCAAGCAAAGTATCCATGAGATGGTCATCTTGCCCCTGCAGCGACCGGAGCTGACGGAGTCGCTCGGGCTCAAAGCGGGTGGGGGGGTCTTGCTCTACGGGCCTCCGGGGAATGGTAAAACTTTACTGGGCAAGGCGATCGCTACAGAGCTCGATGCCGCTTTTTATTACGCTTCAGGTGCGCAGATACGCTCTAAATGGCATGGGGAGTCCGAGAAGCGTCTACGTGAGCTCCTGCAGGCCGTGAAGCAGGAATCTGTGGCCGTTCTTTTCCTCGACGAAGTCGATGGCCTATTACCCCGCCGCGGGGGCAATTCCGCGGTGGACAACCGCATTGTCACGCAATTTCTCTCCGAGATCGGCGGCTTTGAATCGAGTGAGAATACCTTACTTCTTCTCGGTGCGACGAATGTGCCCTGGGATATCGACGACGCGGTTTTTCGCACCGGACGTTTTGATGAGAAGATCTACATTCAGCCGCCGGATGTCGCGGCCCGTTTAGGTATCTTCCAGCATCACCTGAAGGAAGTGCCTTTAGCCGAGGATGTGATTCTGAAAGTTTGGGCCGACAAGCTGGAAGGCTACACCGGGAGCGACATTGTTGGTATCGTCAACGGGGCCAAGCGCAGTGCACTCGGTCGTGCAATTAGGGAAGAGAGTGAGGCACAGGTTTGCAGTGCAGATCTGGAGCGCATCTTGCAGAACATCCCACCCTCGGCCAACCCGAATCTGCTGGCCAAGTATCAGCGCTTTGCCGAACAGGCCGGGGTGAAGTAGGTGTGTTATAAAGAAATCACATTAAAGACGTTCATTAACGGTTAAAATCTTGGTGAATCTCTGTGCCACGTGCTTCAGTTTTCTTCACCGTTATGCCGTTGGATGATGTGCCCCGACTATTCTATGAAGACCATTCCACGCCTGCGCAGGTGTTGCAACCCGGTCACGACTTAGGGCAATACCGAGTCGAGGGTTTAGTCGGACGGGGAGGCATTTGCGAAGTCTATGCGTTCACTCACGCGGTGCTGGACAGGCGACATGCTCCGAAAGTGATCCGGTCGGAAATTCTGGATCACCCGGAGCTTGATCGAGGTGACGAAAACTGGTCCAACTGAAAAGTTAGTCTAGCCGCAAAATCCGCTGCCCAAAGCTCAATCCTGTCTCAGCGATATCTTCTGCATTTCAGCGAACACATCATTAACCCATCCAGACTAACGAAAGCTCTGGCCCAGTTTGGGTAACTCAAAAAGCACAGAAGAAGATTATCTATTTGAGAACGAGAATCTTAGTAGTCCATTAGATGATTTGGAGTGATTTCATCAAGAGACCAGCCAGGCGAACCCCCGCCCCAGCATCCCTAAAGACACCCCGTCCTTGCAGAAGGATTCTAACCTAGGAGTCCCTACAAGCCCTTTGCGTTTCTATTTAAGGGGGTTGGGGAGGGTTATAGTTTTAGGAGCGTAGGGAGGCAAATAGGTGCGATTTGAGGTGGTCCCGAACCTTGGACAGGTTGCAGTGATAGTTTAGATGTAGTCCAAATGAGTTCCCGAGAGGAGTCCAGTCTGGAAGGTTGGTTCTTAATGTTGTGTGTGGGGTGCTGCCGCCTTCGCTTCGTGGAGGCTATCCTCAAAGGGTGCCGCTCAGCGTTATGATTGAGACAAGGCGCTTTATATTCCGACCTAGTCAGTTCAGGAAAACGGTCGTTTACCTATAGTCTAAGGATGGCTTCAGCTATCCCCGAGTTGTTCTAGGCAGTAATCTACTGCCGCCTCAATTTGCTGCATTGGTAAAGCACCCCATTCTTTCAGATAGTCATCTCTCATAAAATTGTTGGGAGGATGGCAGTTTTTAAGATGCAGGAAGAGTTGATAGAAAGCTTTTCGTTCCGGTGCGTCGTGAGGGAGTTGCACCCCACACCACTTCCAAAGGGATCGTTGCAGGGCGAAAAACGACGCGAAGTTTAGGCTATCGTCATCGTGAAGACTATCCTTTCCGATTACCCGCGCGTTTAGCTCAGGAAATCCTATCTCTCTCGGCAGTAAACCTTGCTCGTGAGCATGGTCGATGAAGGCGTAACCGTCAAAGCGCAGGGCGCACTGCGTAAATACATTATACGCATTTAAAAAGGCATCTATATCTTTAGTTTTCAAAGTAGTTTGATTGCAACAGTTGCAAAATAGAGTTCATTAAAACGTTCGTATTTTTGAACTTTCTGCTGCTCAAAAAATCGGCTCGTTCGCTCAGGTATTCAAGTTCAAATAACTGGTTTAAAATATAAAGTTTGCAAAACTACTTAATCTATGAGTTTCCTAAACTCATGAAGATTGGATATGCTCGTGTTTCAACTTTAGACCAAAACTTAGAACTCCAACTGGATGCTCTTGAGCAAGATGGTTGTGAGAAAATCTATAAGGATAAGATTTCAGGGGCTAAGGCGAGTCGCCCCCAGTTTGACAAGATGTGTGAGCATCTTCGCAAGGGAGATACGGTAGTCGTCTACAAGTTGGACCGCCTCGGTCGAAGCCTGCGTCATCTCGTGGATACGGTAGCTGATTTTCAGAAGAAAGCTATCAGTTTTAAATCAATCAACGATCCTGTGGATACGTCATCTTCCCAAGGTAAGCTCATCTTTAACATATTTGCCTCTTTGGCTGAGTTTGAACGTGACCTCATAAGGGAGCGCACTCAAGCAGGCTTGCAATCGGCAAGGGCAAGAGGTCGAACAGGGGGCCGGCCCAGAGGTCTTACCCCGCAAGCAGAGAAAACCGCTAGGGTTTGCGAATCGCTCTACAAGGAGGGGGAACTGAGCGTGAATCAGATAGCTGAGCAACTGAGCATCTCTAAAGCCACACTCTACAAATACTTAAGGCATCAGGGCGTTGAGATAGCTGGGTTTAAAAAGACCTGTTAACTGTGCCGTGCAATATGCTAAGGAGCAACAGAGATGATGAGCATTCTTGCACTATCGCTGCTAGCTATAAGCTCGAATTTAACGCCTCCTATTACCGTTGATGCTGCTCTCCCTATGTTCTGTTTCACCCACTGTGAGGCTTTATCAGGACTGCTGCCCTTATAGGGAAGGGTAGCAATGTATCCAAGAAAGTCCGAGCTATCTCTGTCTACTTGACCAGGGAGAGATATCACAGAGCCCCGCACATTGATAATCTTTGTTTGGCCATCTCCATACATATCAGCAATGAGAGTTGAGGTGCCCCTGACTAGTTTGCAGGAGACAGCCATCTGTCCGTCGGCATAGGTCTTATCAACAGAAAAGCCTTTTTTCTCTAAGTTCAGGTAGAGATCTACGGCTGCAATCTCCGGGATATAAGGACTTTTGGAATATTCACCTACCCGTTCCTGTCCCCATCCGCTTTTATCATCAGGTTCATTAGAACTTCTTAGAGCTAGTATCCATACGAGGAATGCAATGGATACTGCGCAAAACAAAGAAGCCCATAGGAATCTCTTCAATTCCCTCACTAAATCCGCACCTTCACCGTTTTTCATGAAGTCGCCATGGGATTTCTCGTTGGGTGCTTTCGAAGCGTTTTTTGCAGCAGCCTCGTTTGTGAGCTTACGAATCAGTTCCGAATTTTCAACACGATCATCGACCAACTCAAACCAATCTCCATCAGGGGCATTCTGCTCATTTATGTGAATAATCCGAAACTGAGCATCATCCCAATCCTTCATTAGTTGCTCGACTTCATGAATCGTATGAACTCCGTCCTCCTCAACAGTATCAATCTCGATAATCCACTTATCTAAGATTTTATTGTTAGCCACAGACTCTTTAAGCGCACTTAATTTCATGGTGGATGTTCGTATTTAGGAGCTTCAGCAACATTCCAGGGAACGTCTTGTAAACCAGTTTGCAAGTTCATCAACGCAACGAGATACTCTGATTCTGTCATCATGGCTTAGTGTTCTTGCTTTCGCAAGGAATAAAACCTCTACGGGATTTGATTCAGTGCCTGTAGGATCCATCAACTCTTGTATCTCTTTAATCAATTCTTGGGCAAGCTCGTCGAGAGCCTGAACGTCAAGATCGTGGAAGGCATGTGAGCAATTAGTGAAGGCTTCATAAATCGAATAGTCTTCACAGCTGAAGGCATGAGGAAGCATCAGACAACGCCGTGCCTGAGCGAGTTTGTGCACTTGGTTTGAATAGTTCATTTTAGGAGTCAAAAAAGAATACGGGTTCGAGGGCGTTGATACATCGCTCCCAATAAGGCATCGGCCCTGTCGGGGCTCTGGAGGCCTCTAGAGGCCATCTTTGGCTTAGGCTCAACCTGCACCTGTCCTCTAGAGTTCAAGGCGTATCTGCGGGAGACAAGTTGCTCGTGCAGGAGCTTGTCATTAGGGAGGATGATTTCGCCTGCTTTTATTCGCTCTGCTCCCTGCATCCAAATCTCAGTTCCCGTGTTTGCGTATGCTGCTTTGTCTTTGGCGGGTGACTCATTCTTTATTCGCCTGAGCTTCCATCCTTCTTCCTCAAGGCGGTCTAGGATCGGGATTCCAAGCCCTGAGCCATCTCCGCTTATCTGTGAAGGCCGCAAGCCCTCCTGCCGAAACAGTCTGATAAACTCGCCACAGGCTCCCATCGTATTTCGATCCCGCCATGCTTTGACGATTTCAACCTTATTACCTCTGCGAACAGCGAGAACGTTCTCATCGCCACCGCCCGCATAGTCACAGAAGGCGTGAACCTCCCCATCCTCAAACTCAGGCGGATTGCTGAGGCAGCGTTCAAGGTCCGTCAGGGAAATAGTGACTTGATCGTTTTCATCTTCGGGGAACTCGGCAAAGACCATTGAGCGCACCAGCGGGGAGTGTTCCCCGTATTTGTCGATCTGCTCATCAATCCAGGATTGCGGGATATGAGAGCAATCTTGAGCAGTTACGCTCATCTGCTGAAAGAAGCGGCGTTCGGAAGTGAAAGCTCGATAAAACTGACCACGCCTCGCCCCCGGCGAACTCATTAACAACAGGCGGCTTGGCTGGCACCTAGAAATCGATTCAAAAATTGGATCAGGAACCGATTTCGCCTCATCCACAATAATCCCTAAGCTATTTTCGTGCCACCCCTCCCAGCGCCCCGCGTCGTCAGTTGAGAAACCGATGATTCTCGATCCTGTGTTCGTTTCGACTTCAGTATCTAAAAACTTCCAGCTTGGGAAAAGGTGCTGATAGCGTCTCAGTTCGGGAAAAGCTTGTTCCTTAACTTGCCTGAAAACACCAGCGGTTATGATTGTGAGGCTGTTCGGGAAAACAGCAGCGTGCCACAGTGCGAGAGGAACAGCTAGACGGCTTGTTTTGCCTGTTCCGTTCCCGGCCTTCACCGCTAGAGAGCTTCCCCGTGCATTCATCTTGGCAAGAGCCTCTATCTGCCACTCCGCCAAATCCATGCCTAACACCCCCAAGGCGAAGCCGTAAGGGGTGTGCAATTGGTTTATCCGTTCATCCTGAATTGCCTGACTCATACCGCCTCCTAGCCTCCGCTATGCGCTCAAGGGTTGCATCATCTACAGAATGAACATGGTTTACCGCGCCCTCATGTTTGTGGGCTACCTCCACTCTGTTCTTGGCGAAGCTTTCAGGGCGCACATGCTCAAGCCACCATCTTGCAGATGCGGTGTCACCTCCTTCAGTCGCCTCTCGAATTAGGGAGAGCCGTGCCGCAACTCCCTTTGCCATAGCCCCCTCTATGGACTCACGAAAATAAGGAAACTCCTTCCTCCACTCATTAAACGTGTTGTATGAAATCCCTGCAAGGGCAGCAGCATCCTTTAAGGGCAAGCCATCAGAGATATACTCCAGCACCTCCTTAGTTAGGTGGGGCGTTCGTTTGGTTGGCCTGCCGCGCTTGCGTGTCGGTGTTCTAGTGGTGCTCATATATTTTGAAACTGTTTCAATTTTAAGTCATTGGTCAGATGTGCCTACTAGTGGCAAGTTGGTGTTATGGTTAAATTGGTCCTTATGCCTACAGCACGATCTATTGCTTGCTGCATCTGCTCACAGACAAACTCAGCATCAGTATGCTTGCACACAATCGAGTCATGTATTGTCCCAAAGACTACACCTGATCGATGTAGAACCACTCCTAGGTCATTAAAGATCAAGTTAGCCTCTGCCTTCTGAAGAACTATCGCTAGATGGTCCCCGCCGTTGGCATTGTTAGTCCGGTGCTCAATGACTTTTCGGGCAAGGATAGGGAAGAGTGATTGGAAAGCATTCCATAACCTACTCGCGGGGCGAAGAGAATAGCCGTAGAAAATCCTCCTGAAGCATTCACGCTTCATGGCCTTTCTGTCTGTGCATCGCTTCCCCGCCTGCTGATAGAGGACATTATAGAACCCCTGAGAGACGATTTCGACAAATCTTAGTAACTCATTCCTTTCCTGTTGGTCTTCAGCATCCAGCAATGAGCAAAGTAAAAGCGGTTGGGCGGAAGGTATATCGACCTCGGCTATCGGCTCATTATCGAGCCTGAGATACGGCCTTACGACTGTAGGCAGACCCGATAAGGTTGAGTAAAACCTTCCAGTCCTTGAGTTTTTGGTTTTAGACGTAGTGCCTTGGTTGAATCTTTCCGCGCACCTAATTGAGAAATTTCTGACTATGGAGTTCTCGAACTCTATCGAGTCTTCAAAATCCTCAAACGTAAATCTATCTAGGTCATCTGCTACTACTCCGTATATCCCAGTAAGATCAGCTCCCAGTTGGCTTTGTATGGCATTATATCCCTCGATGTGGTTTAGGATCGTCTCTGAAGCTAGGGGAACATCCGCAAACGGCATGGAGGCGTATTCTAGGCTATATTTATAGCCGTATGACTTCCTCCGTGGTATTGAAATAAAGTCACATTCGATGACACCTTTGTTTAGTAGGAAGTCTAAGACAGGGGCGGCATTTCCTCTGGAAATTATTCTCTCCAAGAAACGCTGGGAAAGTTGAATGAATCCGGAAGAGTCCTCCTCTGGGTATGCTTTGATTTCCTCAAGCAAAGTCAGAAGACCCAAAACGAATATAACCTTCCAATAGAATATTCTAGTTATTCCATAATACTCCAGATTTGCCCTAGTCAAAATTTCTGCTGGATGAAAACACCTAGGAACTGAAACTGTGGTAGGTAATTTCATAAATATACTCTCCTTATTCCTTCCTATGGTTCCTATCTATCTATCTATTCTTCTCTATTATATAGTCCCTAGTTTTTACCGACGAAGTATCAGCAACTAGTCTCATACAGAGTCTCCGATTGCATCCACCCGGTAGCGTTCGACTGCCTCCTCTACCTCACGGAGCTTCAGCCTGACAGTCCTATGTCCAAGCTTATGGAATGGGATAACTCGCTTCCGCATAAGCTTCTTTACGCCATCCTTACTCAAGGACAGGTGGTCAGCTACGTCCTCTATTTTGACGTATTCTGAGGGAGTTTTGTTTTGAGGGCTTTTCCTGACCCGTTGTCGTATTCTTACTTCGCGCATAGGCTACATGGAAAGCCATATGAGCCCATTTAAAAGCGGATAAGCGTGTCGATTTAGAGTGTCGGAATCATCACAGTAATTCGATATACCCCTCAAGTTCTACAATGACCGCAGACCATCTAGCCGCTATGCCCTCCCTGCGGTTCCTATATCTGCTATATGCACCTCTGAAATTCGTATCTGCGTTCGCTTCGTTTGAATCTTCTTCAGCAATCAGAGATTGTAATGAATAAAGCTCACTGTGAGTTGGTATATAAGAATGCGCTTCTAGAATTTTCTCTAAATCAAGCTTACTCCCGATTTTCGGCTTTTCCCCTTTGCTCTTAGGCATCCCATTGGCCTTTCTACGTCGAAACTCTTGAATCAAGAGATCGATTAGCTCACCTTTTCTGTCGTCCGCTAAATCAGAGACCGTATCAGGGGTAATAGATGCAAACTTTTCCAAGGCATTATCTAGCATCGCCTGATATAACTCGACATAGAAAGCTATATCTAGGCTCTTAACTAATTGTGAGCAGACTGCCACTTCACCCTCTGTCTCTACCCCGTGGGGTCGCATTTCATTGAACATGATGTGCGCCGCGCTTAGAGGATACGACCGCAATACTGCCTTTCGCAGTGGATCATCTATGCTTGGGGTATCAGGCACAAATCTCATTGCTGGGTTGTCCTCTAAGTTCTCCCAACGCTTTTTTTCAAGCACCTTCTCAATGTTCTTGTTGAAAAGCCACTCATATAAAGTCGGCTCAATTACCTGAATTCTTGGCTTTGGCATTTGGACAATTAAGCAGGTAATTTGATAATATTCTCAGCAGAGCTAAGAGGATTAATCTTCCAGTATTTCTTACCCTCACGCTCTGGAACCAGTTCGCGGTAATTCTTGAAGATCAGCTTTGTGTCAGTATGCCCTAGTTCGATAGCGAGCTTCCCCGCATCTTTTTCCAGTGCTAGGGTATAGCTTGCGTAACTGTGCCGCATTCCATTCTGAGGCCAAGCCATGCTCTTAGCTTTCTTAAGGCCAGCTCTGAAGTCATCCAATGTGTCTTTGTGCTTACCAGGGCAGATGCTCTTTTTGTCCTGCTGCCTGTAGGGAGCGATCCACTGAGCTAAGTTCTCCCTAATCGGCACAAACCGCTTTCTGGCAGATTTCGAGCTGGCAGCATCTACCAAGATATTCTCCGAATCAAAAAGGACGTTACCCCATTTCATACGCTCAATCTCAGCAGTCCTTATACCTGCGAAAAATCCCAGTGCTAGGAAAGGGATGAGTTCTGGGTATTCCTCTGAGGCATAGTTCAATGTAGTTACAACTTCCTTGGGAGTGAAAATTGGAACGGGCGAATCCTTCACCTTCTTTTCCGCGATGTCTGCCACTGGGCTAGAAGCGGCATAGTGATTCTTAATGCACCAAGAGAAAAAGACCCCTATGACCCTTCGGAAATTGTTCTGGGTGATAGGAGAGACCTTCATTCCATCTATCCAGTTCTGAAGTGCCTGTGTTGTAATAGTGGCAGCGTGCTCATCTCCAAACCGCTCCTTGAACTTGTTCATCTTAGCACTCAAGTCCCCTAGGTAGCGTTCGGATAGTCCGTCTAACCTCTTCCTCTCAAGGAACGGCTCTACTAGATTTGAAACAGTTTCACTTTTCTCTATCTGCTCTAGGTGCTGGATATAGTGCTCTACCGCGTCAGTCAAAGTCCGTCCATAAGGCTGAAGCTGCTGGGCTGCCTTCAAAGCCTCAATTTTCAGGCCATCAGGAATAGAGGCAGCTCGTAAGCCCAGATTCGCTGCATCCGTCTTTCTCTGCTGCAAGTATAGCTCTGCATCCGCTTTAATCTTGAAGAACTTCCTAGAGGGCTTCCCGCCGTTTCCACGCCCCCCAGTCACGACCCACTTGAGGTGAGGTTTCGTCTTAGAATTGTAGCGACGTAGATTAAAACTTGCCTGTCTCATACGTTCCCAAAGTATGCCATAGTGTCCGATGAAATCCAGCAAAAACAGCAACAAAATAGCAACGTCTACGCTAAATTGTTGATAATCAATACGTGGGAGCAGACTGTAAATCTGTTTTCTTTGAGTTCGCTGGTTCGAATCCGGCTCTCACCACCACTTTAAGGCCGTCCGCAAGGACGGCCTTTTTTTGTGGTGAGAGTCGGATGAAGAACCAGCGCTGGTTTGACGGAGCGAACGTAGTGAGCAGAGAAGGGACACTCGTAGAGTGGTCGCGAAGCGATGCCGAAGGCACCAATCCGGCTCTCACCACCACTTTAAGGCCGTCCGCAAGGACGGCCTTTTTTTGTGCGCGGTTTACGTCAAGTTTTACGTAG
>Ga0209555_10000644_pt1 | contig 28997 bp, 32 predicted proteins | sample SaaInl85LU_5_DNA_FD_184643 | JGI IMG/M metagenome (GOLD analysis project Ga0209555, IMG submission 184643) | Marine microbial communities from expanding oxygen minimum zones in the Saanich Inlet - ESP_85LU_5_DNA (SPAdes) (version 2) | ecosystem: Environmental > Aquatic > Marine > Intertidal... | reverse complement strand
TTGAAATGATTCGCAAGATAAATACAGACTACGGCAATGGTGTTGTAATCGGTATCATATCATCTTCGGATGACAACCAAGAGATTGAGAAAGCTAAGGCAGTTGGCGCTCAGTTCTGGATCATTAAGTCTGATGAAATTGAACCAAGGCTGGAGGAGTTCTTAAAAGACTACGACAGCTACCAGAAGAAGACTGCTCCATTCAAAGTATATAAATGATAAGTGGTAACGACACAGTAAATGAAGCGCTAGCTAAAGCAAAATCCAAGAAGGTTTACATAGAGGGAAACTTCATTAAACTACTCAAGGATTCTTTAGATGCTGATGTCGTTGCATACATATCTGAGTGTAAGGATAAGGACAAGCAGTCCCGCAGGAAGAGACTTGATGTAACCAAGCAGGTGCAAAAGCAAAACAGTGAGCTTGCAGAAGCAGCTGTTATTAAAGAAGCCTTGGTGCTAGAGCTGCAGAATGCGTTAGACGATGCTGAGAAACTTCGTGATGAAGCTGTTGAGGATTTAGATCTAATGCAGAAGCGCACACAGTTTGAGCTGATAGGTTTAATTGTAAAGGTGGCTCTGATTATTATCGTAGGTGTTGGTATTACCACCACTCTACTTTATACTGTAGCTATGTTGGCAAACAAGGATACTACACTTCTAGGCAATGCTTGGAGCAACCTCTTTGGTATACTGCTAACCAACAGCTTTAGTATTATAGGAACTATAATGGGAGTGAAGTATGCCACAGAAAAAAACCAGTAGTTATAACTATGATAGCGTTAAGGCGCATTACGCTAAGTACAAAGACAGTGTAGCTGTTGATTGGGTTTACAGTGAGAAAACAGGTCACTATGAAACTGTATATGTAGCGAAAGGTGAAGATTACAATGGTAATAAAGAGCAATTCAATGAGTTCTCTCATAACCTGCAGTACTGGGTAGTACCTTCATTCTTTGCTATAATGTTTGCACTGATAATTTTTGCTGTTGTACTTTATCGTGATAATGGTAAAGCATTAAAAGAGAAAAGAAAGGATAGCATCTTAGGAATGATGCGTAATAAATAGATATTATATTATTTGTTAATTTTGTAACATAATTAAATTTAATGAACATGGAAAATAAACAAGAAGCTGAAATTGAAAATCAACTTGGCGATGCCGGGTTTAGCTTTTCTGATACAATGCCAGAAGGAGTAGAAAATGCTCCATCACTAGTACCAGATAGCTTTGATATAGATTTAAGTACTCCTTCACCAGCTGAAGAACAGCAAGTAGAACAGGAACCTGTTCAAGAGTCTGAACCAGTTGCCCAGGAGCAAGCTACTGAGCCAGTAGTAGAACCTACTAGCGAAAGTTCTTTAAATACAGAAACCCCTGTTGCGGAAGAGCCGTCTCTTGACGAGTCTGCTGTATCTCGTTATGTCAGCGAAAAGCTTGGCTTAGAGATAGAGAGTCTTGATCAATTGTCAGCTGTTCTACAACAAACACAACAGCAACAACAATCTACAATTGATGAGCGAGTTAAGGTTATCGCTGACTTTGTAGAGCAGACAGGTCGCAATCCAGAAGATTGGTTTAGATACCAGGCTTTAAATCCATCCGAAATGGATGATATGACAGCCATTCGTGTATCTATGTCAAACGAATATCCAAACCTTAGTGGTGAGGAGATTGATATGCTTGTAGGCTCAAAGTATAAACTTGACGAAGATTATCACTCAGAAGACGAGGTTAAACTTAGCAAGCTACAGTTAAAGATTGATGCTGATAAAGCTAGAACAGGAATTGATCAGATTCGTTCTCAATTTACTGCTCCAGCAAAACAAAAAGATGAAGCTGTTCAGTCACCTATTGACGACCGTTGGATTCAGAACATGCAAGAACAAACCAACAACTTAGACGCTGTTACTTTTGAGTTAGCAGACGGTAAGGAGTTTGAGTTCAGTATTAATGATTCTTACAGAAATCAATTGATTGACAAGAACCGTAACATTGAATCGTTCTTTGACCAGTACATTAGCCAAGACGGACAATGGGACTACGATAAGTTCAACATTCATCAAACGCTGGTTGATAACATTGATGCGATAGCAAAATCATTGTATCAGCAAGGTATGAGTGACGGACAGCGTAGAGTCGTTAACGAAGCGGCAAATGTTAAGTCAGAAGCACCGGCAGTAGGTACGGCACAACCTACAGACAATGTCTCACAGCAACTCTTAGATGCGTTGGGTGTAGACAAAACTTTGAGATTTTTTTAAAACATAAAATTTTAAGCAATGGCTTTAAAATCAGGACAGCCAACCCTTAGTGGTGGCGTAAACCAAGCGTTCAAGCGCTTAGACCCAGCAAAGTACACCTCATTAGGTGACTTTATTAATGAAGTAAACCGCCCGGACATCCGTGAGGCGCTTACAAAAACGTACGGTGATCAAGGTATCACTGGATTCCTACAAATGACTGGCGCAGTTAAAAACGCTGGAACAGCTGACAAGGTTCAGTGGTGGGAAGAAACTCGTCTCCATGCTCGTCAGACTGGTGACTGGGATTCAAGCGGAGATATTATTGTAACTCTTGCTGATGAAGCAATCTACGTTCGTGAGAATGACGTATTGTTGATCGGCTCAACTCGTTACTTGGTACAAGATGTAGCTGCTATTGGTTCTCCAGCAACTGGATACACATTGACTGTTGCAGACTTTGATACTACAGCTAGTAACCCAACTAGTGGTGCTGTTGATGCTGCAATCATTGGTAACTTGTTTGGTCAAGGCGATAGCCAACCAGCTGAGTACTTGGAAAGCAACGTTGTATTGCGTGAAAACCCTTACATGATCTTGAAAGAAACATTCAAGGTTACAGGTTCTCAAGCTACAAACATTGGCTACATCAACCTTGGTAATGGTGACTACCGTTGGTACATCAAAGGTGAGATGGATACTCGTCAGCGTTTCCTCGACAAGCGTGAGATGATGATGTTGTTAGGTGAGAAAGCTAAAGGTGCTGGTGGTGCTGCTGCTACTATTTCCGTAAATGGAAAAACAGTAGAAGGATCTGAAGGTTACTTTGCTGCTATTGAAGATCGTGGTATCGTTGAAGCTACCGGTTCTGGTAGCGTACTTACAACTTTATCAAACCTTGATCTAATCATTGCTGAATTAGACAAGCAAGGTGCTGCTCCTGAGTACGCTGTTTACAGCAATACTAAGCAGATGTTGGCACTTGACGATATGGTAGCTGGACTTAACGGTTCTGCTGGATTTGGTGACCCAACAAACGGACCAATGGCTTTCGGTGCATTCCAAAATGCTGACCAAGCTGTAAAACTTGGATTCAAGTCATTCGGACGTGGTGGTTACACATTCCACAACAAATCTTGGAAATTGCTCAACGACCCAACATTGTTAGGCGGTTCTGGATTTATCGGTGCTATGATTCCATTGACTTCTGTAATTGATCCTAAGACTGGTGGTCGTGCTGCCGCTCTAGAGATGAACTACAAAGCAGTTGATGGTTACTCTCGTGAAATGGAGCACTGGATGACAGGTTCTATCCTTGGTGTTACTAACACTAATGACGATAGCTTGCAGTTCAACTACCGTTCTGAGTGTAACTTAGTTACTCGCGCTGCTAACCAGCACGTATTGATCCGTGAATAAACGATCATAACAAATAGGAGAGGGCTTTAGGGCTCTCTCCTTTTATTTTTTAATTCAATTTAATATTCAATACAATGGCTAATACTACAGCTAAAAAATCCCCTGGTCGACCAAAGAGCGTTCAGCCAACACAAGCTGCTCCAAAAGCAGCACCTTTAGACTATTCTGTTAAAAAGGTTATTAACCCAGAAACAACTAAGATCTACGAAATCGTCAAAGGCGGTGGTATCATTTGTAGAATACCTTCAGAGGTAATCGTATTTGACCCTGTAGAGAAGAGTACCGTTTCTTTAAGATACTGCCCTAATGAGCGCAGTATTGTTAGAGACGAACAAAGCCAGTACGCAGTAAGAGAGCATGTTGTATTTAGAGATAAGATGCTTGCTGTTGATTATACTAAGCCTACACTCATTGAATTTTTGGACAGACATCCAGACAATGTTGCTAATGGCGGTAGATTATTCAAAGAGATTGACAAAGCAAAAACAGCAGAAGAAGAATTGGATCGTGAGTTTGCAATGCATGAAGCGATTTCAATGATTCGTAATAAAGAGATTGACGAGCTTTTACCGGTAGCAATGTCTTTAGGTATCAGTATCAACCAGAAGAACTCTGAGATCAAGCGAGAATTGCTTAGAGACGCTAAAGCGAACCCTTCTAGATTCATTTCATTGTTTGACAATCCTCAAGTGAAGTGTCGTTCTGCTGTTATGCAAGCTCGTGAATTCCAAATTTTAAAAGTTAGCTCTGGAGCAGTTTCTTGGTACGATACCAACAGACAAATTGTTTCAGTACCTGTAGGTTCAGATCCTATCGATGTAGTTGTTCGTTTCTTTATGACGGAGAAAGGAGCTTCTACTTACGAGAAAGTACTTGAAGAGTTAAACAATATCTAAGTACCTGTTACGTAGAATGTTAAGCAGAGGGGTTGCCAAAAGCAGCCCCTTTTCTTTTCGTATATTTGTAGTATCTAATATTAATCAGATGGCAAGTGTAAACAGAGTATATACAGCATTAAAAGACCTGGTCAACAAAGACCAGAAGGGATTTGTATCGCCTGCTGTATTCAATAGTTTTGCTGGTTTAGCTCAGATGAACATCTTCAACAGACTGTTTGATGAGCATAGAAATGCAATGCGTTTCCGTAGAGCTGGCGTAGACCCAGGAAAGAGTTTAAGCAAGGATAAAAATATAGATGAAGACTTATCTGTTTTTTCAAAGAAGTCTACGCTAACACAGGTTAACGGTGTTTTTCAGAAGCCTAGTGATTTAGCTAGAATATCTTCTATTATAACAAACAGCAGTTATGTGTTTGGTTCTTCTCAAGGAAACAGCGTTCAAATCATGTACAATCAAGACGATATTGATCGTGCTTTGATGAGTGATTTATCTAAGCCTACACAAACATCACCTATAGGATTGGTCTCTGATTCTATTGAGGTATTTCCAACAGCTATAAAAAAAATAGACTTAAGGTACTACAAGCTGCCCGAAGGAGTAAACCCAGTTACGGGAGCTAAAACATCAGCACAACCAAAGTTTGGTTACATATCTAGTGTACCAGGTGTTGAGATATTTGACCCTACAAACAGTATAGACTTTGAATTACCGGAGCATTACTTCACAGATTTGGTTATAGAGATTGCTCAACTTGTTGGTATTAATCTACGTGATTCTGCTGTTGCTCAATATGCAGCAGTTGAAAAACAGAAAGAAGAGAATAAATAATGTCGTTAGAAACCGTATCAATAGATCAGATTGTCAATGACTTCATGTTAACCATGGGGCATGATGACTACACTAGCAACGCATCAGAAGTTGTTGTAAGAAACTTTGCTCTTAGAGGAGTACGTGAGATTGGTTTTGACATGGGCTTAAAGATTAAATCAGTAGAGCTTCCAGTAGACCAAACAAAAGGAACAGTAACATTACCTACAGATTTTGTAGGGTTATTAAAGCTTGGTATTATTGGAGCTGATGGTTTAGTATATCAGTTTATAGAAAACAGAAACATCAACCTTATATCAACTAGAGGCAAGGATGTTATCCCTGGTTATAGCGCTTTTGATTCAGAGGTATATAGAAACTATATTGCTAATGGATCACAAGGTCGCCTGTATGGTATGGGTGGTGGTAAAGGTGCTGGTGAGTACCGAGTAAACTTTGATCAAAACAGAATTGAGCTCTCTACAAGTGTTGGTTCTGACATTGTAGCTATAGAGTATATTGCTGATGAGGCTTTATCTACATCACCTAGCGTGCATAAATTTGCAGAAGAAACAGTAAGAGCTTACATATATTACAAGCTTATAGAGCGTAAGAGTAACGTACCGGCTAATGAAAAGGCTAGAGCTCGACAAGAATATTATAATGAGCGTAGAAAGTCTAATGCACGAATGAAGTCATTTGGTAAGCAGGATGCATTAGCAACGATTAGAAAGAATTTCAGACAGTCGCCTAAATATTAATTATGGCTATAGATAAGCTAACCCCGAGGTATCTGAATAAAGATAGCGATGAGCGTCTCATCAAGAACGTAGAGATGAAAGATGCATTAAACGTGCGTATTTCTACTGAAGATGATGGTGATGGAATGGTTATTAAAAATGCATACGGCAACGTAGAGATATCATTTGAGACCGCATTACCGTCAGGAACTAATAAGGTTGTTGGTTCTACTGCGTTTGAGCAAAGTGGCGTTATATACTTCTTTGTTTGGAACAGCAATAACAATCATTGTATTTATAGGTATTCAACGGGTAGCGATACTGCAAGCCTAGTATATAAAGATGCTGTATTAGGCTTTACAGAGAATGGTTTTGTAAAGGGTAACGTAGTTTTATCCTCTGATGGGGATGAGCTTTTGTACTTTAATGAAAGAACCAGTGCTCCTAAAAAGATAAACGCCTCTAAAGCTTTACGTAGCACGACATATCCAGGAGGAGCAACAGCTGAAGAAAAACTACTTGCATTAACTGTTGCTAAACAGCCACCTTTAAAAGCTCCTTCCTACAACATTGTAAACAATCCAGATGTAAAAGACAATCGTATTAGCGATAAGATCTTTCAGTTTGCTTACAGATATGTGTATTCTGATGGAGAGTATAGCGCATTGTCTCCGTATTCTTCTGCTGCTGTTTCTATTGCTCAGTTGCGTGACGGTTTTAATACTCAATCAGCAAAAGACTTTTACAATCAAATCAATGTATTCGTAAGAAACACAACAGCTGATGTAGATAAGATATTAGTATATGCTAGAAACGGTAACACTGGTGTATTCTATGAAATAAAGGAGATTACAAATAGCGGTAACAACGGGGTAAATACAGTACAGTTTACCAATGATATTGTTGGTTCAGCGTTAAGCGATACGGATATAAATAAGCTTTACGATAATGTACCTCAGTTAGCCGACTCTCAAGAAATTGTAGAAGGAAGGCTAATGTATGGAGGGTATACCGAGGGGTATCCTAATATAGATACAGATGTAGAGTTGCTAGACAATTACAAAGATTTAGAGAATATTTATAATATTGTTTTAAATCCTAGCTCTTCAACTACTCTAACTCGTTTTACTATTGATGATAGCGATCTCCCAAATACATTTAGTTCAGATTCTGTTTTATACGTTGACTTTAACTTTTCTGGAGACACGGTAAAAGTAGGTGGTAACACCTCTGAATCAGTTTTAGACTTTGATAACTTTGATATTATATTTAGTGACTTAGATGGCAGCAATGTAGATTCTTTTACAATAACTAAAACCGAAGACTATATTCCGTTTTTATCTAACGGTATAAACATATCAGAGCGTATTAGCATTCCTGCGGGAACAAGTAAAGCTGATGCTGTAAAGCTTTTTAGAGACAGGTTAACATCTAAGAAATACGAGCTTTTATTAACGCCTACAAATAATCAGTATGTTGATTTAAACAATGTCGGAACAAATTGGGCAGAAGAAACAGCTAGATTTAGAGGCAAGGCTAATATCAAGCCTATAGAGGTAAGTGCTAGTGAGATAAAATTAGCTATACAGCAATTAGAGCTTTATATTGTTGAGTTTTACAAAGCCAATAAAAAGAAAACTTTTGAGGCAGCTCCAGTTATTAGAATTGATTACTCTAGTTACAATCTAAACTATCAATTTGAAAATGTATTTGTATCTGGGACTCTATTCGCTTCTGCGGAAAAAGACTCTTCAACAAAAACTTTTAAGTCGGGAGGATCTCACAAACTTGGTATAGTATATTACGATGATAGAAACAGAAGCTCTGGGGTTCAAGAAGTCGGAGACGTTTATATAAAGTCTTTAAATGACAGAACAGAAGAGAATGATCTTTACGGTCCTTCTTCTGTTGTTATGAGATTGTCTCACAATCCACCATCATGGGCAAAGAAGTGGGCTCCAGTGTATACTGGGAGGTCTTCTAACGAGCTTAAATTGATGTATGGTATAGACGATGCATTTATACCATTTAGAACGATTACAGGCAGTCAAAACACGTATCCTAAAAACTCTATATATCTTTCTTTAAACTCTTTGTTTGCTGAAGATAGAGGTTACAATAAAACTACGGGAGCTGATTTAACCTATTCTTTTGAGAAGGGTGATACACTGCGTGTTATTGTATATGATGATGACCAGAGAACAAAAGAGGAGTTTAACGTATTAGGTTATACTAACCTTGTTGATGATTCAAACAATCCGATATTAGACGAATCTTCTGATAAATCATTGCGCGCTACTACAGGTGACTTTTTAATTATAGAGGAAAACGAATCTTCATTAGGATTTAACAGAGCCTCTGTAATGAATAGAGACACTAACTGGATGAAGAAGTGTGTTATTGAAATATACAGACCTAGCAACATAGATGAGAAAATATACTACGAGATTGGTAAGGATTATGATATAGTCTCTGGCGATCATCAAGATGAAAGAACAGCTACTACTTTTGATTTAACGGTAACTGAATCGCTTGCCGGTGGATTCTTTAAAGGAACGACTACTGTCAAGGTTTTCAAAGGTGATGAGATTTTAGTAGGGTCTAACCTTATAAAAATCACAAACAGCTTTACCTCTGATGTAAACGAGTTCTACGCATATTCCATCTCGGGCATACCTTTATCAACTGGTAATTATCAAAACGTTGTTGTACAAACAACAGATAAAGTAATTGACTTAACACTAGGCGATGCTTACTTTAGAAAAAGATTAATTTACTGTTCTTCTAAAAATCGCAAGAACTTATCGGGTAATGTAATATACCCTCCAAGTATAGGCTTGGTTGAGTACATAGAAGATTACAGTGCTAGCGATTTCTTTAATTCTAAGAGCAGTTCTATAGGTCGACCAATAGCTTATATACCAGATGCTCAGACAACGCACAGAAAGGGATCTATAACCTATTCAGACGCTTATACTATTGATGGTTCACGCAATGGATTAAGTTCTTTTAACTTATCATTGGCTAACTACAAAGATTTAGCTTACGAGCACGGGTCTATCATGTCACTTATAAGTTACAATCAACGGTTGTACTTTATACAGGAAGACAGGTCAGGCGTTGTTGCTGTTAATAGAAACATAATCACAACAGGTTCTGGAGATAACTTAGTTTCTTTATCTACTAATGTATTGCAATCAGAGCAGTACTACGCAGCTAATTACGGTACTCAGAATCCAGAATCTGTAGCACATAGAGATGGATCAGTATTTTTTACAGATGTAAATTCTGGTAAGGTTGTTAGAATAACAGGAAACGACATAAAGCCTGTTAGCGACATAAATATGGAATCTTACTTTGAACCTAAGTTTTCTACTATAAGTAAGTACCAACCTAAGCTTATTCCTGCTGGAATAGATACTGAAAATGGCGAGTACATAATATCTACTGATGAGATTACAGAAGCTAGAGTTATTATAAACTCGGGAGCATACGAGTATAAGGCACAGCTAGACTCAACTGGAACACAAGTTATTGCTCAAACATCATACAATCCGTCAGCTGTTTTCTCTTTCAGTACTGAGGTAAGGGATTTTGACGACATCTGTGACAACTTTGATGACAGCTTGGGTGCTATCGTATACTTAGATGAATTGATTAACGGAGATCCAATCTATGTGAATCAACCTTTCCAAACAAGTAATCTTTATGGTATAGCTACTAATAAGAATTACGACTTCTTTGTATCCATAAATGTAAATATGTTCTTACCTGGATTTACTTTTGATAATGGGTACTGTGATTCAGACGATACAGGAGCTATATCTTCGGGTGCTGTGGTCTTTGAACCATTTACAGCAGCGTACTCTTTATCTAATAATGTTTGGACTACTCGTTATTCTTTTATACCAGAAGATGTTGTGAGTGTACATAACACTATGTATTCCTTTAAGAACGGAAGCATATACAAGCATATTGAAACAGCAAATAGAAACACATTTTACGGTTTAGAAACGGAAGAATCTATTGTAGAAGTTATTTCTAAAGTTTCTCCATCAGCTATCAAGACATATGAGTCTATATCTTTGGAAGGTAATAGCGCCTGGGATGCAGTTGTGTCTAATACAAATCAATCTGTTGTTATTGATGACGCTTCTTTTAAAAAGAAAGAAGGCTTCTATTATGCTTATGTACATGGTGCTACTACTTCTAGAAATGGAATAACCAACATTACAAGCACAAGCAGTACGGATGAGTTCTTTGGATTAGGTGTTGTTGACAGTGTATCAAATGATACTATCACTTTTAAAAACAATATTGCATCTATGAACTTCCCATTGGGTACTTCATCGTTCTTATATAAGGTCAACGGTACACAACTTGACGCACTATCTCTAACAGCGTCTAGTATTTCTGAATCAAATCAACTAACTTGTAACACAAATGTTACCGGATTGGTACAAAATGATTTAGTAGTGTTGGTCGCTGATTCAGCTATTGAAGGTGATCAAATAAGAGATTACTACGCTAGTATTAAACTAACAAAAACAGATACAAACCCTATAGAATTATATGCTGTTAATGCAGTGATAACAGATTCTAAGGCACATAATTAAAATACGTAAATTTGCACTATGGATCCAATTACAATGTCACTTCTTGTAGCTCAAGGTGTAGCCGGTCTAGGTAAGACTGGTTATGGTTTGTATCAGCAGCGTGCTGGTAGATCTGGTTTAGCTGGAGTACAAGAAGCTTCACGCATGAAGCCGGCTGAATATGCTGAGATGTTAAAACAAGCTAAGTCTGGTCAAGCTGTACAACAGCGTATTGACGCTATTAATAAAAGTTTAGCAACATCTACAGAGGCTTTACAGCAATCGGGTTCACGAGCTGTTATTGGAGGCATAGGCAAGGTTGTTGATGCGGGCACAGGAGCTACAAACCAGTTGCTAGCACAACAGCAAAGAGACATCATGTCTGCGTTAGGCGCTTCTGCTACGGGTTCTGAAAGACAAATAAATAGAGATACACAGCGTGAAATGATTCAACGTCAAGGATTCCAAAATGCTATTAATGCGGGTGTTCAGAATACAGTTGGTGGACTAAGCGACATTGGAAGAACTATTGGTTATGGCGCTTCTATGTCAAATAAAAAAACCGGATCTGATTCACAAGATTTTTTAGATTTTGAGATGAAAAATCCTTTGGAAGAAGCTACTATATCTCAAGTAGGTGACCCTCTTATAGAAGGTGGTGTAGATACAGCTGGTATTGCTGAGATGTACAGACCTACTTCAAGCCCTATGATGGACTTAACTCTAGAGGAAGAAGAGGCAGCACGTAGAGCTATTAGCCAAATGAATAACTTTAAATATGGTGGTATGATGCAAACTCCAGGAGAGTTTAGTCATGATACTAATCCTATACACATGATCCAGGACGGAGAAGTTATTGGAGAAATGACAGGAGGAGAATATGTTTTGAACCCAAAACAAGCAAAGGCTATATCTAAAGAATCAAAGTTCTTCCGTAATCTGTTAAAGACAAAAAGATTTAAATAATGGAGGAGTTCGTACCAAGCACTGTAATTCAAACACCAGACTTCCTTGGATTGGCGCAACAACGCCAGGACCAAATGAAGAAACAGAAAGCGGCTACCTATAATTACATTAACGATTATAAGCAGACAGGTGAAAACTACTTAGAAGGTTTTATTCCTGCTGTTCAATCACAATGGAACCAAGTAGAGCAGGCAATGAATGCCGTTGCTTCTGATGATAATATTTCTAGTAGACGAGCGTTAGATAACGCATATGCTAATTACGCTCAAGTAGCGGGTAAAGCTAAGTTTTTAACTGATGGGTATTATGAGAATACTTCACAGTATAGAGCTGACCCTTCTGCTTATGGTGTAGATTATAATGAGTATGAGCAGTACTCTAATGTGTACAGATACACCCCTCAAACATCTAATAGCTTATTAGCTATGGAGGAATATGTTGTGCCTAAGTCTATGGAGTTTCAAATTACAGCTCCAAACGAAATGGCTAAGACAATATTAGACCAAGTAAAACCAAGAATTGAAACAGACTTTTACGACCCTAGAACAGGTAGATATGACGTTGCAAGCATAGCTGATTTAGGACGTAATTTACTTCAAAAGACTGTTGGCTATGGTACTGAAAATATAGAGATGGCTACTGTTTACGGTGGTCTACGTAGTATGGGTAAGGATAAAATCACCAACTCACAGCAGTACAATTTTATCATGAGTCAAGATGATAACGCAAAATTAGGTTATCAAAACGATTATATAGACAATACAATGTCAATTTTTGTTGACCAGCTCAAGCGTTTAGGTGATCAAACCAAGGGTATTAGTGACGCTGACTTAAACATCAAGACATTTACTACTGATTTAGATAGCATCTATGATCCAGATGAAAAAATGATTATGGGTGTTGCTGGCGCTAAGGGATTAACATTACCAAAGACTGTTGAGACAACAATGGAGTATCCAACAGCTGAGAAGAGTGTCAATGATATTGCTAATGATAAATATGGTGATGACTACGATAACTTAAAAGATAAAGAAAAAGCAGCTGTTGATAAAGAACACCAGTCACAAATGACTTCAGGAACTACTGGAAGAACCGTAAAAGTTAAAGAGAAAATTACTTCTATATACGAGAAGAATGGATCTTACTTTGTAGAGACAGAAAGTAAAATTGACGATGACCTCAGCAAAAAGATTACTGCAATTAAAGCTGGTGTTGGTGGTGCGTTATTGATTCAAGAAGATGGAAAAGTAATGACTACGACAAGACGGGCAACAGATAAAGAAGTTGCTAATATACTTAGCAATAGAGCTGTTGAAATGGCTTTACAAGGAATGTCTATGGATCCAAATGATCCAGAGGGCTTGTTTAGTGACTCTCAAAATACAAACCCAAATGATCCAAAAGGCGTCTTTGCAAATTAAGTAAATTAGCCTAATAGAGTTAGATCTTAAATAAAAAACGTATAAATGCCTAACGAAAAGCTATCTGTACAAGACTTTGCAGCAAAGGTAAAAGCTAAATACCCATCTTACGAATCTTACGAAGACAGCGTTTTGGTTGATGCTTTCTTGAAGAAGTTTCCAGTATATCAAGATGCTGTAGACTATTCGCCAAAAAAAAAAGAAGATACAGCTGGAGAATCTTCGGTTACCGATTTACCCTCACCATCCAATCTTGACTTACAAGAGTATTATAGTGAAGCTAGCAACTGGGCTACGCAAGCTTACAATGATTTTAAAAAATCTAAAGGAGAAGACCCTTCAGAAAGTTATTTAGACAATATTGATAAGTCTTTTTATGAATTTACAGCAAACGCTCCTGTTGTATCTCAGATTGTAGGCGGTTCAAATAGATTTGTTGGAGGTGTGTTAGACATGTTTAACGGATTGATTAAAGAAGCGAGTAAATTCCCATCACCTTTGACCGGTGTTCCTAACCCTATAGCAGAAAAGTCTTTTGAAGAGGGCAACTATTTTACAGATCTTGCAGATACTTATAATGAAAATGCAGAGTATTTCAAGAAAGCTAGAGCTATGAACTCTGGTATATTCAGTCCTAATCTAACACAAGAGGATATGGACAAAGGGTTTTGGAATAACCTTACAGAAGGTGAGGTATCTAAAGCTAGTTGGTTATTAATGGACGGTGTATTGGAGAATGTTCCAAGCATCATGGTTGGTATGACCGGTAGCCAAGTAGGTAGTCTTGCTGTTTTAGGTAGACCAATAACTTCGGGCACACTTTTAATGGGTGCTTCTTCTGCTGGTAATAAATACCGTCAAATAGAAAACGATCCACGCTACAGCCCTGCTGAAAAGCTGGCATTTGCTTTTGCCCAAGGAGCTGTAGAAACAATATCTGAAAGTTTATTCCGTGGCGATTTAAATGCAGCACGCAGTATAATATCTAGTTCTTCAAGATCAAATGCTTTAAAAGATCAGTTTATTAACGAAGCACGCATGACTGATGTCTATAAAAAGATGATAGCCATGGGTAATGAGGAAGGATTTGAAGAGGTTCTTGTTGAGACTTGGGATATAGTAACAACAGGAATCAAAGAGGGAAAAACTATTGAAGAGATAAATGCAGAGATTCCTAGAATCATTGATGCTTATGCTTTAGGGTTTAGCTCAGGTGGTGGTATTCAACTTATTGCTAATGGACGTGCAGCACGTGGTAGTCTTAAAAACGGAGAGGCTAGAAAGAAAGCTGCTGAAACCATAAGAAAAGTTGAGGAAGCTGTTAAAGGCATGGATGATCCTCAAAAAAAGAATACAGCTGTACAGCTAATACAAGAAGAGAAAAGAAAGCTCAACAAGCTTATTGAAGAGGACCGTGAGTACTACAGTCAATTTAGCGAAGAAGACCGTAATCGTGTTGTTTTAATTGACAACCAGCTTGAGGTATTAGAACAGCAGTTGGATCTCATTAGTGATTCAGAATTACGTGCTGAAAGAGAGCAACAAGCGCTTGATTTAATAAAAGAAAGAAACGATATACACGGTAAGTACCCACAAAAAGTAACAGCTAACCAGGCTGTACCTGTCGCTCCACAAGCAGCAGTAGAAGAGGCGGTAGAAGAACCAGCTCCTGTAACTGTTTCTTTGACACCAGAGTCTAATGAGGCAAAGGTTAAAGATGTTATAGGTAAGCGTGTTGAGTTTAACAAACAAACAGGTATACTTACAGACGAAGGTGGTGGTAAGATTGCGTTATATACTGACGATGATCAAATCATTGAGCTTGGAAACATTGAAGAGATTGGAGAGCAACCATTAAAAGAAGCTGGCATCAGCTTAACTGATGATTTAGTTTCAATGGATGGCGACAATATTGTTGTTCGTGGTAAGAACTACAAGAACAATTATAGTAACCCTCTCGCTGCGATCAACCGTGATGATGAGGGTAACATCCTTTCTGTTACGTTAGACACTGAGGATGGATCTAAACGTACTTTTAAAGGCAATACTGCTGATGAGTTGGCGTACAACATCATAATGTCTCAGTACGAAGACCAACAGCTAGAATCAGAACTAGAAGAATTATATAATGCAGACGAAGAAACAAGACAGCTCCTTGAAGAGATTGAATCAATTAAAGAAGCTGCCGCTAAAACAGCAGCTAAAAGTGCTGAGCAAGCTCAAGAGCCAGCAGCAGAAGAGCAAGTAACTGAAGAACCAGTAGCTGAAGAGCAAGTAACTGAAGAACCAGCAGTGACAGAAGAGGCGGCTGAAGAAACAGTCGCTGAAGAACCTACAACCGAGGAGTCTGTAGCAGAAGAACCGGTAGAGAAGACTAAGGGTGAAAATAAGAAGAGTGTATACGATCCGAAAATAGAGCCTGGTCATTTCGTTATGCTTTACAGGAAAGTATTTGGAGAGTATAACAGCCAAGGAAATTATATTTTTGGACCATATGCTGGTGGGAAGGGAGCTTATCCTAGCATGGGTAACAAAGACGAAAGCAAGATTGTAAAAAGTGCTATGAAGTCTTCTAAGACTTATCAAGAAGCTTTAGCAAAGATTAAAGAAGACGCAAAGTCTCTAAAGAAAGAAGAAGCTAAGCCTACTAAAGCTAAGGCAAAAGAAAAGAAGCCTGTTGAAAAAGCTGAAGAGTCTACAGAAAAAGGTCTTGACTACCAGTCTGTAATTATATTACCTGATGATGCATCTAAATTAAAAAGTGTTACGGACGGTTACAGTAGGTTTTATTCTTCCCTTGTAGGACAGCGTGTTTTGAAACTTCTTACAGAAGCTAAGAACAGAGCTCAAATGAATTTTGATTTTAAGTACAATCTAGATGTAGCTACTCGCATAGCAGATGCATATGCATTTGGGATAAGAATACTGTTTCCTTATACTGATGCTGATGGAGGAATTAACGCTCAAGGTTTTGCAGAGGTTTCTATAGCAGATGCTGCTAATAACATACGTGAGTACGCTGAAAAGAATAAGCTAGGCAGATCTTTAGTAGAGGAAAATATTAAAGAACATCGTAATTTTTTAATTAAACAGCTTAAAAAAGCTCTACCTAAGAACGCTAATTTAAAATTAGTAAACAATTATCACCAGACATTACGTGAGGCAGGTCTTCCAACAGATATGCTTATTGAAATGTATGGCGGTAAATCAAACTTTGAAAAGGCACTTGATATTGTTTTTGACCGAGAGGGTAAATTAAAATACAAGCCTAAGAAAAAGAGTGCAGAGCCAACAACAGAACCTGTATTAAAAACAGAAGAGGATGTTGCTGTTAATGCTAAAACAGATGTCTTAACACAACAAGACCCGCAGGGAGATCCAGGTTTATTTAACGACTTGCTGTTTAATGAGGTAGCTAAAGGCTATACATTTGGCAAAGTAAATGAAGTATTCAATAAGTATTTGGGAGATTTAGTACCTAGAATAAATAAGATTGTAAAAGGTATCAAGTTTACAAACGGGTTTATACCGGACAGCCCAGAGGCTAAGAAAGCATCTAGAGCTCAGTCTTTAAAATCCGACAGTAAAGGTTTTGTGCCTTTTGTAAATGCGCTTTTATCTTTTGGTTTTGAAGTTCATATACTAGATAACAAAGGAGCTCATGGTATATTTAATACTCCAGCATCTAATGTTGACCCACAGTTTACAAGAGAGGGTTTTGTTTACAATACTGGAAAGAAGGAACTACAACTTGATGCTACTTTAAAACAAGAGGCTTTACAGCAAGTTTCCAGACTTGTAGACTTCTATCAAAAGGGAGGTAAGATTTCTGAAATCATAGGAGCACTCAACTTTGATCCTAATAAGGAAGTAATCATACGTGGTACAGGTGTTCGTGAGTTTGCTCAACTTGTTTACGACTTACGTAACAATCCAGAAAAGGGATTAGGAAAAAATTATTACGAAGGCAGCTATAGAGATTTCTCTAATGACCTTAGATTTAAAGATCGTATTAACGCTATTGTTGACTCTAAGTTCATGAGCAAGGAAGATATGATCGATATGATCTCTAAGGTATATGATATGCCAAAGCCTGTGGTTGCATCTGAAATATTCTATGACGACAGTTTACTAAACAAGGTAAAAGAAGACAGCAAAGAAGAGGAAGTTATCATTCAAAAGGTAGAAGAGAATAAGAAAGGAAACGATCTATCCGATACCTATACCAATGTTCAAGATGCTAAAATAGAGTTAGATACTATTGACGATGCGGAAAGCAGAATAATAAGTATTGACGAAGAGATAGGTATAGAAAAAGAAAATATCCAAGATCTGAAACAACAGCTTAAGGAGGATGTTAATGATATTAAGAAAGACAAGAGCTTAAGCAAAGAAGAAAGAGCATTAGCTATTGAAAGCTTAAAGGAAGAGATTCAAGACGAGATAGAGTCGATTAGAGATCAGATTGAAATCTACAACGAGGACAAGAGAGGATACATGTCGGACATTAAAAAGTCTAAGAAGCGTCTAGGTAAACTTGAAAAAACCGATGAAGAGGTAGAGGTAGAACCAGAAGCTATTACTGTTAAAGATGGTGATCTAAAGATGACCTACAGAATTTCTGAAGGTAATAAGTCTTGGAGCAAAGCAGCAGCAATAGGTGAAAACTTCTTATTGAAAATCAAAGAGGGTATGCTCTTTAACGGTACGGCTAAAGTTGAAAACAGTGCAGACATTGCATACTTGTTTAGACGCTTGCGTTATGCCAAGAGTGAGAATGCTTTTGCTGTTGTTTATACTGAAGAGGGTGATTACTTAACAGCATGGTTGGGTACAGGTGATGGCAATGTAAAGCTGAATATGAGTGACATTGTTAAGTTTGTTGAGAATGCTAAGTCTAAACTGAATAGATCTAACGTTAAGCTTTCCTTGGTCCACAATCACCCGTCAGGAAAGTTAATGCCATCAGTTTACGATAAGGATACGTACAATAAGTTGTACAAAATATACGACGCTCAGTCTAACAAAAATGCTCTTCCGGGTGTGGATGTTATGCCTTTTGTTATCATTAACCTTGACTCTGGTAAATTTGCTGTATTCAATAGTGAAAATAGCGGAGAACAGCCCGAGCTTACCTCTGTTGAAGAACAAAAAGAGTTTAATGTTTACGAGTTAGATAAAGATGTTTTATACAGCAAATATGCTGGAGCTCGTAAGATGTATAGCGCTAAAGAAGTTTCAGAGCTGTTTAGTCAGATCAAAGCTGGAGACCCATCTAACCATTTAGGTTACGCTATTCTTGACTCAGAGAACTACATGATGTTCAGCTCTATTGTAGACAGCGAACACCAAATGATTGGCAGCACTGGATATAAAGCTCTTGTAGATGATATTGTATCTAACATGCTTGCTTATAATGGTAACCAGGTTGTTTTCTTTGATACCGCTATTCCTGGTCAAGGTACTGCCTTGGTTAGTGATAATCATAAAATGATAAGAAAGCTTACGGAAGATCGGATGAAGCAGATAAATTCTAACTCTGCTGTTCCTTTATCTTTTAATGAAGATGTTCCTTTAATAACAACAGAAGATAAAACAACTGAAGAGCGAATAGCAGAAGGCTACAAGCCTGTAACTAAAGAAGATGTGTTCGGTACTCGTAGAGAAGCAGCTCTAAATAGTGCACGTAAGTTCATGGATAAGGTCTTCTGGAATAAGATTCAAGCTAAGGTCATCGGTTCAAAAGAAGTGAAGTCTTCGTTGATGGCTGAAGATTCTAAGAAGGTAAACGAAATGGCTAATGAGATGTCTAAACTGCTCAAGCCTGGTTTTATTTCTAGATTGCGTGGTAAAAAAGGTTTAGACAAATCCTTTATTGATTTAGCTAACCAATACTTTACAGGCACTAAAGAACAGAAGGCTGATGCTATTAGCAAGATGAAGGCTAGCACTGATCCTAAAGCTAAGAGATTCTTAGACCTTGTAGTAGATATGCGCTCTTACGTGGATTCTCGTTCTGATAGGATAGTAAACGATCCAATGTATGACAACTTACCAGAGAAGAGTAGAAAGATTATTGAGGATAATATAGGTTCTTATGTACACCGCTCATACTACTTCTTTGATCATCCATACTTTAAGATTAGCAAAGACGCAAAGACTAAAGCTATTGCTGAGGAACACAAGATATTACGTATCCAGGAATTCAACAGCATCATGGGCGAAGTCATGGGTATTACCGAAGATCAAGCTATTGATTTGTTAAACAGCAGAGATGCATACTTAAAACGTAAGGCTCGTCAGAGCGTGCTTAAGCAAATCTCAGACTGGGAGAACAAGCGTAAGGCTTATAGAAGAGATAAAAATAAAAGCACAAGTGACTCTGGATTAAAGATTGATGAGTCAGCAATGATCCAGAGAAAGGATGTACCTGCTCATATTCGTGAGATGCTTGGAGAAATTAAAGACCCTGTAGGTAGTTTTGTTTCAACAGCAAACGCATTAAATGCAATACACCGTGGTTCAGAGATGGCTAATAAATTGTTAGAAATCTTAAGCTCTACGAGTATGTATCAAGTTTATTCTCAAGAGATGTATGGTAAGCCTTGGAATAAGCTAACAGATGCAGAAAAGCTATTAGTTACTAAGCGTGCTGATGAGAACTCTTTGATTAAAACTAAGTACAACATCAAGGAAAGAGAGAAGTCTTCTTACAAGAAGATTAACAATCCTCTAAGTCCGTTGCATAATATGTACGTGCATAACGATATTGTAGAAGTGCTTGAAGAGGTTCCGTTATACACTACTCAGTTTGATGGTCTTAGCGGTATGCTTCATCAGACTTACTTAAATGTATTGAAGGCACAGCGCCAGACAAAAGTTCTTGGTAACATTCCTACCTGGGGTAAAAACTTTATTGGTGGTATATTCTTTGCCGCTATTAATGGTGTTGTAAACCCTACATATTTCTTAAGAACGTCTTTAAACTTAGCGAAAAAAGTAGCTAAAGGAGACAAGACCTACGACAGTGACATTAAGGAGATGGCAAAGTATGGATTGATTGGTAGAGATGTTAATGCTAGTACCATTGGTATGTCTGCTATGCTGTTCAATTACTCTATGGGTGAAGATGTCAGCACTTACAACAAGTACATTGCAAACAACCGTGGTAAATGGAAAATCTTTGTTAGAAACCTAGGTTCTAAGTATGCTTCTATTGATGACTTTACTAAGATGATTATCTATGGCTATGAGAAGAAGTCTTTTGCAATCAAGATGTATGGTAAGGACTACTCAGAGCTAACGGACCAACAGCAAGTTGAGGTTCAGAAAGAAGCAGCGGAGCGTGTAAAACAAAACACACCTACGTTCAGCCGTATGTACAGAGTTGCTAAGAAAATTCTTCAGCTTCCATTTGGTGACTTCGTTGGGTTTAAAGCTGAGTCTGCAAGAAGTTTAGGAATGACCGTAAAGAATATGGTTGAGGACTACAAAACTGGTATTGACAAAAGCAATAACCTTAGCAAAGAGCAGAGAGCAGAGTATATTAAAGACGCAAGTAAAAAGCTTGTAGGATTATCTACAGTTCTCGGTGCTGTTCCTTATATAATACTTCAATCTTTGATGGAAGGCGATGATGGCGAGGAAGAAAAAGAAATCAGAAGACTTGCTAAATACATCAGACCAGGATGGCTTAACAACCATGCTATTCTTGTAAAAGATATTGACCGCAACTTAAACGTTACTGTTTATGATTACACAGGTTTAGATCCTTATGGAACTGTATTCTCTGCTCGTGAGCTTAGTGAAATATTTAAGCCTAACATGACTGTAGAAACAGCATACAACCTAATGAAGGGTCAAGATGTATATGGTCGAGCTATTGCTGATCCTAGTGACCCTGCATTCCAGCAATGGTTTGATAAAGCTAGATACTTTATAGGTACCACCTATGTACCTCCTAACGTGTCTTCTTCATACCGTGATGCTAAGAAAGCTCAATTAGAAGATCCGGATATCAATGTGTTTAGTGAGACCTTCAAGATTATGAAAGATCGTATTGTTGTTAGATCATACAAATACAATATGCTACAGCAGTTCCGTTACGATGTCAAGGAGTATGAGTTGAGCTTTAAAGAGAACTACTTAAATACTGACTGGGGTGAAACACGCAAGGATAAGCTTGATGATATCAGAGAGAAGTATATTGCTTTATATGAAGTGGCTAACTCCCGTAATAATTATAAAGCTGTTGAAGATGCTACTAGCATCATTGTAAGAAACTTTGATGATGCAGAGCAGTTATATATTTTGTACAATATAGACCTATCAGAATAAATCAAATAATCAATAATTATGAAATTCGTAGAGATTTTTAAGAATGACAACAGCTACAATGAGAAAACGGTAATAGGTTTTTTATCGTTTGCTGTTATGGTATTGGTAATGCTTGCCGATGTAATCACTGGAGCATTTGGAGCACACCTACCTATCAATGAGTTTACCTATAACAGTTTTGTTATTGTTACTCTAGGTAGCTTTGGTATCGCAGGACTAGAGAAGTTTGCTAAAAAATGATAAGAGCTATGGAGTTAGAGGTACTGCGATTCAGCAGCCAAGATGATTCAACAAATGGAATATTATTTGATGTTACAGGAGGACAAAGAAAGTTCCTCTGCTACACCCTTGAAGATGAGTTCAGGGAAGACAAGGTCTCAGGTGAGACTAGAATCCCTGCTGGAACATATCGGATTACTCTCCGGACGACTGGAGGATTTCACGGAAGATATGTAAAGAAGTATGGGGATATGCACAAAGGAATGCTATGGGTACGTGACGTGCCTGGTTTTGAGTATATCCTTATACACACTGGTAATACTGACGAACACACTGCTGGGTGTCTCCTTGTTGGTGATAGTCAACAAGCGAATTTTGGCTCTAGCGATGGTATGGTTGGCTCAAGTGTTACTGCTTATAAAAGGATATACCCTCCGGTTGCTGAAGCGTTGGAGAAAGGGGAATCGGTAAGTATTACATATGTAGATTTTGATAGTGTAGGATGAAATGGCTGGTAAAGTTAACTCTAGTGCTGTTATTAACGAGTTGCAGCGCTCAATGGCACTTGAAGAAAGCGGTGCAAAAGGATCCAGCAATTTTGGAAAGAGACACGCTGGTTGTAACGACCACGGTTGTCAGCCCACCTGTGGCTATCACGGATACTGTGACTTTGAAGCAACACGATACTATTACAATAGTGAAGGACAGACTGAAAGTACAGCTAATAAAGGTGAACGACACGATTACTATAAACGCAGAATGCGCCTCGGATACGATAGTTCAGACTATTAATGTTCCTTACGAAAAGATTGTTTATGTTGAAAAAGAAAACTTATTTGATAAGATACAGAAGTTAGCTTTGTACTTTGTCCTAGTGTTTATAGGGTTTAAGGTTATTCAAAGGCTAATCGATAAGTATCTTAATAATGGCTAAAAGAAAACAGCAAACAAACAGTGCTAACCTCAAGCGTCAGTACTGCGAAATAGAACCTAAAGAATGTGACGGCAATTGTTGTTACGCTAAGAAGGGAAACAAAAAAGGAGGCTAATGCCTCCTTTTCTGATCTGTTAACTTAAACTCTATGAATCATCCAAGAGTGGGGGAGAGAGATGAAATGATCAATAGAACTGGTGCTAAGATACTAATATTCTTTATATAAAAAAGAAAGAGGGGTAGAATATTTTCCACCCCTCCGTTAATTCTAACCGCTACAGCTCTCACATTCCGGGTTATCGATCGAGCACTGAGCATTCTCGTTCTTTTCACTGGTTTCAAGCTCGTTGATAAAGTCAGCAAAGCTGTCACTCATCTGTAATTCAGACATAGTATTATTGTTTAATGGTTAGAAAAATAAAGAGCTTGTAAAGGTAATCAATTAACCCTTATACTGGAAGCCATGGTAACCCCTGTAATGCAGCTGTGTTTCTAACAGATGGGCTACTTTAGGGTCTGAATACTGACCTACAATCTCGTAACCCTCAACAATTTTACCTTTCTTTTTGTGATCTTTCATGCGGTGCAGAAGATCCTTTGTCATGCCTACGTAATGTTCCTCCGGCAAGTAGTAAACAGTGTATATCACATTACCACTCTCGTCTAAATCACCATAAAATCTATTGCGTTCAGAGTCAATTTTTCTTTTGCAGCTCTTGCAGTAAGACGATACACCAGATTTCCTAGAATTGTCTCTATGGAATAGGTGTTTTCTTTTTAATCTATTGCACTTACCGCATTTATACCTGCCCCTTTGCATTTTCTTCCAGGTGTTGGTGTACAGAAGACTTGATCATATCGAGCTCTAAACGCATTTTGTTTTTAAACTCTTTTGTTAATTCAAGTATCTGTTCTTCATCAAGCACTGGATTGCCATAGCCATCGTGTAGGCTTTCATACAGCTCGTTAATCATTTCGTGCATCATTGCACAGGCATTAAAGAAATCACTGCTCACGGAGTTGGTATCCATAGAGCTTGATACGACATAGGAACTCATTTTTATTTAGGTTTTTGTTGAACTTGGTACTCTGTTTTATAAAGTATTTAGGTGTGTCATCAATTGCGTACTCATTATCTTTTAAGAAGTCGCTAACAAATTTAGCACACATAATAGCGTTGTCTACATCGTACCTTGCGTTGTACTCTACCTCTAATGCATATTGTTCTGTTGTAAAAAGATCGTAATTAGCTAATGCTTCTTTTAGGCTTTTGTTGTAGCTCTCTTTATGTTTCTTGCGTATTGTCCAGTGTCTTCCAGCGTAAAACGCATTCAATGATGGAGGTTTAGGCAAATACAGTACTATTTCGTTGTTTGTATCCATATACTTTCTAACAAAGTAGTCATTAGATGTTTATAAAACTAATTCTCCTTGCATTTTTTTCAACATAAGAGGCTTATACAGTGAGCCTTGTGGTGTAAACGTTCTAAAACCTGTATTTGATTCAGTCATTTGGAATAAGAATGGCTCATTGTAGACAGTTGGAGCACCCCCGGTTTCTGTCTCACGAACCTTACGCACATGAAATTCCATTGTCCTACGAGTGTCGTAGTCCGGAGAAGACACTTTTCTATGGAACGTAAGGAAACAATCGGCTCTATTCACGAACTTACCCCCGCCTTCAGTCATTGATGCTGTTGGCGCTACCGGTAGTCCATCTTCACCACGCATGCGCTGTGCCTCAGTTACTGCGTGCATATTCAACCAAACAGCCATCTTCATGCGATTGGCAAACGTTAGGAATTCAGAAGCTGCTTCGTAGTGGTACTCATGACTGCTTTTGTTTACCCCTTGTGCCATATCTATGCGTAAGCTGTTGTATGGATCTACAAAGAACCCATCGTAAGGTCCTTCATGGTGTATAATTTTTTCAGCAAATAGTATGAGCTCTGAGTAGCTGTATACATCGTTATTGCTTATGACTTTGTAGTGAGTGTTTACCCAGTTGTAAGCATATTTAATCATCTCGGTATCCATCTGTCGTATGGGCATATCAACAATAAACTCCATCAACCTCATCTTAATAGATGCTGTTTTATTCTCAGAGCTGTATATAATCCACTTCCAACCGTGTTGTACAGATGCGTTAATCATAAGGTGTAGCGCCAGTGTAGTCTTACCTACGTTACTGATACCATTTATGATTGTAAAGTCTTTCTTGTATCTAAAGTTTCTGTCAAGGATGTCGTTACCAGTAGTAAGACCAACCTCTATAAGTCCAGAGGCGTACTCTGTAATCCAACTAAAATCAAGATCATCATTAGAAACGAAGCTAAAGTCATTGTCGTTGAGTTGCATTTGGCGTATTGCCCTGCTCTCACCATCTATAACATCACGAATAGGCATTTTCTTGCCTGCTTCAAGTGCGTCATCTATAGCCTTGCGTGCATTGTCCTCATTATCAATATCCTTTTTAAGTATCTCACGAAGCAATACTCTACGAGCTTCCTCTTCTTCAATTCTTCCAGCCGATACAAACCCACCGGCTAAGTGTGCTGCTTTTACGAGCTCTACATGTTTCTCTCCGTCTTGAGCACGTCTAATAATAGAAGAAATAACAGCAAGCTTATTGTAGTCAGTAATAACCTCTTTATGTGAGGCAACTTGTACTTGGTCGCTATCCGATACTATGGAAGAGAATGTTTTGCTGTTGGTGTTTATTATGATGTCTGGATCATAAGACTCAAAACACGCACGAGATTCATTCTTACCTGATGGATCTACATCTAGACCATAGGTGCGCTCCATATATTTTTCAATAGCCTTGAAGTGCTCACGGTGTTTTGATGGTGTACTCACCTTGACCAGTGCCTTCAGTCCATCTCCACTTGGTGATACCCAGCAGGCAAACACGTAGTCGTCTGTAGCTAGAATAGTTTTTGAAACCTCTACATCAAGGTGATCAAAGTCAAGAACGATAAGACCGTTGTGAGATACTAAGGCATCATCTTTACGAGCTTCAAACTGACCACTAAAGCAAACAACAGGTAACTCTTTCTTAGCTTCTTTGTCCGGAACCTGGTTTCCGTTCTGATCTATACTGTGAATCCCACGGACCCTCTCTATCAAGGATTTGCTCTTGCCAGTCTTTATACGTTCCAGTGCTGTTTGCAACGTAATAAGGTGGGGATTCTGTATATCCCTTATATCCTTGAATATCGTTACCGTTAAATTCTCCATTTGTTCTTTGATGTTTGAGTTCAGTTTCCAGATGTACTATTGCTTTTTCTATGTCTTGAGTTGCTGGGTTACCCTCTTTCTTACCAGCTCTCAATAGGTAGGCTATTGCCACGCCAAGGTTGTAGCTATCCTCTTGAAAATCGAGGACAACGTCCATTGCTTCTATCCTTTTATACTTACCAATGTAGTATTTAGGTGTGTTGTCAGTCATCGAGTGAGTCTTTAATTAATCTACCTATCTTCTCTGTATCAAGGTGCTGTATTTTTCTAAGCTTTCTACGCTCTTCTCTTTTTGCTTTGTCGTAATCACTCTTTGAGTTCTCTAGCCCCAGATTTACAAACATGCGTGCGTTTTGCATAAGTACGCAGTCAATAATCTTCTTGTGTTCTTTGTTGTCTAAGTATCCCATTGGAAATCTTCTATAAAAATTGGTGTGTATTCTCCTACGTAAGTATTAAATGTATTATACTCTAGGAAGTCCATAGCATCCTCTACAGACTCTCCTTCTTCCACAAGTATATCTATACACTTATTCCTTGAGTAAACTGCTCTAAGGGAGTTTGGATCGATACCTATCAAAGCATCATCAAATCCAGAGGCTAACAACGGTCCTTCATCACTGTGGTCACCGTAGTGTTCAATAATTAAATCTTTAATTGACATGGCATTATTTTTTCTCAAGGTATAAACATTTACTTATTTAAACAAGTCATGTTTTGTAACGTGATCATTCTTCTTTCATTTTATAAAGGAGGTAAGCTACAAACATTAGAGCAAAAAGAATAACTACCGTCCATTCTATAAACAGCTGATTAATCATTTTCTATACCGTTCTTACGTATGTCTTCCATACATGCGTCTACGATACGTGCGTAAACACTACTCTTTACCTTTGTGCGCATCATATTCTTTGAGGCGTATCTCGCTATGCGAACTATTGTTTCTTTGGCTTCCGGTGTTCTTGATGATTCGTAATTTGTTTTCATACTATCTTTCATTATTTAATATTTGTCCACTGGACGGGTTTAACAGTTTTAGGTGCTTCAGGCTTATAACTTATACCCCACTTATTTATATACCTGTGTATTGTTCTTGCTGTTATTCCTAAATGCTTTGCAGCAATAGTAGGGCTATTGTACTTTTTCAACGCATACATAACGTATATGCGTGTGTGGTAATCTATGTTTAAAATTTCAGCCATCTCTTTCTTCTCTCGTATTTACGTATTAATGTCCCTAAGTTATCCAGATGATTTACAACAGACTCACTGTATTCTGTTGAACTTGATATGATCACTGTATTTATGATCTCCCAGCGTATTTCATTTAAGTACCTATTTACGTACCTATAATGCGCTCTCTTGCGAATGTAGTTTTTCATTCTTCAAATGTTTTTATAATGTATCGGTATACTTTGTCGTAGGCTTCCCACTTAGCTCTTATGGTATTGATATAGTCTTTAAGCTCTTGATTACGGGGATCTGTGGTAAGCTTTCTTTCAAACTCTTCCAGGTAATACGACAGGAACTCACACTCTCTGCCGACCATCTGTTTTAAATCTTGATGTCTCATTTGTTTAAAGTTTTATCCATTGAATTAAGTTTAAGTCGCATATATAAAACTCTTGAGAGTAATTATCATACCTTCTATCCGTTCGTGATACTACGCCCCAGTGCTTGTGTGTATCACCTTTAACAATCGCTATATGTGTTCTATTCTTATTGAATATCATATAGGCATATGGTTTTGGAGTAGCATTGTCATATGCTTTTTTTGCACATACCATAAAGTCCTTGAATGGCCAGTCTTCAGCACAGGTAAACTGAGCTGATAAGTTCTTTACCTCTATCCTGTTTGATTCTCCTTGGTTGTATACAAATAGATCACCATCATCAACGAAATCCATATAGTTGCTATACGAATCACACTTTCTAAGTCCTCCAATCCTTACATCTAGCCCTCTTTCATAGAAGTATAGAGCTGCTGTAAAAACAGCTGCTGTGCTAGCGTCTAAATGGCTAAGGAATTTCGTTAAATTATTACTCATCTATCTTCTTGGTTTATTTCCCCTTCGTCTCCCCACATAAGGTGAATACAAATAAGAGATGAGAAGAACAAGAAGTCAAAGTGTACTTCTAATTCAAAATGCCTCTGCACCCTTCCTGTATCAAGGTTGTTTATACATCCATCTCCCCACTGAAAAAATAAAGATGGTAGTAAATGAATGCTATTGGATACCCACCACCTAGCATATTTTTCTCCTATTGCTATTTTCATCTCTCTTTTGTTTTAATATGCTCCCAACAAATCCGTTTCTTCTCTCCGTTTATACTTATCAATGGCCATCCAGAAGTAAGTTTCCAAACATATCCCTCTGCATTCTTAAATTTGTAGCAATGGTGTACTGGAGCATCCCAAATCTCGCCATCAACAATTACTCTCTGTCCCATCTCTAATGTCATCTCTCTTTGGTGTTAAAGGTTTTAAGCAATTCAAGAATATATTTTGCTTCCTCATATTCAAGAAGTACTCCTTGTTCAAATGTCCAAGATGCTTCTTGGTTTAACTCTCCACGAGATTTAGCAAATTCTAAACTCTCCTTAATCTCTTTAATTAATTTCTCTTTCATTTCTCTTTTGTTTTAAAGGTTTCTACAACTGGAGAAAAACCTTGGGATACTTCACCCTTCACCCAAACTGAACCATTAAACTCTTGGTGCATTACTTTAGGTTTCCAAAACTGCCACCAGCGAGGTGAGGATTCAACAACAAATGTTGTTTCTAATCTGTTCCATCCGTTTAAGGATTCTGTTACTTCAAATTTTGTTTTCATTTCTCTTTTGTTTTAAAGGTTTCAAAATAAGGGCAAAGAAACATTCCCAGTTTTTTAGTACGCTTTTGGTAAGTTCTTTTGAACTCCTCTTTGGCGTTTTGGGTTTCTATGTAATGATTCAAAGCCTCTTCAAAAGTTCTGCTCTTATCGTATACTTGGTCATCACGCCCTTGCTGATAAAACCATTTTGCTATTTTTATGTAGTTCATTTCTCTTTGGTGTTAAAGGTTTGGTCATATAGTTCTTCAGTAGTCATCAACCCTCTTTGGTCTGATAAGAACCCACACTTTCTTGTATATTCAGCAAACCCACACATCCTCTCTTTCTCTTTCTCAAGCATTGATT
>Ga0209555_10000640_pt1 | contig 29182 bp, 32 predicted proteins | sample SaaInl85LU_5_DNA_FD_184643 | JGI IMG/M metagenome (GOLD analysis project Ga0209555, IMG submission 184643) | Marine microbial communities from expanding oxygen minimum zones in the Saanich Inlet - ESP_85LU_5_DNA (SPAdes) (version 2) | ecosystem: Environmental > Aquatic > Marine > Intertidal... | reverse complement strand
GTAATGAGTGCCCACACAAATTGTCTTGTTATAAATTGTTAAAGAACGGTTGGGAACGTGTCCCGCCGGTTGAGTGTGCTGTGAAGCCCCTCTCAATCGGGATGCGTATATTACGCTTTTGAATCTTATTGTCAACGTTTTATTTTATTAATTCGTAAAAAAATACCTAAACTAAAACCTTGCAATCGCTTGCTGTACGAGGCTTTTGCCTGATGGCTTAACCTGATGTCCTGCAAGTGAGGAGCGCATTCTACAGACTTAATTTTTATCGTCAACAGTTATATAGATATAATTATGGTTTTTACATATTTCTGTACAATAACTCATTGAAACGCTCAAAAAGTAAACTTTTCTATAATGTTTTCGATAATTTAGTCACTGTCTTAAGGTATAAATCCGTAAAAGTTGCACTAAATTATGATAAGAGTAATATAAATGCGGCTTTTTTATCACATTATTATAACAACAAGGGTCTCTTATGAAATCATCTAACGCCTCAATTTATATCATCACAGGCATAGTCGCTGTCGCAGGGTTTATTTTATTACCATTTTTTGACATATTTGAATCTAACATCGCTTTTGCTCTCGGCGCATTAATAACGGGTGTTATTTTATCATTACTTAAAACTGGGGCTTCTGCAGAAGAAACATCATCAGCTGAAGAACTAACCACATTATATATAGGTAACCTTAACTACAAAGTTAACGAAAATGCCATTAAAACTCATTTTGAAAAGTACGGTTATGTTGATTCTGTTCGTTTAATGAAAGATCGTAAAACAGGAAGACGAAAAGGTTTCGGTTTTGTTGAAGTCGATATAAATAGTGCTGATAAAATGATTACTAAACTGAACGACTCTACATTTGAAGAACGCACCTTACGCGTTAGATTAGCTAAAGAGAAAAGCGAAGACTAATTAATGACAGATTATGCAAGCCAGTTAAGCGAGAAAAATGCTCGCTTAACTTCACTACTTTCTCCTTTTACACATCCATCTAACCTAAACATAGACATTTATCCCTCACAAGCTTCACACTATCGTCAGCGTGCTGAATTTCGTGTTTGGCATGATGGTGATGATTTGTATCACATCATGTTTAATCAAGAGACGAAACAACAATACCGTGTCGACCATTTTCCAGTAGCGTCACTATTGATTAATCAAGTTATGGATGCACTCATAACTCGTATTAAAACCATACCTATACTTAGAGATAAGCTGTTTCAAATTGATTATTTGAGTGCGACTACTAATCAAATCGTAGTATCAATGCTTTACCACAAAAAACTCTCTGATGAATGGGTAGAAAAAATCAATGAATTACATACTGAAATGTCTAAGACGTATCAGATACAATTTATTGGTCGAGCAAAAAAACAAAAAACTATCATCAACCATGATTACGTGATTGAGAAATTAAGCATCCATGGTAAAGAATACACATTCAAACACATTGAAAATTCCTTTACTCAACCAAACGCAGAAGTGAATTGTCACATGATTGAGTGGGTGGCGTCACATACACAAAGTATTGCAGGTGATTTATTGGAGTTATATTGCGGTGCGGGTAACTTTACTATTCCCTTGAGTGATTACTTTGATAATGTCATGGCAACGGAAATTTCAAAGACATCCGTTAATGCTGCTCAAGATAATATTGCCTATAATGATATACAAAACTGCACTATCTTAAGAATGTCGAGTGAGGAATTTGTCTCTGCGAAAAATAAAGAACGTGCATATCGAAGGCTTGAGGGTATTGATTTAGATTCATATGATTTTACTACCGTGCTAGTCGACCCACCAAGAGCGGGTTTAGACATGGCTACTATTAATATGATCAATCAATATGAGTACATCATCTACATTTCATGCAACCCTGATACACTGGCACATAATTTACAAGAATTAACTAAAACACATACGATCGAACGTGCGGCACTTTTTGATCAATTTCCATTTACTCATCATATTGAAAGTGGCGTTATACTCAAGCGACGCTGAAGTACTATCAAATTTCATCCTGGGGAAACAGCTAAGGTTTAGGTTTGAATTGTTTCACTCCAAGTTGAACAAACATTAATTGATACTTTACCTTTTCAGCAATGACAAATTGCTGATTAGGTTGAGCATCCAATGCTTGAGCTCCTGCACTGAATACAATCATGACCATCGCCTCAGATTGCAAATCAGCCAGTTGTTGAGAGATCTGCTGACGATGCATAATGTAATCTGATAATTCTTTAATAAAATGTTGTATTTCACGTTGCACCGCCGAACGAAACTCTGCTGATGTGCCGGTGTGTTCACGTAATAAGACTCTAAACACATTCTTATTCTCACTAATGAACTCCATCAAAGTATCAACCGAAATATCTATCGCGTTTGAATCAGCGGTTATTCTACGACGAGCACTTCGCATTAATTGCCTAAGCATTAGCCCTGCTTCATCTACCAAGGTCATGCCTAAATCATTCACATCTTTAAAATGCCGATAAAATGATGTTGGAGCAATACCTGCAACTCTTGCAATTTCGCGTAAAGAGATTGACGATAAACTTTTCTCAGCATCTAGACAGGAAAAAGCAGCGTTAATTATATTTTGGCGTGTTTCTTGTTTTTGTTGTTCTCGGGTCTTTTTTATCGTCATCAAAAATAAATTCCTTGCTAATCCAAAGCATCTCAATTACATTTAGCTTACACTTGTACGCTGAAATTTCTAGCGCTAATTCTATATAGTAAGACGTCTTAATGAAAAAACCACCCATAATCAAATTCAATGTTGCCTTATTTACCTTACTCACACTTATCAGCGTGGTGGGAGTCCCCTATTGGGCATTGACCGTTGGCTTTAATTCGTTCGAGATATTAACCACCGTATTCTTATTCTTTTTTACAGGCATGTCTATCACAGCCGGTTACCACCGTTTATGGTCTCACAAAGCTTATGATGCTAATCCGATAGTTCGATTTGTACTTGCGGTCGGTGGGGCAATGACCTTACAAAATAGTATTTTGCACTGGGCTTCAGATCACAGAGTACATCACCGCCATGTTGACGTTAATGATAAAGACCCCTACTCAGCTAAACGTGGGTTTTGGTTCTCACATATTGGGTGGATGCTACGCGAATATCAGGCTGCGCGTTATGAAGATTACTCAAACTGTAAAGATCTACAAAAAGACAAAATCGTTATGTGGCAGCACAATCATTACGTTGCTATTGTGTTAATTGCTAACTTTGGGATCACTGCTTTACTTGGTTACTTCAATGGAAGCATAGTAGGTATGATTCTAATAGCCGGAATATGCAGAATTGTATTGGTACACCATGTGACTTTTTTCATTAATTCTTTATGTCATATCTGGGGTAAACAAACCTACACTGATGCTAATACAGCGCGTGATAATGGAGTTTTGGCGCTGTTTACTTTTGGCGAAGGTTATCACAACTATCACCATATCTTTGAATATGACTACCGCAACGGTATCAAGTGGTGGCACTACGATCCTACTAAGTGGTTAATTAAGTCTTTATCGTTTATTGGCTGGACACGTAACTTACGTAAATGTCCAGAAGACAGAATCCAACAAGCTAAATTCACTATGCAATTACAATCAGCCAAAGAGAATGCGGTTAAAAAATACACCAATGCTGATGAGATAGTGGCAAAACTTGAAGCCGAATATGAATTGCTCATTAGCAAATGCAATGAATATTACAATAGTAAAAAACGTTTAATGCGGATACAACAACGTCAATTAAAACGCACAGTTGATGCAATTGATATGCATACTAAATGCGAAGAATTAAAAATAGCATTTCAAGAACAAAGGTCGCGTTTTAATGCGATGAGAACTATGAGTCTACAAACCGCATAAGCACATGACTGTCGTTCAAACCACTGGTACAATAAGCCAATAACAATTTGTTGTTGGCTTTTTTTTGGAAATAATTTATGCCCCATAGTAATACCATGTTTGATGCAATTGTAATTGGAACCGGCCCTGGTGGTGAAGGTGCAGCCATGCAGCTAGCCAAAGCAGGTCAAAATATTGCCGTCATTGAGCGTTATGAACATGTTGGTGGAGGCTGTACTCATTGGGGTACTATCCCATCTAAAGCCTTACGTCACTCAATTAGTCGTTTAATAGAATATAACGAGTCCATTTTGTTTAACCAAGAGGATGCGTCTAGACAACTGACGTTTGCAGATATCATGTCTCATGCTAGTGGCGTTATCCGTAAACAAACTAAATTACGTGGGAGTTTTTATAACCGTAATCGTGTGACTTTGATTCACGGTGAAGCAACGTTTATTGGCCAAAATACTCTATCCATTAAGCGTGAGGATGGAACTGAAGAGACGATTTCTGGCAAACAGTTTGTCCTAGCCACCGGCTCAAGACCTTATACTCCACCAGATATTGATTTTACACATCCACGCATCTACAACTCAGATACTATTTTATCTATGCAACATGATCCGCAATCGATCATCATATACGGCGCTGGTGTTATAGGTACTGAATATGCTTCTATTTTCAGAGGTATGGGAGTCAAGGTCGATTTACTCAATACACAAAGCCGTCTACTCAGTTTTCTTGACGATGAAATTTCAGACTCATTAAGCTATCACTTATGGAACAACGGCGTAGTCATTAAACATAATGAATCCTATGCTAGTGTTGAAGCAAAAGATGATTGTGTCATTTTAACGACCCATTCAGGTAAAAAAATGCGTGCAGACTGTCTATTATTCGCAAACGGTCGTTCAGGAAATACTGAAATGCTAAATTTACCTGAAGTGGGTTTAGAGCCCGACTCTAGAGGTCAGGTCAGAGTTAATGAACGCTATCAGACGGCAGCTAAACACGTCTTTGCTGTGGGTGATGTGATTGGTTATCCAAGCTTAGCATCAGCAGCTTATAACCAAGGCCGATTTGCTGCAGAGTCAATGTTAGCGGATACTGATGAACACAAAAGTCTCGTACAAGACATTCCAACAGGAATATATACCATTCCTGAAATTTCCTCTGTGGGGAAAACTGAGCAAGAACTAACACGAGATAAAGTACCTTATGAAGTAGGTCGTGCTCAGTTTAAGCACCTTGCTAGAGCTCAAATTGCGAACACTCTCGTAGGCAGCTTAAAAATACTATTTCATCGTGAAACAAAAGAAATACTTGGGATCCACTGTTTTGGTGAGCGTGCTTCAGAAATTATCCACATCGGTCAAGCCATTATGCAGCAACCTGGTGAACAAAATACGATTGAATATTTCGTTAATACAACATTCAATTATCCAACAATGGCAGAAGCTTATCGAGTCGCAGCACTTAATGGGTTAAACCGAGTGTTTTAAGTGTTGAGAGGTTTTCCGGATAACCAGAAAACTATTGTGCGAAACCCCGAAAGTTAAATACATTCGGGGTTTCACTAGACGCTTATTCTTTTAGTTAGCGTTAAATCCCATCACCAAATTCGTGTAAACCACACTCTCGCTTAAGTCCAAAGAAACGTGTATCTTCTTCATTCATACCGGCTTCTAATGCACGAGTAGTATGCCAGTCACCGATTGATACATATCCTTTTTCCCATAATGGATGATATGGTAAATTATGAACTTTAAGATATTCATGTAACTGTTTATTCGTTTGATCAATAATTGGATAGACTTTTATTTGTGCACCAATATGCTGAAGTACACTAAGTTTACTTCGACCAGTTGATTGGCTGCGGCGAAGTCCAGCGAACCATGTGCCTACATTTAACTCTTCTAGTGCACGCTGCATCGGTTCGACTTTGTTTATTTGGTTGTATTGAGTAATGCCATCAGCACCTTTTTCCCATAACTTACCAAAACGCGCTTCTTGCCATGCGCTACTTTCTTTTGCGCTATACACGTGCAAATTAAGTCCTAATCGTTCCGTCATTGCATCTATAAATTGATACGTCTCAGTAAACAAATATCCGGTATCCGTTAATACTACAGGTGTACCAGGTGCAACAGTATTGATTAAATGTAACATGACAGCTGATTGAGCACCGAAAGATGATGAAACAATCGCTTGTTCAGGTAAATATTCGAGTGCCCATTCTACTCGCTGTATTGGCGTCAAACTTTCAAGACGCGCATTATGGGTATCAAACTCCCCTAAAATGTCGTGCTCAAATGCTTGATGTAGGAGTGAACTAGGCATAAAAGTCCTTTGCAGAGTCAACCACTTCAGCAATAACACCACTGCGGATCACAAAGTCTCCAAACCCTTCGTTAACTTCACGACCAGCAGCCCATTGACCGATTAGCTCATCCAAAATTGTCATGATTTCAGTGTCGGTGATGTTTTCTTTATACATTTTTGGAATGCGCGTACCCGCGCGATTTCCGCCTAAATGTAGGTTATATTTACCAGGCCCCTTGCCAACTAAACCAACCTCGGCAAGCATGGCACGTCCACAACCATTCGGGCAACCGGTAATACGATAGATAATACTTTCATCCGCTAAGCCATGTTTTGCTAGTAAGCCTTCAATTTCAGTCACCGCATCAGGCAAATAACGCTCAGCTTCAGCCATTGCCAGTGGGCATGTCGGTAGTGACACACACGCCATTGAATCTTTGCGTTGTAAACTTACCTGCGGCATTAAACCATTAGCTTGAGCAAGCGCTTGAATTTGTTCTTTTAACTCCGCAGGTACACCAGCAATCACTAAATTTTGATTCGCTGTCATACGAAACTCACCAGGGTGGATTTCTGCAATCGCTTTACAGCCCGATTTAAGTGTTTTACCTGGATAATCAAGAATACGACCATTTTCGATGAAACAAGTTAAATGATGCAAACCATCAACACCTTCAACCCAACCATAACGATCGCCTCGCCCAGTAAACTCAAAAGGCTTAGCATCAGCAAATTTGACCCCAGCACGCTTTTCAACTTCAGCTTTAAATGTGTCAACACCAACTCGTTCAAGAGTATATTTAGTTTTTGCATTCTTACGATTAACTCGGTTACCCCAGTCGCGTTGAGTTTTAACCACTGCTTCAGCGATGGCTAAAGTATCATCCAAACCAATAAAGCCAAAGTTATCGGCTTTACGAGGGAAAGTAGAATGGTCCCCGTGCGTCATGGCTAAACCGCCACCGACTAATACGTTAAATCCAATTAACTTGCCGTTATCTTCTATCGCCACAAAGTTCAAGTCATTTGCATGCACATCAACATCGTTTTGTGGCGGGATCACCACGGTCGTTTTAAATTTACGCGGTAAGTAATTGCTACCTAAAATTGGCTCTTCATCGGTAGTTTCTACTTTTTCTCCGTCTAACCACACTTCCGCATAGGCACGTGTTTTAGGGAGTAAGTGCTCTGAAATCTTAATCGCCCACTGATACGCTTCTTGATGAAAATGCGACACTTCAGGGTTCGACGTACATAATACATTACGATTCACATCCCCAGCAGTAGCAATCGAATCAATACCTACTGCGTTAAGCGTCTGGTGCATCAATTTAATATGCGGTTTTAATACGCCATGAAACTGAAACGTTTGACGTGTCGTTAAGCGGATAGAGCCATAACTAGTGTAGTCATCTGCAAATTTATCAATTGCTAGCCACTGTTTGGATGTGATCACACCACCAGGTAAACGCGCTCGTAACATGACGTTATGTAAGGGTTCTAGTTTTTGTTTCAAACGCTCAGCACGAATATCACGGTCATCTTGTTGATACATGCCATGAAAGCGGATTAATTGGAAGTTATCGCTGGTGAAACCACCAGTCAGGTCGTCCCCTAAATCTTCAGTAATCGTACCACGTAAAAAGTTACTTTCACTCTTAATACGTTCATTGACAGCTAACTTACCCTCAACAATTAAGTTTTTGTTGTCACTCATTAGTACACATCCTTCTGGTAACGTTTCGCTTTACGTAAGGCAAGTAGACTTTTCTTTGCTTCATCTGCAGATTGCTTACCATGGGTTTGGTAGATGGTTAATAATGCTTGCTCAACATCTTTAGCCATATGATTTGCATCGCCACACACATAAAAGTGCGCACCGGCTTCTAACCATTGATAGACCTCAGCACCTTGCTCTAATAAGCGATGCTGTACATAAATTTTTTCAGCTTGGTCTCGTGAAAAAGCCAAGCTAATTTTTGATAATAAGCCTGATTTCACATAGCCCTGCCATTCGGTTTGATACAAGAAATCCTGAGTAAAACTCGGATTACCAAAGAATAGCCAGTTTTTACCTTCAGCTTCTTGCGCATCACGCTCTTGCATAAATGCTCTAAACGGCGCAATACCTGTTCCTGGACCTACCATAATCACAGGGGTATTGGGATCTGCGGGTAACCGGAAATTGTCATTACCTTCGACGTAAACTTTCACCGGCGCACCTTCGTCTAACCGCTTCGCCAAATAACCTGACGCGCCACCTTGATGCACAAAACCGTGTTCCTCATATTCTACTAATGCAACGGTCAGATGTACTTCATCTTCAACTTCATTTTGGCTAGAGGCAATAGAATATAAACGAGCCGTCAATGGACGACACGCATCAACAACTTGTTGAGCCGTTACTTTCACTGGGTAATCAATGGCAATATCGACAATTTGTCGTGGTACTAAGTATTCGCGTAATGCCGCTTTATCTGCTAATAATGCGGTTAATGCCGCGTCTCCCGATGATTCGGCTAATGCTTTTACAAAGGTTGGATAGGATAATGTCAATTCACACTTTTCAGTCAAAGCTTGGGCTAACGTCAGTGACTCATCACCTAGAGTGACTGTTTCTTCTGCGCTTAATCCATATGCATTGATCATACGCTGAACTATAGCTTCATCATTTAAAAAGTATACACCCAGCGCATCACCAACTTGATATTGAATACCTGAATCTTCTAAAGAAATTTCAATATGTCGAATATCTTTGATGGAATCACGACCTGTGATTTTTTGACTCGTGAGTAATGTACCTGCAAACGGGTTTTTCTTCGTATAAATACTTGCAACAGAAGCAGTATTGGCAGCAGGCGTTGACGCTACTTGAGTTGTTTTAGCAGTTAAATCATCTTTGATTTTAGCTAAGACATCATCTTGCCATTGAGCTGCTGCACTATCATAATCCACATCGCAATCCACTCGTTCTAGCACAGCAGTAGCACCTAATGTTGCTAAACGCATATCAAAATCTTTCGCAGTTTGACAAAAGAACTCATAGCTAGTATCACCTAAACCTAATACTGCATATTTCAAATTTGGTAACTTAGGGGCTTTTTTCGAGCCTAAGAACTCATGTAATTCAACCGCATCATCCGGGGCTTCACCTTCACCATGAGTCGATACGACTATAGCTATATGTGTTTCATTTTTAATTTGACGAGGTTTATAGTCAGCCATCGATATCACTTTAGCAGGGATCCCTGCTTCACTGGCTTTGACTTGATATGCTGTGGCAATACCCTTCGCGTTACCAGTTTGAGATCCGTAAATAATAGTTAATGTGCCAGCTGACTCTGGTACTGGAGTTATCGCGATTGGAGCAAGGTTGTTGGCATTGGGATCTTGGGCAGCTGCTAACCCCGCAATATATCCACTGACCCAAGTTAGTTGACTCGAGTCTAACCCCGTTATTGCTTGAGTAATTTGATTAAGCTGATTTGGTTCGACGACACCGCCTGGACCAAATTGTTGTTGATTTGACATGTTTAAGATTACCTCATCAAGAATAATGTAAGGATAATAGATAGGATTAAGAATATAAAAGAATAAATAGCGATTTTTTATTACTTAATGGACTAAAAAATAAAAAAGCCAATATAAACTTTAATTATATTGGCTCAACATGTATTTATAACTATATGACTTAGAAGTGAAATTCGACTCCAGCAAATACACCACTAAAATCTAATTCGGTATTGATGCTGTCTAAATCATCTAGTTCGATATTCATCGAGCGGTAACCAAGTTGAAAATTCAAGTTTAATGCTAAACTATCAATGGCGCGATACTCAATAGCAGCTTGCATATCACTGATAGTATGATCATCAAACGACAAATAACTGCCTTCAGCAAACACTGACCAACTAGTAAATGGTAAGCCTACTTCTGCACGAGAATATACCATAGGCACATACCCGGAAAAGCTAGCGTCTGAAGCCGAATTAGATTGCTCATCTAATACAGAGATTTCACCATCAATATTTTTCGCATTGATACCCACATCGATACTGACAACATCATTATCTAAAATTTCATAATATAAAATGTAATCCGTGGTCGTAAGAGATAAGTCTGTGCGCAAACTTGTATTAATCGCATAATCCTGACCACCAAAGTTAAATTCTCCAGAGAGATTAGTGGCACCATTCGTATCCATAGAAGTTTGAATTATCTTCACATTTGGTATTAAAGGCACAAAATGCTCAACAGCTAAATAGTAGGAACCGTTACGTTCATCATCATAATTAAAGTTTGCTAAATCATTATTTGATGCAAACGCACCTTCAGTTTCCATAGCCCACATTTGACCACCCGCATAGAGGCCTAATAATGTATCAGCATGTGATTGAGCACTGCTCGAAATAGCACCTAGCGCTAAAACAGTACAGCCGAGTTTAGCAATATGATTCATTATGTTTATCCTTGATTAAGTAATTCTGAAAGTTCAATAAGCGCGGCATTAGCGCGGGAAATATAATTAGCCATGACCAATGAGTGATTGGCGACTAAACCAAACCCACTGCCATTTAATATCATTGGGCTATAGACTGTTTCTTGTGTCGCTTCTAATTCGCGGATGATTTGACGTAAACTCACTAGTGCGTTCTTTTTTTCTAGTACATCGGCAAAATCGATTTCAACGGCTTTCAAAAAATGAATCAGTGCCCAAGACATACCGCGTGCCTGATAAAAGTTATCATCGAGCTTGAACCAACTGGTTTTATTCTCTGCTAGCATAGGTGTTGCAGTTGATTGTCGTGCAGCAGCATCACCAGCAAGACTGGTATTAATCACTTCACTCCCAACACTAGCTGAAAGTTTTTGTGACATACTACCCAAACGCTTTTCAACCTCTTTGAGCCAGTCGCGTAGATTATCTGCACGAGCGTAAAACTGACTATTGCCTTTACTCACGTCAGCTAATTCAGCGCGATACGACTCGATTAAATTAAACGCCTTTTGATACTCAGATTCAGCTGAAGGTAAAATCCAAGTAGTACTATCAATATTTAAGCTCGGCTGTGCTTTGACTAAAAACTCATTCTCTACTGACTGAGATTGGGAGCGAGAAAAGTCTTTACGTAATGATAACGTAATATCGCGCAACATTTCTAGCACTCCAAACTCCCACGCAGGCATGTTATCTAGCATCACCGAAGGCGGTAACATATCATTGGATAAATACCCACCTGGTTTATGAAGAAGGGTGTTACCAACTTCTATTACTGCGGTAGTGGTCGCCACACCGGTCACTGATTGCAATTTATTCGCTTGAGTATACTCATCAAACTTATACTTTACTGAAAAGGTGTCAGGTGAAAAACTCCAATACGTACCTAATAACCACAACAGGACAACAATCACTGAAAATGTTGCTAATATTTGTTTTGGGGAAAAATAATTGTTCATAGCCATCCTTTACGCTGCTACATACTAAAATGTGTCACACTATTATAACAGTATTTTAGACCACTATTGCGTACATTAGTATTACTTATCAGACTCATCGACATAGTATTATCGAGTTTTCAATAAACACACACCCAAGACATAAGCTAATCCTACCGCAAAAGGGAAAAATAAAAACGCCCCCAAAGTAAGACCTCTAACCCAATTAGGGTGAATTTCCAAATGCCTTGCGGTCCCTGCGCAAACCCCACTGACCATGGCCCGACGACCATCGCGATATAATCGATTAACGTGAAATGATTCTCTCATGATAAATACTCTTTTAAATATATGAATAACAAATGGATTAGTAAAACGCTTCAGTTAAGCCGCATTGTTGCTAGTAGCGCTTCTCTTAGCTTGCATTTCCGCTTTTAGCTGGGCCAATTCCGTCTCAATGCAGTCATCATGTACCAGTGCTGCAAACTGCTGTGCTAATACAGACTCTTTATTAACCACATCATAGGCCTCAACTTGTGCTTCTAAATTTTCGATTTTACGTTCATAAGATTCAAATTTTTCAATTGCATGTTCAATATCATATTGCGCCTGCATATTTTTAGCTTTTAAACGAATCACTGAACTGACCTCTCGAGTATTCAGTGCTTTTTGCTTAGCTCGGGCTTCTGCTAATTTAGCGTTTAAGCGCTGTGCATCACCTTCTAACGCTAATAAATTTTCATCGATAATAACTAATTGCTGTTTAAGTACATCGATTTCTTCAAGGCATTGCTGTTTCTCTACTAACGCGGCACGAGCTAATGACTCTTTCTCATGTTCAATCGCTAATTGTGCTTTGTGCGCCCAATTTTTAGTATCTTCTTGTAAACGTGCTACTTTACGAGTGAATTGTTTTTGTTCAGCTATATTACGCGCTGAAATTGTGCGTAACTCTACTAATGTTTCTTCCATCTCTTGGATAATCAAACATATTACTTTTTGTGGGTCTTCAGCTTTGTCTAACATCGCATTAATATTAGACTGTACTATATCGTTCATTCTAGAAAACATACCCATAATCAACTCCTTTAGCGGTTGGATTGCTACATCACTACATTGTGATGTGAGCGATAGGTTCACAATAACTGTTTCAATTCGCATGCCAAATACACAAGTTATTGAAATTGTTGTGTTTTATATAAATTTATTCATTAAGTTTAAAATTTAACATTGAAGGGATTAGTTTATTCCGCCACCATTTGGTCAAAATCGCTAAGTATTTAAGGCCCTATTTGACAGAACAAGAGATAAAAAAACGGACTATCTATACGAAGTCCGTCTAAAAAAAATTACTTATTTTAATTAAGTAATGCTGTGGGATATACAAAGCATTTCGAGACATATATTGCCAACTAAAAACCACCACTATACCGATAACAAACGCGACAATAGGAGCGATTAAAAGTATCAACACATCAAAAGCATATAACATCAAAACTACTCAGCCGTTGCTTTATCGTTGATCTTTAGATCCGTACTGAGCATAGCTTCGAGCGTTTGCTTAGCACTCGCTTTAACTATATCTTGCATTTCTATATTCGTTTTAATCGCAGGTCCGGTATCATCCAGAGAAAAGTTATGTGTCGCAGATAACACCATGGTCTGCACATCAATATGAATATCGTAGTTGGTTTGGACCACCGTTTGTTGCACCATGTAATCAACATACTGAGATAAAGGGACTAATTGTGATGTCGGAGCAACATGCACAGGATTAGACAGGGTATTAACAAAAGTGGCGGCGATAAGGGTAGAAGTTAACATAATTTTATTTCCTATTAGCTTAAATTAAGTGCTTAACCGTAATTGTGTAAGTCGCAATAACAGATGCTTAGTTTGTGCCAATTTTGAATAAATTATAAATTATTGATTTTGTTATATTTTTGTGGTTTTAACATAGAGTAAATAATGACTGTATAAAAAATTGACCACTTAAAATGGTCAATTTAACCTATCAATTAGTCAACTTTACTATCAAGGTAAGCTTGGGAGGCCGCTTGAGTCTCAAGCAAGGCATCGAGTGCTGCAAATAGGACATCTGGAGACGTGTTACGCCCAACTGCATTTTCACTTAGGTAACGACGCCAGACCCTTCCACCGGGTTGTCCCTGAAATAAACCGAGCATGTGCCGCACAATATGCCAGACTTTAGTCCCTTGTCCGAATTGGTTAGGTGCAGCCAGTTGCTCAACAATATAACTATGCATGCGTTTAACAATTTCAATTCGTGATAAGACCGCTTGATTATCTCCATAAATAAGATGATCTACTTCACTTAGAATATATGGATTAGAGTAAGCTTCTCGACCTATCATCACTCCATCAACATAGGATAAATGATGTTGAGCTTCAGCTAAGGTCTTCACGCCACCATTAATACTGACATGTAAATGTGGAAATTCCTCTTTTAACTGATATACACGCTCATACATTAACGGTGGTACTTCTCTGTTCTGCTTCGGGCTAAGTCCTTGCAGCCAAGCTTTACGCGCATGGACAATAAACGTGTCACATCCCGCTTCAGCCACCTGTTCAATGAATGCAGATAAATCCTCATACTCATCCATATCATCAATCCCAATACGTGATTTCACAGTAACAGGAATGTCGACCTGGGCTTGCATTGCGCTCACACAATCGGCCACCGTCTGTGGCTCAGCCATTAAGCAAGCACCAAAACGACCATTTTGAACACGATCTGAGGGACAGCCAACGTTAATATTCACTTCATCATAGCCGTATTCTTGGGCTTTGATTGCGCAATGAGTCATATCTTCCGGAACACTCCCGCCTAGTTGTAACGCCACCGGCTGCTCTGCGGCATTAAAGCCCAAATAATCCCCTTTACCAAATATGATTGCACCCGTTGTCACCATCTCAGTATACAATACGGTGTGCTGAGAGATGAGACGGTGGAAGTAACGGCAATGTTTATCGGTCCAGTCAAGCATAGGCGCGACAGAAATACGGCGGTCGATAGAAGGTGTTGACACAGTTGAGTAGTCTCAAGAAAGCATAAATTAATATTCAATAATATCATACGATATAATAGGGTGCGAGTTGTTGAATCGATACCATTTATGATTATCAATATTCGATACGATTTGATAAATTAAAATAGTTGACGCTGTGTCGCCATTTTACTAGCATTAATGAATCTATGGATTTACCTATCATTAAGGCTAAGTACGGCAAATATGAGTTGGATTAAAGCGCTATTTATATTTCCTATCCATTTTACTCTACAAATGAGTAACCTCGCTTTCTGGGCAATATTGATTGTGATAGTGGGTTTAATCAAACTCGTCCTCCCTTTTCCAACTCTCACACGATATTTAAATGCGCTTAATGCAAAATTTGAAGTGGCTTTTGGTGTGATTAGCATCTGGTTCATCACCTTTTTTAATCGTATTGATATCGATACCCACATACCTGGCTCTATATCGCCAGAAGGCTGGTATTTGATCACAGCAAACCATCGTAGTTATTTAGATATCATTTTGCTAATAGGGTGTGCAAAAAATCATTATCCTGCCCCTAAATTTTTTCTCAAACAAGAACTGATTTGGTTACCCTTTGTGGGATTAGGAGCATGGGCACTTGATATGCCATTTATGCGCCGTTACTCAAAAGCCGATATAGCTAAAAATCCAGCGTTAAAAGGGAAAGACATCGCCACGACACAATCTGCGTGTAAAAAATATAGAAATACCCCTACAACCATTATCAATTTTGTGGAAGGCACTCGTTTCACTACCTCCAAGCATATTCAAAAAAACAGCCCTTACCAACACCTACTCCCACCGAAAGCTGCTGGTATTGCATTTACGTTGGCTACCATGGGAGATTTATTTAATAGTATGCTGGATATCAGTATCATTTATCCTAAAAACTCCCAATGGCCGATGATGGATATGCTGTGTGGCAACATGAAAAGCATTATCATTGATGTTAAAGAGATCCCTGTTACAGCACAGATGCGTGGCAATTACCAAGAAGATAATATTTTTCGAGATGATTTTCGATGCCAATTAAATACATTATGGGAAGAAAAAGATCTTCGCATTCAGACATTTTTAAAAGATAATTAGTATTATCACTTTATACCACTACGGTTAGGATCAATATGCAAGCATCCACCATTCAATTTATTATCTTAGATATTATCAATGCGTTGTTTCGTCATCCCGATCCTGCTATTACCATGCAAGATATAAGCTATAAATTAGCTGCTATTTTTATTATTGCAGTGACCGCAATGTTTGTACTTTGGGCAGTTAAATTCATTGTTAGGTCAAAATTACTCACATTATTATTACGTAATAATCAGGTTTGGGATGATGTATTACATGAACAAGGTTTTTTTAACCGCATAGCACATATTACGCCAGCACTTTTTGTCTTCGCAAGTGCACCTGTACTATTAGAGTTTAACACCTTACTTTTAAGTTTTGTCCTAAAGTGCGCCCAAATCTACTTAGTGATATCAACAATTATCGCTGTGTTTTCACTGCTCAATACTATTGAAGTATTGTATCAGCGTTCAAATTTAGCGAAAAAAGCCCCCATTACCGGATTTATTCAAGTCAGTAAACTGATCCTTGCTATCATTGCAATTTTGCTCACTATTTCTCTTATCCTAGATAAAAGCCCGTTAATATTATTATCAGGTCTAACTGCAATTGCTGCGATATTATTATTAATATTTAAAGATACCATTCTTGGCTTTGTTGCAGGTATCCAGATAGCTGCAAATAGAATGTTCAATACCGGTGACTGGATTGAGATGCAAGCCTATGGTGTTGATGGTGAGATCCGAGAAATTGGCTTAAATGTAGTAAAAGTTCAGAATTGGGATAAAACTATCGCAACATTACCTACTTATACATTGACTAATGAGGTAGTAAAAAATTGGCGTGGTATGTTGCAATCAGGTGGTCGTCGAATCAAACGAAGTATCCAAATTGACATGCAGAGTATCACATTTTTAGACCAAGCCATGATTAATGACTTACATAATGTTCGATTCATAACACACTATCTTGAGAGTAAATTAAACGAATTACAAGACTATCACCAAAACGAACAGATAGATCAAAGTGACTTACTCAATGCTAGACGTCTTACCAATATAGGGACATTTCGAGCCTATATCGAAGCTTATATCCGAAAACATCCACAAATTAATCAATCATTAACGTTAATGGTGCGCCAATTAAAACCCACAGAACATGGGTTAGCATTAGAGATTTACTGTTTTAGTAGTAATAAAAACTGGGTGGAATATGAAGGAATTCAGGCGGACATTTTTGATCACATACTAGCCAGTATGCCATTATTCAAACTCCGCCCATATCAAAGTATTACCGACAAATCGCACTTGTCTTAAGCAAGTGCGTAGCCTATTAAGGCACAAAAAATAAGACCTGACACGCCAAAAAATCCATATTCTATTTTCTCTTGCATACCAGAAGGAGTAGATCGAGTCGCAATAAATGCCATTATGATACTGGAAACACCCAATACAAACGCTAACATACCTACACCAAATACGATCGAATTGATCCATTCACTCATGACTTTCTCCAATAAAAATTAATGGTATTATTATACCTAGATAGATAATAAAACGATATGCGTAGCTGCACATTTATGAAGAAACATTGATATTAGTCAAATGCCAATAATTTTAATGATTTCTGCATTAAATTGGTCAGAATTACAAACACAATGATTATATCGCATCTGAGATGTTTTATTTAATAACCATTCAGTCTTATTTTAACTTGGCATGTTATTTGAAAGACAATAAGCCTTAATCAATATATTGAGGCTTAACAAGACCTCGATAAATCAATATAAAGGGATATACATGACAAATTTGAAATCATTAAGCGCGACTAGTCTATTGTGGATAATTTTTAGTCTGAGTTGCATCTTCTCTGCTCATGCTAACAATAATGGTATCAATGTTCAGGTTGACAGTTGTTCGATGGATCTCAATGGGACCCTAGGTTTCCAAAACGAAGTACTCACACTTACCACACCAGAGCTGACCGTGGTCATTGACGAAAAACAAAATCTCAGCGTTAATGAACAGTCGGTCCCCCTTAATAAACAACAGCGAGCCGCTGTAGAATCTTATTATTATAACTTAAAAGCAGCCATCCCGATTGGCGTTGAGTTTGCTGCTCAAAGTTTAGAAGTGGCGAATCTAGCAGTTAACGAAGTATTTGCTGAGCTATTAGGCTCTGATGATGAACTCATTACTAAAATGAATGAGTTAATGAATACGATTGAAGTCAATCTCAAACATAATATCTATGCGCCTGATGGCAGTATATTTATTGATCCCAAAAGCAATACTAGCGAACACTGGACTAGCCCAGAGTGGGAAGCCGAATTTGCAGAAGCCATTCAACATGCCATTAACGAGTCTATGGGACGTCTATTTATGGCCATCGGCAAAGAGATGTTATTCGGAGATGGCGAAGGTATAGGCGATTTGTTTAACCCAGATGCATTTGGAGTTCGCATGGAGCAAAAAATGATGATGCATGCCAAAGCATTAGGTGAATCTGCGGAACTGTTATGTGAAGTATTACACAGCGCAGAAACAGCTGAACTACAACTTGCAACACGTATTCCGAGCTTAGCTAATTTAAATATGGTGACTATCATCGACAACACGGGCCAGCAACTATGATTAACCATGTCGCTCGCGTCATGCTATGTGGCTGTGGTTGGCTCGGTCAACCATTAGCATCTCGGTTAATATCTCAAGGTATAAAAGTATATGGCACAACAACACGCACTTGCCAGCTTTCTTTCCTAAACGAGTTAGGTATTACTCCACATCTATTTTCCATCAGTAAAAATTCTGAAGATAGCCCTGAGTTTAATCCATCTTTATTAGCCGATTTAGCCAAGTGTGATGTTCTGGTAATCAACATCCCTCCAGGCCGCAGAGATTTAGATGCCAATTCGTTTACCCAGAACATGCTTAGATTATTTAAGACTGCAATGACTCAGCAACCTGATGTTCGCATTATCTTTGTCTCGACAACTTCGGTGTTTGGCGATGTCACCGGTCAGGTTGACGAAGATACACCCACAGCGCCAGTGACTGCATCCGGTATTGCTCATCAGACATTAGAACATTGGTTGCTAAAGCATGCATCTAAGCAAAGTACGATAGTGCGATTGGCTGGTTTAATTAACCAGACACGACACCCCGTCACCTCTCTAGTTAAAAGGAGTGTTATTGAGCAAGGTCATCAAGTGGTGAACTTAGTACATCAAATAGACGCGGTCAATGGACTGTTGCAAGTGGTTTTAAAATGGAATGAAGTCGTTGGGCACATATTACATTTGTGTGCTCCTGAGCATCCGACACGTGAGGATTATTATCAAGCTGCAGCGCAAAGTAAACAGCTTCCAAAACTCAAATTTATTTCGAATGATAGCGAGAGTATTCATACTGATGTATCTACGAATGAACCTTCAGGAAAAATAGTGATATCACAAAAAACCCAGCAAATGCTGGGTTTTGAATATGATTTCCCTAGCCCATACGATATGCTGTAAAGCCAGGTGGGTATTTATTTAACCAATTAATGCAACACCAAAATACTTAGTCGTAACAGTATTAATAAAAATTACTAATAATATAATTGGAATAAACGTACCTACCGATACATTCACGTATTTTTCAAATAAACTGGCGCTGTAGCCTTCAGAGCCAGCAGCTAGCTCTTGGCTTAGATTATGTTTTTTCCAACGGTAACTCACAAATAAACAAATCAATAACCCATTCAATGGCAATATCGTTTCATAAAACACATCAATGACGACATCGAAAAAGGATTTTTCTGCGCCGGCATAACTCATAAAACCGGTTAGAAAATCAATCATGCCAAAGGAAACTGCGCACATTAAAGACAAGATAATCAGTAATAATCCACATAGCAACAACGCACGTTGACGAGACATGCGTTTTTCGCTCATCAATGCGGCTACAGGGACTTCAAAGATAGAAACTAAAGACGTAATTGCGGCAAAGAAAACCAATAAGAAAAAGACACTTGCAGCGATGCTTGCTCCAACAAAACCCACACTAGTTTGTAATGCTAAAAATATTTTCGGCAAAAATGTAAAAATTAACCCAACTGAAGATTCACTTAATTCATCAGGCTGAATATTAGGATTAAACGAATATATCGCTGGTAAAATCATTAAGCCCGCAGTAAACGCAACGGCAGTATCGGTTAATGCAACAAGCTTTGCTGAGCCGGGGATATCCGCTTTTTTATTAATATAGCTACCATAAGTGATCATGATCCCCATACCGAGGGATAAAGAGAAAAAGGCTTGAGATAATGCGCCATTGACCACACCAGAGTCGATTTTACTAAAGTCAGGGATAAGATAGAATTTGACCCCCGCCATCGCGTTATCTTGCATTAAAACGAATATCACCATACCAATGAGCATAAAAAAAAGCGCAGGCATCATCAGTTTTGCCGCTTTCTCAATCCCTTGTTTAACTCCACCTTGAAGAATCAAATACATAATAGCTAGTACCACGATCATGTAAACGAAGATTTGAGAGGAGTTAATAAATTCGCCAAAGTAATCAGGATTAGCCAAGGCTTCAAGATCCCCCGTCGCTGCGCCAACAAGATACCCTAAGATCCATACGGTGATGACTGAGTAGAACACTGCAATCATAAATGGGGTGATAATAGACAACCAACCTGCGATACTCCATTTTGAAGAACGCTGCGAAAGCATAGAATATGCACCGAGTGGGTCTTTTTGAGTATTACGTCCAACTGACATCTCCGCCAGCATGACAGGTAAGCAGATAAAGAAAACAAAAATAGCGTACATAAATAAAAATGCACCACCACCATTTTTTGCGGCTCCCACAGGGAAGCCAACGAGATTACCAATCCCTACAGCGGAGCCTGCAGCAGCTAAAATAAAACCAAGACGAGAACCGAATTGCTCGCGAGATGCACCCATAAGTATTCCTTCATTATTTTTATGCGGTGAATACTAACAAGCTTATCTATAAATGTCATTTACCATGGGATAGTTTTACCGGCCCAATCAAGATAATACGGACTTTCTTCAGCAGTGGCTTGGGTTAATAAGCTGACTAAACATTGTGCGGTAAATTCAGGGGTAAATAGCTTATCGGACTTTACATTTGCCTGGAACGGCTTCGATAGTCCGGTATCCACTGTTCCTGGGTGATAAGACAATAACGCGACGTTTTTATTTCGACGGCTATATTCAATTGCAGCGTTTTTAATCAACATATTCAGTGCCGATTTAGACGCTCGATATCCATACCACCCCCCTAACTTATTATCGGTGATACTGCCCACCCGGGCACTTAAAAAAGCAATCGTACTGGGTAAGCGCTTTGGCATGATTTTGACTAAATGCTTCAACCATATCGCTGGTAATATTGTGTTAACTTCAAAATAGGCTTGTAACTGCAGAGGATCGATATCCTCCAAGCGCTTTTCTGGTTTTAGACCGCATAGAGAATCAGACGGCTCTCGATGTAAAATACCGACTGTGGATATTACAAAACGATACTGTGTGGCATCAGATTTTTGTTGTTCTACAAACTCAGCAACGGCATGTTCATCTAGAGAGTTTAGCGTGTAAGCGGTAATGTTAGGATGAGTATTAACCAAATCCGAGCGAGAGATCGCATGTACATACTCAATCTCAGGGTGCGTTAATAATTCGTCAATCAATGCTCGGGCAATACCCCCACTTGCACCAATCACTAAGGCTGTATTAGGTGTCGACATTATATGTCCTTGGTCAATTTTACAAAAAAGTCATTTAAACAGATATTCAGTGCTTTAATACACAGCGTTCACAGCGACGTTGTCCTGTTAAATAATAAGAAATGGTATAGCGATTTTTGGCAAAAATATTATAGAACTTATCAGCAAACCAACGGATGACAGGCCAGCGTGTGGGAGCATATACCCATCCCTTGCCCACTAATTTCCAAGCTAAATAAGTCACATCTAAACCAGTGATAATATCGCCTTGGTCGGTTTGACCATGAATGCGGTTGTTTAATGCATCCCAATCAAGTTCGGGATATTGCTCACTAAAGCCTGGCTCCATGATATCGACAAATGAAAGATTGCCCTGAGTGTTATATTTGACGAGATGTTTCATCTCTTTTTGGCACAAAGGACACATCCCGTCATAAAATAAAGTGAGTTTCATACTGCGCTACTTTGATATTTAAAGAGTATATAACTACGGATGATATCGTGTTTTGGATGACTGTTGGTTTAGGTTGATTGTTGATGTTTATCAAAATATCCCCATATCAACTTCATGAAATAAAGGAGAATTATATAGTGACTGAACAAATTACATTAGGTGGCGGATGCTTTTGGTGCATTGAGTCAGCATTTAACAAGGTCAAAGGTGTATTAAGTGCTTACTCTGGGTACAGTAATGGACACACTTTCCAGCCTAGTTACCAAGATGTTTGTACTGGTGACACAGGACATAATGAAGTCGTGCAAGTCACCTTTGATAGCGAGGTGATTAATCTAAAGCAAATATTTGAGATATTTTTCGCATTACATGACCCAACTCAACTTAATCGACAAGGTAATGACATCGGCACTCAATATCGAGGTGGAATTTATTACCATAATGATAAACAAAAAATAGCAGCTGAAGCTTTTGTCGCTCAACTCAAAGCCGACAACATTTATGACGCGCCAGTAGTGACTGAAATTGAAGCACTCGATAACTACTCTCAAGCTGAAGATTATCACCAAGACTACTTTGCTAATAACCCTAGCAATACATACTGTAATCTGGTGGTAGGGCCAAAACTGGTGAAGTTTAAAAAGACGTTTGCTCAGTACCTAAAAGAAGATTAGCCAATCTTTTAGCGTTGGGCTATAGCAAATAGATGCACCTGTTTGTCACCGCGATCAATATACTAAAAATAATGTCGCGGTGCCTAAAAATGCAAAAATCCCAACGACATCCGTTATCGTCGTTAAAATGACGCTTCCAGCAAGTGCGGGATCAATTTTTAATTTCTTCATGATCAGAGGTAAGGTCGCACCAGCAAATCCCGCAGCAATCATATTCATCATCATGGCAAAGGCAATAATGACGCCTAAATCAAAGTCTTGCTTCCATAAGGCAACGACAGTCGCAATAAGCACTGCCCAAATCACGCCATTTAAAAAACCGATAGCCAACTCTTTATTAATTAAAATCCGCGAGTTAGCATCATTAACATGACCAAGTGCCATACCTCGGATAACTAATGTAAGCGTTTGATTACCAGCTACTCCCCCCATACTCGGAACGATAGTGTTGAGTATAGCTAAGACTGCAAGTTGTGACAGGGTTTGCTCGAATAAATCTGACACCATCGCAGCTAACAATGCTGTTACCAAATTTACCCCTAACCAAATCGACCGGCGTTGGGTGGACTGTAATACAGGGGCAAACGTATCTTCTTCATCATCAAGACCCGCCATACTCATCATAGAATGTTCAGCATCTTCTCGAATAATATCTACCACGTCATCAATCGTAATCCGACCTACTAGATGATAATCTTCATCAACTACAGGGGCAGATAACCAATTATAACGTTCAAATAAACTAGCCACTTGGTCATCAGGCATATCAACAGTAATGGCATCAGGTTCTTCATCCATCACCTCTGCGACGGTCACATCAGGACTCGATGTTAGTAATCGAGTTACGGGTACTGAACCAATTAAATAGTCACTGCGGTTAACGACATAAAATGTATCAGTATTTTGAGGCAAATCACCTTTTAAACGAAGATAACGCAAAATCACATCCACTGCGACATCAGGTCGCAAAGTGATAGTGTCCGTATTCATGATGAAACCGGCGGTTTCTTCACCATACGCTAACGCCTTTTCAGCTCGGACTCGGTCTTGGTCATCCATTGACGTTAAAATATCTTGTAATACTTGATCAGGAAGACTGCTAAGAGTTTCAGCTAAATCATCCGTATCCATGTCCTCAAGTGCATCGACCACATTATCGGGCATCATCTTAGTGATTATCCCGTTGCGGACTTCCTCGGAAAGCTCTTCTAGCACATCGCCATGATAATCGGCATCAAGGAGCTGCCATAGCTCATCACGAGTTTTAGTCGTTGTCGATTCTAGGATTAAAGCTACATCACATGCGGGTGCTTCATGCAGGATTTTGCGCACAGAAACATATTTACCCGACGACAAAGCGTCAGTAATTTCTGTCATTTGACTTTCAGCGAATTTTGCAGCAATGGTATCAGCCATAATCCATACCTGCGAGGCGTGTATAATTGCCTATTAGAATAGCCTGAAACTAAGATAATGTCATGAATTGATTAAAGAACTTTACCCTTCTTCATTAAATTTTTGACTGATTAATTTAACAACGGCGTCTAAAGCTTCTGAGGCATCTGGACCAGACACTTCTATGCGCACTGATTTACCCTGTTGTGACTCTAACATCATCAAGCCTAATACACTGGCAGCATCTGCACTTTTATCCGCTTGGTGAACCGTGATAGTCGCCTCAAATTGGGTCGCTAGTCTGGCAAGCTGACTCGCCGGACGCGCATGGAGTCCCATTTTATTTAAAATCATGACTGTTGCTTCAACCGTATGCTCACTCATGATGCCATTTCATCTTTGTAACGACTCAACTCACGATGTCGTATCTGAACATCAGGATGCGATTCTTGCATATTCATAAGTAATTGCTCTGCCACATATACCGAGCGATGTTTTCCACCAGTACAACCGATTGCGACTGTCACGTAACTACGGTTATTACGTTCTAAATGAGGTAACCATGTAGTAATCAGGTTTTGAATTTGCCATACAAACTTAGTAACCACCGGCTGACTACCCAAAAACACTTGTATAGGTGAATCGATACCAGTGAACTGTTTTAACTCAGGCTCCCAATGAGGGTTGGGTAAAAAGCGGGCATCAAATACATAATCAGCATCTTTCGGGATCCCATATTTAAAGCCAAATGATTCAAAAACTAAGACTAAACGTGAGCTTTTTTTACCTAAAATCCGCTCTCTAATAAGTTCGGCTAACTCATGGACAGTAAGCTGATCCGTATCAATATATAAGTCTGCACGCTCTTTCATCGGTTCCAATAACTCTTTTTCTAGGCGAATAGCAGCCTCGAGAGATTGGTTCCCCTTACTTAACGGGTGTAAGCGACGAGTTTCACTGTAACGTTTCAATAAAATGCTAGTACTGGAATCCAGGTAAACTATAGATAGGTTCCAATCTTTCGGCAAGTAATTGAGAATTTCAGATAATTCGTTAGATTCTTTCGGAAGATTACGTACATCAACACTAACGGCGACCTCATCATATTCACCGATTATCGTATGCGTCAATGCCGGTAATAAATTGACCGGTATATTATCCACACAGTAATACCCTAAATCCTCAAGCGCTCGTAAAGCAATTGACTTACCAGAACCTGAACGGCCGGAAATTATAATCAGTTTCATTTGCTATCCAAAGTTAATGCAAAAATGACTTCTTCAGGGGTTTGTGCCGCTCTAATTTGCTGAACAACGTCAATATTATTTAACTTTGTAGCTACACTTGATAGTGTTTGTAGGTGGCCTTCTATTTCCTCATGAGGTACTAGCAAGGCAAAAAATATATCGACGGGTTGTTGGTCAATCGCATCAAAATCAATCGCGCAATCGGTAATCAACACCACCGCTGTGACTTTCGTTAAACCTACGATACGACCATGAGGAATGGCTATACCACCTCCAATACCAGTTGAGCCCATTTTTTCACGATGCACTAAACTCTCTAAAATGCTTGCTTGAAAGATTTCATTATCAACGTCTTCAGCCAAACGGCTGATCGTCTCAAATATTTTCTTTTTACTTTGACAGGGGACCGCACATTTTATACGGTCCACTGATAATATTGAGGAAAGTTGCATTAATAATTAGTGTCGTTGAAGTTTTTCTTTATGTTTAATTACTTGACGGTCAAGTTTGTCAATTAAACTATCAATCGCAGCATACATATCTGAATGTTCAGAGGTAGCAAAAACTTCCCCTCCATTTAAATTCAATTTAGCTTCTGCTTTTTGGTGAATTTTTTCAACATTTAAAATGACATGAACATTGTTAATATGATCGAAGTGTCGTTCGAGTTTCTCAAATTTGGTATCCACATAATTACGGAGTGAATCAGTGATTTCGACATGATGACCCGTTAGGTTTATCTGCATAATGACTTCCTTCTTTGTTTGTAACTAAACCAAGCTTTTACGCTGGCTGGATGATGGGATCGATAATGACTCCCGATATTTCGCAATTGTCCGGCGTGCCACTTTTATACCTTGGTCCGCCAATACATCTGCAATTTTACTATCACTCAAAGGCTTTGCACTGTTTTCAGCTGCCACGAGCTTTTTAATTAATGCTCGAATTGCGGTAGAAGAGCACTCACCGCCAGATTCTGTTGCCACATGACTCGAGAAAAAATACTTCAACTCATAAATACCACGTGGTGTATGCATATACTTTTGTGTAGTGACACGTGAAATGGTTGATTCATGCATATCAACCATTTCAGCCACATCATTTAACACCATAGGCTTCATCATTTCTGGGCCATGCTCAAAAAAACCCATTTGCTGCTGCACAATGCAATTAGCCACTTTCATTAATGTGTCGTTGCGTGATTCTAAGCTTTTTATAAACCATTTTGCTTCTTGTATATGAGATTTGACAAACGCACTATCCGAAGAGTTCCGTGAATCTTTACTTAAAGCAGCATATTGTTGATTAATACTTAATTTGGGTAAACAATCGGGATTGAGTTCAACTGTCCAACGACCATTTTTCTTTGCTACCGACACATCAGGGATCACATATTCTGGTTCTTTAGTAATTAACGCACTACCAGGACGCGGATTTAAAGATTGAAGTAACAGCATCACTTCACGTAACTGCTCCTCCTTAAGCCGTGTTTTGCGCATTAATGTACGATAGTCTTTACTCAATAATAAGTCGGTGTGTTCCGTTATAATGGCACGCGCTTCCTTTAAAAACGGCGTGTCATCATCGAATTGACGAAGTTGGACTAAAAGACATTCTTGGGGGGTACGTGAACCGGAACCAATGGGGTCAAACATTTGAATACGTTTTAGTACACATTCAACTTCATCCAACTCAATTGTTTCATCCTGCATTGATTGTAGAATATCTTCACTTGATGCGAGCAAATAGCCTGACTCGTCAATCGAATCGATGATTGCCACTGCAATTGCACGATCCGTATCACTAAATGGGGTTAAGCCCATTTGCCATAATAAATAGGCTTGAATGTCATCGACAGTTTCACCTTGAAATACATTGTCATCATCAATTACACCACCTGAACTGGTCAAAGAGGCAGCGGGTGCTGATGATGCACTGTAGTAATCGTCCCACGTACTATCCAAAGGTAACTCCTCTGGTACAGCATTACCCTCTAGGGCGTCATGGGAAGTGACTTTATCAGTATCGACAGATTCATTTGTATCAGAAGAACGTTCTTTATTATCGTGTTCAGAATATAATTCTTCTATTTCTAGCAGTGGATTAGATTCTACAGCTTCTTGGATTTCTTGTTGTAAATCCAATGTGGAGAGTTGTAACAACTTAATTGCCTGCTGTAATTGAGGCGTCATCGTAAGTTGTTGACTAAATTTAAGCTGTAACGAGTGTTTCATCGAATTCCTTTTATTACTGACAAGTAAGCATCATCCAAAATACTTACTTCATTTTGATTATAGTCTAAATTCTTCGCCTAGGTACACTTCCTTTACCTTTTTATTTTGAAGCACTTGTGAGGCAGTTCCAGCAGCAATTAATTCACCATGACTCACAATATATGCTTTTTCACACACATCTAAAGTTTCTCTAACGTTATGGTCGGTTATTAATACGCCAATTCCACGTTGCTTTAACTGTTGAATGATTTGTTTTATATCACCTACCGAGATAGGATCTACACCCGCAAAGGGCTCATCTAACAATATAAACTTGGGATCGGCAGCAAGCGCACGGGCAATTTCTACTCGTCGACGCTCACCTCCTGATAATGCCATACCAGCACTATTACGAATATGATTAATATTAAATTCATCTAATAATGCATCGGCATGACTTTCACGTTGTTGATTAGATAATTCTTTACGTGTTTGTAAAATCGCCATGATATTTTCATAGACGGTGAGTTTTCTAAATATCGACGCTTCTTGGGGCAAATAGCCAATCCCTTGTCGAGCACGCTCATGCATCGGCTGTAAAGTAAGTTCGGTTTGGTCTAATAAGATTTCACCATGATCTAATGGCACTAATCCAACAATCATATAAAAGGTTGTCGTTTTACCCGCCCCATTTGGCCCGAGTAATCCAACTATTTGGCCAGATTCTACTTCGATACTCACATCTCTTACCACTTGTCGAGATTTGTAAGATTTAGCCAGATGTGTGGCTTTTAATGTAGCCATTAATTATTATCATCCTGTTGTTCTTGGATTTGTTGTTTAAGGACTTCAGGCTGAAATACAGTGGTCACCCTTCCACCTTCTGCATTATTCGCTTTGGCAACCAACTGTTTATTGATTAAATCAAACTCGATAGATTCACTTTTAACCACCGAGGTGTCTTGGGCTAGCTGGGCATCACCGATAAAACTTACCTTGCGAGTTACTACGCTGTAGCGGATTTCGTTAGCCAACGCTGTCACGCGCGAGCCATCTTCTAATGACTGAGTGAACTGAGCTGGCTCACCGGTAGCAATAAATACTTCTTGGCCTTCACCTGCGCTGGCATCAATACTCAAACGCGCAGCATTAATGGTAAGACCCGCTTGAACCACAACCACGTCATCTTGATAAACCGACATTTTCGATACACCATCAACAAAGGTAGATTTTGCGCTAATCGCAATTGGCGCATTAATATCTTGGTTAAGTGACGGCTTGTCAGATTGGGCTTGAAGCCCTAAAGATAGCATTAATGCACTTAAAATAATTAAGTAACACATCCCATTATATTTCATTTGTTTCTCTCAATTAATTCAACGACGATGACTTAATCGTCGGTTTATCATCGACTATTACAGCACCAAAAATAGTCTTTACATGACCGGTTAAGTTAAATTTCTTAGTGTGCATATTGGCATGAAATCCTTCACTAAGCATCGAAAATTCCATTCCTGTCATTAATACCTCACGATCTGAATACATAGTATTTGTATTGAGATCAATTTCAATAAATTCAGACGTAATCTGTTGGATAAAATCTGTGTCGTTTAAGCTATTAATTTGAATATTGCGTTCCAAGCGAATGATATTATTAGTAAATAAGGTGCCCACATCAGCAGTCACCTTGTAAGGGGAGTC
>Ga0209555_10000637_pt1 | contig 29220 bp, 35 predicted proteins | sample SaaInl85LU_5_DNA_FD_184643 | JGI IMG/M metagenome (GOLD analysis project Ga0209555, IMG submission 184643) | Marine microbial communities from expanding oxygen minimum zones in the Saanich Inlet - ESP_85LU_5_DNA (SPAdes) (version 2) | ecosystem: Environmental > Aquatic > Marine > Intertidal... | reverse complement strand
AACTGATTATATTGAAAGTTTGGTAGCGGCACAGGGACTTGAACCCCGGACACGCGGATTATGATGGAATGTGACATAATCCAAACACATAAAAACATATGGTTATAATGGTAATATCATGATGTGCTAATAAATGTGCTTCACCATAACACGCAGAGTGCAGATACATCCTGTTGAACACTCACAATGTGCCTCAAAATCTGTATGGCGTCCAGCAGAACATGTCGCGATAAGTACCCATAAAGTCGCCCTGCCCGCTTCAAGCAAGTTTACTCTGACAGTACCCCAAATAGTCCTACCTTGACAGTCGCACCCCTATGACGCCAGTAGAGGCGAGACGTTAACAAAAGAATGGAAAAGGCAGGCCAATGATTGATCTCTACACGTGGACGACGCCGAACGGCCGCAAGGTTTCGATCCTTCTTGAAGAACTCGGAGTTCCCTATACGGTTCATGCCATCGACATTAATCAGGATGAGCAGTTCGCACCAGACTTTCTGAAAATTGCGCCTAACAACCGCATTCCCGCGATTGTAGATCACGAGACCGGCATTCAAATGATGGAGTCCGGAGCAATCATGATGTACCTCGCGGACAAGTATAAAAAGTTTCAATGCGATGGTGATGAATATTGGCGAATGGTTGAATGGCTAATGTGGCAAATGGGCGGGTTAGGTCCGATGCTGGGACAAACCCATCACTTCGTAAAGTATAACAAAGGCAAATCGGAATACGCCGAGAAGCGTTACTCCGCAGAAGCACAGCGCTTGTACGGTGTTTTGAACAAACGGTTAGAGGGTCGTGATTTTATTGCAGGCAAAGACCATGGAATGTATTCAATCGCAGATATGGCATGCTGGCCTTGGGTGTCGCGGTTTGAATGGCAAGAGGTTGATCTCAATGTTTTCCCAAACGTTAAAGATTGGTACCTTAAAATCGCAGCGAGACCGGCAGTGCAAGCAGGCTATTCTGTTCCGAAATTCACAACAGACGTACCCATGGCCTAAATATATCGCCGCATTCGGTGCAAGCAGGCTAATAAGAACTCGCATCGGATTACTGGCGCAGCCTGAATCTATGCGCTCAATAGTTGAAACCACTCAGTAAGAGCAGAGGTTAGATTGAGCTTAAACTGGTCTCGTGAGTAGAAGTGGCGCTCCTGATTGAAATGGTTGTGGACTGAAGAGTGGAAGGCAGCGAACTTTTGCAGACATCGGATCAAATCTATTCCACCAAAACCGAACTATTTCGTGGCTGATCTCAGTGCCTCGTTCGTGCAAAAGATCTTCCACGTTACTGATTGAGAGCGGGAACCTAACATAAAGCATCACCGCCAAGCGGATGATCTCTAGGCTCGTTTTAAAGTACCTGAATGGAGAGTGTTTTGTCATACGGAGAAGCTACGAAACAGCCCGCTCCGTCTCAAGCTCCTTTTGTCTGACAGTGCCCGCGTAGGTCATCGATTCAATGGACAGCGTTGCGCTTGTTGGGTTGGTCATTGTCGTCTCCGGTTCCGGCTTTCAGCTTTACATCTAGGGATTCCAGTTACTGTAAGGTCAAGAGTGAGAAAGAAATATGTTCAACAGATTGAAACTGACTTGACCCTCCCCCTACTGGAGCCCCCATATCCCGTGAAGACACCAAGAATAGGAGCCAATCATGGAATTCAGTGTTCCCGAAATGAGCTGCGGGCATTGCACGGCCGCAATTAAAAAAGCCGTCAAGGAAGTAGATCCGGCGGCAACGGTCAATTGCGATCTCGACACCCGCCGTGTGGCCGTTGATACCTCCCTTTCGCAGGCGGATGTGAGCCAAGCGATCAAAGCGGCAGGATACGAGTCTGAACCTGCCGCTGCTTGAAAAACTGCCGCCTCAGGATCAGATTTGAGGCGGCACGTCCGTTCTTTCACTCGTCCCGGTCGGACCGGGCGTCGGAAACATAGATTTCCAGTTCGGATTGCTCAACGAAACCCGGCACCAAGGCGTCTCCGATCACAAATGACGGCGTGCCATTGAAGCCGAGAGCCTGTGTCAGGCGCATGGAAGAAGCAATGTGCTCTTGCACTTCCGGTGCCTCCATGTCCCGACGAAGCTGGCCGATATCAAGACCCACCTCTTTCGCGATGCGCAGAACCGATGCCTCTTCGGCGCGGCCGCTCATCCCCATCATGGCCCAGTGAAATTCTTCGTATTTGCCCTGGTTGCGCGCTGCCAGGGCCGCTTTGGCTGCAAACACCGACCCGTCTCCAAGGATTGGCCACTCGCGATAAACAAGTCGCACATTCGGGTCGCCATCAAGCAGGCCCTGAACTTGCGGCATGGCCCGGCGGCAGTAAGGACAGTTGTAGTCGAAGAACTCAACTACTGTCACATCTCCATCCGGATTACCCAGAACCGGTGCATTGGGGTCTTGTTCCAAAAGGTTCCTTTGGTTGATCAAAACCTCAGCTTGCGCAGATGCTTGGGCGCCTGCCTGCTGTTGTTCAAGGATGGCGACCGCCTCCATCACGATTTGCGGATTTGCGCGGATTGTCTCAAGAACCAGCTCTCGTACGCGCGCTTCATCCAGTTCATCGGCATTGGCCGTGAAAGGCGTCGTGATTGCCAGTACAAGCGCCACAAAGGCGTGTCTCAATTTCATATCAATTTCCTCCCCGTTCATTATCGAAACGTGTTCGTTCAGCCTGGAGCTGAAGCTGAAGCTCAGGCCAGGTTGATTGGATAAACGCTAGAATGTTCCAGATTTCTTCGTCGCCCAGATCATCGCCAAATCCCGGCATGCCGCTGTCAAACTCAACCCCTTGGTCGGCTAAAACAGCTTTCCCGCCACGCTTCGTGTAGTCAAAAAGCATTCGATCTGCGTGGTGCCATGTGTGCCCGGTCTCATCATGCGGAGGGGCGGGCAATCGCTCGTCCTCTCCCGGTGAGCGCCAGTCTTGTTGCCCCTCGAGATTATCGCCATGGCATGACGCGCAATACTCGCCATACAAAGCCTGTCCAACTTGGATATCTGGTTCGTTGGGAGCGGTTATGGATTGGGGGCTGCTTTCTTGCGAGACAACCCACCCGGTCGCTCCTATGAGGACGATAGCCGCCGCACCGAGCAAAATGGTTGGTTTGTTCATGATACGTCGATCCATGTCATCATGCCCGAAGCCGCATGTGAGAGCATGTGGCAGTGGAAAAGCCACTTGCCCGGGTTGTCCGCGACAAATGCGATTTCGCGCGTTTCACCGCCAAACATCAAAACCGTATCCCGCAAAGGCCCTACCGAACCATCCTTCAGCAACTCACGAAAATGCATGCCATGAAGATGCATCGCGTGCGGAAACGACGTGTCATTGTAAATTTCCAGACGTGCGGTTTCTCGACGCGATAAACGGGCAAGTGGAGCGTCGGTCATGCCGACCGCCCCGTTGAATGCCCAGAACTGGTTGGCCTGCGCGAGTTGGCGAAAGGAATTGCGCTCACCGTTTAGCTCTGCGGCATTCAGGCCACCCATCGCCCCTCCTTCCATGTTCAGGCGAAACCGTCGTGCCGTTTCAACATCTTCTATTTCCATGTTCAGGTTGGGCGGAAGTGGCGCCGGATCAGCGCGCGGCGTTGCAGCCGCGTCGCCGGCGACCGTGAAAGTCGTTTGCGAATACTGCTGCTGGTCATCAATTCGGACGAGATGAGCCATATCTCCGGACTCGGCAACAACATCAACGAAAAGATCGACCCGCTCTCCCGGGGACAGCAAAAACGCCCCTTCAACCAACTCCGGCTTTGCCAAAGGCATACCGTCGTAAGCCATCACCCAACCTTTCAACCCAGCAAGGCCCAGTTCGAAGATCCGGGCGTTCGCCGCGTTGATTAAGCGCAAGCGAAGTCGCTCGTTGCGCTTGACTGGCAATGTGAAACCCGACCTGCCATTGGTCGCTATGTAATTGCCCCGGCGGCCGGCGTGACTGCGATCGTGCGGAGCCTCAAATTCCGGATCGATTTGGGCCGTTTTCGGGTCAAGAAGCCAATCATCAAGTATCAGCACCTCGTCACGGTCAACGTCCGCCGCAACCGGTTCTTCGACAATCAACGCACCATAAAGCCCTCTGGCAACCTGTTCAAAAGAGCGATTATGAGCATGAAACCAGAAAGTTCCCGCATCAGGGGCAACGAAATCGTAGTCAAAGCTGTTTCCCGGCTCCACCGCATCTTGGGTGAGACCGGCAACTCCGTCCATAGCATTGTCGATCCGAAGCCCATGCCAATGGACAGAGCTTGCTTGCGGCAGCTCGTTGACAAACCGTCTCGCAACGCGCTCACCTTGTTTTAACCGGATCGCAGGTCCCGGCATTTGCCCGTCATATCCCCAAATTTCAGTCTGCGGATACGCTGACGGCGCTAACTGTACTCTAGCTGGTCGAGCCGCCATCACGGCCATCTCTTCCGAAGCAGCAAATCCCGCATTCGGCAGTGCTCCGAGTAATCCCACTGCGCCGCTTGCTTGCAGAAATTCCCGCCGTGTTTGTGTCATGTCGTCCCTTTCGTTTTTGCGGGCAGTCTGGGACCGCACACAATCTTGTCACCCACCAGAATGATCATCCATCAAATACGTTGCGATGGCCTGTCGATCTGCAACCGTCAGGAATTGCGTTCCTTGAAGAACGACCTCACCCATTGAACCACCGAAGGCGTCTCCGCTGGGCGTGATTCCCGTCTTCAGGGCGTATGCGAGCGCATCCACGGTCCAGTCACGAGACTGAAGCGTTTCATGGTCGATCGCCGGCGCTTTGTTGCCTCCCGGAAGAGATGGGTTGCCTGCGAAGTGCTCGTCATCGGAGTTTCGAGCGCCAAGGATGTTTCTGCCTGTATGGCAGGCCGCGCAATGTGTCGCTCCTTCGACAAGTTCCCGCCCACGGTTCCAGACAGGGTCGTTACCTTCAATCGGGCCTGTCCGAGGTGGTTCAAGAAATGCCGCGCGCCACAGTTTCAGGCCCCATCGTTGATCAAACGGAAACGCCATTTGATGACTTGGGGCCGGTTGAGACACCGCAGGGACGGTCTGAAAGGCCGCCCAAAGATCTGCAATGTCCTGATCTGTGAAATTCGCATAAAACGGATAGGTGAAGGCTGGGTAGTACGGCTCTCCCTCGGGCGAGATGCCCTGCCGAACCGCTTTTGCAAACTCCTCGATTGTCCAATCACCGATGCCATGCTCCGGATCGGTGGTCAGGTTTGCGGAATAGAGTGCCCCGAAGGGCGTATCCAACTTCACACCACCCGCAAGTGGAGCGCCGCGGTCCTCAAAATCAGTGTGGCACGCAATGCAACCGCTTGCACGCGCGAGATAGGCGCCCCGATCTACGTCACCTGTCAACTCGATTGGATCGGGTTTCAGGCCTATCGGCCAAATCACCAGTGTTCCAAGCCCAACGATGCCCAGTAACGCTACGCCGGAACCAAATAAGATAATTCGCTTCATCTTATTTTGACTCCGCACGGAATTTTGTATGACAGGCCGAGCAAACCTGACTGACCATTGCGAAGGCGCCATCCACCGGCATACCCGCAATGTCGTCAGCCGTCATCGCCCCCTGCATCATTCCACCGCCCATCATGGTGCCGCCACCCATCATCGAACTGCCGCCCATCATTGCGCCAGAAGACATGCCACTTTGGGTGCCTGCCATCATGCCGTTGTTGGCCGCTCTCGCCAGTCCGTCAGCATAGACCTCAAGTTGCTCGGCCAATTCAGTGAATTCGTTCCAGTTGGTCCAGACCGCATCCCTGGTTTCCGACGGGGCACCGCCACTGCCTTCCGGGAAAAGCTCTGTGAGATCAGCGCCTGCGTGATTTCCAATCGTTTTTGCTACCGAACGAACACTGGCGGCATTGAATTCGATTTCGCCGCGCATCATTGGGGTGATCGCTTTGACGGCTTTTCCCATGGCGCTCATGGCATCCATGCGTTCTTTGACAATTCCGGTAGCGCCGCCATGAGCATAGGCGGCGAACGCGGCCGAGGTGAAAACAAAAGCGGTAATTACGGTGAGTTTTTTCATCGGTTTGGTCCTTGATCTGTATGAGTTGATGTATCTGCAATCAGGACCGAACGCGCGGAGGTGGTGGATCAGACAAAGCCAACCAGCTTTCGCGTGAATGGCTGGTGAACGAAAATGGTAAAGGGGTTTGGGCACTTGAGACTGTAAAGTTCGGTTGCAGCGTTAGAACTGCGGTCACGTAACAGTCCAAGCCGGGATGGCAGTGACCAGAAATCTCCGCGAAATCTGCGTCATGCGCACCCCGGTGGGACCGCTCGTGCTCCGAGGCAACGGCGAATTCGGCTTCGGGATGCGCGCGCACCGATTCAGGAAGCGCCAGAAAAACACCAAGCACAGTCACAACGACAACGCGGATTAAAAGACTTACCTGTTTTTCTCTCCAGAGATGCATCAGTTGATCCCGTTCTCCCGTTGAAGCTCGCGCACGTAGCGCGCAATGTATTTCACGTCGGCTTGGGTCAGCCCTTTGACCGGAGGCATGTTTCCGAACTTCCAGTGGTGTGCGCGCACGCCGTTTTTAGCGGCCAAAACGAATGCCATGTCTGAATGGTGGCTTGGCTCGTAGATCTTGTGAACCAACGGAGGTGCGACACCATTTTGGCCTGCCGCATTTTCACCGTGGCAGTCCGCGCATTTTGCCTCGAATGCACGCTTGCCGATCTCCGCTTCAGCAGACAAATTGGCTGGTATGCGAAGCTCAACGATTGGTTCGCCCTGGGCGATCCTGCTTGTGTCCGGTGTCACCATCGAATGGCCTTGAGTGGCGGGTGCGGGTTGCAAAAACTGCAACGCTGCCACGACCAACCCCGCAAGGAAGACCCCTCCAACGTACAGACCAGTTTTATTCATTTGCCTTCCTTTTCCCGCCTTGGGGCTATTTTCTTCAGATAATCTTGACTTGTGTCCCGATCGGCGTCCGCTCGTACACTTCCTCAATTTGCTCGTTGAAAAGACCAATGCATCCGTTCGACGATTTACGTCCGATTTTGCGTGTGTCCTGGGTTCCGTGGATCCGGTAGTATTGCCACGAAAGGTAGAGCGCCCGTGTCCCGAGAGGGTTTATCGGATCGCCGCCTTTGACGTATGCGGGCCATTCAGGATTGCGCTCGCGCATGGATGGGGTTGGAGCCCAGCCCGGGTTTTTTCGCTTTTCGACAACTTCGGTGTAGCCGCGCTTTGTCAGTTCGTCCGTCAAAGGCACCGACGTGGGGTAGACTCGCATCTCCCCGTCCGTTGTCCAATGCTGGAGGACCCTGGTGGTTGTGTCGGACACGATTATTCCCTTGCCCATACTGTCGAAATGGTCCCGCCAGTCGTGCAATGCGAACGACGAGATGTTGCGGCGCACAGCTTCTGAGTCCTGCGCCCGCACTATCGAGGGAGCGGCAAGGAATGCTGACGCTCCACAGAACAAAGTTCGTCTGGTGATCTGGTTTGATCTAAACCTGCCCATGCCTTGCTTCCAATTAGTAGGATCATCCATTTAGGTCTTCGGATTTTTTCTACTAGAAGACTGGTCGACATCAACCTGACAAGGCAGTGATTTTTGTATCCATATGTAACCTTGACCTTACCATATGTGAGGCCTGCAAATGGGGGTGCGATCAAATGTTGCGAGGAATCGATGACTAAAAAATCCAGCCCAACCGGGTCAGGCCACTCAAAGATTATGCACTACGGCATGATGGTGTGCTGTGCCGTTATGCTATTGCCGATTGCAGGCTATTTTGTTGCTGGAGGAACGATTGGCGGGCTTTGGGGCAAATCAGCGGTCTTTCTGCCGCTTGTGCTTTGTGTCGGGGCGCATTTCGTGATGCACAAGATGATGGGGAAATCCTGTCATGGGGCTTCGGAGGACGAAGAGACGACAAAAGCGATTCCGTTACTCACGGACCAACAAATGGAAAAACCCCAACGCCAAGGGGTGTGAATTGGCCGGCCGTTGTCGCGTTGTTTGTGTAAGCTTGCTGGGGCTCGCAGTTACTGGCTGTTCTTCAACTGTTGATCAATGCGTCAAACCGGATGGCCCGGCGGTGTCTTCGAAAGGCACCGCTTCTGCCATTCCAGAAGGGTGTAGAATTGAAGGATCTCCTTCCGGCTCCGTGCAAGCCATTTCCTGCGAAAACGGGCGCCAGGGCTATGTCATCGCTGACGTTGAGTGGGTATCTTTCCAAGCTTCCGAATAGAAACCCAATCTTCGAGATGCGCGGCGACAAATGATAAGAAACCGAACTCTCAGAACGCTGATTTCGGCCGTGGTTATCGGCTTCGGACTTGGTGCCTTCATCCCGGATGCTCCTCTGGCAAAGAACTCGGATACCTTTTCCGATCCCGCCCTGAGCGCCCGGTTGATAACAGTGCAGGATGCGGTCGCCAAAGACGCGGTAACGATAACTGCGGGTTTGGACCTCGTGCTTAGTGAGGGCTGGAAGGCCTATTGGCGATCACCGGGAGAGGTTGGTCTTCCTCCGGAAATCGACTGGAACGGATCGCTGAACGTCGCGAATGTCAAAATGCTTTGGCCAGCACCAACCCGGTTCACGGCATTCGGGATCGAGAACTTCGGCTACAGCGATGAGGTCGTCTTCCCTCTGGAGGTTCAACTGGAGCAGCCGGGCAAACCCGTTTCCCTTTCTGCCAGGGTTTCTCTGCTGATCTGCTCGAATGTCTGTGTACCGCAGAATTTTGAACTGTCGCTGACCCTTCCCACGGGAAACGGGATTGATAACAAAAGCGCCAGCCGACTGAGCGAGTTTATTGCGCGGGTGCCGCTCGAAGAGAAGGACGCACAGCTGGAATCTGCCATTGCGCATGTTGATGACGGGTTTTCGGAATTGACGATTTCGGTAAAGGCCGCTTCGCCATTTCAGGCACCTGACGTGTTCCCTGAACTCGGAGCCGGCACCGCTCTTGGGAACCCTGACATTCGGCTCGGCGATCGCGGAACCCTGCTTTGGGCGCGCTTCCCGGTGCTGTCATACGACGAGGAGCGCTCCAGGCCTCCGATCATCACCGTTACCGATGGTGCCGACCGCGCCTTCACCGTGACCCCCGACCGGGTCGAGACGCAGCCCGCGCCGCCCTTCCGCCTCAATGTGCTTGGTCCCGGCATCGACCAGCTCGCCTGGATCGCGCTGATTGCGTTTCTCGGCGGGATGATCCTGAACGTTATGCCTTGCGTTCTTCCGGTCCTGTCGATCAAGCTTTCTTCCGCCCTCAAACAGCAGGGCCGTGACAAACAGGTTGTACGCGGCGGATTCCTTGCCGCTGCCGCCGGGGTCATGGCGTTCATGTGGGGGCTTGCCGCCGTGCTTTTCCTGCTGCAACGCTTCGGAGTCATGGTTGGTTGGGGGCTTCAGTTTCAAAACCCCGTGTTCCTGGCCCTGATGTTCACCGTCCTGGCTGTGTTTTCGGCGAACCTTTTCGGGTTGTTCGAAATCACTTTGCCATCCGGCCTGCAGACGCGTCTGTCCAATACCGGCCGCAGGCATGGCTATACCTCTGACTTTTTGACCGGCCTGTTCGGCGCCGTCATGGCGACACCTTGTTCGGCGCCATTTCTTGGCACCGCCATCGCCTTCGCGCTCGCCGGTCGTGGAACCGATCTACTGATCGTTTTCACCTTTCTCGGTCTCGGGCTCGCCACACCTTACCTGGTTGTCGCCGCATCCCCGCGCTTGGTGACCTTCCTGCCAAAGCCCGGCCGTTGGATGGTCGGATTGAAGCTCGTGTTGGGCCTACTTCTGGTTGTCACGGCACTGTGGTTGTTTTGGGTCCTCACAGGGGTTGCCGGTACCCGGGCGGCGATTGCGGTTGCAGCCCTGTCGGCGGCCTTGATCCTGGTCCTGTGCCTTGGCAGCCTGTCACCCCGGCTGCGCTGGTCGGGCATCGCGGTGTTTTCGATCCTGCCGCTCGTCGCATCCGCCATGCTGGCGCAACCTGCCCACAACCAAACAAACGCGGCAACTCAGGAATGGACGGCATTCGATCGCGCTGAAATCGCCCGCCTGGTCTCTCGTGGCGAGGTGGTGTTTGTCGATGTCACCGCCGACTGGTGTTTGACCTGCAAAGCGAACAAGGCACTTGTTCTCGATCGCGAACCCGTCCTCCATGCTCTGCGAAGTGATGACGTCACACAAATGCAGGCAGATTGGACACGGCCGAACCAGGCGATTTCGCGTTACCTGGAAAGTTTCAACCGCTTCGGCATTCCGTTTAATGCGGTCTACGGCCCGGGTGCCCCGAACGGGATCGTTTTGTCGGAAATTCTCTCGGCGGCAGCCGTTCTCCAGGCTTTGGAGGATGCCCGTCTCGCAACGCCGATTGCCGCAGCACAGAACTAAGCTGATGCACATACGACCAGTCTTTCTTGTCCGAGAAAGATACCCTAGCGAATACCACTCTTTGCCTTCACTTCGCCGTGAAGCTTGAGCAAAGTCATGGTTCAAAGCGCCGTAGTTCAATATCAAGAGCAAACTCGCAACTGATTTCTAACGGCCAAGCAAGCTCGGCACATTAAACGAAGGAAAACACCATGCCACCAATCAACCCCAACCGCAGAGCCGTTTTGCAAAGCGCTGCGGCCGCGCTGATTGCATCCAGCCTGCCTGCAATTGCTCAAAGCAACTCTACACTCCACGTGATCAAGGATCCCAATTGCGGATGCTGCGGTGCGTGGATCAAGATAATGCGTGTTTCGGGGTTTGATGTCACCGTTCAGAACGCATCAAATGAGGCGCTTTATGGTTACAAACTCAGGAACGGAATTTCCGAAGACCTTGCCTCATGCCACACCGCGACGATCGAGGGGTACTTCGTTGAAGGCCATGTTCCAGCATCCGATCTGCGTCGCCTGCTTGCCGAGCGCCCCGATGCGATCGGATTGACCGTGCCCGGCATGCCGTATGGGTCGCCAGGAATGGGCCCGGAGAGCGAACGAGAAGCCTACGATGTGCTTCTGATGAAAAAGGATGGCACGACCGAGGTATTCGCAAGTTACCAAGGCGAATAGGGTGTCTTGAAATCAACCTGTCTACAGGGTCGGTCTTGAAGCGCTTTGGCACTCAGTTTGCAGATCTGCCCAATGCCTTGCCTTCGCCCGCAGCGGCGCGCCAGATCAGCACCAACCCCACAGCGATCATCGGAAGCGTCAATGCCTGACCCTGTGTCAGCCCTAGATCGCCGAACTGCCAGGCAAACCCGGTCGGATTGCCCGCGCTGACAAACTGCGCGTCCGGCTGGCGTACGAACTCGACAGTAAACCTGGCCAGACCATAGCCGGCAAAAAAGACACCCATCAATAATCCGGGCCTTCTGAACCCGGCCTTTCGAAACGCAATCCAGAAAATGACTGTGCCGAGCAGAATGCCCTCAAGCGCCGCTTCATAGAGCTGGGATGGGTGGCGGGCGCAGAGCTGCCCGATCTGCTGCCCGCAATCCTGCGCCGCCCGTCCGGGGAATACCACGCTCCAGGGCAAATCGGTGGGGCGGCCCCAAAGCTCGGCATTGATGAAATTGGCCACCCTGCCGAGGAACAGGCCCGGCGCCGTAATCAGCGCCAGCAGATCACCGGTCGAAAGTAGCGACAATTTTTGCCGCAATGCATAGACCAGGGCCACGATGGCAACGCCGAGAAGCCCGCCGTGAAACGACATCCCGCCTTGCCAGATCTTCAAAATCGCCAGCGGATCGTTGGAAAACTGCCCGGGATTGTAGAACAGGACATATCCCATCCGGCCACCGAGGATGATGCCCAGGATCAGGTAGGTAACCAGATCTTCGAACTGGTCTGGCTGCATCACAGGCTGGTTATTGCGCCACATTTGCGGCCGGGCCAAAACCACCTTGGCCAGCCGCCAGGCAATAAGGATCCCAACGATATAAGCCAGGGCATACCATCTGAGGGCAACCTCAAAACCAAAGACGTCGAATGCGAACAGTTCGGGAGAGATGTCCGGAAAAGGGATCATTTTGGTATGCCTATCGTTGCGCCGGCCCGAGTTGCTCGGTCAAAACTGTTTCGGCTGAGGTCCATCTGGACCTCGGAAGTTCTTCAAAGCTCGACTTCAGGCGACGGGATGCAGAACCACGCGAGTTTCCATGGGAACACGGTTGTACAGATCAATAACCTGATCATTCACCAAACGCGCACACCCGTAAGATACGCGGCGTGCAAGCGTCGGAGGTTCGTTGGTCCCGTGAATCCGCAGATAGGTGTCGCCACGACCCGGCTGGAACAGATAAAGCGCCCGTGCGCCCAGCGGGTTGTTGAGACCACCGGGCAGCCCATTCGAAAGCCGCCCGTACCGGTTCGGTTCGCGCTTGATCATGTCAGGAGTGGGCCTCCAATAGGGCCACTCTCTTTTCGCTCCGACAAAAAACTCGCCCGCCTCATAGAGCCCAGGTCGACCAATACCCACTGTGTATCTGAGGGCTTTCTTTTTCGGCAACGTCCAGTAGAGCGCAAACTGGCCGGGATCGACATGGATTTCATTGGGCTCGAAAACCGTTTCGAGCCGGACCTCGTGGGGCATGAACGCTTCGGGCAACTGGTAGTCCGGGATAATCTCGTCATGCGCCAGCAGGGGTGTTGCCGCAGCGAATGCCGACATTGCCATCCCGCCTTTCAGTAAATCACGCCGCTTCATGGCTCTATCCTTTCAATTCCGATAACGCGCGTTCGATCCTTTGTCGTCTCGGATCGGTTTCCGGTGCGTTCTGCAACAAGGCGCTCGCTTTCTCATATGCGGATACTGCGTTATCGCGCTCGCCAAGCACGGTGTAGGCGTTTGCCAGCCTCATCCAGCCTTCCAGGTCGTCCGGCTCGTCTTCGAGACGGGATGCAAGGCGTTCAACCATGGACCGGATAAAGGCGGACCTGTCCTCTTCGGTCATGTCGCCAGCTGCCGCGACATCGTCCGCCGATGGCCCCGGGCCCGCTACCATCGGAGCAAAGCTGGCCAAGTTTTCCGGGGCGCGGCCAATCTCGCTTCCAATTCGGTTCGCTTTGGCGACAAAGGTTTCCATCCAAGGCGCGAAACCCTCCGCTTCATTCAGCCGGCTGATCAACAGGTCATGTGCGTCCTTCGTTTCACCGGCCTGTTCCAATGAGACCGCCATGTAAAAGGCCGCTGCCGGATTGGCAGGGTCCAACCTGAACGCTTGGTCGATCGCCGACTGTGCCCGAGGCGTGACAATCCCAGCCTCTGCCATGACCAATGCTTCGGCAAGCCGCGACCAGGTTTCAGATGTGGCACCTTCACGACGCGTGATGACGTCAAAGGCCTGAACGGCGTCACTGTGTTTCCCCATGCGCATATAGGTCTGCCCAAGCAGCATCCACCCGTCCGATTGACCGCCATTTGGTTCGCTGGTCAGGCGTTCAAAAAGCTTCTGCGCCAAGTCAGCGATTTTTTGTTCTTCTTCGCGCTCGGTCTGAAGTGCTTCCAACGCACGGTTTGATGAAACAGAAGTGCCGTTAATCGAATAGTATCCAATAGCCAGAATTGGAACGAACAACGCGGCCAAATACATGGCGGCGTTTCCATCGCCAGCTGATTGCGGGCCTGCGTCAGAGGTTTTACGCGACAACGCCAGGATTCGCCGCTTGATCTCCATCCTGGCGGCGTCGGCTTCACCCTCGGAAATCACGCCGCGCTCATGGTCTCTTTGGACTTCGTCGAGCTGGTCCACCAATACCGCCGAGGTTCCATCCTCGGTGGCGACAACACCCTTGCCCTTTGCTAAAAGCGGCCAGGCTGCGAACAGCACCGCTATCAGGGTCATAAACCCGAAACCGGCCCAGATCATGATGGATCTCCTGATTTTTCATTGTCGATAAACTTCGCCACCTGACGCTCTTCGGCTTCTGTTAATTCAGGTAACGCGCTTTTCCGTCTGCCTCGCATAACGATGTTCAGACCAAAGAGCAGAGCGATCAGCGTCAAGGCGATCGGTGTGCCCCACAAAGCGTAGGTCGACGGTTTGAATGGAGGCTTCAGCAGGACATAGTCGCCATAGCGTGCCTGGATGTAGGCCATCACCTGATTGTTGCTGTCTCCCTCCAGCAACCGTTCCCGGACCAGTAGCCTCAGATCTCTCGCGACGCCCGCGTTGGAACTGTCGATGTCCTGGTTTTGACAGACAACGCAGCGCAGATCCTTCGAGATAACGCGCGCCCGTTCCTCAAGCACCGGGTCAGCAAGCATTTCGTCGGGTTCCACCGCTTGCGCTGACAACGGCAGAAGGATCATGAAGACAAGCGGAACGAGTAACCGATGCATTAGCTGTTCCTTTCCTCAAGCGCGCCAGCCTGAGTGAGCGCTTCACGGAACTTTGCAATGGCCTCGTCGCCCACGACCGGTCCGACATAGCGAAAGAGAACCGTGCCATCCGTTCCGATGATGAAGCTTTCCGGCACGCCGGAAATCCCCCACTCGATCCCGATCCTACCGTTCAGGTCCGATCCGATCCGCTCGTACGGGTTTCCAAGATTGGCAAGCCAGCGCACCGCATCCTTGGGCTTATCCTTGTAATTGATCCCGAACAGCCGGATGCCATCGCGTTCGACCAGATTGGTCAGCACTGTATGTTCGGCGCGGCACGGAACGCACCATGAGGCAAACACGTTGAGCACGATCGGGCGATCATGCCCGGTCAAATCGGCGCGCGACAATCCCGGTGTTTCCAAACCCTCGACCGCTGCAAGCTCGAACTCCGGCGCAGGCTGTTCAATAAGAACCGAAGGGATCTCGCTTGGATCACGGTTTGGATTCAGACCCCAGAGGAAGAACCCTCCAAAGATCACAGCGATCACAAGGGGCGCAAAGGCAAGAATACGTTTCATCTTCTACTCCGCCGGAACCGAGGTGGTCGCGTCAATGGTTCTGCGCCGAGGCGCGCCAACCCGTAGCCTCCTGTCCGAAAGGGACAGCCCTCCACCAAGAACCAGCATGAACGATCCGATCCAGATGAAGTTCACCAGGGGCTCATAAAGAATGCGAAGCGTCCAGGCGCCGCTTTCTTCGGCATCTTCCGAAGCAGGCGCTGCAATCGAAGCGTATAGATCGCCTGCCAGGGTCGAGCGGATCGCGGATTCCGTCGTCGAGCTTTGTGCCACCGGAAATGTTCGGCGTTCGGGATAGAGCATCGTCACGATCTCACCGTCGCGACGCACGACCAACGTGCCTCGGTCTGCAAAGTAATTCGGGCCGCTAAGGCGCTGAACACCTTCAAACGTAACGTCAAAACCGGCAATGAAGATGTTCGAACCTGGCCCGACAAACACGACCTGTTCAGATTTCCAGGCGCTCGATCCAACAAAACCGAATATTGCGACTGCAAGACCCGCATGCGCCATAGTCATACCATGGGTTGCCCTTGGCAGGTTGCGCGCGCGTCGCAGTGCCTCTTTGAAGGGGACATCGAAAAGTCGAATTCTAAGCGCCCATTCTCGCAAGGTCGCAAGGAACAGCCAGATCGCCAGAAGGATCGAAAGATAGGCAAGAACCGGGCCGCCCATAGTCATATACCAAATGGCAAGGACCCCCAGCACCGACAGGATGGCGACGAAGCGAAGCCGCTGAAAGACCCCAGCAAGGTCTGCGCGCTTCCATGACAAATACGGGCCAAGCCCCATCACAAAGACAAGAGGCAGCATCATCGGAATGAAAGACGCATTGAAGAACGGTGGTCCAACCGAAATCTTGTCACCGGTCACGGCTTCCAGAAAGAGCGGGTAAAGCGTTCCGAACAGCACGGTTCCAGTGGCCGCCGCCAGAATGAGGTTGTTTACCAGTAGCCCCGCTTCCCGGCTGACCGGCTTGAAGAGCCCACCGGCCTCCATCATCGGTGCACGCCACGCAAAAAGCGCCAGTGAACCGCCGATTGACAGCGCCAGAAGCATCAGAATGTAGAGCCCGCGTTCGGGATCGACCGCGAAGGCATGGACCGACGTCAAAAGCCCTGACCGCACGACAAAGGTACCCAGCAGCGACAGCGAAAACGTCAGGATCGCCAGAAGGATCGTCCAGCTTTTGAACGCGTCGCGTTTCTCGGTCACGATGGCCGAATGCAGAAGCGCCGTGCCAAGCAGCCATGGCATGAAGCTGACATTCTCAACCGGGTCCCAGAACCACCAGCCACCCCAGCCAAGCTCGTAATACGCCCACCATGACCCAAGTGCGATACCTGCGGTCAGGCTCATCCACGCGGCCAGTGTCCACGGTCGGACCCATCGCGCCCAGGCCGTATCGATCCGCCCCTCCAGCAAGGCCGCAACGGCAAATGAAAAGACGATCGAGAACCCGACATAGCCCAGGTACAAAAGCGGTGGGTGCATCGCCAACCCGACATCCTGAAGCAGCGGGTTCAGATCATTGCCGTCGATTGGCGGTGGGAACAGGCGTTCGAAGGGGTTTGACGTCAACAGCATGAAGGACAGGAATCCGACGCTGATCCAGGCCTGCACCGACAAGGTTCGGGCCTTGAGAGGCTCGGGGATGTTTGAACCGAAAAAGGAAACCGCAGCGCCGAATGCCGTCAGAATGAGAACCCAAAGAAGGAGCGACCCCTCATGGCTGCCCCAGGTCGCCGCAACCTTGTAAAGCATCGGCTTCAGGGAGTGCGAGTTTTCGGCGACATTCAAAACCGTAAAATCGCTGACAACAAACGCGCGCATCAATGCCGCGAATGCCAAGCCAACGAACAATAGTTGAGCCACGGACAATGCCCGCGCCGAGCGCATCCACATTAGGTTGCCACGTGCCGCACCGAGGATGGGAAGCACGCTTTGGACGAGCGCAAGTGCCAATGCGAGTGCCAGTGCGAAATGGCCGAATTCGGGCGTCATGGTGTCTTCCAGTTCGTATGTGTTCGGTTGCGGGTTCGAAGCTCAAAGTACGGTGTGGAGTCGGGATTCAGCTTTCCAGCGTGCTTTTGCGCTTCTGGAATTCCTCCTCGTCGATTTCACCTTTGGCGAAGCGGTCCCTCAAAACGTCCAGCGCGTCCGGCTGCTTGGGAGCGCTGTTCCCATTGGTGAACCGGCGGACTGCAACCACAATCAGAAAGATGACCAGCCCCCAGAAAACCAGCATCATCAAACCGCCAATCATTCCATACCCTCCACCCCACATCATGTGACCATAGTCCCACGGCCCGTCACTTCGCTGATCTGCGAGCGCGATGGATGGCAAGAGAGCTGTCGTAGATGTGGACAACATATTGAAAAATCGCATTTCTTCATTCCTCTTCTCCTTGAATGGCATCGCCAGCGAGAGGGATAGCGATGCTGGCTCGCACTCCGCCTTCTTCCAGGTTTGCCAGTGAAATATCGCCGCCATGCGCGCGGATGATCGTGCGGGCGATGGCAAGTCCGAGACCATGCCCCCCGGTTTCGAGAGACCGCGATTCTTCAAGCCGATAGAACGGATCGAAAACGCGCTCCAGTTCGGTTGCCGGGATGCCCGGCCCCGAGTCATCGACGAAAATCAGAAGATCACTCTTGCGGACCGTGTAGCTAACGCGAGCACTCTTCCCATAACGAACCGCATTCTCGATGACATTGCGAAGAGCGCGCCGAAAAGCACTCGGACGAACACGCGCACGTATGCTTGCACCTGTTTCGAGCTCGAATTGCTCGACCATATCGATGCGAAGCGTCGATAGAAACTCGCCGACGTCCACCTCGACTGCTTCTTCAGATCCGGTCAGCCCGCGTGCAAATGTAAGCGTTGCGTCGACCATGGTCTGCATTTCTTCGATCGAGGTCACAAGACTGTCGCGCGTTTCCGCTTCTTCCACCATTTCAGCTCGAACGCGCAGCGCCGTCAGCGGCGAACGCAAATCATGCCCCAGGGCGGCAAGCAGCCTTGTCCGATCGGCGACAAAGCGCGTGAGGCGGTCCTGCATTCGATTAAATGCTGTCGTGAGATCGCGCACCTCTTTGGGTCCCGACATCGGCAAATCAGCCACGTCTTCACCCCTGCCAAGGGCATCAGCGGCCTTCACCAGTCGTTGCAGCGGACCCGTTAGGCGTGACAGCAAAAACCAAAAGACGACAATCAAGAGCAGCGCCGCAGTAAGCGCGAATGTCAATATTGAAAACAGTGGCCATTGAAGCGGCGGTCGTTCGAACCTCGTGCCCACATTCAGCCATTGCCCGCCTGAAATGGCGATAGAAAGGTTCATCTCGACCGCCGACAATTCTCCTTGCATCATGGCCATGTGCATTTCTGCCATTTCTTCCGACAAATGCGGCAACGGCAGTATTTGTCCTTCGATTTGATGCAACTCGACACGGATATCGCGGCTGTAGGTATCTCCAAGTAAAGCCCTGACACGGGCTTCGACCAATCCGCCGTCGGAGTGACCAGTATGCGTCACGATCGGCTCGTCCGACATGTCGAAGCGAACTAAGGGGGAGTTGGCTGCACGCAAAATCGAGGCATGTAAATCCGGCGGCGCTTCGTCGATTAGCCGCGCGACGTTTGCAGCTCTTCCGGCTGCCTCGAATCCGAAGGCAGCCCGGATCGCCAAGCTTCGCTCATCGACAAAGAGCCAAAGACTAACGATCTGCGCCGCGGTCAACGCTGCCACGACCAACAAGACCAACTGGACGCGCAATGTGTTGAATGGCCACTGCATCATTCGAGAACCTCGGCATCCGCCGCAAGGCAATACCCGCCATTTCTAACCGTTGTGATGATCTTTGGGCGGAGCACATCCGGTTCGATCTTTCGGCGCAGCCGACTGATTTGATTGTCGATCGTTCGATCAAGCGGCCCGGCCATTCGACCCGCAGTCAAGTCCAGCAGTTGTTCGCGGCTGAGCACCATGCGCGCCCGTTCGAGAAGAACCGTCAGCAATTTGAAGTCCGAAGTGGTCAGAGGTGTTTCTAGGCCCGCTTCATCGATTAGGACGTGCCTGTCGGTATCAAGCGTCAGATGTGCGAAGTGCACTTTTTTGCCCGCGAAGTCACCTGCGTGCATTTCCGGTCGTTCGGATCGCCGAAGCACTGCCTTGATGCGAGCGAGCAATTCGCGGGGGTTGAATGGCTTGCTCACGTAGTCATCAGCACCGATCTCAAGCCCGACGATCCGGTCCGTCTCCTCACCAAGTGCTGTTAGCAAGATGATCGGCAAACTGCGATCTGCAGAAAGCCGTTGGCAAGCCGAGAGACCACTTTCTCCCGGCATCATGACGTCAAGCACAATGAGATCGAAATGTCCCAAGGCGAGTTTGGCGTCCATGTCATGCGCGTCTTTTGCAGCGGTCGCGCGCATGCCGTTCTTTTCGAGAAAGCGCGATACGCTCTCTCGAATTTCTTTGTGGTCATCGACCACCAGGATATGCGGTGCCTTGGACATGTTTTTCCTTTTAATCAGTGCGGTTTCGAAAGGTCAGGGCCTATTTTGTCACCAATTGTATCAACTCACGGGTCTTGCGACAGGCCATTACAAAACGCTCCGTGCGGTGCTGTCAGACTAATCAGAACTCGCATCGGATTGCTGGCGCAGCCTGAACCTATGCGCTCAATAGTTGGCGCCACTCAGTAAGGGCGGCGGTTCGATTGAGCTTGAAATTGTCTCGTGAGTAGAAGTGGCGTTCCTGATTGAATCGACAAAGTGTATCCGTAGATGTATCCGGATACTGATCATAAACTATATAATTAAATATAAACAATTGTTAAATTTATTTGTCTGGCGGACAGACAGGGATTCGAACCTCTGAATCTGACTAATTCTAACTAAACTATGCCTGCCTGATTAAAGTTCAATAAACAAATCAAACACACTTCTTTTACCACATACCGTGCAGTTGCACGCCAAAATCCTGTGTAATCCACCAACCCGGGTTAGCTGCCACACAGAGCGGCACGATTAAGTTCGAGCCCGTAAGCCGCAGCACAGACGGCAACAGACACCACTGCGATCAACTGGCTCCAACGGGTGGTTGCGAACTCTGAGGTTTTAGACGATCAAAGTCAGCCTGTGACGTTGCAATGCTGGTCGCTGTTGGCATGCCGGATGTATTTGTATACGACGGCTCGGGCGGTGAGCTTGGTGACTTTGGTCTATTAGGCTTGGGCACTGACGCTATTGCTTTTTCCACACGCGATTTGGGCTTGGTCTTTGCCTTCACCTCACCACCTTTGAGCCGTGTATCAAGCTTGTTGGCTAGAAAGCTTGCGGTGTTGGCAAAGGTTTTGATGTCATCAACTGCCTGCTCAAGGCTGCCGCCACCCGAGGACTTTTCAATAACATCGATGAGACGACGTAGCTCTTCACGGTCATCCATTGCTATACCCCTTACCCCGCATCCTTGGGGCCTGCAAAAGACCACCTAGGAATGATAAGTACTGGCCCACAAAAAACCGCAGCGCAGATTTTTGCGGCTGTAGAACCCAATTCGGACAGATGCTCATAGCGCCATCCGTTCGGGTGCACGCCACACAGCTTCCGCCTGCCTAGCAATGGCACTGTCACATAGGGCTTTGAGGTTGATCAGCTTTGCAGCCCAAGCCTTATGCTCCTCAGCATCTGACCCATTTAAGCGCGCCGCATAATACCCCAGTTTGTTGGAACAGATTGTCAGTGTCTCAACACTAGGATCAATGCGGTTGTAGCGCAGCACACGGATATAGCCCTCACTGCGCCCAAGCCAACTGCGACAAAACTCGGGCGTATTTGTGACAATGCCGGTTTGGATCAATTCGTCTCGTAGGTGTTCTAGTAGTCTTATGCTCATATGCTTCCTCCAATGCGCTGCTTGCACTGGTATTTATCTCTCTTGAGCGAAGATGCGGTGTTTGTGAGCCGTTTGCTGCACTGTTGTTCATCGGTGCGCACCCATTTCTGCCAGGTTTTCGTGTCTCGTTGATAAATACATGCGGAGACGAGCATGACATATGAACAGCGCAAACAAGAACGACAGGCTTTGATCGAGCACCTGCTGGCGCAAGACTGGAATGTGTTTGGCACGCTCAAGTTTGTAAATGGTAGAACTATTGGACGCAGGAGCGCTGATAAACTCCTGCGCAGCTACTGGAACAAAATGGACCGTTTGATGTTTGGCAAAGCTGCCGAGCGTCAGAACATGCGCCTTCCAAGATGGTGTTTTGCCCACGAAGGCTCAGACAGCGAGAACTTCCACGTTCACTTTGCGCTGCAGGCACCGATCCTTGACGTGGATCATATGTGCTGTGTACTCAATGCCGTGTGGGCGCAGCACCATGCTCAAACAGCGTCTTTGGCTAAGAACTGGATCATGCCAGTGCAGGACCGTGCCGCAGTGGCCAGTTACGTAACACACGAATACTGGCGCATGGGCAGTGGCACGCTGCTAGATGAACTGTGTTGGGACAGAACATCGGTTGATACGATGGCACAGTATCATCATGACCAACAGGCACATCGCATTACACGGGCAGCCAGCCCACTCTGGCTTAGGCAAGCGCAACAGGCATTACACACACAAAAGGCACAATATGAGGCAAGCGGTGATTTGCAGATGATGAAGCGTGGCTAAGCCCCTTCGCGCAGCAAACACCTAAGCAGTTTAAACAATGTAATGTCGTAGGTTCATAACCTTGGCACATCCTTGTTCACGAGCAATTGTTCGAACTAACGAAGGTTCAAAAGAACACAGAAGATCAACAAAAGCTCAAACGAAGATCATCAATACAACAAAGATATAGCAGGCAAATACAGCGTCAGCGGAGCAAACCGTTAGACGCTTTTTTTATGAGCGTAGGGTCGGTGTGCGTGCGCTTCTTTTTATACACCAATCATTAAGCGCGAACACATATGATCAACACTGCACGTATATACGCAATCACCTACAATTTCATATTAATACACAAATACACATACTTGACTGTATTTTCGGTAGCCCAAACATCAAAGTGAACATACGCTTTAACTGTAAACAAACAGCAAGGAGCGCACATGACACATCTCACAAAACTTACATTTAAAACAGTTGATCGTAGTGTGACGCGCGATCCCATTATTGCGCGACGTGACAAGCTCGTAGCAGGACTTAAAGAGCAAAAGCTGGTTCATGCCGCCACACTCAAGAAAGAAGATCACCTAGTTGAGCGCGACAAGTGGATGCAAAATTAACTTGGTGAGCGAGTGCTGGTCAAAACGCACCGTCGCATTCGGCCTTGGTTCTTTGAACAAGATGGGGGCTGGTATGTGCAGTGCCGGTATGGGGCGCGCGTGATCGCAGCTGATGGCACCAACAATGCGGTGTTTGTGAAGTCATTGGCTGACGTGCTTGGGGTTCTTGATGCCTTGCTTAATGCAGCTGCGGCTGGGGAATTGGATACAGCCATTATCCAAGTGGCAGAGCGCAAACCCGCAGTCAAACCAGGCACTACCAAAGCTGCAGCACATGCCTGACGCTAACACAGCTAAAATAGCAGCACTTAATGATCACGCACGGCAGACATTCGGGGAGTGTCGTGTGATCGTCACTCAAGCTGTTGCCCAGCTGGGCAAGTGTGATGTCGACCACATTCTGAACAAGGTACGCAACTACAACGACTTCGCGCCCATCAACGACCCATTTAGTGAGCATGACTTCGGTTCAATTCAACTCGGGGAAAACACCATCTTTTGGAAGATCGATTACTACGACATTGACCTGCACATGCATTCACCAGATCCAAGTGATCCAACAGTTACAGCACGCATACTCACTATTATGTTAGCGGAGGAATATTGAAGCCAAACGCAGATCATCTCGACACAAACACAGCAAAACTGCTCTCGTCAAAGTGAGAACGCTTGGATATTTGCAGGTCAAACACTGTGTTTGAACATGCAGTGTTAACACTGCACTTGGAAACACAGTGTTTGGCAAAAATGGCAAACAGTACTGTTGCAAACACAGTGTTTGGATTATTTAACAATTAAATCAGAGGTATAATATTTTAAGCACACTATTTTACCTATTTTGCGCTTTGGGAAACTCGCCACAGCCAACGTTATCTATGTATTGTACCGCCGTTCTTAAGTAGCGATTAACTTGGTTTGAGATAGTGATGCGCACGCGTTTGTTATGAGCTTGCGTGTCCAGCGCCCTGCGTGTGCGGGTCTCTTTCATCGTTGAAGTCGATAAGAAATTTGCCTTGTAACCTGCAAGCAGGCCTAACTCATAGGCAGAAGCATCAGGATTGGTGCAGCGCAGATCCCAAATGTTCAAAACACGGTGCAAGGTGTGAGACGACACATTTGCAAATATCGGATATTTGGCTGTTGAAGAGGGTTTTGTTCGCTCAACCGGCATAATCGCATGTGCTTGCTTGTGCAGTCTTTTGATCTCTTCTTGTATTTGGCTCAACGGTCTTTTTAGATCAATTTGATATAAAATTATATCATCACCTTTCAAAACATCTTCGTTTTGCGAAAGCGAACTACGTTCTGCAAAAAGACCCTTGTGGGATCTCCACCATGTTAAAAAATCGCTTTTAAATATATTTCCAAAATCATTGTAGAGTGCTGCTGATTTGCCTCTACCTAATTGCTTGCAGGTTTTAGCATAATCAATGTTGCGCTTCAAAAACGCCCACCACCAATAATAAATCGAAGCTTTATAGGGTGCTGCATCACGATACGGCAGATTACGCTGCACGCGGAACCTTGTACATCTAGTTTGCTCTATATTGGGCGGCGCAGTTAAGAAGATCATAGGTCGCTCTTCGCCCTTGGTCGTTCCCACAACCATGACTCCATCTCCATCATGATGAACATGGACTCAAAAACTAGGACGGTTCCTCAATTATACGAGTCTTAGCATGACACTTAAATGCTGTGGCCCATTACCTGTCGATGGCAATGTTCATTGGCGGCGGGCTTTTACTCAACGGTTTGCACAACCCTGCAGACCTTAATTGAAAGGAAGACCTATGTCTGTTCAAACTCAAATCAAAACTGACATCCACAAGCGCCTTAATGCTATGCACACGGCACGTGTGACTTGGGAAGAAGGCACACTGCGCGCATCCAATGACGAACTCTATGCAATACTAGAAAGCGTTTACGCTCTTTACGCAGAACTCAAAACGGAAGTTGGCAAACGGCGAGCATTCGCTGCCCTACTCACAGACCTTGAAGTCAAAACTCAGGCAAATACCAGTCTTGCCCTAAAAGTGATCCGCTATGTTTTTGGAACGCAAGGTCGTCGTGAAGATGCTTATGCACGGGTAGTCGCAATAGCCCATGACATGAAAAGCCCTGATCAAAGCTTCACCAGTTATGTGCAGGAATGTGGTGGTATAGAAGAAGTGCGCCGTGTGTCCACGTCGACAAAATCAACTGCCATGTCCAAAGAAGACTTCAAAAAGCTTGCCCTGGAGGGGCTGCAAGAAGTGCAGGTTGGTGTGTCGACGTTTGATCTGCCAACTTTTATCCAACCAAACACCGACTACGAGGAGGACTATGCTATTGCGCTAGTGCGCTGCAATGACAACGGCACAGGCACTATTGTGTATGGTTGCAATGAAGCCGGCATCATCGACGCTGTACTCGTGTCCTCCGGAAAAGACCTTGATGAGCGCGCTCAAGAAAGCCTCGCCAAGCTTGATGCAGGCGATCTTGCCAGTAAGCGCGCACGCGACGTGAAAGAGTTCGCCTCTAAGATGATCCGCGTAGGCCCTAACACCACGATATCGGCATTGGGTGACGCCACTTACACAAACGGCGCCGCAAGCCATGTCTATGGCTAATTTATGCCAACCTATGGGGCAGCATCACGCTGTCCCATAGATCTGCAAATTCACTGAAAGGATCTGAGGATGTCATTTGACCTCAAACATCTCCCGCAGACTTTTGCCGATTTGGTCATTGCCAACCCGCTGAATGCGGCTGTGATCAAGTCTTATTGCGAGCAACCACCAGCTAAACCTTTGTTGTTGGCTGGACCACCCGGCACGGGCAAAACAGAAGCAGCGCGCGTGATAGCCCAAAGTCATTTTTTGCGTGCACAGGACCACTACATGCATTGGGAACACAACGCCGCAAGTCTCGGCAAAAACTTTGAAGATAAGATTATGGCCGAAGTAAACTATCAGATGTTTGGCAACGCTGACAAAGCGATGATTGTCATCAATGAGATCGACGAGATGGATCTGCGTAGTATGCAGCCAAAGTTTCGTGAGTTTATGGATACCAAACGCCATCTGATCCGTTTTGTGGCAACGACCAACCATAAAAACCGAATGATGGGAGCGATGCTGTCACGTTTTCGAGTGCTGGACATAGATCCTCCCTCAAACACCGATTGGGTGCCACGTGTATTAAGTATGCTGCAGGCGGAAGGCCTAAATCCAACAAAGCAGGATGTGGCCCAAATGCTGCAAAGTTTTAATGGCACTGCGCGTGATTTAATCGATCTCGTCGAGGAGACAGTTATTGCCAGCAAAGTGGCAACGCTTTGACCGCTGATATTAACCTGAGCTCAATCACACAGCCTAAAACCTCATAGAACATACATAGTATGAGGTTTTAGCTTAACTCATTGTAAAGTATGCACTTCAGGCGAGGCTTCTTTTCGGTAGGAAGACCAATACCTCAGACTTTATACTCAAAGCTAACATAACGTTAGATTTTGAGGGGAGTTTGCAATGCGCCAGGCACAAACACTAAATGAGGCTCAACTGCGCAGGGTTATACAATACTGCCGCAGCAGACGTCATCCAGTTCGTGATGAGACCATTATACTGGTTAGTTTCTACGCAGGGCTCCGAGCCAAAGAAATCGCAGCGCTCAAAGTGGGCAACGTGTTTGATGAAGAAGGCGACGTTCGCACACAGTTCATCTTAAGCGCACAGCAGAGCAAAGGTGGGCAAACACGTACGGTGTATCTCAATCAGCGCTTGCGAAAGGCTCTCCGCGAGTATGGTGATTATATACGCCTCGCAGATCCACAGCGTCCGCTGTTTGCCAGTCAAAAGGGCGGTCACTTCTCGGCCAACACAATGTGCCAGCTGTTCTTGGATATTTACAAAGCAATTGGACTCAAGGACGCGAGCAGTCATTCAGGTCGCAGGACATATATTACCCGTTTGGCTAACAAGGGTGTAGGCGTGCGATTGCTTGCAGCGCTTGCCGGGCATTCGCATATATCCACGACACAGAGGTACATAGATGTGAACTCTGAGCAATTGAGCGAAGCTGTGGAGTTGCTTTAGCAATCAGGCCTTAGCGGACCCCTCAGGCAAGCTACTGCTTACGACGGGTCCAGGCACAGACTTAATGGATGCTTACTCGACCCCGAAAGCTTGCCAATCTATTTTGGGCAGTATTGCGCACCCACTCGAACACCAATGTATGTACTAGTTAAAGCCTGTAAATATTAACCTTCACACAACAGTCTCGAGAAAATCAAATGCCGTGCTCTCGCCAATAGCCAAAGCGCCTTCAATGAGACCGGGACTGCGTTCAGAAACCTCGCTCACTGCAAATTGCACTCGACCATCGAGGTATTTCTCCCTCAGATTATTTGGGCCAACTTCAGGATGATTTACAGATTGTGCTAGATCCAGCTCAGTCACAATACGTGGGTTAGTGGCCCAGTCTTGAATTACCAGTTCCAAGGGTTTAGCTGCAGCTTTACCAAAGCAATCTGAAAGTTGGGCTAAAATTTCTTGTCTTAATTGGCCTGGAGATGATTGCCGTTGTTTTGGCGACCAGCCTACAAAGCCAAACAGCGCTCCCGGCGTCATTTCTGCGCAAGTGTGATCATGGACTTCGACAAGAGGTCCAGTTTGGCTAGCTATCCGGCCAGATAAACCAGCATCTCTCCAAAAGGGCCGGTCGTAAATAACGACCGCCTTTGCATGACTGCTCATCCAAGTCGGTGTTTCTTGCATAGCTTTGATGAGGCTCGGTGGTGCCCACGGCATACGAATAGTTGTGGCAACGACACGTAGCGGAGCTGCCACAATCACTCTTTGCGCCGTGATCATTTCTCCTGAATCCAGACGTATGTTTATGCGCTCTGGTCCATCTTCACAAAGCTCGGCCACTACAGCACCCGTACGTATGTTGCTCGAACCAAGCCGCTCAGCAAGAGTGTCTATCAAAGTCGTTGGTCCACCAACGATACGAACCATTCCATCCTGTCCAGGCAGTGGTTGATAGAACGGTTCTGGCCCATAGCCTGTGATTACTGCGTTACCTTCGTTAAATTGATCAAACGTCTTGATATCAAGCTTACTCAGCCAACGAGCCACAACGGGTTGATATTTTGGCCAGACCCAAGTTGGGCCTAGATCAGCAACGGCTTGAGTGCTGGCACCATCACGTACTGAGCGGATGCGACCTCCTATTTGTGCATCTGCTTCCAGCACCTGCACGCTGATGCCCGCTTCTTGCAATGTTACGGCTGCGGTAAGTCCGGAAAGGCCAGCACCAATAATAACTACATCCATATTATAACCTTAATGATGGTTACTGAAACATAGTCAGTTTTCACAACGAGGTACATAGATGTGAACTCTAAGAAGTTGAGTGAAGCGGCGCAGCGCTTTAAGCATTGGCCCCTGCATAAAGCTGCCTAAACACCCAGAATAGCAGTAAGCCCTCGTTCTGACAGCTTATCCTGCTCAACCAGCTCAAGCGCCTTGATGCGTACGTCTGGCGCAACACTGTAGGCGTCTTGATGTGTTCCGATTGCTGCAAGGGCAGACTTTTCTGATAGAGACCCTGTGCGGAGCATTTCCAACGCTTTTAAGCTAACCTGCGTACTCTTGTCGTCTGTATCGCTGCTTGTATGCACACTGGGCTTCAAGCCAGACTTGGCCACAGCGATTGCTTTTGGTTCGTTGGGAAGCTTTTCTTCAATCTCCACATCATCAATTGCGCGCTGCAAATCTTCATCTGTGACGGCAAAACCTTTGGAAAGATCAGCGGTGTAGTCTTTATGAGGGGTGTCATACCGCTTGCCCGTGAGCATCTCTTTCTTCAGGCGCGGCGTGAGATGACTGTAATGGCGCTCAATCATCAAAATAGACGTGCCCATTTGAACAGCCAGAGTATGTACGTCCATCCCATCATTAAGCAGTGAGAACGTCGCATAGGTGTGGCGCAAGCTATACAGCGTGCGATCTTGGCCCGTACGAGGACAGGTCAACAGTCCAGTGTCTTTCATAAATATCTTGAACGTCTGACGCAGGTTTGCGCTGGCTGTGCCATCAGGCAACCGAAACACAGGTGCATCTAGCTTTGATTTGATCAGCAGCTCAAAGCTTATATTAGCAATATCAAGGCATCTACTTTGAATGCGCTTGAGATAGTTTATGGTACCTGCCCTACAGATGATATCGCGGCGTCCTGTTTTACCCGTTACGCTCATCTCAAGGTATTTGAGGCCCTTGTCTTCAAATAGACTGATATGCTTCCAGCATAGGTTCTCTGCTTCTGTGCCATGCCGCATGCCTGTGTTGGCAAGAATGAGAATGTAGTCACGCAGCAGATGCCGCATGTCCCGTGACTTGCCCTCTCGCCCTGCATCAATCCAGCTGGGCAACTTGCGTATAAGCGTTGCATACTCTTCACGGGTAAAGTCAGGGCGCCGCACACTGTCACGACCCTTGTTTACCAACACAGGCACTTGTGACTTGTTCATGTAGCCACGGGCAACAGCTTCATCAAATATTCTGTTTAAGGCAGAGTTGTGCGTGTTGAGCGTGGACGACCTTGGCTCTCGTCCCATCTTTGCCTCACGCCAGCGCGCAAACTTTAGCAGCATCTCATAGTCAATGCTGGTTACAAAAATATCACCAAAAAAGGGAACCAGATACTTATCAATCACGATTATATAATCACGAAAGCTCTTCTTACCCACGCCATTATCTAGCTGCTGCTTCATGGTGGCACGGCACAACGCAGCCACATCTGCAAAGCGTTTGGAGATCACAGGCAGCCCGTTCTTTTGCCTAAATCTATAGTCTAAATAGATCTCACGCGCCGCTGCCACAGCATCATTTAAAATGCGTTTCTTTGAGCTCACACGAACCTGTCGTCCGTCCAATGTAAATGCAACTTGCCAGACTTTGCTGTGCTTGCGTTTAAAAAGACGAACCTCACCATCCATCAACGTGGGTGTATTTGGGTTCAATTTAGGCACTATCAACACCGTGTTTAACACTCAGATTCTGCACTAGAAAAAG
>Ga0209555_10000634_pt1 | contig 29286 bp, 34 predicted proteins | sample SaaInl85LU_5_DNA_FD_184643 | JGI IMG/M metagenome (GOLD analysis project Ga0209555, IMG submission 184643) | Marine microbial communities from expanding oxygen minimum zones in the Saanich Inlet - ESP_85LU_5_DNA (SPAdes) (version 2) | ecosystem: Environmental > Aquatic > Marine > Intertidal... | reverse complement strand
TTCAACAGCACCTACTTATGGAGCAGGATCTTTTATGAGAGGTACGTTAACAAAAATTACAATTGGTGATTATTTGAAAAACGTATCAGGATTTATTTCTTCTGTTGGTGTCAAATGGGATGTAGGATACCCATGGGATATAGATAACGAGGGAGAGGGTAATAAAATGTTACCACATATTTTAGATGTAAGTGTAGCATTTACACCAATCCACGATTTTGTTCCTACAGCAAATAGTACATTTATAGGATAATGGCTGATAGATATAAAAACATACAATCATTAAATACTGCAAGCGGTAGAAGATATAGAAAAAATGCTATATACCCTGAAATACCTGCTACTGCAGAAGATACCTATATTATTACAACAGGTTCTGATAGATATGATACATTAGCACAGCAATTTTATGGCGACCAGACTTTATGGTGGGTTATAGCGATGGCTAATACATCTAAAAAAGATGGAATGATTGTTCAACCTGGCGTGCAATTAAGAATACCAGCAGACGGTAGAAAAGCACAAGAATTATTCGAAAGCCTAAATGAAACATTATAATGGCAGAAGGTATTGGATCATCAATTTCAGAGAAAGTTCACACTCAGATAGCTAAACGTGAAGCGCTTCATTCATCTACTACTAGATCTAAAGCTGCACTTAACTATCTAAATAGTGCTAATGCATGGATTAGATTAAGATCCTCAGTTAATACTATTAGTGATGCAGAAGCTGTTTCACTATTAAAACAATCTACCCTTAAATCATCAGTACCAGGAAGTAATGAATTAGCTAGAAGCTTAGTTCTTACTGGAGGTGTACTTACCAAGTCAACAGAAAATCAAAATAACCCTGATGTACTTGACCCAGGAGGAATGCGTAGCGGTATATCATATGCTAGTAAGACTTCTGCTGGTTCTAGAGCATACCATGTTTCTAATTCTACAGGATTTAAACCAATGCCTGGAATTATAAGCGCTACAGTAAAAGCTAAAAATACTTTTGGTACATTAAAAGAAGCTGAAGTAAAGTTCAAAGTTTTTTCAAAGGAAGATCTTGATGATATAGAAAGACTTTATTTTAGAGTTGGATACGGAGCACTACTAGAATGGGGACATTCCGTTTACGTAGATAATAACGGTAACGTAAAAACCCCTAGTGGTGACCCAGTAGTTCCAGATACAACTTGGTTTAGCGGTACATCCCCAGGGATTATTGCTTCTATCGAAACACTAAAGAATCAATACGACGGCAACTACGATGGTATGTTTGGTTACATAACCAACTTTAATTGGACATTAGGAAATGACGGAACCTACGATTGCTCAGTAAAGATTATTTCTAAAGGAGTAATACTAGAAGGACTGAAGGCAAGTAATGTTACTACTCATGCTTCTGCTGAGGATCAAAAAAATGATGATCAAGAGGAAGGACAACAAGAAGCCAAAAGTGTAGTTCACTTTATTAGTGAACGATTAGAAAAAATTAAAAAGGAAGACGGGTTTTTAAAGAAGCTTTTAACTGAAGCAAAAGCACCTTCTATTGCAAATAAGTTTAGAGGAGATTGGCCTACAGTAGGCTTTAAAGCTTCAGTAGGTGAAGGTAACTATGCTTTTACTAGGCTATTTTACAACTCTTCTGTTTTTGTTAATTACATACCATTAGGGGCATTACTAGATATTGTTAATACCTTCGAATTGATGAAAGATCATCATGGAAATGTTATTTGTGGTTTTGAAACTGATTCCCAAGAAAAATATCTTACTTTTCCTGGACACTATTCTTGTGATCCACTGAATGTATTTATTCCTAAAAAAGCAACCGGTACTTACCCTTTTGCTAATTTTAGTTTAACAAGTCCAAAAAACGATATTATAGGAAAAGCTCAATCTGCTTTAGCCGGTAAAGAAAACCTCTGCACCAGTATAATGATATCAACATACTTCCTAAAAGATAAAATGGATACCTTTGTAGAAAACCCCGTTGAACCTGGTGAAGGTATTTTTGAATTTATTAAAACCGTACTAGCAGGAATTAACTTTTCTTTAGGGGGAATAAATAACTTGGACTTATACTACGATGATGATAAGCAAACCTATACAGTGTTTGATAAAGCATTTCCGACAACTACAAGTCGTCCAAAAGAAATTCAAGTATCTGGATTATCGAGTACTGTACATGATATAAAAGTAGATAGTAAAATAACATCTGAAATGGCTAGTATGGTATCAATTGCAGCCCAAGGTAACACCGCTGACTATAATGATAACCTATCTAATATACTTAAGTTTAATCAAGGATGTGTAGATAGACATGCACTATCAAAAGGACAAGACGATAAAGGAGGAGATAAAGTTGAAGCTACTGATGATTCTAAAAAAGAACCGTTTAAAGAAAGGTTTGAAAAAGCATGGAAAAACTTGAACGAAAAAGAAGTAATTAACCCTGTTTATTGGTCCGAACTATACAACGAAGCTTCAGCTGAGATAAAAAGAGGACTACAGCTAAATCAGGCTAAAACAAATAAACCTTCTGGATTACCTGTACCTATTGAACTATCCTTAGGTATGAAAGGAATATCTGGATTCAAAATAGCTAGTACATTTACCATAAACACAAGTATAGTACCTAAAAAATATAAGGATTTTGCTTTCTACATAGTAGGAGTAGATCATGAAATTGGTAGAGAAGGTTGGAAGACTAATCTACGAGCTAAAATGAGAAACATATAATGGGATACGTACCTAAACATAAGTTGAAATTAGGAGGTAAAGTTCCTGGGAAGTTAATCGATCCTTCCTCAGGCAGACAGTTTCTTGGTAAATTTGTACAGGACTACAAAGGAAATTATTTTAAAGGTTCTGAAGTTACCAGTAAATCTGAACCATTACTTCTAGTAAAAGATGCTGATGCTGAAGAGAAAGCTTTAGGGTTAAGAACGGTGTATGTTAAACCTGCTCCTGAAGACTACAGTAAAGGTACTTTTATAAGGTATTTTGTTGGTGACTCAAGATCAAAGAGAGTTATTGAAGTAGACAAAGCAAAATATCTTGAACAGAAAAAAGAAAGTAAGTTATATAGAAAGACTCTTAAGATCAATTGGTATATAAAAGGAGAACTAGAAGATCAAACCATTAACGGATATATCTACCCAGGAGTCAAAGCAAAAAATCAAGATGTTATTGATCAAGCTGAAAAACAGTTACCCGGTATTGGTACCCAAGCTCTAACTGATCCGACTCAGTTTGTAAAAAAATAGGAAAGAGTTGGTTTGTAAGTAATTTATACTTATATTAAATAAAAATGGTTATACGTGTTTTATATAGTAGAGCAAGAAAATAAGCTAGAACATTTAGAGAGACTTGTAAGGTTAGGAGTATACGTTGACGTAATACCGTCAAATTACAACTATCACCCTAAGTTGAATTCCTGTGTAGCTATCTACCTAAGGTTAGTAGGTTCTGAACATGGCTATATAATACCTATAGAGCACGATGAAGGTCTAAACGTTTCTAAAGAACGTGTCTCTGCAATCTTATCTAAAGCAACTAATTTATATACGTTAGATAAGAAAAACCTACTATACTACCTTAATATACAGTCAGCAACAGATCTTTCATTACTTTACTCCATGAGTAAGTACGACAAGTTAGAGTATTCACATGACTTAAATTCCTTTTATAATAAGTTTAATGGATTCAAAGAAATTAACAAGCTTATACCACTTAGTAAACTATATGAAGCTTGTGAGAAGGTATACAGCAAAGTTAAAGATGTAATTCAATATGAAATACCATCAGGTTTCGAATTCTATAACAATACCGCTACTAATGTATTTTACCTAATTGAACAATCAGGACTAGGTATATACTATGAAAACTTTGTAGAAAAGTTCAAACCACGTAATCCTTTATATAATATAATCGATAATACAGTATTAACCTCTTATAATTTATACAATGTTACATCTAGACCCACTAATGCTTTTAATTCTGTTAATTTCGCTGCTATACCTAAAAGCATCGAGCACAGGAGATGCTTCATACCGAAAGGGGACTATTTTGTTGAGTTGGATTTTGATGGCTATCACCTTAGGTTACTTTCTGATCAGATAGGATATCCGTTAACTGAAGAATCAGCACACAAGCAATTAGCAAAACTTTATTTTGAAAAAGAAGAAATAACCGAAGAAGAATATAATGAAGCTAAACAAATTAACTTTCACGCAATTTATGGCAAGATCCCAGAGAAATGGGCATTCCTTCCAATCTTTGAGCAAATTGACAGATATATCAAAGGTCTTTGGGAACGATTTGAAAATGACGGAGAAATCTTGGCACCGATTTCTGAAAAAGTATTTGGAAGAGGATTAAAAGACATGAATCCTCAGAAGTTGATGAATTATGTGATGCAATCGTTAGAGACCTCAAGAAATATTCTTATATTAAAAGAAGCACTAAAGTACTTAAAAGATAAAAAAACTAAATTAGTACTGTATACATATGATGCATTACTATTTGACTTTTATAAAGAAGATGGCAAAGAAACATTAGAAGAATTACAGAAGATCTTAGAAACCGGTAAAAAATACCCAATAAAATTTAAGTACTCTAAAGATCTCTGTTTATAGAAAGAAATGATATTTATATGAAAGACGTAAACGTTATAAGTAAAGGATTCGATTATGATATCGACCCCATTTATTTGACTGATGATATGAGTAATAAACTTTTCTGTACTTTCTCAGTAGAAGAAAACTTAGAAGAAGTACTAGCTACAATCCAAGAGAAGTACAAAATTATATACAACAAAATTTTTGTGCTTTATTCAAAATCCCAAGATGAGTATATCTGTACTTATAATGTGGACTTTGGAAATGTAAGTACATTCCTAGATAACACTATATTAGTGCATAGGAAAAAAGAATCAAATACTCTGTACACTATTAACGCACTTAATACCTTAATTAAGGAACTTAACGGTGGAGTACTCGATACGTCTTACCGTATCAATTGGGCAGATTTTCGAAACTGTATTCTCCTTACTAAAGGCCCAGAATTAAAAAGAATTAATACGAAACTTTACAAGATAGTAGAGTTGGATAATTAAGATTTTTTTCTTATATTATAGTATTAACGTTAAATAAAAATTAGTTATATGGATTTAAATGCTATTAAAGCGAAACTCGGCGAGTTAAACAACAACGGTCAGGAAAGAGAAAAAACTGACTATTCAACTATCTTTTGGAAACCTGAGTTAGGTAAACAAACGATCAGAATTGTACCTTCAGCGTACGATCCGGCATTTCCTTTTAAAGAATTAAAGTTTCACTACGGTATCGGTAAATACCCGATGGTTGCTTTATCAAATTTTGGAAAGCAAGATCCGATTGAAGAGTTCGTAAAAGAACTAAGAAAGACTAATGATAAAGACAACTGGTCTCTATCAGGTAAACTTAACCCTAAGACAAGAATCTTTGCTCCAGTAGTAGTAAGAGGAGAAGAAGATAAAGGTGTTAGATTATGGGGATTCGGTGTTACTATTTATAAAGCATTATTAGCTTTAGCTGAAGATGAAGATATCGGAGACTTTACAGATGTAATCAACGGATGGGATATGGTTGTAGAGATGAGAGAAGGTAATCCTTATCCTGAAACTACAGTACGTATTAAACCTAAACAAACCCCTCTATCAGATAATAACGATTTAGTTGATAAGTGGTTAAAAGAACAACCTAATCCTGTAGAAGTACACAACGAATACGACTACGAATTTATTAAAAAACAACTTCAGAACTACTTAAACCCTGGCTCTGCTGAAGATTCTACTCCAGCATCCACACCAGCCGGTAAAGAGGTAGAAACTCCTAATAGTAGCTTTACTTTAGAGAATGCTACTGCTGGGAATAAAGATAAAGTAGCTGAATTTGACGACCTATTTAAGGAATAGAAAGGAGGCCGCATTAGCGGCCTTTTTTTTTCTCTATTTAGTATGAATTCCGATAAAAAATTATTATATTGTACTATAATATAGTTACATGGCAAAGAAAAAAGAAACACAAGAAAAAGCGACCGCATCAGTGAGAAAGTCGTTTAACCTATCAAATTTTAAACAAAAGAAAGGCTACTCTAATACTTCAGTTAAGTTCAAAGAACAAGGCTGGATACCGTTATCAAAAGCTTTTCAAGATATCACTTCACTTCCTGGGATACCTACCGGACATATTACTTTACTTAGAGGACATAGTGATACAGGGAAAACCACTGCACTACTAGAAGCTGCAGTTAATGCACAGAAATTAGGAATACTTCCAGTATTTATTATTACTGAGATGAAATGGTCCTGGGAACATGCTAAAGAAATGGGTCTACAATTTGAGGAGATTACCGATGGAGATGGTAACGTACTTGATTATGAAGGACATTTTTTATATGCTGATAGAGGTACACTAAATACTATTGAGGATGTAGCGGTTTATATCGCAGATCTTTTAGACGAACAGGCTAAGGGTAATCTACCTTTTGATATGTGTTTCTTCTGGGATAGTATAGGTTCAGTACCATGTGATCTCTCAGTACGTTCTAATAAGAATAATAACGAATGGAATGCCGGAGCAATGTCTACTCAATTTGGTAACAATCTAAATCAAAAGATTCTACTTTCTCGTAAAGAAAATTCTCCCTATACTAATACTATGGTTGCAATAAATAAGGTTTGGACTATGAAGCCTGAATCACCGATGGGTCAACCTAAGTTACAGAACAAAGGAGGAATGTCGATGTGGTACGATGCTACCTTAGTTATTACTTTTGGTAATATTACTAACCCGGGCACATCTAAGATTAAAGCAATTAAAGATGGCTTACAAGTAGAATTTGCTAAAAGAACTAATGTTCAGATAGAGAAAAACCATATTGGTGGAGTTCAATCTAGAGGAAGAATCGTTATGACATCTCATGGATTTCTACCAGATGAAAAAAGAGCAATTGATAAGTATAAGGACGAACATAAAGATCACTGGTTAAAATTAGTTGGTAGTTTAGACTTCGACTTAGTAGAGGAGGGTGATCTTGAAGAAGATACTATTTCACCTAATCTACTAGACTAATGAAATTTACACCTATATTTCCTAATAATAGAGAATTAGATTTGATCGAAGTTATCCCTGCCTGGGAAATTAGTGAAGGACCTATTTTTACTAGTCTGGATTCTAACAAATGGATACCTGCACATGAATTCTATCTTGAAACAGCTAGTGAAGAAGATAAAGCAGCATATCAAGGTAAGGAATGTTATACTGATGTTCCGTTAACGTTTTTAGAATCAGCCCGAGAACTAATTAGAGGTGTTAGAGAACACTTATTAACTCAGACTGACTACTTCTATGATAATGTCTGGCCATCCTATAAATTTAGGAAAGTACTAGACAATAGTACAAAAGACTTAGATGGTTATACCACGATAGAGAGCTTTATGGATGTCTGGAGAGATGCTCCTGATTATAGACAGAGTGTACATCTAGATAACTTCGGTATATTAGCTACTATGGTCTATAATATAAAAGATAACCCGGTTGACTCTGGTACTAAGTACTATAAGGACTTTAGTCTAAATGGAGAGATAAGACCTGAATACGGTTCTTTTATACATCAAGGTCCTACAAAAGCAGGAACAGGTATTTTACATGTTAATACTCCATGGGCTTATCATGAAGGTTGGAACCGTAGTAAAGAGTATAGAGAAGTTGCGTACTGGAGTTTAGCATGGTAGGGTTTGATTATATAAACTATATGCATTTAGAGATATCAAGTCTCTGTAATGCTGCATGTCCATGTTGTCCTAGGTTTAATAGTACCTCTCCTATGACCGCACCTGGGCAGTTTTTAGGTTATATATCATATGAAAACTTTATAAAATGGTTCCCAGTAGAGGTATTAGAACGAGTGAAGTACCTTAATTTTTGCGGTAACCACGGTGATCCTGGTACTAATCCGGATCTGCCTAAAATTATAGATTATCTTAAGCAGTTTCCGTTTGAAAAATTTGAAATACATACAAATGGAGGAATGAAATCTCCTAAGTTTTGGGATGAAATAGGTTTTGCATTAAATAATATGAAAGCTAAAAATGTCAATTTTACATATAGTATTGACGGATTAGCAGATACTAATCATATTTACAGAAGAAATGTTAAATGGGATAAATTAATAGAGAATGTAAAGCAAATTACTAAATATAGTAATATTTTTGTCATTTGGGACTACTTAGTATTTAAACATAATGAACATCAACTAGAAGAGGCTGAAAAACTTTCAAAAGAACTAAACTTTGCAGCTATTGAATTTAAAGCACCAGTAAATTTAGACGACGGTAAAAACATAACACCAGTAAGCGTATTAGATTCAGAAGGGAAAGTAAAGTACTGGTTGGAACCTACTACACTTGATAAATTTAAACCTACTTATCTTCCAGATAACGTAAAGACAAAATACAAAGAGGAAACTCTATGGTCTGCAAAAATTAATCCTGATTTTGGATGTACATTAGATAGTGATTGGGACGAAGTTAAAGAAACAGACCAGACTAGGATAATTCCAAGATGCGGTCATAATGATATCTATGTAGATGCCGATGGTACTGTACACCCATGCTGTTTTGTAGGGTTAGGTTTTGGAGCAGTTAGATCTGCGTACGAACAGGGCGGTTATGTAAGTTATTCTTTTCGTCAAATGTTTGAAGCTCATGAAAAATATGGGAAAGAAAATTTCAATCTAAATACTTCTTCTATAGACCATATATTAACTAGCGGATTACTAGAGAAGATATTTAACGATAAGTGGAAAAAATCAGTAGCCGAAGGTAAACAAGTAGCATGCTCACTTTACTGTGGTAAAAAGAATGCTTTAGATACAATTTTTGAACTTCACAGAGAAGAAAAACTAAATAGTAGAAATGAAATATAATTCAATATTAAATAATTTAAAGGAGACCCCCCCGAGAGCTTTAAATGATCATATACTGATCATTGATGCTATGAATATGTTAATTCGTAGCTTCTCATTGCTCAAAGCGATGAACCCATCAGGCACACATATCGGAGGCTTGGTGGGCTTCCTTCGCTCGTTAGGGTATGTTACTCGTATTTTTGATCCTACAAGAATTATAATTGTCTGGGACGGAAAAGGAGGCTCTGGCAACAGGCAGAATATCAACCCAGAATATAAAGCTCAAAGGGCAACTGCAAGAATTACTCATTGGGGCCTTTACGACACTAGAGAAGAAGAACAAGAAGCTCTTATTGGACAGTTATATCGAACAAAAGACTACCTAGACTGCTTACCTGTTTTTCAATTAGGTATGGAAAAACTAGAAGCAGATGATATTATAGCGTATATAGCTAAAAGAGCTTCATTAGCAGATAAAAAAGTAACAATCGTATCTTCAGACAAGGATTTTTTTCAACTTATCGATAACAATATTGAGGTATATGCACCTGTTAAGAAAAAAACTTTTGATATTAATAATGTTGTCGAAGAAATTGGAGTGTTGCCGCAGAACTACAATATTGTAAAAGCACTACTAGGAGATAATTCTGATAATTTACCTGGAGTAAAAGGACTAGGAATTAAAACTATATTGTCTGAATGGAAAAGTTTTACTTACGATCCTAACGCTTCTTTACAGGATATATGGGACCATTGCGAGACACAACTAGAAGAAGACAAACCTAAAAAAGTGTTTGCTAAAATTATACATAACTGGGATAAAGTTTTAACTAATTATCAGTTAATGAACTTACACAACACGGCACTAGATGAAAATGAAATAACTTTAGTAGAAGAAAAACTTAAAGAACCTGTTCCTTCTCTCCAAACAGGTGCATTTCTACATTACTTAGATCAAGACAAAATAGAAGGTGTAACAAAAAATACCGAAGGGTGGTTAGAGAATTTTAGAGGACTAACAACAGTAAAATGAAAAAAGGAGTTATAGCAGGTAATTTTGATGTGATGCACCCTGGGTATATTGCTATGTTCAAGGAATGTAAAGCGAACTGTGATGAATTTATAATCCTACTACATTCAGACCCGTCTATTGAGCGTCCAGAAAAGATTAAGCCAATCTTATCCATCCAAGAACGAGATGAACTTCTAATGTCAATTAAGTATATTGATAATGTTTTTGTATACGATACAGAAGCGGATCTAATAAACCTTCTAATGTTACTCTCCCCAGATATTCGTTTTCTAGGAGATGATTATAAAGGTAAGAAGTACACTGGGGACCATTTAGGAATACCTGTTTATTATCTAGATAGATCACACGGTTGGTCGACAACAAAATTTAAACGTTTAATAGCAAAATCCATATTATGAAAAAAGCAATAATAGTTAGTGGGTATTTTAACCCTCTGCATAAAGGACATCTCGAGCTTTTTCAAAAAGCAAAAGCTTTAGGAGACATACTAATAGTAATAGTTAACTCAGACCATCAACGAAAACTCAAAGGCTCATCAGAATTTATGGATGAAGAAGAAAGAGCAACAATAGTTGATAATATTAAAGGAGTAGACTTTACCATGGTGTCTATCGATAAAACTAAAACCCAGAATAAATCTTTAGAGCATATTTACAAGTTAAATAAAAGTCAATTTGATCTGTATTTTGCAAATGGAGGTGATCAAAATAATGATACTATTCCTGAAGCTGAAATTTGTAATAAATTAGGGATTAAATTAATTGATGGACTTGGGGATAAAATACAATCATCTAGTTGGTTATTAGATAAAAAATAGTTATATTAAATAAAAGGTTATTAAATGACATTAAAAAGCTTACAGCAATACGGGAAGGGGTTCCAATTAAAAGTATTAGGATCATTATTGACAGACAAAACTTTCTTACTCAATGTAAGAGATGTACTGTATGATCATTATTTTGATGCAGATTCCCATAAATGGATAATTAATCAGATTATCGATTACTTTGATAAGTACCACACTAACATTACTATGGATGTTCTTAAAGTAGAACTACAGAAGTTAGAGAACGAAGTACTAAAAGTAGCATTAAAAGAGGAGTTAAGAAACTCGTATGAAGCTTCACAGGATGATTTAGATTATGTACAGGAAGAATTTCAAACTTTCTGTAAGAATCAAGAGATGAAGAATGCAATTTTAAGCTCTGCAGATCTTTTAAAACAAGGTGATTTCGACGGTATTCGAAACATGATTGAGAAGGCTATGAAAGCCGGTATGGATAAAAATATTGGACATGAATATAATAAAGACGTTGAAACTCGTTATAGAACTGATTACCGTCCTACTATTCCTTCTCCTTGGCCTATTCTCAACGATGGTATTCAAGGAGGATTTGGACCTGGCGACCTTGCTATTGTTTTCGGTAATCCTGGTGGCGGGAAGTCATGGACTATGGTTGCTATTGCTGCTCATGCTGTGTCTCTTGGGTATAAAGTTAATTACTATACGCTCGAACTCGGAGAGGATTATGTGGGTAAACGATTTGATTGTTACTTTACAGGATACTCTATTGATGAGGTTAATAAACACCGTAAAGAAGTACAGACATATGTAGATAGTTTAAAAGGTAGATTAATCGTTAAAGAGTACGCTCCTAAAAACGCTACAGTAAATACTATTAAATCCCATATCCAGAAATGTATCGATATGGATCATAAACCTGATTTAGTTGTAATCGATTACGTTGATTATTTAAGAGCACCTTCAAAAGGTAAATTTGCCGAACGTAAAGATGAAATTGACGATGTATTTATCGCTACTAAAGGACTAGCTAAAGAAATGAAAATACCAGTTCTAACTCCATCTCAAGTTAACCGAATGGGAGCTAAAGATTCAGTCATAGAAGGAGATAAAGCAGCCGGATCATATGATAAAATGATGGTAGCCGATATATGTTTATCATTATCTCGTCAGAAAGAAGATAAAGTACTCGGTACTGGAAGGGTCCATGTTATGAAAAACCGATACGGTCAAGATGGTATGACGTATAATGTTAAGATGGATACAAACAATGGCCACATAGAGTTCGAAGGAAAAGTTGACGAAACATCTTCTCCTGACTCTTCAGGGCCTAGATTTAACCTAGATCAAGAAACGTTAAGTAAATTATTCTAATTTTTTTGTACAATATCGTGCATGAACTAGAATATATATTCTATTTATAAACATGCCCGAAAGACTCTGTCCGACGGGTGTTTTTGTCTAACAAGTTAAGTAATATATAAAGATATATGAGTTTACTAGAAGAAAGAGTTGTCTATAAGCCTTTTGAATACCCTAAAGCATACGATTACTGGTTAAAGCAACAACAGGCACATTGGCTTCATACTGAAGTACCAATGGCTCAAGATGTTACTGACTGGAAGTCTAATATGAAAGATCACGAAAAAAATGTAGTTGGGGGTATCTTAAAAGGATTTGCTCAAACAGAAACTATCGTAAACGACTATTGGTCGACACTTGTGACTAAGTGGTTTAGAAAACCAGAAGTTATTATGATGGGGACTACTCTTGGTTCTTCTGAGACTATTCATGCTGAAGCTTATTCATTATTAAATGAGCAGCTCGGTTTAGATAATTTTGCTGAATTTATGGAGGATGAAGCCACTATGGCTAAAATTGAATCTTTGATGAATGTTAGAGATGGGCATAATGGTGAACCCAACTGGCATGATAGAGCAAAATCACTTGCAATTTTTTCTGCGTTTACGGAAGGTGTTAACTTATTTAGCTCTTTTGCGGTGCTTTTATCGTTTAAGATGAGAAATCTACTCAAAGGTGTAGGTCAAATAGTAGAATGGTCAGTAAGAGATGAAAGCTTACATTCAGATGCAGGATGCTGGTTATTTAAAACTTTAATGGAAGAACATCCTGAATTTAAAACTAAGAAGTTGGTATCAGAAATTGAAGAATCAGCTAGACTAGCTCTTCAATTAGAGTTTGACTTCATTGATAAGGTATTTGAAATGGGGGATTTAGAGAACCTTTCAAAAGAAGAACTTAAGAATTTTATTAAACATAGAGTAAATACAAAAATGTCTGATTTAGGTTTATCACCTTTAGTTCCTGCTTCAGAAATTGATAAAGGAGCATTAAAAACAATGAAATGGTTTGATGCAGTTATTGCAGGTAAACAACAAACAGACTTCTTTGCAAATAGAGTGACTAACTATGCAAAGGGACATATGGATTGGTCAACAGCATTTTAAATAAAAGTTATGGGAATTATAGTAGACACTACCGCTTGGGTAGCAGGAAAAGATTATCCTGAATGGATGAATGAAGTTTCGATTGCAACTATCTCTAAAGGATACTTGTTACCGAACGAAACTCCAAGATTAGCATACAAACGTGTATCAGACACGATTGCAAAAAGACTTGACCGACCAGATTTAGCGGCTAAATTCTTCCGTTATATGTGGAAAGGTTGGTTGAACTTAGCCTCACCCGTTCTATCTAACACTGGAACAGATAGAGGTTTGCCCATCTCTTGTTTTGGTATAGATACACCAGACTCAATCAGGGGAATCGGCCTTACTAACGCAGAGTTAATGAGGCTGACTTCTCTCGGTGGAGGAGTTGGTATTGGTCTATCTAAAGTTAGAGGAAGAGGTCAAAAAATTGGTAAAGATGACATGGGACAATCAGAAGGTATTGTACCTTGGGCTAAGATTTATGATTCAACCATTATAGCAACAAATCAAGGTGCAGTAAGACGTGGAGCGGCTTCTGTAAACTTAGATATTAACCACCCAGACATACATGAATTCTTAGAAATTAGAAGACCTAAAGGAGATCCTAATAGACAGTGTCTAAACCTACATCAATGTGTTGTAGTGGATGATACATATATGCAAAAACTAGAGCATAGAGACGCTGAGGCAATGGAATTATGGGTTAAAATACTTAAGTCTCGGGTAGAAACAGGTGAACCTTATATTATGTTTAAGGATAACGTTAATAACGCAAATCCTCCGGCATATAAGAGAAATAACCTAGATGTATCAATGACAAACATTTGCTCTGAGATAACCTTACACACAGATGAAGAGCATTCTTTCATTTGCTGCCTTTCATCTGTTAACCTTACTAAATGGCATGAATGGAAAAACACGGACCTAGTAGAAACCGCAATATATTTTTTAGATGGAGTATTAGAAGAGTTCTTAGCAAAAACTTCTGGAAGAGATTCGTTAATAAGAGCCCATAGATCAGCTAAAAAAGGTAGAGCAATCGGATTAGGTGTTTTAGGATGGCATACTTTTTTACAAAACGAAAGAATTCCATTTGCATCTTTAATGGCAACCTCTTTAACTCATCAAATTTTCTCAAAAATTAGAAACGAAGCTGAAGCAGCATCAAGAAAATTAGCAGAAGAGTATGGAGAGCCACTATGGTGTAAAGGAACTGGTATGAGAAATACCCATTTACTAGCTATTGCACCTACCGTATCAAACTCTACAATTTCAGGAGGAGTATCTGCCGGTATTGAACCAGCACCTGCTAACGTTTATACTTTTAACTCAGCCAAAGGTACTTTTATTAGAAAGAACCCAGCATTAGAAACTTATTTAGAAGAAAAAGGTGCAAATACTGAAGAAGTTTGGGATCAAATTATGAAAGATAGAGGAAGTATTGCTAATCTACCCGAAGACGTAATGCCAGCTGAAGATAAACCTATCTTTTTAACATTTGCAGAAATTAATCAATTGCAGTTAGTTGAACAAGCAGCTGCTAGACAGAAGTATATTGATCAAACTCAATCTCTCAATCTAGCGTTCGATCCAACAGATTCTCCTAAATTTATTAACGAAGTACATCAAACGGCTTGGAGGTTAGGAATAAAGACCTTATATTATTTAAGAACTGACTCGGTTATCAACGGAGATATAGGTAGTAGAACAGCTACAGATTGTTTAAGTTGTGATGGGTAACTATTTATATATATGTCCAAGAGTATAAAATTATATGCACAATCTATAGGTGGGGATATTCTATCAATGTCCTTATACCATACTACTATAGCCCCTAGTAACTTATTAGCTGAGAATATCACACCAGCACAACTTACAGGATCAGGTGTTGTAGTGCAGGTAGATGATGATGTAACAACCTTCTGGGCATTAGTTTCTGATGACGGACAGTGTACTCAAGTTTCATCTAGTTTCGATACTAATATTTTTAGACCTAATAAAAGGTACTTTAACGTAGCCAATTCTGGTTCACTTACTAATACAGTACAGATTATTGCCCCTGTTGCCGCTGGACCTACTACAGGTTCACTAGAACAGACAGTTAATTTTATTAACCATTCATCTTTTATTATTGAAGCTTCGTACGTCTACCCAGACTACACAGCTTTTCTTGGTTGGTATGATTCAGAGGTAGGCGGTAGTTTAATATCTACTAATAATCCATTAACTGTTACACAGGACACTTTTACTACTACTGATTCTTTTTGGGCTAGATTTGAAGGATTTACTAGAACCTTTGCACTTTCAGCATCTAAAGCAGCAGTGAATGAAGGGGATACACTTACTATTACACTTAATACAACTAACGTAGACGGTGGAACATTAATACCTTACACAATTACAGGAATTAGTCAAAACGACCTTTCATCCGGTACTATTACAGGAACATTTAACGTAACTAATCAGGTAGGTACTATTGCACTAACAATTGCACAAGATGCTACTAGTGAAGGTACAGAAACACTTACTATTGATCTTGATGATGTTGTATGCGACCCTGTTAGTGTTACAATAAACGATACAAGCACCGCTCCTGCCGCAACTTATAATTTAGCTGCTAATACCCCAGTAGATGAAGGTGATACAGTAGTATTCACCCTCACTACAACAAACGTACCAAACGGTACGATTCTACCTTATACTATTACCGGGATAGATGAAAACGATATTAATGAAAATCTTACCGGAAACTTCACTGTAAATAATAATTCAGCTCAAACTATTGTTTCTCTAGTAAACGACAATACTACAGAAGGTACTGAAAGTATGACGTTAGCTTTAAATAATGGACAAGCCTCACAGGTAGTGACAATTAATGATACAAGTATTCTCGTAGGAACAGTTTTTATTAATAGTGGTAGTTATAGCGTTAGTACTAACAATATTACAGGAGATTTCCAAGGTACAATTTCTATTAATTATACAGTAGGTGTAACTGATTTAGTACTCGGTACTCCAAGAGCATGGGTTTCTGGTGTAGTTAAATGTGCTGCTAATTCGTTACATAATCCGTTGTTTTACGGAATAGATCCTATTGAATTAGAATTTACAGATATAGGTACAGTTAGCCCAGGAACATACACGTATACATCTACAGTAACATTTGCTGGATATAATGGTATTTGTGAACAGCATGGAGAGGCTCCTTTAATAGGCCCAGGTTCCCAACAAGAAGCTTATTCTCAAATTGTAACTTTAGGAAACGGTCCAGCTTCTTGGAACCATATTGGTACGAACTTTACAAATAATACTGAGCAATTAACTTTAATACCTTAAAATTTGTTTTATTGAGTTAATATTCGTATATTGTAATATAAAATAAGTTATATGTCAAAAACATCTGCAAAACAGCGATTAACACAGTTAAAAGAATGGCTCGAATGGAGAGCAAATTCTAAATCATTCAAACAGTCTGCTACTACAAAAAAGTTTTCTAAAGCAGACCATTACAAAAATACTAGAGAAAGATATGGGAACAAAAACAGTAATTAAGTTTTATGCCTCTTGGTGTGGGCCATGTAAAGTTTATGATAAACAATGGCAAAAAGCTAAAGAAAGCACACCTGAAGTTAAATTTTTAGAGGTAGATATAGACAAAGATACCTCAGGACTTGCTGCCCAACACAAAATTCAATCTGTACCGACCACTATTCAACTAAATAACTCTGATGGCTCAGAGGTTTGGAGAAAAACGGGGATTATAAAGGTAGATGAATTAAAGGAAATGTTAAAATAAAATAAAATAAAAGTTATATGTTAAGAAGACCAGATTCAATACCCTCTACCGATACAGTTATACAGGATGACGCTATGGAACCATTCTTTATTACTAGATCACAAACAGGTGGCTTTACTGTATACGAAAGAGTAATTAAAGGAGAAAATAATACGGAATACATTAAAACAGTTTGTTATCCGTCTAATTTTGGTAATGCACTTCAAACAGTCGCCAAAGAAATTTTAAATGAAGGGGGTAAAACTTACGACCTAAAAACTTATGTGAAGCGTTGGGAAGATGTTAAAAATTCCTTAACTTCAATATTAGAATAGCGTTTGCCTATACGCTTTATAATACCTGGCAAATTTAATATTATATAAAATGGCAAAAAATGTTGTTATTAGTCTTTCAGGAGGGATGGACTCCTCAACTTTACTATTAAGATGTTTATCAGAGTACGATAACGTGACTGCGATATCTTTTGATTACGGTCAAAAGCATAGAGTAGAACTAGAAAGAGCTCAATCATTAGTTGATTACTTAAACGCTAATGGACAGAGTATCAAATATCAAGTAATTAAACTAGACGGACTTGTTAACCTACTAAACTCAGCTTTAGTTACTGGAGGAGATGATGTACCGGAAGGTCATTATGAAGAAGATAACATGAAAGCTACTGTAGTACCTAATAGAAACAAAATATTTGCTTCTTTAGTTCAAGCAGTTGCTCTATCAGAAGCTAATGCTAACGGATTAAATACTGATATTGCTTTAGGTATTCATGCTGGTGATCATGCAATCTATCCAGACTGCAGACAGGAGTTTAGAGATGCAGACGATGCAGCTTTTAGAATCGGTAACTGGGAAGCAGAGAAAGTAGGATATTTTACTCCTTATCTTGATACTGATAAATTAGGAATCTTAAAAGATGGACAAGAATTGGTTAAAGAGCTTGGAATTGAGTTTAATGAAGTGTATAGACGTACTAATACTTCTTACAAGCCTTATCCTAGCGGTAATAGCGATTACAAATCAGCTTCATCTGTTGAACGCATTGAAGCATTTATTAACCTTGGTGTGGAGGACCCTGTACAATATGAGGACGAAACTGGACCGGTTGATTATAGTGTTGCGAAAGCACATGTAGAAAAGCTTTTAGCAGAACATGCTGCATAAGTTCATTTAAACTTTAGGTAAGTCGCCATAGTGCGGCTTTTCCTATTTATACATATGAGTAAAGAGTTACGAGAGAAGTATGTTTGTATGTTTCCGTTTTCGTATTCTGAAATATCAGAAAATCATCAGTGGTTATGTTGCCCTTCCTGGTTAAAAGAAGATATAAAAGAAAGTGAAGACTACGGGAAAAATTGGTATTCTGATAAGTCTAATAAAATACGTGAAAGTATATTAGACGGTTCATATAAGTACTGTGATGCAAAACAATGTCCTTATTTATCTGAATTAGATAATGGACGTGTTTCTAATAAATTTATACCTAAGGTAGATTTTGAAAACTCTAGACTTGCTAACCCGGCACCTCGTACTATAACTTTTGGTTGGGATCCCAGCTGTAACCTGCAATGCCCTTCTTGCAGACTAGATTTTGTTAACTATAAAGGTAGTCAAAGAGAGAAAGTAGATACCACCATAGATAATGTTTCAGAGACAATTGGTCAGTATATCGAAAATATTACTCTATGTGGGGCGGGTGATCCATTTTTTTCTAAGAGTTATGTTAACTTTATGAAAAATTTTGATAAAACTAAATTTCCTAAACTACAGAAAATACATATACATACAAATGCTAATTTATGGACTCCTAAATTATGGAATCAAATTAAAAAAGTTCATAAGTATATAACTAGTTGTGAGATTTCTATAGACGCTGCTACTAAGAATACTTATGAAAATAAAGTAAGACTAAGAGGAGATTGGGATTTACTGCAGAGTAACTTAGAATTTATATCTAGTATACCTACAATACAGGTAATGAGATTTTCTTTCGTAGTACAGCAAATGAACTATAAAGAAATGCGACTATTCTATGAAATGATTACTAAGTTAATGAAAGGGAAAAATAAGAAATATGAAATTTACTTCAATGCAATTACCGACTGGGGCGCGTATCCAACAAAAGAATTATTCAAAAAGGAAGAAGTACATAACCCTAGCCATCCTGAATATTTAGATTTTGTAAAAGAACTAAAAAAAGTTAGTAAAGCAGGAGTGATTCATAATTTTCATCATATAGATACTTTAGAACGTTCTTTAATATGAAAAACAGTATTCATTTTTTTGGGGATAGTTATACTGAAGGTCATGCTTTAAAAAAAACACCGTATATATGGCCTAGGTTAGTCTGTAAAGCACTAGGTGATTACAACTATAATAACTATGCCGAAGGAGCAGCATCCCCTTCCTTCATACTTAATCAGTTAATAGTTAATTTAAAATCTATTAAAAAGAATGATATCGTAATAGTAGTTGAAACCATACCTGATAGAACTGAAGTGTACAGCTCTAAACTTAACAGAGTAGTATCTATTACAAATGGTGCAATGGTTCAAGCTTTAGAAGATAAAGAACATGAATACTTTGATAACTTTAATGATATAAAAAGCGCTTTTAATTTTATTTATGATCATCGATATAAAAGAATACGTAATTTTGAACAATATTATAGAAATTTATATAACGCAATTGGAAGCTACATTGAAAATTTAGGAGTAAAATTTATTTTAATTCCTTTTCATTATACGTTTGATAATATAGAATATGGAGACAGATTTGAAACAGTAACAAAGTATACTAAGGGTAAAGTCGTAGATGCTCATTTTTCTACAAAAGGCCATTGGCAATTTGCAAATTACGTTTTAGAAAGTTATTTTAAAGATTATCAAGAATTGAAAGAACCCACAGAAAAGTTGCTTATTTAAGGTAAATTTTTTATATTATATAAAAACAAGTCTATGATTATTTGGTTTACAGGACAACCAGGGGCTGGTAAAACTGAACTAGCTAAACTTTTAAAAAGAGAATTAGAAGCTAATCGAAGCTTTTTTTATAAAGTGCATCATATAGACGGTGATGACCTTAGGGAACTTACACTTAATAAGGACTATTCTACAGTAGGTAGAGTTAAAAATGTAGAGACAGCACAAAAAATAGCTCATTACTTACATAATAATGAATACGATGTTATCGTTTCTTTAGTTTCACCTTATATTGATCAACGAGAAGAATTTAAAAAAATATTAAAAGATAATATACTTGAAGTATATGTACATACTAATGATATTAGAGGGAGAGAAAATTACCACGTAGAAGGTTATCAGCCTCCTCTATCTAATTTTATAAGTATAGATACAACAAACAAAACACCTAACGAATCATTAATAGTTTTAAAAAATGAAATACAGTCTGTTTGTAGGCCGTTGGCAACCATGGCACGATGGCCACAGGTGGTTGATTGACCAGAGATTAAATGAAGGAAAGAAAGTTTGGATAGCAATACGAGATGTTGAACCAAACGAAAATCAACCTTGGACACCTCATGAAGTGTTAATGAACTTAGAAAAAGAACTAAGTGACTTAATTCAAGAAGGCAAAATATTTATCAGTATAGTACCAGATATAGAATCTATTAATTACGGTAGAGGTGTAGGTTATGAAGTTATTGAACATGTTCCTCCTGATAATATAAACGATATTTCTGCTACTAAGATAAGAGAGCAAATGAGGAAAGATGGTAAGTTATAAAAGACATATAGCTAAGACTATTAGCTGGAGATTAATTGGGACTTTAGATACTATAGTACTATCTTGGATAATCACTGGTAATTTTAAATTAGGAATGGCTATTGGGGGTGTAGAAGTTATTACCAAGATGGTGTTATACTATTTTCATGAAAGAGCTTGGTATAAATTTAGTAAATTTGGTGTAGATGATAAAGCTTGATGTTAAAGTCGGTGATACTATTATGACCGGTCGATTTAAAAATAAAAGAGTTAAAGTAAAAACTATCGAATATGATGAATTTGGTATGCCAATAATTAACGGTAGACCAGCCTGTACATTTAGATTAGTTCCAAACCCAAGATGATATGGTACAGTTAGGTATTTCAGCTTTTTATCATGATGCTGCAGCTTGTGTAGTTATAGATGGTAAAGTTGTGGCAGCAGCCGAAGAAGAAAGATTCACCGGTATTAAACATGATAGCAGCTTCCCAGTAAATGCTATCAACTGGTGTTTAAGAGAAAGTAGAACTTCTATTAATAACGTAGACCAAGTTTGTTGGTACGAAAATCCCGAAATAAAAAAGGACAGAATTATTAAATCATTTAATAAACACTTTTTTAAAACCCTAAAAAGCAGAATTAAATTTAATATTAATAATAAAAAGAATGATCCTGAAACTATTATCAGAAAAGGAGGGTTTAAAGGACAGATAGTGTATAATGATCATCATTTATCTCATGCTGCTTTTAGTTATTATACTAGTCCTTACGAAAATGCTGGTATACTAACAGTCGATGGAGTTGGAGAATGGGAAACAGTAACTATCTCACACGGTACACGTGGTAATATTAAAAAGTTAAAAAGTATAAACTTTCCTAATTCCTTAGGTCTTTTATATTCTACTATTACGGCTTACCTGGGATTTAAACCTAATGAAGGCGAGTATAAAGTAATGGGGTTAGCACCGTATGGGGATCCAAATACGTTTCTACCTAAACTCAGACAGTTATTATCACTAACTACAGATGGATTTATAATTAATCAGAAATACTTTACATGGGAATACTCAGATAAGGTAATGTTCACTAAAGAACTTTATAAGCTTCTAGGTATTCTACCTAGATTTCCGGAGGAGGAAGTAAAGCAAGAACATAAAGATTTAGCTTGTGCTATACAGAAATTATACGAAGAGAATTTTATCAGACTAGTTAAAAAAACACAAGAACTTACAGGGGAACAAAATATATGTCTTGGAGGAGGGTGTGCTTATAATGGAGTTGCTAATAAACTTGCATATAACTATTTCAATTCAGTATATGTCCCTTTCGCTCCATCCGATGCAGGTTCAGCTATTGGAGCTTGTTTAGCTAACTATACAGGACCTAAAAAAATTAATAATACTCCGTACCTAGGACCTGACTTTTCGGACACCCAAGTACATAAAGTTCTACAAACCTATAATAACATTAGATCTTTCAGACTATCAGATGAATTACTTCTTAAAAAAACATCTGAATTAATAAAAGATCAAAAAATAGTAGCCTGGTTTCAAGGTAAAATGGAATTTGGAGCAAGAGCTTTAGGTAATAGGTCAATAATTGCCTCACCTCAAACACCACAAATGAGAGAGAAATTGAATCATGTTATAAAAAAGAGAGAAGGCTTTAGACCATTTGCTCCTTCAGTAAAAGCTGATAAAGCTAGCAGGTTATTTGACTTAAAAGAGAATGTTCCTTACATGAATATTGTAGTTAATTCAAGAACTAAACAAATACCATCAGCAACACATATTGATAATTCGGCAAGAGTTCAGACAGTATCAAAAGAACAAAATGAACGTTACTATTTATTGTTAGAGGAAGTACAACGAACTACGGGTTTACCTGTGCTATTAAACACCTCATTTAACTTAAAAGATCAGACTATTACTATGACTCCTACTCAAGCTATTGATAGGTTTTTAGATAGTGAGATAGATTTTTTAGTAATTAACAATTATTTGATTCAAAAGTATGAAAGCCGAGAAAGGAAAAGCTGATAAAAAGCAAAAATCCCAAAAAGAATTAGATCAAGAGTTTAAAAAAAGACTCGAAGAGCTGAAAAAAAGAGACCCTTTCGTATATAAGAGCTTCTAACGCTATTTATTATAAACTCTATTTATGGCTACTCTAACCGGAAAAAAAGTAAAGGATACATACTATAAAGTACTACAGGTCGATAATGGCCAAATTGTATATAATGGGCTAGGCTCACCAGTTACTGGTTCAGTTAATTTAAGCGGTAGTTTTCACGTTACCGGTAGTCAAACTGTTGGTGGCGATTTAAGAGTTTTTGGTAATGTAACAGCTAAGCAATTTATTGCTACAACAGTATCATCATCTGTAATATATGAATCAGGTTCTTCTGAATTTGGTAATAGTATAGACGATACGCATACATTTACAGGTTCCCTTTATATTTCAAATAGCATAGAGTTAGTAGGTGATCAAATTACAACAGGAACTTTAACTTTAGGTGACTATACAGATGTATCTGCATCTTTAGATCAAGCAGAAAAAGACATTATTGCTAATTCAGCATCTGCTCATATAGCTAGAAATCAATTATCAGCATCAGCCCATACTTCTAGAGTACAGCTTTCTAGTTCTGCAGATATAGCTAGACTAGCACTATCAAGCTCAGCTCATACGTCAAGAGAACAACTTTCTGGTTCTGCAGATATAGCTAGAATATCACTTTCTGGTTCTGCACATACTTCTAGAGTTGAATTATCTAGTTCTGCACATACTTCTAGAGTTGAGTTATCTAGTTCTGCTGATGTTGCAAGGATATCACTATCAAGTTCTGCAGATATAGCTAGACTAGCACTATCAAGTTCTGCACATACGGATAGGGTAGCTAAAATTACAACTTTATCTGGCTCAGCACATGATCAGCGAGTAGCTATTTCTTCATCTTTTGCTTCATCGTTAGGATCTGAAATAACCTCATTATCAGCATCAGCGCACAATCAAAGAATATCAGAAGATACTATACTATCAAGCTCTGCACATGACCAGAGAACAGTTTTAATTTCTGAATTGAGTGGTTCTGCACATACACAGAGAATTGCATTAAGTAGTTCACTTAGAACATATACAGATGAAAAGATTGCAGGATTAATAGACTCTGCACCTTCAACTTTAGATACATTAAATGAAATCGCAGCAGCAATTGGAGATAACGCTAACGTATCTGCTTCTTTTGCTACTACTTTAGGTACCAAATTTTCAACTGCTGATCATAATACATATTCAAGCTCAGCAGCTACAGCCTTTAGAGCTGAATACACTGACGGTGATACAGAATTAAGTGGAGCTTTAAACACAAGAATTGAGGCACTAGAAGCAGGAGGTGGAACTTCTGGTTTATCAGCATCTGCTCATACACAAAGAGAAGCGCTAAGCTCTTCTGCAGCTTCAGCATTTAGAGTAGAATATTTAGATGGTGATTCTGTAGTCAATAGTAACTTAAATACTTATACTTCATCTAATGATAGTAGATTAAACTTAATTGAGGCAGCAACTGCATCAATCCAAAATGAGGTTGATAGTTTAACTGCTAATACTAGTTCATATATTACGTATAGTCAGACAAGTTCTATGACTGTACTCTCTAGTTCTTATGCACTAACAGCCTCCCACGCTTTAAATATACCAGCTACTGCTTCATACGCAATCTCAGGAGCTTATGCATTAACAGCCTCTCATGCACTGAATGTACCAGTAACCGCATCATATGCTATTTCAGCTTCCTATGCTACATCAGCTTCTTATGAGATTACATATGAACTATCATCTTCTTATGCAGAAACTGCTACCTCTGCTTCCTATGCAACAACAGCTTCGTATGCATTAAATGTACAGCCAGGAGCTGGCTTCCCTTACACAGGTTCAGCAGAAATATCTGGATCCTTAACTGTAATTGACGGTGTCATAACAGGGGATGGATCAGGTTTATCTAATCTAACATATGCTCAAGCAGCGACTGTAGTTGATACGTTTAGTAATAAAACAGTCCATACTGTTACACATAACTTTGGCAGCAAAAATATCATTGCCTTTGTATATGATTCTAACGATAATCAAATATTACCAGCAGAGCTTACTACTGTAGACGATAACAACGTTACTGTAACTTTTGATTCTACTACTTCAGGTAGAGTAGTGGTTGCTAGAGGTGGTCACATAGTATCAGGATCTGTAGAATATAGCAGTATTTTAAATAAACCTACATTCCACTATGTAAAACGTCATAGAACTGAGACTATAGTTTATCCTGGCGGTTACGGTAATGTAACTATAGATTTTACTACTGGCTCTTTAGATTACGGTTCTACTGATGCAATGTGGGATAGTTCTACTGATAGATTTACTCCTACTGTTGCTGGATTGTGGTATATTAAGGCACAAGCTGATGCATATAATGGAGCAACATCAGAAGGTGGAATCAACATACTCAAGAATGGAGTAATTGAGGCAGCAATGGGACATATTGGAGCAATCAGACCTCAAGTTTCTACTCATATCTATATGAACGGTTCAACAGATTATATTCAAATTCAATCATACGCACAAAATTCAGTCACAAGAGGACAAAGCGCCGGATCTACTTTCTTTGAAGCTAAATTAGTACATGAATCATAAACACTAAACTAACATGCCAGCATTAAACGAAAGAGAGTTTAATATTATTCTTAAAAAAGGAGTTGACTATGATAGTTTTTGGAAAGATTTAGAAACTATTACTAACCTTGATGGTGTACCTAACAGGAAAGTAGAAGTAGCAAATTCTCGACCAGGAAGCTATAGACAGACCCACTACTACTTAACAGAAGTAGAAAAAGAATTAATAGAAAAACATCCTTCGGTAGAAATAGTAGAAATTCCACCATCACAGAGAACAGATATCACCAAAGGATTTTCAGCTTCCTACTCAGGAAGTTTTAGTAGATTACCTAGTCTTAATAGTACTGATAGAAACTGGGGATTAGTTCGTTCATCGTTTAAAGATAACCCTTTTGGTGGGAACGATATTTTAGATAGTACTTTTAACTTTAATTTAGACGGTACTGGAGTAGATATAGTTATAGTAGATAGCGGAATCGATACTACTCATCCGGAATGGGAAGACATAAACGGTAATTCCAGGCTTACATCTATAAATTGGGGAACTATCCATGGAGGATTTACCCAACATATTAATCACGATAGAGACTTTGATGGACACGGTACACATTGTGCAGGAATTGCAGCAGGTAAATCTTTCGGTTGGGCTAAAAACGCTAAGATATACAGCTTAAAACTTTCAGGTATTGAAGGTTCAGGGGATAGTGAAACAGGGATTGATGAAGCTTATGCTTTCGATGCAATAAAGCTCTGGCATAGAAACAAACCTAAAGATCCCTCTACAGGATTTAAACGCCCTACAGTAGTTAATATGTCTTTTAGCTACCAAGCCATTTACTCAGGAGGCTCCACTGCTTACGCAGTTAGATACAGGGGTACAACTTATTCTTCTACAGACATACAGAATAATTTTGATGGGGAGTTAAAAAACTTTGGGCTAAATAAACATTCTTCCACTATTGGGGTTTTAGGTACATGGACTCATCCAATTAGAGTTGCTTCTATAGACACAGATATCGAAGAAATGATTGAGGAGGGTATTCATGTATGCATTGCTGCAGGTAATTTATATGCAAAAATAGACCTACCAGGAGGACAAGATTATGATAATGAATGTTTAATTAATAATACTACTTGGAGGTACTACCATAGAGGAGGTTCTCCTTGGCATGAAAATGCCCACATAGTAGGGAGTATGAATCACTCTCAAATAAATTCCGGTTCAACTTATATAGACCAGAGGTCCTCTTATTCTAATCATGGCCCAGGTGTAGATTATTATGCCCCCGGAAATAGAATTTTAGCATCTGTATCCGAAACCAATAGTTACTCTACTGGTTATTATGACTTAGATAATGATCATTACGTAGCTATTCTAAACGGTACCTCAATGGCAGCTCCTCAAGCTACTGGAGTTACAGCGTTGTACGCCCAAGCAAATCCCGGTCTTTCCCCTTCAAGAATGAAAACTATAATGTTAGCTAATTGTGGTACTAAACTATACAACCCCGTAGAAGGGATTTCCGGCTCCAGCTCTCTTCAAGGAGGAGAAGAAAGAACTTTGTTTAATAAGTACAGTTATAGTAACCCTGTAAAATTTGAAGGAACTTTTACTAGTACTACAAACTTAAATTTTTAATGTTATCTATCCAAATACCGACAGTTGATAGAAGAAGTCATGTGTTTGAACCTTTATATTATGAGTTAAAGCGACAAGCAGCTCCCTTTGGTGATGATATAGAAATACTATACCTTAGTGATGATGGTACAATGCCATTAGCTAGAAAAAGATCTCTTCTTTATGAAATGTCTACAAAACCTTATAGCGTACAGTGGGACGACGATGATTGGATACATCCTTTAGGTATTTTTAATATCATGAAAGGTGTTGTAAAACATCCAGACTGTATTTGCTATAGAATGATATCAGAATTTCAAGGTAGAGCAGAGTATAGAGAAACAGGATACCTTAGAGTAACTGACTTCAGGAGAAGATATAAAGTTTTAATGAAGAAAACAGAATCACCTCATCTACCTTACGATGAATGCCATCCTCCTTCTAATAAATGTGTTATAAGAACTGATTTAGCAAGAAAGGCAGCAAATAGTATCAATCCTAATCAACGGTATGGGGAAGATGGAGATTTTGCTAAAGAAGTAGTAAAGTCTTTAAAAACAGAATACTATATTGATATGGGACTTTACTGGTATTTAAATACATCTGGTGATGCTTGGGGGCCCCAAAGGTATGGGTTACCAAAAAATTACATATTTTAGTTGCCTCTTAACTAATTTACTCTTATATTTATTTAAATATAGACTATAGTGTCGTAGCACCACTTTAAAAACACATTTTATGAAAACAGAAGAACAAAGGTTATTAGACGAACTCTACAATGTAGAGTCAAGAAGAGTATCTAAAATTAACGATCTCTCAATTTCACCCACACTTGAAGATTATCCCGACGCAAAAAAACATCAAATTGTGTCGTTTATTAAATCTGCAATTCGTATATTAGGATATATACTTATACCTTTTGACCTTTTATGGACAGCCGGTATTTTAGTAATTTCAGAATTAGTAGGTATAATTGAAGAGTTAGTATAATGGGAAAATTTCAATCAACAAAAGTATTTGACGGATTCTCGACAGTATTTCGTCAATGGAAAGCAACAACTACACACTGTCAGTACCTTCACGGTTACGGGGTATCTTTTAAACTATGGTTTGAAGGTGAGCTTGATGAAAGAAACTGGGTATGGGATTTTGGCGGTATGAAAAGAGCTAAAGGGACGATTGACGGTAAATCTCCTAAGGAATGGATGGAATATATGTTTGACCATACCTTTATAGTGGCTGAAGATGATCCGTATAAGGAATCGTTTTTAAAAATGGACGGTTTAGTAGCTCAATTAAGAGTAGTTCCTGCAACAGGAGCAGAACAATTTGCTAAATACATTTACGATAAAGTTAATCCCTTTATTGAGGAAGAGACTGAAGGTAGAGTTAAAATAGTAAAAGTAGAATTTAGAGAACATAACAAAAACTCAGCAATATATGTCCCTAGGTAGAATTGAAGACTATAATAAAAAATTACCTATAGTCGAAATCTATACGGCAGTTCAATCTGAAGGTTCTCGTCAAGGTTATCCAACGGTTGTAATTAGAACAACTGGATGTACCCATAGGTGCTACTTTGGTGAAGGAGGATGGTGTGATAGCTGGTATACCTCTATTCATCCAGAAAAAGGTAAGTATTGCTTTCAAGATATCATAGATATGTACGATAAAAATCCTCATATCTCAGAAATGATGCTAACAGGAGGAGCTCCTACAATGCATGGTAAATTAGTAAATGAATTAACACATCTAGCACATGAAAGAGGTATTTTTATCACTATGGAGAATGAAGGATCGCATTTTCTTGAAACTGATTATCCTATTGATCTGCTCTCGATATCTCCTAAGTTTTCGAATTCAATACCTATTATCGGGACTCCGACCCCTGAAGGTAGAATCACGGACCAAAGAATGGTAGATCAACATAATAAATTTAGACTAAATAAAGACGCTATAAAAAAATCTATAGCATACCATAAAGACTACCATATTAAACCTGTATTAGATAAAAATTTAACAATATACGGTGAGATATGGAAGTTCTTAAACGAAATGGAAATACCAAATGAAAAAGTTTGGATGATGCCTGCTGGAGATACTAGAGAAGCTTTATTTGAAACATATCCTGTTGTTATGGATTTCTGTAGAGATAAAGGATATAGATTTACAGGTAGAGCACATATAATGGCATTTAATGATAAAAGAGAAGTTTAATTTAAAGATATAAAAATGAGTGCAGTAGGAAAAAAA
>Ga0209555_10000633_pt1 | contig 29325 bp, 29 predicted proteins | sample SaaInl85LU_5_DNA_FD_184643 | JGI IMG/M metagenome (GOLD analysis project Ga0209555, IMG submission 184643) | Marine microbial communities from expanding oxygen minimum zones in the Saanich Inlet - ESP_85LU_5_DNA (SPAdes) (version 2) | ecosystem: Environmental > Aquatic > Marine > Intertidal... | reverse complement strand
TGTTTGCCTGTGGACCGCTTTTAGGACCGCTTTTTGGAATATGAGTTGTTTCAAATAATTGATAATAAATGCTTTTACTAAATTAGTTTTGCCGTGTGGGGGCACCACTTAATCCTGAAATACTCATTTTTATCAATGACATGAGACTTTCTAGGATATTTTTATCCACCTAAATATACACCCTTTGTCGTGGGATATGCCTGATTCTGAAGCTGAAGCGCCGCCCCCGCCCGCGTGCGCGTCGCTAAGCCTAGGGAGCATGACGCAGGGGCCGATGTCTATTCTCTGGTCGATCACATCTGGTCAGCTACATCAGCATAGTCGTTATAGGGGGTGGAAAATGGCAGTTACCAGTTCAATCGAGCTTAAGGATATGATCCTTGGGACAGACATCGGCACATATGGCCCGGATGACATTGTGCCAGATCATCACCTGTTGGACCTCACGTTAGACATCGCAGCAACCCGCGTGCTGATCCCACAGGACGGCATGACTCATGTGTTCGACTACGATCCCCTAATCGCGGACATTAAAACGCTGGCCGCGACAGGCCGCCGCGACACGCAGGAATGGCTGGCGACCCAAATCGTGCGGTTGTGCGCGCAGTATCCAGAGATTGAGGGCGCTTGCGTACATTTGCGGAAATTCCCTGTGAGTGAAGGCTCCGGTACGCTCGGCGTGCGCCTCACGGTGACACAGGGCGATCTTGAGGGGTTGCGTGCATCCTAGCGGGCACCGCATGGGGCGCGACAAAGCCATTCTACAACAACGCGAAAGGATCAAACGGAAGACACTCGAAGCGCGACGCTTGCATCACCGCCAGCACGCCGCATAATCAAACCAAACAGATGAGCCAAACTCTCTCTTAGTTTAAGCGCCCATTGGTTCCAAAAACCCTGACGACGGACAGGTCGCGCATGCCGTAGTCGAGATCGTTCAATTTTCCTCTCCTTGTGAGGTCACCCCGCCCTCAGACGTTTTCCGGCGTGTAGATTTCAAATCCAAGTGTGGATCGTTGAGCGCCCGCATCCGTCCCGGCTTTTTTTGCTCTAATGAGCGTAGCGATCGTCTGGCGAGCAAACTCATCCATGGGGTGTGAGATCACCATCGTAAGGGTGCCGTCGATCAGTGCGGCACGAGTCGTGTCGAACAGTTCATATCCTACAGCAACGAAGTCTTTCCTTCGGGGCATGTCGCGTAGAGCTGCGATAGCACCCGAGATGCCTCCACCAGATATGAACAATCCACACAAGTCTGGATGGTCAGTTAGCAGGTTTTCAGTCAACTCACGCGCGGCGGCTGCGGATTCGTAGGTTGAAAGTGGCTCTAACAGAGTAAATGCGTCATTGGTTTCGCGCAGATACGAGCGGAAGCCGCTCTCGTTCATTTCCTGATTTCGATATCGGTGATTGCCGACTAGAATTCCAACCTTGCCCGGTTCGCGGATAATCTTGTCAAACGCCCAGGCGGCGGTACGTCCCACCTTGCGGTTGTCGAGGCCTACAAAGCCGACATTGCCCCGCGCCGATAAGGGTGCAATCATGCCTGCCACTGGAATGCCACGGTCAAGCACCGAGTCAATCGCATCTGAAACGATCGGATGTTCTGCTGCAACAAGGGCGAGCGACTCGCACTCTTCGCTTAGTCTGATGAGCCGAGCCGCCAAATTGTCAGGTGAGAGGTCTTCGAGGTACTCCAACCGAAGAAGAACCTTGCTGTCCAGCTGGTTGTCCGCCGCCCGCTGCAGAGCTTCCCCGAGGTTTCTATAGAAGGTTCGTCCCTTCTGGTGAAGAAGTATGCCAAGCGTGTGTGTCTGGCGGGCTTTTTGAACCGAATGCGCGATACTGCCAACACCGTAGAAACCAATGTCTTGCGCCGCTGCCAGCACACGATCCCGTGTTGGTTTTCTTACTGATTCGGCCCGATTGATTACGCGGTTCACCGTAGAGACTGAAACGCCTGCCGCTTCGGCAAGATCGGGGATCGTCGGACGCCGTATCATAAGATTCCTGTTTCATTTCGTTTCATTTTGTACCCTTGATGATATGTTTTGATATCATTTTGAAGTTTTACGCTCATCGATATTGATCCGGATCAAATCATTACGTCAAGAGTGATGACGTCCGGGAAAGAACAATAAGGCCGCCTCGGACATCAATGGGAGGACTGATCCGATGGATGATCTGAAATTTGGAACGCGTGACAAGCGTGGCAATTGGGCCCCGAATGCTCCCCTGAACATTGCCCCTTTCTGGGAAGGCAAATGGGGTCAGATGAAGCATTTCGTGATCGAGTATTTCTGGCCCTGGAACGCATTCCATATTGTTGTCACGCTGGCCTATTGGTTTCTGCTGATCCAACCCAACCTAGTAGCGTTCCAAAGCTTAAATCTTACGTGGACGCTGATCCTATATGCGGTCAACGCAGGCGGCATCTTTGTGATGTATGGCGCAATTGAAATGTTCTATTACGTCAAGCGCAAGCAGGGAAATCGCTTCAAATACAACGCAAAGTTCCCGTCAGAGACTCCCTCCGATGTGTTCTGGTTCAAGAGCCAAAACCTTGACAATTTCCTGCGGAGTTTCTTTGTCGCAATCCCGATATGGACAGCTATTCAGGTATTCTTCCTGTGGTGCCTGTCCAACGGTTTCCACGCATTCGGCTGGCTGAACTGGCAGGACAACTGGGTTTGGCTGGTTGTTCTGACGCTTCTAGTACCTGCCATACACGAGATCCATTTCTTCTGCATTCATCGCCTGATCCACGTACCGATCCTTTATAAGTGGATACATTCGGTACATCATAACTCGATCAACCCGAGCCCTTGGTCTTCCATGTCCATGCACTGGGTTGAAGCGACTGCGTTCCACGCAGAAATCCTTTGGCATCTTTTGATCCCATCAAACCCGATCGTGGCGCTGTTCCAAATGAACTCAACGGCCTATGGCGCGGTCAACGGGCACATCGGTTTTGAAAAGCTGGAATTCGACGGCGACAAGGCGCTCGATAGTCATGCCTACGCGCATTACCTGCACCACAAGTATTTCGAAGTGAACTACGGCGGTGAGGGACTGGTCCCGCTCGATAAATGGTTCGGCACTTGGCACGACGGGTCCAAGGACGCTGATGAGCAGATGAAGGCGCGATTCCGCGCCAAGAAAGAGAAACTGAAATCCAAGCAGACGAAGGCGACACCGGCGGAGTGATCCGCGGAGGGCGCTGCGGAGGAGGCGCGCCCGATACCAAGAACTAAACACCGCTGAGGAGCGGTATCCAAGGGAGGAAAACACCTATGAAATTCGGCAAAATTCTTGCAACAACGGCCGCTCTGGCCCTCACCGCGACAGGCGTTCTGGCTGAAAGCCACAGCGGCGCAGACATCTTCGTGATCGGTGGCAAACCCGACGATCCATTCTGGTCCATCGTCAAGCGCGGTGCAGAAGACGCGGCGCTCGTCGTTGAAGCCCAAGGCGGCTCGGTCACATGGCTTGGCCCACAGAACTATGACAACCTTGGCGTCGACGCAGCAGAACTGATCCGTCAAGCAATCGACCAAGGAGCTGATGGTGTCGTAGGGCCAAACTGGGTTCCCGAAGCAATGGATCCTGCGTTCCAAGCCGTCGTTGATGCTGGCATCCCGCTGGTCATCTACAATGCCGGTGGCATCGAGGCGGCTGACCGTTTGGGTGCGCTGAACTATGTTGGAGCGGTTGACTACCTTGCAGGTGTTGCTGGCGGTGAATGGTTGGGCAACAACGGTGCAACCAACGGCTTGTGTGTCAATTCGTTGCCAGGCGCTGCTAACATCGAAGACTACTGTAATGGTTTTGCAGAAGGCTTGGAGAATACGGGTAATTCCGCATCGACGATGCCGCTGCCTGCTACTGCGCAGGGCAACGTGACCGCAGTGGCACAAGCTGTGCGCGCGCATCTGCTTCAGAATCCTGAAATCGATGCGGTTTTCGCGACAGCGAACCTCGACGCTGTCGGTATTGTGCAGGGCATCCAGCAGGCGGGTAAAGCGGGCCAGGTGCAGGTTTGCGGTATCAACTTTGATGAGGCGATCTTGTCTCAAATCTCTGCTGGTGCACAGTCATGTGCTGTTGACCAACAAGGCTATCAGCAGGGCTTCTATGCCGTTTCCATCCTTAATGGGCACATCAATTATGGTCTGTCGATTCCCACACGCGAGATCTTGACCGGTCCGGGTATCGTCGATGCTGCGAACATCGCGGCGACGTTGTCCGGTGCCTCTGAAGGTACCCGCTAACTTTATGACTAATCGGGGCCGCGCGCGATGTGCGGCCTCGCCAAACATGGACCACGGGTTTGTGGCACCGAAGGAACAACATGTCATCTGACGCGAATACATCACACGATCTTGTCGGAATGCTCGGCAAGCTGATCCGGCGGCCAGAGTTTGGCACGCTGATCGGCACGGTCGTGGTCTATGTTTTCTTCGCGTACCTAGGCGGCAAGATATTTCTTGGTGCGCCGGGATGGTCTGCTTTCCTGACAATGGCGGCCGAGGTTGGTATTATCGCTTTGCCTGTTGGGCTTTTGATGATCGCAGGCGAGCTTGATATCTCGGTCGGGGCGGTGGTGCCCGCTGCGGCGCTGACCACTGCACTGGTCTCTGGCCATTACGATTTGCCGACTTGGTATGGTGTCTTTGCCGGTCTGGCGGTTGGCGTGATGGTAGGTTTCATCAACGGCCAGTTGGTTACGCGCACCTCGATCCCGTCACTGATCATTACGATTGGCACGATGTTCGGTGCGATGGGGCTGACATTGGGATTCACTGTCATGATCGCCGGATCGACCGGTGTCTTCATGACGCCCGACCCTTCGGCCAAGGCGCTGTTGGGGTCCTCGATCAATTTCATGTTCCGCGCTACGATCTTCTGGTGGATCGGATTTGCCGCCATCGTCTACTACTTCCTACACATCTCACCTTGGGGAAACTGGGTTTTTGCACTTGGTGGCGACCGCGAAAGCGCGCGCAACGCGGGCATACCGGTTAGCCGCGTTACTGTGGGGCTTTACATGCTCAGCGGCTTTGCAGCCGCCTTTGTCGGCGTCAGTCAGGTACTGACCTTTGGTAGCGCACAGGTCGCGGCGGGGCAGGCGTTTATCTTCAACTCGATCATGTGTGCGGTCATCGGTGGTGTTCTTCTCACTGGCGGATCGGGCTCGGTGATCGGCATTGTGTTGGGCACACTTACCTTTGCTATCGTCAATCAGGGAATCTTCTTCAGCGGGATCGACCCAAACTATGGCTCGATCATCATCGGAGCGCTGCTGCTGATCGCCGTGATGTCGAATGACACTTTCCGTGCGCTCGCGCTGTCTTATGCCACAAAAAAGAAGGAGGGCTGAGCCATGCGAGACGCTTTCGCTAACTTCCTTCGTCTGCCAGGTGCTGGCGCTGCTCTCAGCCTGATAGGTATTCTAGCATTCTTCGTGATCTTTGGCAGTGTCGATCTGGTCCAATTGATGGGTGCCGCCAGCTGGGTAAACTTTGCCGCCAATCTCGGGATTGTGGCAATCCCGGTGGGATTGCTAATGATAGCAGGCGAGTTGGACATTTCCATCGGGGCGATGATCCCTGCTGGTTCCATGACTGTCGCTATTGTCTCCGGGCACTACGAGTTGCCGATCATCTTCGGTATGATCGCGGCTCTTGGACTTGGCGTGATCGTCGGAACGATCAATGGGTTACTGACAATTCGCACCACGGTGCCCTCGCTCATCATTACTTTAGGTACTTTGGTGGCGATGCAGGGGATTGTCCTGACCGCGTCCAAGGTGCTCACTGGAGCGGCCAGCGTCGCAGTCACAGCACCCGAATGGGCCAAGGTCATATTTGGCAGCCTTCTTGGGGCCAGCCATCAGGTTATCATTGTTTGGTGGGTGATCATCGCCGTCATCTTTTGGTTCGTCGTGCACAAGCAGCGGTTCGGCAACTGGCTTTTCGCTATGGGCGGTGACCGCGACAGCGCCCGCAATGCTGGCATTCCTGTGGACCGCATGACCATCACGCTTTTCATCCTGTCCGCTACCGCTGCGACCTTTGTCGGAATGTGCCAGGCGATACTGTTCAATTCGGCACAGGTCTCTGGCGGCATGGGGATCATTTTCAATGTGATCGTTAGCGTCGTCGTGGGTGGCACGCTTTTGACCGGTGGTTTCGGTTCCGTGATCGGGATCTTTGTCGGAACCCTGACTTTCGCGATTGTTAACCAAGGCATCTATTTCACCCAGATTGACCGCAACTGGTCGAACCTGATCATCGGGGCGACACTGCTGATCGCCGTCGGAATGAATGAGAGCTTCCGTTCGCTGGCCATGTCCATAGTCGCGCGTCCGAAGAAACCGGCCTGAACCGCGTGGAGGAGCGCGCAATGGTCACAAGTCTATGTCAAGCCGTCGCATGACGGACAAATGAGGAGGAACACAACATGAAACTCACCAAAACCCTTGCGGTGGCAGCGACTGCCGCCTTGATGGCGACCGGCGCTTTCGCCCAGGACATTGCGGTTATCGCAGGCTCCATCGAAGATTCATTCATGGACAAGATCAAGAAGGGTGTCGATGACGCAACCTACATGGTCGACGCCAATGGTGGTTCGGTGCAGTATCTACGCACCCAAAACTATGAGAACTTTGGGCCAGATCTTGTGACACTGATCAATCAAGCGGTCGCACAAGGCGTCGACGGAATCGCGATCCCAGTTTGGGTTCCTGATGCGCAGATCCCCGCGCTGAACGCTGCGCGTGAGCAGGGGATAGTGATCATGCAGTACAACTCCGGCCTTCCCGTCAAGGACGACATCGGTGCTATAAACTACTTCGGGTCCGACGAATATGAAGCCGGTGTTGGCGGCGGTCGCTACCTTGCCGAAAACGGCGCCGAGCACATCATGTGCCATATTCAGGTTCCCGGTGCGATCAATCTCGAAGAGCGTTGTCGCGGTGTTGTCGATGGTGCGACCGCAGCTGGTGCTAAGGTCACAGTTCTGAATACGCCTGCAAACCTTGATGGCGATGTCACTGGTACAGCCGAAGCCATGAAAGCAGAGTTCATCGGCGATCCGTCGATCGACGCGCTGATCTCCTGCGCTGACTTCGGTGCTGCTGCTGCTGTTAACGCTGTCGAGCAGACCGGTGTAGAGATGATGATCGGTGCTTTTGATTTCAGCCCTGCATCGCTTGACCGGATTTCGGCTGGCACTCAGACAATGGCGATCGACCAACAGCCATACCTGCAGGGTTTCTTGGCAACGTCAATGCTCTTTGCACACCTGAAGTTCGGGACAGAGATTTCGACTGACCCAGTACTAACTGGCCCAGCAATCATCGATGCCGCTAATGTGGAATCGGTCAAGGCAGGCGCGGAGCTTGGCGCTCGCTAGACCCCAAATGCTCCCGACCAGACCTTTGGTTGGGGGCATCTACAACAGAGATTTCGACAGGCCCAAAAAAACTCAAGCTTAGCAGAGGGAAGCAAGGACCATGGCGGACACACAGATTAACCAGGGTGCGGTCAAGCGATCAGGCGGGTTCTCTTTCCTGAGCCTCTTCAGGCGACCCGAGGCCGGAGCTGCAGCAGGCTTCATTCTTATCTTTCTTTTCTTTGGCTACTTTGGTGTCGAGAAAAATTTCCTGACTGCACTGGGAACGTCCACTTGGCTCAACTTCGCTTCGAAAGTTGGGATTATCGCGATCCCGATTGCCTTCTTGATGATCGCGGGCGAGCTGGATATTTCGATTGGAGCGATTATCCCTGCAGGCGGTATCGTGATGGCCTTGTCGGTTGAAACCTTCGGATTCAATATCTGGTTTGGTGTCTTGATAAGCTTTGCGGTTGCCGCAGCCATTGGCTGGGTGAACGGCATGCTCGTGACACGAACGCGAGTGCCATCATTGATCGTGACCTTGGCCACACTCTTTGTCGTTGCAGGTTTGAACGCCTATATCAGCAAGCAGATAGCAGGAACGACGCAGCACAGCATGCCCGATGCGGGCGTGATTTCGGAATTCCTCTTAGGGGATTACCATTCGCTTGTTCTAGGCGATGGCGACAATGCATTCACCATTTTCCGCAGCCTTCAAAGCTCATTCTTCATCTGGATTGCCGTCGCAATTGCCTGCTTCTACATCCTTCACATCTCTCCATGGGGAAACTGGATTTTGGCAATGGGCGGCGACCAAGAAAGCGCCCACAATGCTGGCATTCCGACCAAACGCCTGAAGATTGCACTGTTCATGCTGTCTGCAATGGCTGCCGCGCTGGTTGGGATGACTGAGGCGGTTCTTGCCAATACGGCCAGCACGACGACTCAGTTCGGGATGATCTTCAATACGATCATCTGCGTTGTAGTTGGTGGTGTTCTACTGACGGGCGGCTTCGGCTCAGTGGCCGGCGTGGTCTTTGGGACTCTGACGTTTGGCATTGTGTTCCAAGGGATCAACTTCACCGCCTTCGACAAGGATCTCAACATGCTCTTCATCGGCGCGCTCCTACTGGTTGCCGTTCTGATGAATGACACCTTCCGAAACCTGGCGACCAGCGCGTCGACCACCAAGAAAAAGTGAGGGCAAAGATATGTCTGACAAAACTCCCGTTCTGGAAATGCGCAAGGTCGACAAGAGCTTTGGCCCAATCGACGTGCTTCATGAAATCAGCCTGAAGGTCAACGAAGGCGAGGTGTTGTGCCTGCTGGGCGACAACGGTGCTGGCAAATCAACGTTGATCAAGACACTCTCTGGTGTCCATCAACCGACCCGTGGCGAAATGTATATGGATGGCAAGCCGGTTAGCTTCTCCAATCCGAAGAACGCACAGGAAATGGGCATTGCTACGGTCCACCAATTCGGCGGCACCTACCCCTTGATGTCGATCGGCCGCAACTTCTTTGCGGGCGCGGAACCGACCAAAGGCTTTGGTCCCTTCAAGATTTTCGACAGGCAGAAAGCTAACAGCATTGCTGTTGAGCAAGTACAGCGGTTTGGCATTACACGCATAACCGATGGTGATCGCCTCGTTGGTGGTCTTTCCGGCGGCGAGCGTCAATCTCTGGCCATCGCCCGCGCGGTATATTTCGGTGCGCGAGTTCTGATTCTGGATGAACCGACCGCCGCGCTGGGTGTCAAACAGGCCGCGCACGTCCTGCGCATCGTGAACGAGGCCAAGCGGCGCGGGCTGGCGGTGATCTTCATTACCCACCAAGTCATGCACGCAATGGCGGTTGGTGACCACTTTGCCGTGCTGATCCGAGGGGCTATCGCTGCCGACTTCCGCAAAGGCGACAAGACCCGAGAAGAAATCGCCGACCTTATGGCGGGCGGTGAATCCATGGCCGATCTCGAAGCCAATATCGAAGGCTACATGGAAGCCCACGATGGTCAAGTGCCCGACCCCGTGCACTAGGCCTGCCCACCTCTGCATTGCGTGCCCCTCCCGTGCGCAATGCGGAAAGACACCTGGTCGTGCTGTTCACGGCCATTATTGAAAGACTATCATGAGCATTAAAATTGCCGTCATTGGTGCCGGTATCATGGGCGCAGATCATGCCCGCATTGTGGCAGAAGACTTGCCTGGGGCATCCTTATCCGTGGTCTGCGATATGGATCTTGCGCGTGCGCAGGCTATTGCCGACATCTATGAAACCGAGGCTGCGACTGACCCGGAGACCACCATTGCGCGAGGTGATGTGGACGCAGTGATCGTGGCCTCACCGGATTTTACGCATGCGCCCCTCAGCCTTGCCTGCATTGCGGCGGGCAAAAAGGTGATGTGCGAAAAACCACTATCGCAGTCCTCGTCGGAATGCCTTGGCGTGATGCAGGCCGAAGAAGCGGCTGGCAAAAAGCACGTCATGCTGGGCTTTATGCGCCGTTATGACCCCGCATACATCCAGATGAAGCGAGCGTTGACAGACGGTATCATCGGTCGTGCGCTGATGCTGCACAACTGGCATCGTAACGGGTCTACGCCGGCCACAGATTTCACCGGCGCGATGGCAATCACCAATTCCGCCCCGCATGAATTCGACATTCTGCGCTACCTGCTGGACAGCGAAGCCGTTTCCATCACCGCGACACAGCCCGCCCGGTCCGACGATAAGGTCGCCCCTGTCGTGATGGTCCTTCAGACCGTCGACCACCAGATCGTTACCATCGAAGTGAACAACAACGCGGCCTATGGCTATGACGTAAAGGCCGAGCTGGTTGGCGAAACTGGCTCAATCGCCACGAACCATGTCAGCTACGTCCGGCTAGACAAGGAAGCGCTGAAATCTGTGGGCCACGACCCGGATTGGCGCAACCGATATGCAGAAGCCTATCGGCAGCAAAACCGCGCCTTCCTTCGTTGGGTGCAGGGTGGAGACTACCCTGAATTGGCAAGCTCTTCTTGGGACGGATACGCCGCCGCAGTGATCGCAGAGACCGGCGTTAAAGCACTCGAAACTGGCATACGCCAAGACATCACTCTTATCTCAAAGCCGGAGTTCTACGCATGAAACTAGGTTTCGTATCCGACAGCCTTGGCGGCATGTCATTTGAAGAGATGCTCGACAACGCGAAGCGCATGGGCGTGAGTGGAGTTGAGGTGAATACATGTGGCTGGTCGACAGCACCGCATTGCGACTTGGCGGGGCTGTTGGGCAACGCGGACGCGCAGGCCGCATTCAAAAGAGCTTTCGCAGATCGTGGTCTTGAGATCATCAGCCTGAATGCAAACGGCAATCCGCTGCACCCCACCGATCCCGCACAGGGGCAAGGACTGCGTGACACCATCCGCCTTGCCGGTGAAATGGGGGTCAAGACGGTCTGCACCATGTCCGGCCTGCCCGCAGGGTCGGACAATGACGTGATGCCCAACTGGGTTGTCAGCAGCTGGCCGCCCGAGACGCAGGAAATCCTGCACTACCAGTGGGAAGAAAAGCTGATCCCGTTCTGGACTGAGATCGTAGCCTTAGCCAAGGAACATGGCGTCCAGAAGATCGCGCTGGAGCTTCACGGCAATCAGTGCGTCTACAACGTGCCGTCGCTGTTCAGACTGCGCGAGGCTGTTGGTCCGGTGATCGGGGCGAACCTCGACCCGTCACATCTGTTCTGGATGGGGGCCGACCCCCTGGCAGCCGCAGAGGCACTGGGAGAGGCCGTTTACCACGTACACGCCAAAGACACGATGCTGAACGCCCCCGTGCAGGCGACAACCTCGCTTCTCGAAAACGGCTCGCTAATGGATATCCCGGCGCGCAGCTGGTTCTACATCACACTGGGCTTCGGCCATGGCGAGGAATGGTGGCGGCAGTTCTGCTATCGTTTGAAGATGGGCGGCTACGACGGATGGCTGTCGATCGAACATGAAGACGTTCTGCTCAACTCTCTCGAAGGGCTGGAAAAGTCCGTGACGCTACTGCAAGGCGTCATGCCGGATCGTCCTGCCGACTACAAACCGCAGGAGATATGAGCTGTGCCCCGTGACTATGACCTTCTGGGAGCGGATGCAAAAAGCGCCGTGGCCAATGGTTTGGTCACGGAGGACTGGTATCGCACGCACCTTGATCGCAAAACCATGAAAGCCTTGATGAAGCGGGCCGACCAGCCGGCGATTTGGGACACTGTTGTCCTATTCGGGTCAATGATTGCCTTCGCGGGCGCAGCAATTGCTCTCATGCCATCGTGGTGGTCGGTTCCGTTCTGGCTGTCCTACGGCGTGCTATATGGATCGGCAATGGACAGCCGCTGGCACGAATGTGGTCACGGCACTGCGTTCAAGACCCGCTGGATGAACAGGGCTGTCTACCAAGTCGCCTGCTTCTGCATGATCCGGGATCCACATTGCTGGAAATTCAGTCATGCGCGACATCACTCGGACACGGTAATCGTCGGGCGGGACCCCGAGGTGGCGATCATGCGGCCAGTCGTTGTGGTCAGGATGGCGGCCAACTTGGTTGGTCTGACTGACATGTGGGATGGCCTGAAACGGATGATCCGCCACACTGGGGGCCGGATTTTGCCGGACGAGGCAGACTATATGGATCCGGTGTTTTTCGCCAAGACCATCCGTACCGCCAGAGTCTGGATTGTAATCTATGCTGCAACACTAGCTGCTGCGCTGCTGCTGCAAAGCTGGATTCCAGTGCTGCTAATTGGCTTGCCGCGCCTCTATGGCTGTTGGCATATGGTTCTCTGCGGCTGGCTTCAACACGGCGGACTTGCAGACAATGTGCTGGATCACCGGCTGAATTCGCGCACCGTCTACCTGAACCCGATCAGTCGGTTCATCTACTGGAACATGAACTACCACGTCGAACATCACATGTTCCCGTTGGTGCCCTACAACAAGCTTCCTGACCTGCACGAGGCCTGCAAGTTCGATTTCCCCGCACCGAACACGTCGTTCTTCGACGCCTATACCGAGATGCTGCCCGCACTCTGGCGCCAGCGCAAAGACCCCGATTTTCACATCCGGCGCCAACTGCCGGACACCGCAAACCCCTATCACGATGGCCCCGCAAGGGCCGCAGCCTGAGACTAAAGGAGAGAAAAATGGCAGACTGGGTAGACGCCTGCGCAACCGACGACATTGAAGAAGAGGATGTCATCCGTTTCGACCACGGGAGCCGCACATTCATCATCGTGCGCGACCATGAGGACAATTATTATTGTACTGACGGCTTGTGCACCCACGAGGAGGTACACCTATCCGACGGTCTGGTGGTCGAAGCGACAATTGAATGCCCCAAGCATTCGTCGATTTTTGATTGCACCAATGGCGAAGTAGAAACGCCACCAGCCTGCGAGAACCTCCACACCTATCCTACCAAGGTCGAAAACGGCCGTGTGTTTGTAGAGATATAACCCATGACCTTCCAACTCGCCGCCTGCGCCGAAATGCTTTGGCAGGACAAACCGATCCATTGGCGCGCCAGCCGTCTCCAAGAGATGGGCTTTGGTGTGGGCCTGTGGAACTGGACTGCGTGGGACATTAATGCGCTGGCGGCGACTGGCGCAGACTTCACCATCATGAACGGCTATCTCGAAGGCCGGTTGGCTGATGCCGAAGGCGCCGACCTTTTGCTGAAGTCTGCCCGAGAGACCGCTCAGGTCGGCAAGCGACTCGGCGTTGATCGACTGAACCTGCACGGCACAGGCCTAGGCGATTTGGGCCTGCCGATCCAGCAATTATGGCATGTCTCGCCGGGCATGTGGTTGCGGGCACGAGACACGCTGCACCGCATCTGCGACATGGCCGAGGAAGAGGGCGTGACGTTCACGCTGGAGAACCTCAACCTGCGCGAACACCCCGGTTGTCCATTCAATAGCACTGAGGATGTTCTGAACCTTGTATCGACGGTAAACCGCCCGCAACTGCGTATCAATCTCGATCTCTATCACACCCAGATTGGGGAGGGCGACGTGATCCGCTGGGCCGATGCCTGCCTGCCATGGATCGGCGAAGTTCAAGTGGCCGACAATCCGGGCCGATGTGAACCAGGCACCGGCGAGATGAACTGGGCTGCCATCGCGCGCGCATTGAAAGACATGGGCTATGACGGCCCGGTCGGTTTCGAAGGCTTTGCCAAGGATGATCCTGAAACCGCGCTCGGCGCATTCCGCAAGGCGTTCACGTTATGACAAAGGCAGGGATGGTGATCATAGGGGCGGGTGAATGCGGTGTCCGCGCGGCCTTCGCCCTTCGAGAACAGGGCTTTGAGGGGGGCGTGACCCTTATCGGTGCCGAGGCGGTCCTGCCTTATGAGCGCCCGCCACTGTCGAAGGCAGGGCAGGGCGAGGTGAAAGTCATCCGTCCTGCTGAGTCCTACGTTGCGGCCGGCATCGATCTGAGACTGGGCGCTTCAGTCTCACGGATTGACCGTAAAGCTCGCAGTGTGGAACTCGCAGACGGTTCGCATGTGCCGTACGAACGACTTCTGCTGGCTACGGGGGCTCAGGCGCGGCTATTTACCGGCTTCGAAGCTTGCTTGACATTGCGTAACGATCAGGATGCCAAGACCATCTTGGCACATATGAGGTCGGGCGCGCGGGTCGGGATCATCGGCGGCGGGTTCATCGGATTGGAACTGGCTGCGATGGCGAGGCAGTTGGGGGCCACAGTCACTGTTTTCGAGGCCGCACCAAGGCTGCTTGCCCGCGCTGTCCCAGAGCAGATCGCCGCAATCGTCCATGCGCGTCACACCGCCGAAGGTGTTGACCTACGTATAGGTGCCGAGGTGTCTGCTGCCGATAGCACTTCTGTTATTATGGCTGATGGCACGTCCTTGCCGTTCGATGTCGTTGTCGCCGGCATGGGGGCCGTGCCCAACATTGATCTGGCATTGGCCGCCGGATTGCAGGTGGAGAACGGCGTCATCGTCGACACCGACATGCGCACATCCGACCCCCATATCTTTGCCGCCGGGGACTGTTGCAACTTCGAATGGCGCGGCGCGCGCGTGCGACTTGAAAGCTGGAAGGCTGCGCAGGACCAGGGCGCCCATGCAGCTGCCGCCATTCTTGGGGCAAGGGCCCCCTATAGCAAGGCACCGTGGTTCTGGTCAGACCAGTTTGACCTGACGCTTCAGGTCACCGGGATGTTCGACATGAACAGTCCGGTGCAGTCCCGCGAAACAGGCGACGACACGGCTTTGATTTTTCAATGCGACAACGATGGCCGGCTTCGGGCCGCTGCGGGCATCGGGACGGGCAACACAGTCGCTAAAGACATCCGGATCCTCGAAAAACTCATCGAACGGGGGGCAGCTGTTGACGCGGCCACGATCTCGGATCCTTCACAAAACTTGAAACGGCTTCTCAAGGCCGCCTGATATTAGGAAACACATCATGTATCACAATCGCCCCCTCGTCCAAGATCTTCGCGCCATGAAAAAGCGCGGCGAGAAAATCTCCATGCTTTACGTACAGACCAAGGAAGAAGCCGCCGCCGCCGCTGCTGCAGGCATCCACATGTTGTCCATTGAGGGCCGGTTCTTTGATGAAGAAATGCGCGAAGCGGCGGGAGATTGTTTTGTGCAGGTCGGTCTGCCTTACGGCGGCTGGGGCAGCCTGAACGGCGTGTTCCTGACAACGGTCGAAGACTATCTGCGCACCGCCTTTGAATTCTCGTCCAAAGGCGGCGATGCCTTCTATTGTTCAGCTTCTTACGAGGTGCAGAAGGCACTGGCCGACAACCATCTTGCGGTGGTGGGACATATTGGACTCGTGCCTTCCTATATCACATGGACAGGTTGGCGCGCGGTCGGCAAGACGGCCGACGAGGCAGCGGCGCTGTGGCGCCACACGCAAAAGCTTGAGGAAATCGGCGTCTTTGCGGCTGAGCTTGAGGTCGTACCTGATCGCGTGGCCAAGTACCTGACCGAGAACAGCAGCCTGCTGATGCTGGGCATGGGCGCAGGCAAACACGCCGACGCGCAGTATCTGTTTACCGAGGATGTCTGCGGCTATGGCCAGAACCACAAGCCGCGCCACGGCAAGGCCTATCGCAACTTTGCCCCCGAACTTGAACGCCTGCAAAACGAACGCATCGCCGCGTTCAGGGACTTCAAGGCAGATGTCGAAGCGGGCGGCTATCCCGAGGCCGGGCATTCGGTTGCAATAAAGGACGATGAGTTCGACGCCTTCCTCAAATCCGTGGGTTCCTGAGATGTTGCAGATCGGTGTCGTCGGATATGGAACGGGCGGGCAGCACTTTCACACGCCGTTCATAGCGGCTGCAGAGGGCTGCACCCTTGCGGGTATCGTGGCGCGGGCTGAAGCCACCGTTGCCAAAGCAAAGACCGACTGGCCCGGTACACCGATCTTTCCCAGCCTCACCGCGATGATCGAGGCGAATGTTTGCGACGCGGTGACGATCACCACGCCGCCGCAAACTCGGCGTGCCTTGGTATTTGAGGCGGTGGAGGCTGGCCTGCACGTTGTCGCTGACAAGCCATTCGCGCCTGACTACGCTGGCGCACTGGAACTTGATGCGGCCGCCAAGGCCAAGGGTGTGACGCTAGGTGTTTTCCAGAACCGGCGTCTGGATGCGGATATCCAAACGCTCAAGAAGATCATGGAAGACGACCGCTTGGGCCGGATCTGGCGCATCCACAACCGGATGGACTTTGACGATCCGGCAACGCTCGTACCTGGACCGGAAGGTGGCATGCTGCGCGATATAGGGTCGCATTTGGTTGACCAAATGATCTACCTCAACGGGCCCGTGGCGCGCGTGAGCGGTCATCTTGATTTCATCGATCTACCCGATGGGCAGACCGACGCGAGCTTCTTCATCGTGATGTATCACGAGAATGGCGTCCTGTCCGAAATCTCGGCCTCCAAACTCAACCACTATGTCCTGCGTGAACTGCGCGCTTATGGCGACAAGGGGACCTTTGTCAGCCATTCGACGGACGTGCAGGCGCAGGCAATCTTTGCAGGCATGCGCCCGGTAGACGATCCGGTGGCATGGGGCTTCGAGCCCGAAAACAACTGGGCCACGCTATACGACACAGACGGGTCCAACAAAGTGCCGTCCGAGCAGGGCCGCTACCATGATTACTATACGGCCTTTGCAGCGGCGGTCCGCGACGGAACCCGCCCGCCGGTCACAGCGGAAGAAGGCGCACGCACAATCGCCGTTCTGGACGCCGCACGGGAAAGTGCGGCCGAGGGCAAAACGATCACTCTTTGATACCGGGTCCACGACCCATTGAAAGGCAAAATGAACATGTTAAAAGTTGGACTTCTCGGCGCGGGCCGTATCGCCGGCGTTCACGCCACCGCCATTTCGTCGAATCCTGGAAGCATGCTAGTTGCGGTATCGGATTACATTGCCGAAAGCGCCGAAAAGTTGGCAACGGAATACGGATGCACGGCGCGCAGTACCGAAGAAATTCTTTCTGACCCGGAAATCGACGCGGTTCTGATCGCCACCTCGACTGACACGCATTCCGATCTGATTGAAGCTGCGACGGCGGCAGGCAAGGCGGTGCTCTGCGAAAAGCCGGTGGACCTGAGCCTTGAGCGTGCGCGCGCCTGTCAAGCGGTTGCGGCAACAAACGGCAAGCCGGTCATGATCGGTTTCAACCGGCGTTTTGATCCGAATTTCGGCGCTTTGAAGTCTGCACTGGACGCTGGCGAGATCGGCAAGGCCGAGTTGCTGTCGATTACCTCTTTCGATCCAGCGCCGCCGCCGCTGGCCTATGTGAAGGTTTCGGGCGGGCTTTTCCGCGACATGATGATCCACGACTTCGACATGGCGAATTTCGTCATGGAAGAGGCGCCTGTCACCGTGATGGCCACTGCGTCTTGCATCATCGATCCGGCCATTGGTGAGGCGGGAGATGTCGATACCGCCGTCGTTACCCTGACCTATGCGGACGGGCGCATCGCCGTCATCAAGAATTCGCGCCGGGCCGTCTATGGCTACGACCAGCGCGTAGAATTGCTGGGCTCCGATGGGCTGCTTCAGGCGCAAAACATGCTGGAAAACACCATTGTGAAATCGACCACTTCGGGCGTCATCGGTGCAAAGCCCACCTTCTTCTTCCTCGAACGCTACATGCCCGCCTACGCAGCGGAATGGGCGGCCTTTGTTGGAGCGGTCAGCAACGGGGGCGAGATGCCCGTGACGCTGGCCGATGGTGTGGCCGCACTTTCTATGGCCGAGGCTGCCACGATTTCGAGCAAAACCGGGGCGCCCGTCCCGCTCTCTTCCGTTTAAACCAACAAGACAAAGTCGGCCAAAAGTGTCGACTAGGAAAGTAGACATGACCAAATTTGCCCTTCGCGTCAAATGCACCAGCCGCCGTGGCATCGTCGCTGCGGTCTCGACCTATCTGGCTGGGCAGGGATGCAACATCACTGACAGTGCACAATTCGATGATGCCGAGACCGGCAATTTCTTTATGCGGATCAGCTTCGTCTCGGAAGATCGAAAGTCGCTGCAGGATCTCGAGGATGGGTTCAGCGGTATCGGTGATGAATTCAGAATGGACGCCGAGTTCTTTGACGAAGCGGTCAAGCGAAAGGTCGTGATCATGGTCTCGCGCTTTGGTCATTGTCTGAATGACCTGCTCTATCGCTGGCAGATCGGTGCACTGCCGATCGAAATCGTCGCGGTCGTCTCAAACCACATGGATTACCAAAAGGTTGTGGTGAACCATGATCTCCCGTTCCATTGCATCAAGGTTACAAAGGACAACAAGCCAGAGGCCGAGGCCCGGATCATGCAGGTTGTCGAAGACAGTGGTGCCGAGCTGATTGTATTGGCGCGCTACATGCAAATCCTGTCCGATGACATGTGCCGCAAGATGTCTGGTCGGATCATCAACATTCATCATTCCTTCTTGCCGTCGTTCAAGGGCGCGAACCCTTACAAGCAAGCGTTCGAGAAGGGAGTAAAGCTGATTGGCGCGACCTCTCACTACGTGACTGCTGATCTGGACGAAGGCCCGATCATCGAACAAGACATCACTCGTGTCACACATGCACAATCGCCCGAAGACTACGTGTCGCTCGGCCGGGATGTCGAAGCACAAGTCTTTGCCCGCGCGATCCACGCGCATGTCAATGGCCGGGTCTTTCTCAACGGCAAAAAGACTGTGGTTTTCCCACCAAGCCCGGGTTCGTTCGCATCCGAGCGTATGGGCTGAAGAAACAGGAATATCAGTATGGAAAAGAAACTGGACGTCATCACCATCGGCCGCGCGGGCGTAGATCTTTATGGTGCTCAGATTGGCGGGCGCTTGGAGGACATGGCATCCTTCGACAAATACATTGGCGGATCGCCGACAAACATTGCTTGTGGAACCGCACGACTGGGTCTGAAGTCGGCCTTAATCAGCCGGGTTGGCGATGAGCACATGGGGCGCTTTATCGTTGAACAACTGGAACGCGAGGGGGTCGAGACGGGCGGCGTCAAGACCGACCCGGATCGGCTGACGGCGCTGGTGATCCTCGGCATTCGGGACCAGAACCAGTTCCCGCTGATCTTCTACCGAGAGAATTGCGCTGACATGGCGCTGTGTGAGGATGACATCGATCCAGAGTTCATTAAATCTGCGCGGTCCGTCGTGCCCACTGGGACGCACTTGAGCCACGAGCGCACACGCGCGGCCGTGCTCAAGGCGTTAACGATTGCGCGCGAGCACGGCATCAAAACGGCGTTGGACATCGACTACCGGCCAAACCTTTGGGGAGTTCTGGGCCACGGCAATGGTGAAAGCCGGTTTGCCGAGAGCGCTGAAGTAACCGAGAAGCTGATGAGCACGTTGCATCTCTTCGATCTAATTGTCGGCACCGAGGAAGAATTCCATATCGCCGGCGGTTCAACCGACACCATCGCATCGTTGCGGGCCGTGCGGGCGGTATCTGATGCAACGTTGATATGCAAACGCGGGCCGATGGGAGCCGTCGCCTTTGAGGGCGACATCCCTGACAGCCTCGACGATGGCAAGACCGGCCCGGGTTTCCCCATTGAGGTGTTCAATGTTCTCGGCGCTGGCGATGGCTTTATGTCTGGCCTTCTCAAGGGCTGGCTGGACGGTGAGGATTGGGCAAACACGTTGAAATATGCCAATGCCTGTGGCGCCTTTGCCGTTTCGCGACACGGTTGCACTCCAGCTTATCCATCTTGGGACGAACTCCAGTTTTTCTTTGAGCGCGGCATCAAGCAACCCGATCTGCGCAACGATGTCGAACTGGAACAGGTCCACTGGGCTACGAACCGTCGGGGCACTTGGTCTTCGGTCAAAACTTTCGCGTTTGATCACCGTTTGCAGCTTGAAGAGATGGACGGGTACAGCCTGAAGAAAGCCGGTGCCTTTAAACGACTCTGCCTTGATGCGGCTCTGCAAGTGCAGAACGGGCAGCCGGGTTTCGGAATTCTATGTGACAACCGGATCGGGCGTCGCGCGCTTCATGCCGCCAGCGGATCAGGACTGTGGATTGGCAGGCCGACAGAATTGCCAGGATCACGCCCGATCGAGTTTGAGCCGGAGTTGGGCGAGGATTTTGGCCAATTGCGAGAATGGCCGAGAGAGAATGTCGTGAAACTGTTGGTCTTTTGTCATCCAGATGATGACGTCGATACAAAGAAGACTCAGGAGGAGCGGGTTAAGCGCCTATTTACGGCGGCGCGGCGCAACGATTTGGAATTCCTGCTTGAGGTGATCCCATCCAAGGTTGGCCCCGTCGATGATATGACGACGCCAAAACTGATCCAGCAATTTTACGATGTCGGCGTCTATCCCGATTGGTGGAAGCTTGAACCGTTCAAGACTGACGCCGCATGGTCCAACGCGGTAGAGGCAATCGAGCGCAACGATTCGCGCACGCGCGGGATTGTGGTTCTGGGTCTTGATGCCCCCCAGAGCGAGCTTGCAGCGTCTTTTGCGCTCGCGGCGAGACAGCCGTTGGTCAAAGGGTTTGCTGTTGGCCGCACCATCTTTGGTGATGCGGCGCGTGCATGGATGCAAAATGAAATGTCGGACGCTGACGCGGTTGATCATATGGCGGCTCGCTTCGCAGGGCTTTGCGACGTCTGGGATGCGGCGCGTGTTGATGCCCGATTGAATAGGGAAAAAGCTAATGGTTAATACAATTCGACTGACAGCGGCGCAGGCCATGGTGAAATTTGTTGCGGCCCAGAAAACCGAAACCGGAGAGCCGTTTATCGCCGGATGTTGGGCTATTTTTGGTCACGGGAATGTCGCGGGGGTGGGTGAGGCGCTGTACCAAGCGCAAGACGACCTGCCGACGTGGCGCGGGCACAATGAACAGACAATGGCACACGCAGCGATCGCCTATGCCAAACAAATAGGCCGCAAGCGGGCAATGATGGTCAGCTCTTCCATCGGGCCGGGAGCCACCAATATGGTCACCGCCGCCGCTTTGGCCCACGTGAATCGCCTACCAGTTCTTTTGGTGCCGGGAGATGTGTTTGCCAATCGCGGTCCTGATCCGGTTCTGCAACAAGTCGAGGATTTCAACGACGGCACGGTAAGCGCAAACGACGTGTTCAAACCTGTCAGTCGTTATTTTGACCGCATCACACGGCCCGAACAATTGTTGACGGCATTGCCGCGTGCCTTTCGCACAATGACCGATCCTGCGGATTGTGGTCCAGTGACATTGGCATTCTGTCAGGATGTGCAGGCAGAGGCCTTCGACTATCCCGAAAGCTTTTTTGCGCCCAAGGTCTGGGTCGCGCGCCGGATGCGTCCGGACGTTGATGAATTGGCCGCGATGGCGGATGCAATCAGGGCCGCCAAGCGTCCGATCATCGTTGCGGGTGGCGGGGTGCACTATTCGGGCGCAACGGAGGCCTTGCGCAGCTTTGCCGAGGCACACAATATTCCCATTGCTGAAACGCAGGCGGGGAAATCCGCGCTTCCATGGGACCATCCTCTCAATCTGGGGCCGATCGGGGTGACGGGGGGTGCGCCAGCGAATGCGGTGTGCGCCGAGGCTGATTTGGTGTTCGGCGTCGGCACACGGTTTCAGGATTTCACCACTGGGTCATGGGGATTGTTCGCCAATCCCGTTCGTCGGATCGCCTGTCTGAACGTGGCGGCCTATGATGCGGCCAAGCATGACGCTTTGCCGCTTTTGGCGGACGCAAGGGCGGGGCTTGGCGAATTGTCTGCCGCTCTGGGAAAACATCAATCGACGGCTGGGATTGACGGCCTGACATCCGACTGGTTTGACAAGGTTGATCCCTTGACCACCGCGCCGGATGGCAATGCGCTTCCTACCGACATGCAGGTCGTGGGTGCGGTGCAACGCGCGGCAACTGACGACACGGTTGTGATGTGCGCAGCGGGCACGATGCCCGGTGAGCTCCATAAGTTGTGGAAATCCAGCCGCCCGATGTCTTATCACATGGAATACGGTTTCAGCTGTATGGGCTATGAGATTGCGGGCGCTATGGGCATCAAGATGGCGCAACCAGACCGCGATGTGATCTGCTTCACTGGCGACGGCACCTATATGATGGCGAATTCAGAAATGGCGACAGCGGCGATGATGGGCATTTCGTTTACTGTCTTGGTGACGGACAATCGCGGCTATGGTTGTATCAACAGGCTGCAAATAGGCACAGGTGGGGCAGAGTTTAACAACCTGCTAGACCATTCAGTGCACTCACAGCCCTCTGCCATCGACTTTGCGGCCCATGCGGCCTCAATGGGGGCGACGAGCGTTAAGGTTACCTCCATTGCCGATCTGGAACTGGCTTTGTCAAAGCGGGGCGATGTGGCGGGACCATATGTTGTGGTGATTGACACCGATCCGTATCCCTCGACCGAACACGGCGGCACATGGTGGGACGTTGCTGTGCCACAGGTATCCAAGCGCGATAAAATAAACGCAGCACGATCCGCATATGAAATTAATAAAACAAAGCAAAGGACAGACTGATGGCTGTCAAAATTGGCATTTCCCTAATCGCTTGGCAGAACGATGACCTGCCGGACTTGACCGCCGGATTCACGACCGAGGGCGCAATGGAGGACGCAGGGCGCATCGGCTATCAGGGTGTCGAACGCGGCCGCCGGATGCCAGCCGATACGGATGGGCTGCGCAGCTATCTCGACCGTTACGGCGTGTCGCTGTGTGGGGGGTGGTGTTCAGGCAGCCTGATGACCGCCTCGCTCGAGGATGAGAAAGCCGCCGTGCTTCAACAAGTAGAACAATTCGTGGCACTTGATGCGCCTTGCATCGTTTACGCTGAATGTTCGAACAGCGTGCAGGGCGACCTTTCTATGCCCGTTCGTAATCGCCCGAAGTTAAGCCGTGACGACGTGAAATCCTACGCATTAAAGCTGACGGAACTAGCCAAATGGATGTCGGACAAGGGGATGACGCTGTCATATCACCACCATATGGGCAGCATGATTGAAGACTCCGAAGACATAGATTGGCTCATGGAGGGGTCGGGCCCCGAAGTGACGCTGCTATATGATACAGGCCATTTGCTATTTGCGGGGGCCGACCCGCTGGAGGTACTCGATCGATGGGGTGACCGCGTGCACCATGTTCATTTCAAAGACGTGCGTCCCGACAAGATGGCATGGGTTCGCACAGAAAATCGCAGCTTTCTGGATGGCGTGCGGGCAGGGGTTTACTCAGTACCAGGCGATCCCGAAGGCTGCATTGATTTTCAGGCAATAACAGATCGGCTTAAGGCGATGGATTATGGCGGCTGGATTGTGGTCGAGGCTGAGCAAGATCCGGCGCTGGCTCCGCCGTATGAATATTCAAAGTTGGGCTATGATCATATCGTCGACATTTGTGGCCGCTCTGGCCTGACACTCAAAAACTGAAGGGAACGTCATGGCTGATTTGCTGAAAAAACCGTTTGGAACCCGCGGCAAGGTGCATCAAATCACACGCGAAAGCGCAGGCTGGCGATATGTCGGTTTCTCGCTTTATCGCCTGAAAGCCGGGGACGAAGCGGCAGAAGTGACCGGCGACCTTGAAGTCATCCTTGTTATGGTCGAAGGCAAGGCGGCCATCACCGGTGGTGGTCAGGATTGGGGCGTTTTGGGCGACCGCATGAACGTGTTCGAAAAGACGCCGCCGCATTGCCTATATCTGCCGAATGGCACGGATTGGGCGGCCAAGGCTGAAACCGATTGTGTCATTGGCGTCTGCACGGCACCGGGCATTGGCGGGCATAAAGCGCGGCGCATCGGGCCCGACGGCATCACCTTGACAGAGCGCGGCACAGGAACCAACACACGCCACATCAACAATATAGCGATGGAAAACGAGGATTACTGTGACAGTTTGTTGGTGACCGAGGTGTTCACACCGGCGGGCCATTGGTCGTCCTATCCAAGCCACCGACACGATGAAGACGATTACCCCCACATCACATACCTTGAGGAAACCTATTACCACCGCCTAAACCCTGCGTCAGGCTTTGGTATCCAAAGGGTCTATACCGACGACGGGCAGTTGGACGAAACAATGGCGGTGTCTGATGGCGACGTCGTTTGCGTGCCGCGCGGTCATCATCCCTGTGGCGCCCCCTACGGGTTCGAGATGTATTACCTCAATGTCATGGCTGGGCCGCTCCGAAAGTGGCGTTTCGTTGCGGCTCCCGAGGTTGAATGGATCATGGAACGCGACGCCTAGAAGGATTCCGGCACATACAACTGAGGTGTCAGGAAGTGCTGGCCCGGGCTGGAAGTTTGTCCGCTAAGCTGCGACTCAATCATCAACTGAACCACATTTTCGCACAGTTCTTGCAGCGGTGTGGCAATAACCATTGTGGCATAGCGATCTACAAGGGCTTTTCGGCTGTCATCTGTCAGCTCATTTACGACGAGCGCCACCTTACCGGGCGGCCGCTTTTCGCGCAAAGCGGCGATCGCGCCTTCCATCCCGCCGCCGGCTACATAGATGCCACGCAGATCTGGTTGGCGGTCCAGGAGATCTAGCGTTGCTTCATAGGTAACCTGGCGGGTTTCGAGATTGACCACCGTGTCGATCATTGAGAAATCCGGCGCGTATTCGCGGATGTAACTTTGGAATCCCGTCTCGCGCATCAGATGTCCGTGCCACCGGTTGCCGCCCACAAATACAGCCAACTTACCGGGAGTGCGTGCGTGCGTTGTTAGCATCCATGCCGCAGTGCGTCCGACTTTGACGTTGTCCAGCCCAAGGTAGTTCTGTCGGATGTTTTGGGCAAAGTCGTTCAACAGCGCAAAGACAGGCGTGCCTGTGCGGGCAAGGTCGCTTACCAGTTCGGATAGGGACGGGTGGTTGATTGCCGATGTCGCAATCGCATCCGTCTGCTGCGCAACGACTTCTATTTCTTTTGCGAAGTCGTCTGGCGCTTGCGACGCTGCGAAGCGAATGACTGCCCGGCCACGGATGTCGGTCCGGCTATTGACAACATCTTGCAGGGCTGCTGCGAAATTACGGTAAAACTCTTGCGATCCTTTATGAAGTACGAATCCAAAACGGATCAGAGGGCGACTGGCCTCGTCGCGTCGTGCGGATAACACGCGGGTCGGGTAGCCGATACGCTCGGCCGCGTCCAAAACACGATCGAGTGTTTCCTGGCGCACGTTGGAGCGCCCGTTAAGCGCACGATCCACCGTCGCAACGCCGACGCCTGCGGCATACGCAAGATCTTTAAGGGTCGGGCGCTTCGTCATGGGTGTCCTTGATTGAATCACATCACTTGTTGGCGTTCTGATGATGTATTTTGATGTATAATCATGCTCACCACAAGACGAGAAATGCCGCAGTCTGATACTCATAGGTTAGATTGCTGATAACGAGATATGACGATGCAAAAACGTGATTATTCGCTGCTGGGACCGGATGCGCAGCGCGCAGTTGAGACAGGATTGGCAGCTGCCAACTGGTATCATACGGACATCGCGCGCAAAGACATGAAGGCGCTGATGAAGCGCGAGGATCAGCCTGCGATCCGAGACACGGTGATCTTGTTCAGCGCCATGACGATCTTTGTTGTTTTGGGTGTAGCGCTTTGGCCATCTTGGTGGTCGGCGCCGTTCTGGCTCGCCTATGGTGTTCTATATGGATCAGCGATGGACAGTCGCTGGCACGAATGCGGGCATGGTACACCATTCCGCACTGCGAAATATAATGACTGGGTCTACCAAATCGCGTCATTCTGCATGGTTCGCAATCCGGTGACGTGGCGTTGGGGTCATGCGCGCCACCATACCGATACCGTAATCGTCGGTCGCGACCCCGAGATCGTCGCGATGCGGCCACCTGCGCTGTTTCGCATTCTTCTGAACTTCTTTGGTATTCTGGATGCGTTCCAAGGCTGGAAAACGATGGTCCAGAATGCATTTGGCCACCTTGATCCCGAAGCCGCAAGTTACATCCCCCAAAGCGAGCAGCCCAAGGTGTTTCGCACAGCGCGGATCTGGGTTGCGATCTATGCGGTTGTCCTGCTTCTTGCGGTGGCGACGCAATCTATTCTACCGCTCATGATCATCGGATTGCCGCGCCTTTACGGGGCCTGGCATCACGTTATGACCGGCATTTTGCAGCACGCCGGTCTTGCAGATAACGTCATCGACCACCGCCTGAACAGCCGCACGGTCTACATGAACCCGATCAGCCGGTTCATCTACTGGAACATGAACTACCACGTGGAACACCATATGTTTCCAATGGTTCCCTATCATCGGCTGCCCGAATTGCATGCGGCGATCAAACATGACCTGCCGGCGCCGAATCCGTCAATTTGGCAAGCCTACAAAGAGGTTTGGCCAATCCTGAAGCGGCAACTGACTTATCATGATGAATTTCTGATGCGCAGCCTCCCCGGGGGAGCGCAGCCATACCGCAACGATTTGCATCAAAGCGCACTTGGAGAAACGACTCCAACAGCGACTCCGGCAGAATAAGGAATAGATAAATGGCAAACTGGATTGACGCCTGCGCGGCAGACGACATCGACGAAGAAGACGTGATCCGTTTTGATCACGATGGGCGCACCTTTGCGGTTTATCGCTCGCCCGATGACAATTATTTCTGCACCGACGGACTTTGCACTCATGAACAGGTGCATCTGGCAGATGGTCTTGTGATGGATCACACCATTGAATGCCCTAAACACAACGGTCAGTTTGACTATCGTACGGGTGAGGCAACACGCATACCTGTCTGTGTGAACCTTGGGGTGTATCCGGTCAAGGTTGAGGGCGGTCGCGTCCTGATCGACATTTGAATGTCGGGCATTGTCATCATCGGGGCAGGGGAGTGCGGTGTGCGTGCGGCCTTTGCTGCCCGTGCCGAAGGCTTTGACGGTGAAGTTACGCTGGTTGGCGACGAATGCGGCATGCCCTACGAACGCCCGCCGCTTTCCAAACCCGACGCGAATGGTGCAACCCTTAAACCGATATGCACCGCAGAGATGTTGGCTGCGAAAAACATTATGCTGTTAGATGGAGTTGCGGCAAAGCATATTAATAGGGAAGCCTCATGTGTACGCCTGTCCACCGGTGAGGATTTGACGTATTCGCGGCTGCTTTTGGCGACAGGTGCTAGCCCGCGCAGGTTGACATGCGAAGGCGGCGAACACGCGGTGACGCTGCGGACCATTGAAGACGCGAACCGGATTTACAGTGCAGCTGTGAAAAGGACACGCACGGTAATAATCGGGGCTGGTCTTATAGGGCTGGAACTCGCCGCCGAACTGGTTGGACGTGGTAGCAAAATTACGGTTCTAGAAGCCGGGCCAGTGCCGCTTGGCCGCAATGTTCCGCAACCCCTCGCACAACGTATAGTCGAGCGCCACCTAGCCGAGGGCGTGGATATCGTCTGTAACGTCGAGGTCGCGCGCATTTCCAGTCGTGCTGTCGAATTGGTGGGCGGTCAGTTGATTGCCGCAGATCTGGTTGTTGCGGCCATTGGTGTTGTTCCAAATACGGATCTCGCACAGGCCGCTGGTTTGTATATCGGTAACGGGATCGCCGTTGATGAGGCATTGCGCACCATTGACACCAACATTTTTGCCGCTGGAGATTGCGCAAGTGTGAACTTCTCGGGGCTTGGGCTTCAAAGATTTGAAACTTGGCAGAATGCTCAGTTCCAAGGTGAGATCGCGGGTCGGAACTTGGCAGGTGCGTCCGGTGTTTTCCAACCTCCAGTCTGGTTTTGGTCCGATCAATACGACCTTGGCTTGCAGGGTGTCGGTCAAACCATTGGAAAAGCTACTGCGCAACGCACGCTTTCGGATGATGCAAAGATCCTGTTTTACCTGAATGATGCCGGACAATTGGTTGGCGCGGCTGGCTTGGGTGTCGGTAACGCGGTCGCCAAAGACATCAAGCTGGCGCAGAAACTGATTGAGGCCAAAGTGGCGGTCGCGGCTGCAAGCCTTGAAGATCCAACAACAAATTTAAAGAAATTGCTCAAACCCGCTCCGGCGAACTGAGCTTAAGGAGAACGACATGGATCTTTATCACAAGCGGCCAACAGTGGCGGATATTCGAGCGCTTAAGGGCAAGCGTCAACTGACGATGTTATACGTAGAAACGCCCGATGAGGCCGCGGCGGCGGCGGCGGCGGGGATTGATATGTTGTCGATTATTGATCCCGCTTGGACCGAAGAAATGCGCAAGGCGGCGGGAAATTGTTTTGTGCAGGTCGGGCTGCTTTACGGTCAACTCGTAACGCTTGAAGATTACCATCGTGCCGCGCACCGCGCGATGCAAGTGGGCGGCGATTGCGTCTATTGTGCATCGTCCATGGGCACGATCAAAGCGCTCGCTGATGATGGAATTCCGGTTGTAAGCCATGTTGGTCTGATCCCGTCCAAGTCAACATGGACCGGCGGCTTTAAAGCCGTGGGAAAAACCGCTGAGAGCGCAATGCAGGTTTTGGACCACGTCAGACAACTCGAAGACATCGGCTGTTTCGGCGTGGAACTGGAAGTCGTTCCTGATCGCGTCGCGATTGAAATATCGAAACGAACAAACCTTGTTTTACTCGGCATGGGGGCTGGCCCGCATGCTGACGCGCAATACCTATTCGCCGAAGACGTATTGGGGTGCACTACGGGCCATAAGCCGCGCCACGCAAAGACGTACCGCAATTTTGCCAGCGAATTCGACCGCCTGCAGCAAGAACGCATTGCCGCGTTCCGCGAGTTCAAGGCCGATGTCGATGGGGCTGCCTATCCAGCAGCAGACCATTCCGTAAAAATCAGCGATGACGAGCTAGAAAAATTCATCGCCCGATTGAATGATACCGCGACCTGAATTTGGGCCCTTCCGCCGCACTCCATTTTGAAAGCCAATAATGCCCAATCTTGCCCTTACAGTGTCATGCGTTTCTACCATTGGTATCGTCGCAGCAATCTCGACCTTCCTTGCAAAGCATGAGTGTAACATCACCGACAGTGCCCAATTTGACGACCCAATCACTGGCGCGTTTTTCACGCGCGTTAGTTTCAAGGCGCCCGACGCCATGGATATGGATGACCTGCGCGGTCATTTTAACGAAACAGCCGCGCAATTTAAGATGGACTGGGCCATCCACGACCAAGCCACGAGGTGTTGTCAGATAAACTTGACGGTTTCGCGGTTGATCCCTATTTTGGTAAATGACAACATGTTCTCCCTTCAAATGGCACTGTCAGAGTAAACTTGCTTGAAGCGGGCAGGGCTAATTTGTAACCATGCCGAATGACAAAACGTTCCCCATTTCGCTACTTTAAAACCAGCCCTGAAGTCATCTGACTTGCAGTAATGATGTACGTTCGATTTCCGCTTTCTCTTCGTAATGTGGAGGACCTTCTTCATGAA